>LSQX01190527.1_pt1 | contig 25652 bp, 23 predicted proteins | sample 654561 | NCBI WGS metagenome assembly LSQX01 (sample SAMN04489861, study PRJNA283612) | anaerobic digester metagenome | isolation source: 4 biogas reactors fed with cattle manure at either 37C or 55C with and... | place: Denmark: Kongens Lyngby | collected 2014 | reverse complement strand
AAGAGCAGGTTAAACTGTATATATTCCATTACATCGCAAGGAGACGGGAGTAAATGTATCAAAATTATAAGACCGAACAATATAATTTTAAATGTTCGGTTAAAAAATCAATATTACATTGCCTGCAAATGTTATCTGAATTAAAACCAATACAAGTCGCAGATGATAACATAAGCCAGGAAGATTTTTATGAAGGACAAAAAGAGTTCTACGAATTTGTTGAAAAACTTTATTGTCTTATGCTCAGTGATCCGGATAAGTTCTTAATTTCTACGAATGAGTACGATACCTATATTCAAAGCGATAAAGCGAAAAAGAAAAGGGAAAAGGAACACTATACAGATGCTAAAGAAAGTAATCTAAGAAATAAATTTCAACAGGCAATCCAGTTTTATTCAAAGTTTCTCTATGATATTGGCATTGCTGCAGAGTCTATTTGTCCTGTTGATTATTCATTGGTAATAACAAAGGATAAAATGCTGCAAATCAAAGATGGCATGATGTGGACTCATATATATAAGGATAATGAATTAAGATATCAAAAAATACGTGAGTTAGGGATTCAGATTAAAGAAGATAATAACTTTTGCATAATTTCTTCCGAAAAATATCCAAAGATGTTTTTAGGGTTATGGGTATTATGTAAAGCAAAAGAGAGTAAGTATCATTATTTAAATTACTTAAGGGTAGATTATGAAGGAACAAAAAAAGAGTCGCCGGATATTCAGGATATTCTGGAGACTGTACGGGAAGAGCATCAGAAAATAATAAACGAGCTTCAAAAAGCGCTTCCAGGAAATAAAGTCAGAATGAAAATCAAACCATTTAATGCAATAACCTCAAGATCAAAATGGAAAGCAGAATATCGGTATAAAGGCAAGAATATTTTAGGCTTTTATGCAGCACCGGATAATATGATGATATGTATTTATTTCAATTCTCATCTTAATATTGCGAATATGTCAAAACGTTTACAGGAAGAAAATTATGACTTGTATCAATGGTATAAATCTAAATTTCCGGAGCGTTTATGCAAATGCCGATATAACAGGAGAGTTCAATTTGGAGAGGAATATCGAAGAATCTGTGGGTTTTCCAATCGTGCAGAAATTAAAAATCCGACAGATCAGGATTTAAATAATAGTATAGAAGTAATTAAGCTGTTTCGTGATTATAGATGAAAAAATCGCTAATTGTTTAGATATTCTGAGTTGTGCGGTCGGAAAAGAGGTCAGTGTAACAAGGGAGAAATCGAGGTTAGGGGGTAAAGCAAATGGATAAAAAACTGTTTATTCAGGCAATAGTTAAATACGTATCAGGTCTGATACTGGTTTCAATTCTGTTGTTTATTCCGGCGGGAACGCTTAATTATTGGAATGCATGGATGTTTATCGGGGCCCTTTGTGTTCCGATGCTTATTGTAGGAATAGTTTTGATGATCAGGAATCCGGAACTTTTGCGAAAGCGACTCAATGCAAAAGAGAAAGAAGCGGAACAGAAAAGCGTGATATTATTCGGAGGCCTGATGTTTGTCATCGGTTTTGTTGTTGCTGGACTGGATTATCGTTTTCAGTGGCTTGTTTTACCTGAATGGCTGGTGATAGCGGCAACCGTAGTCTTATTATTTGCTTACCTGCTTTACGCGGAGGTATTGCGCGAAAATGCGTACTTATCAAGGACAATAGAAGTTCAGGAAGGCCAGAAGGTTATAGATTCAGGTCTGTACGGAATTGTAAGACACCCAATGTATGTATCCACGATATTGCTTTTTTTGTCTATGCCATTAGTGCTAGGTTCGTTCTTTTCGTTTCTTGTTTTTTTGATTTACCCTGTTATTACGGTTAAGAGGATAAGAAATGAAGAAGAAGTGTTGGAAAAAAGCCTGGAAGGCTATTCGGAATATAAAAAACGCGTAAAGTACAGACTGATTCCGTTTATCTGGTAATGCCCATATAATAACACAATTGGCTGGAGGAAGATAAAGTTATGGAAAAAATAATGTTTGATGAACTGAATTAAATATTTTACAATGAAGCACAGTAAACCAGGTGTAAATAAGACCTGGTTTTTTGTTGCCGAATAATATTAATCTTACTAAATATAAGCATATTCCGGCTATTAACATAGCGAGACGACAAATAAAATATTATTGTCAGCATTTGACGTCCGGCATCTTTCGCTTTCTCACAATTGAAATCATATCTGCATACGACAGTTGTATTTTGTGTAAAAAAATAAATAAGTTTGAAAGGGATGTTGTGTCAATATGAAAAAAGTCGTGGTTTTGCTTATATCTTTTGTCATTCTGTTTTCTTCATGCGGGAAAAAAGATAAGCCTAACCGGAAACCGCACGATAACAATAAAAGTGAAGCAGTTGAAATTATTGAAAACGATAACAATAAAAATGAAGCAGTGAAAATTATTGAACCTGAAAAAACAAGCGCAGAGGCTGAAAAACCGTCGGAGTTTGAAACTGAAGAAAACAGCGAAGAGGATGAAAAACCAACGGCTCAGGATACTGCAAATCTGCCGGATAATCTGGGTTTACCGGCGTGCATATACCTTCCTTTGAACCGCAATCTTACTATAAATCCTGAAACAGGCAGTGAAGACTCGGTTAAATGGTCTTCATCGAATCCTGATACCATATCTGTCGAAAATGGAGAAATTATACCGCTGGCTGCAGGTGAATCGGTAATAACCGCAAATATTAATAATGCGGAAGGAAAGTGCAGGGTAATTGTATCGGAAAATCCAAATACACTGGTGTACATAAACGATCCGGATTCTTCATATGAGGAGGGCACGGGAGACCCCACCGGTAACGGCGATTGGAATTTACCGCTGGCTGTACCTGAACATATAACGGAAATTAATAATTCCGACCTGAATGTTGCAACTTACATTTGGGAGTTTTTTATAGATGATTCATTTAACGCTGAACTCACCGTTCCGGGTTTCGGAGTGTCATATATGGTTCACTACGGCGCAAAACTGAAAGCTATGAGACAAGGCGGAAGCTTCGACCTTTTTGGGGATTATAAAGGCACTCTTGAGTTAGAAACTAAAATGGATGATGAATCTTACCTGAAGTCCTTGAAAGAATTAGCCCCGGATTTTGACATACATACCGTTAAGACATCTTTTGATTCTAAAACAATGGATGTCAGTTTTACTGTGGAAACCTATAACCTTGATGCATTTAAAGAGGCAAGATACGCATATTTACCTGAAAATACCGCTCGCATAGCTCCTCTTGTGCAAATAGCCGGAATGGCAATATCAGAAGCTGAAACACCAGTCTCCGCAGATATACAGATAATAGGCGATGAAGGGGGTGGACACGCCGCAGTCAGCAATCAGCCCGGAAATGTTCCTTTTGTAATTGAAATACATGGAGATGGAAAAGCAACATTATATCTTCCCAGGCTGCGTGCTGCACACAACCGTGATTGGTTTAAAGGGTACCTTTCGAAAGTGCCTGTCCTGTGGCTGACGAAATAAGGGAAACCAGCTAAATGGAGAGTATAACTACATTTTGCATTTCGAAAAAGACCAACTGCCATCCGTAGAAGCTTTCTGAGCGGTAACAATTTTTATTTGAATAGCCATCCGCCATTCACATTTAATACTTCACCCGTGATATAATCTGCACCTGAAGAAGCCAAAAACAAAATTGCAGTAGCTATATCTTCAGGAGTTCCTGCCCTCCCGGAAGGAATTATTGTTTCAGGATTAAAACTCTCAGGTAGCCCGCCTTTGAAAAAATTAGTGTTGGCAATAACGCCAGGAGCTATTGCATTGACTGTGATTTTTTCCTTGCTTAATTCACGGGCTAACGCGTATGTAAGCCCAATAACCCCTGCTTTAGATGAAGCGTAAGCAATAGCGCCTTCACTACTTCCCCCTGAGAATGCAGCAATAGAGCTGATATTAATAATTCTTCCACCGGGTCTTCTCAGGTATGGAGAAACTGCAGCCGATACAAGGAATGCACCTTTCAAGTTGGTGTTTATTACTTGATCCCATAACAATTCCGCCTCTTGTAAAGGCATTTTAGTTGTGACAGCAGCTGTTGTCCCTGCATTATTTACAAGTACATCAATAGTTCCAGTTCGAGCAACGATTTCCTGTATTGCTTTTTCAACACTTTGCCTGTTGCCAACATCGGTACTAATCCAATGGAGACTTCCGTATGATTGTGATGCTACACCGGCAAGTTCAGATTCTGTTCTACTCAATACAGTAACGTCATAGCTATTTTCTAAAAACTTTTTAACTGTTGATAGCCCGATCCCGCTGCTTCCTCCTGTAATAACAGCATATTTAATACTTAACATATAATAATGCCTCCCACTTTTTTCTTTACTGATTTTACCTGGTCGGATATAATAAGTAAAATATATATTTTATTGTTTTGTAATATAAAATACTTATTATTGGGTTGCGCTTCAAAAAGGACACCCTTTATCTTGTCAGAAAAAGATACATATTACGGATTTAAGTAATGAGAAATTTATTACAATAAATCGTGAGGTTGGAACAATCTATTATGATACTATGGTTCAAATATGTATGAGTGCTGGATTTAGTCCTTGCATTGTTCAGACGGCAAACGAATTGTCAACTATTTTATCTCTTGTTTCTTGCGGCATGGGTATAGCTTTAATTCACGAATCTGCTAAAAACTATCGAGCCGATCTCGTTTTTAAGCCATTGGCAGGTGTAGACACAATAGCATATCGACTGGCATTCGCATGGCGAAAAGATAATCCATCCTCTGCTATAAAATTTTTTGTGAAAGAATTTGAAAATATGAATTTCACCAACCAAAAGAAAAAACCATCAAAGCAAACTAAGCCCAAGAAAATTATACAAAAATAGAAAAGTAATGATGGGCTGTATCACATAAAGAAAGCAACGCTATAAGCATTAGAGAGTGAGGGGTAAGGTTTGATTGTTCTATTCGAGCCTTTTTACATAAAAATAGCGGGATAGCTATTTCTCCTTATGTCTGATTAGCCCGTCAAGAAACAGCAGATTGATCTCCTCCACAAGATTGGGATTACGCTCAAGAATTGTGCGGATTTTTCTGTTGTGGAGAAAATAGTTGTAGAAGATATCAATATAAATTTCTATCGCATTATCAGAGATATCCGCTGAAAAATAACCGGCTTTCTTTCCTTCCTTGATTAAGCTTGAGATCAGGCGCTTGTTTTCTATATTGAAATCATCGAAATATTGTCGGAGAACTGTGTCGCTTTCCACAGCATTAAAAAAGAATTCCATATCGTGTTGGCTGCCATAGATGATTCTGTCTTCCAGATATTCTCTCATTTTGTCAATAAAATTACATTCTTTTTTGACAAGTGTTTTTGTTTCTTCAAGACTTTTATCTATAATATTCTTAATAATAATGCGGCGCAGATTGTCTTTGCTCTCGAAGAAGTTATATATCGACACCTTGGAAACATGGGCTTTTTCCGCAATTTCGGTCATAGTTACCTTCTCAAACCCATATTTATTGAATAGTTCTATGGCAGTTTGCATAATGATTTCTTTTTTATCATTTCTTCTCTTTTCAAATCCGTCCATCAGGTAACCTCTCAAAAATATGAACTTTATAAATTCGTTTTGTAAATAATATATCATTTTATGATTGACAAGTCAAATAGTGTATGGTAATATATGTACTGAAAAAGAATATAAAGTTCATAATTACGAAAGGAGAGTCAATTTTGGCAGATATTATTTTTGATAACGTGAGCAAAGATTACAAGATGGGCGAGATAACCATTCACGCTGTAAAGCAGGTGTCTTTTCAAGTCCGGAACGGTGAGCTTGGTATTATCCTCGGACCTTCCGGCGCGGGTAAGACCACAGTACTCAACCTTTTAGGCGGCATGGAGAACGTCACGTCCGGAAAAATTTATTTCGACGGTAAGGATATTACTGCGATGAACGAGTTCGAATTGACTGACTACCGTCGATATAAAATAGGATTCGTTTTTCAGTTCTATAACCTTATACCTAATCTGACTGCGGCTGAAAACGTGGAGATGGCTAAGCAGGTTTGCAAATCACCGTTGGAACCGGAAGAAGCCCTGCGTATTGTCGGCTTAGGGGATAGGATTAACAATTTTCCTTCCCAGCTTTCCGGAGGTGAACAGCAGCGTGTCGCTATCGCAAGAGCAATATGTAAAAACCCCGATTTACTGCTATGTGATGAACCCACCGGGGCACTGGATACCGAAACGGGTAAAACGGTTCTGAAAGTTTTGTCCGATATCAGCCGTAAAATGGGAAAAACGGTGATAATCATCACGCATAATTCTCTTGTCGCTCCAATTGCCGATCGGTTAATTGAAATGAAAAACGGCATGGTAGTTAAAGAGTGCGTACAGGATTATCCGGCAGATTTGGAGGGAATCAAATGGTGACAATGCTGCAAAAAAAGATTTTTCGTGATATTCTGGAAAACCGCTGGTCATTATTGGCAATTGTATGTATATGTTCCCTTGGAATTGCTTTGTTCAGTGGTATCAATCTATATGTAAGCACGGTTGAAAACGAAGTTGCCGATTATTATATGCAATCAAACCTCGCTGATTACTGGATTTATAAAGCTGAAGTTACTGATTCTGACCTGGATAACATTAGGTCTCTGGACGAAATTGAAGATGTTCAGCGTCGGAAGGTAACTGACATTACTCTTCCTGGAGCATCAAACTCGGTTCTGCATATACATGCCGTTGATGAAACAGCCAGAATCAATATACCGGAGCTTTTGGAAGGCAGCAGACTGGACGGAAGTGAAGTAAACGCTCTTTTACTGGACAGTCGCTTTGCTGCGGTTCATGAGTTGTCAGTCGGTGATATGATTACAGCGGGAGAAGGGGTAAAGCAGACGCAGTGGCTGATCAAAGGGATTGTTCGCAATGCGGAATACGTCTATTACGCACCGGAAGGCTTAACTATTCCTGATTACCGTAAATATGGTTTTGCATACACTAACGCTTCGTCTTTACCAGAAGTTACTTTTAATGAAATTATCCTTACAGTAAATGATGGATCTAATCTATCACAAGAAGAAATCTCGAAGAAAGTGCGAGAAAAGCTGGAAGGTGTAAATATTCTCAGCCGCCACCACCAAACAAGCTACCGTAAGGTTGCAGACGCAATGACTGGTCTGAAACAAATTGGATTAATGTTTTCTATCGCATTTTTTCTGACAGCGGCTCTTGTGACATGGATTACCGTATCCCGCATGATGGAGAATCAACGCCAGCATTTGGGAACACTTCGTTCTTTAGGCTACTCCAAAAAGGAAATCACAGGACGATACGCGCTTTTTGGGGTTTTGAACACTATTCCGAGCATGGTTATAGGATGGGTCATCGCCAGATACCTGATTGCAGAATCCCTGTATGGTATTGGAATCACCTATTACACTATAGACAAGACCGGTGTTGCATCCTTTACGCCTCATTTCTTCATGCCGGTACTTTGTGTGGCGGTAGTTACCTGTGGTGCGGCGATGCTCTCCTGCCGTAAATCACTGAAATCGACACCTGCCGCACTAATGCGGCCAAAGCCGCCGGCGCATGGCCACCGAATTTTGTTGGAACAAATCTCACCTTTTTGGCAGCGCTTAAGTTTCAGTGGAAAAATGGTGGCAAGGAATCTTTTTCGCAGTAAAGTACGGATGCTCATGGGTCTTGTCGGTATTATCGGCTCAACTTCTCTTATTTTGTGCGGCTTTGGGCTAATGAACTCAATTAACGCAATGCTTGACAAAGCTTTTAATGATACAGTTCAGTATAACCTGGAGATAAAACTCAGAACTTCCTTGCCTGCGGAACAGCTTTCCGACATTTATGACATGTTAAAAAGTGCGCAGAATATCGACGCAACTATGGCATTCAGCGTATATCTGTATGGAGAAAACGGCAATGTGCAAAGTCCCTACATAGTCGTGATGGATGAGGGGCAAAAAAGCCTCAACTTTAAGGACATGAATGGCAATGCGGTTCATTTGCCTGAGGATGGAGTACTAATCACTCCGAGGATGGCGGACGCACTCGGTGTTGATGTAGGTGATAAGCTCGTAGCTGAACGGCTTGATGGAATAGTCATATCGCTTAGGGTTGCCAATATCGTGGATTTCCCTGTTGGGAATGAGATCTACATGGGCAAAACCGCATTTTCAAAGGTGTCAAATCTCCCGTTCCTGATAAGGACACTGCTAATAAACGGGCAGGGGCTTGACTTGAACAAACTGAAAAATGATCCGAGAATTTCACTGGTTGAAACTAAGGATGAAATGCGCAGTAATATGCTAACCATTTTAGAAGCTTTGCAAAGTTTCCAGGTTATTCTAATAGCGTTTTCCGGTCTGCTTGCCTTTGCAGTCATGATGGTGTTGGGGCGAATGAACTATTATGAGCGCATCCGTGAGCTCGCGACGCTGAAAGTTTTAGGTTTTTATAGAAAGGAGATGAAAAGGCTGGTACTGCGCGAAAACATCTGGATTACGATATTTGGTCTGCCTTTTGGTTACATTTTTGGCACTCTGCTTCTTCGTGCCATACTTGATCAAGCAGCAACGCCAGATTTGGAAATTTTGCCGGTAGTTAACTTTTTCAATATTGCTGTGGGTTTTACTTTTATGCTTATGTTCACAATGTTTGTTAATTATACCATGGGACGAAAGTTTAAAAGCATAGATATGGTGGCATCACTAAAAAGTGTGGAATAAACGATATTGATATGTTCCCTTGAACGGCGATTTTCAAAAATTTCTGAAAACTGTTTGTATTTTTCCCACGAATCAGACGAACCTATATTTCAAAGCAGATACATTATGCCTTATACTAAAAAATGATGATGGATTATAAAAAAGACAAAAAACAAATTATCAAGGTGTTATATCTGCCTTAATTGTGGGAAAACAACTTATGATAAAATAACCTCACCTGTTACTGAATTCATAGATTTGATATAATAAATCCAAGGAGGATGGATTATGAAGAAACTGGAAATCGCAGATGGAATATATATGCTTACTATGAATGTTGAGGACATTCTGTTTGAGGGAATCTGGGATATTGCGAATGGAGTAACTCTTAACTCCTATATTGTTCAGGGGGAAAAGACTGCAATAATTGATGGTGTAATTGGTTGGGATGGAATACCTGAAACCCTTTATGGGAATTTGGAAGAAACAGGTGTTGAGCCGAAAAATATTGATTATTTGATTGTTAATCATATGGAACCGGATCATTCCGGCTGGATTTCAAACTTCCGAAAAATTAAGGATGACTTTACAATAATATGTACTGATAAAGCTGCCAAGATGGTAACCTCCTTTTATGGCGAAGACAAAATAAGGATTGTGAAGGAAGGAGATACTTTAGATCTTGGAAAGGGTATGGTATTAAGCTTTCATCCGGTACCAAACGTTCACTGGCCGGACACGATGTACACCTATGAAAGAGGTACAAAAACCCTCTTCTCATGTGATATGTTCGGAGCATTTGGCAGGATGAGGGAGCATTGTTTTGACGATGAGCTTACGCCTGAAGAGATAGAGTTCTTTGAAAATGAAGGAATAAGGTATTATTCCAATGTAATGGCGACTTTTACACCCAGTTTGAGAAAGGCAATTGAGAAAGCAAAAACGCTGGAAATAAATATTATAGCGCCTGGTCATGGCCCGGTTTATAGAAAAAATCCTCAAAAAATCATAGATGATTATTTCAGGTTTTCCCGGTATGCCGAAGGGGCGGGTAAGAATGAAATCACCATATTGTGGGGATCTATGTATGGAATGACCGCGAAAGCAATTGATTACGTTGAAGACATACTTCAAAGGGAAAATGTCAAATACAATAAGCTTCAAATGCCGCTGGAAAGTGAAAGTGAAATGGTCGCAACTATTTTTAGATCCGCAGGGATAATTATTGCAGCTTCCACATATGAATACAAGCTTTTTCCGCCTGTTGCGGCAGCTTTAAATGAGCTTGGCAGAAAAAGGATTACAGGCAAGACTGCATTCAGATTTGGATCATACGGCTGGTCCGGCGGTGCGGAAAAGGAATTGAATGAAATTATCGAAAGAAATAAGATGAACTGGGAATTCGTTGAATCCGTGGAGTTTGAAGGAGCGCCAAAGAAAGAAGACCTTATTAAGGTGGAAGCCGGAGTATTAGCGCTGATAGAAAAGATGAGGGATAAGGCAGTAGAATAATTTAACGGAACCGCCATCTGATATTCTGCAATTCTCATTTTATATTAATTACCAAATTTATGGTATCATTATAAGAGAGCATATTTTACATTATTGTCTCTTATTAAGGGAGGTTAGGTATATATGTCAGATACCGTAAATCAGGTTGTGGATAAATTTTTAGAAAATAAAAGCTTAAGATATCGGTACAGAATTGATATGGTTGAAAGATTATTTAAGGGTTATTCGGAAGAAGATGTCAAGGCAAGCAAGGATAAAAAACTATTTGTCTTTTTATCTCAAGATAGTATTAAAAACTTCACTAATAAAACGATCAACAATTCGGAAGTACAGGAGGCAATTGGCGCCGCAATAAAGGAATCCGTGATGTCATATACCAGAGACAAAAATACGGTAATAAACATATATAAGGAGTTTGTCAGTTTTATCAAAGAAAAATACCAAATACATATCCCGATTATATTTCCGCCTTTTTTCTCATCAGACTTTGACAGGCAGATGTACATAGTCAAGGAATTACATGAAAAAGGACGAACTACTGCTTATTTAGGGAATAAGCTTTGGATAAGCGATAGAACTATTGATGAAGACTTAGCCAAATTAAGAAGTTACACCGGCGTATCTATTATGGGGCAGAAGATAAGAGTGCGTGGGATAGAGAGACAAAAAGGCAATATAGAATTCCAGTCAACTGTTCATCCAATTTTTCTTGCTTTGAACTTAACACAGGTTGTTGTGTTGCTGCAGGGTTTGCAGCATATGATTAAGGATGAGGCTTATAAAGAATATGCTTTAAAGCTTTCAGCAAACATCTGGAATGAGTTGTCCGATTATGCCAGAAGGAGGATTAAACAAGTGACCGGTATGCTGTCCATGGATCTTTCATGGTATGAGGAGTTGGATAGTTATAGCAGCGAAGAACTGTTTTATACTGAACGTGAGTGTTCATATGATGAAAGAGCAGGCAACGTACTGGATTTTCTTAAAAATGGAAAGAAATGCGCAATTGAATTTATAGGCAGCAATGGAGAAAGCAATATCCTGACTAATTGCATTATCGATAGATATAATCCCAATAGAGAAGAAATAGAAGTAACTTCAAATGATGAAAAACACGCAATAAGCATGAATGCTATTGTAAAAACAAAGCATGAAGCCAAACATCTATATTGATTATAAAGATGAAGCCCAGCTTCATAGCTCTTTTCTTATTCTGGTGATAGAATTGCCATAAAAGGTTTCGTGGAATACAGCCAAAAGAAAAGAGCTTTTTTTTTTTTTGAACAACGCAAATTTTATTTTAGAGAAAGGGCGGGATGATATAAGTGAATGATGAATTAATAAGCAGCGAGACTTATATAAACAAGGTATTCGTATATGGAACATTAATGCAGGGGCTTTGGAATCATAAAAGGTATCTTGGAGGGCAGATAAACCGCATAACAGCAGGCAGAACTTATGGATTGCTTTACCATCTGCCTGAAGGATATCCGGCTTTAATAGCAGGAAAAGAGGCAATTGAAGGGGAAGTTATTCAGCCTGTTGATGAGAACCTTATGGAATCTCTGGACAGCTTAGAGGGCTATGATGAAAGAAGCAGCAATAATTTATATGTCAGACAAGTAAGGAGCATATCGACCGAAGACGGAGAAGAAGCGATCTGTTGGGTATATGTCTACACGGATGAGAAATATGCAAAAGAAAACGGGATTTTAGTATCGCATGGAAACTGGAAAAAGTTCATAGAAAAGAAAGGAGAATTTGTATGAGAGAAAAGTATTTTGCTTACGGGAGTTGTACAAATGTTGATTCATTCAAGGACACTATGAGAAAGGCAAATTGTGAAGACAAATTTCATATTTGCGGGGTTGGCATACTAGACGGCTACAGACTTGCGTTTACAAGATATTCTAAAAATTGGGAAGGAGGTGTACTAGATATAATAGAATCGCCCGGGGATTATGTTTTAGGCGTTGTTTATGATATTCCGGAAGAGGCGATATCAGCATTAAATTCAAGAGAGGGTGCCCCAAAATATTACGAGAAAATAGATAATGTTAAGGTTGAACTAGGACATGAACAGGTAGAGGTATTTACATACACTGTAGTTGAAAAGCACATGGATGAGTATAATCCGTCAAAAGAATATTTTGATGTGGTATATAAAGGCATGGAGCATCGTTTTCCTTTGGAATATATAAATAAATACCTAATCGAGCACTGTAAAAACAAAGTTGGCGAATATTGCATGAGACCTCGGCAAAACAGGCTGTATCATGACTGCGAAAGGCCGAAAACCGAGTTTATGAGACAAAATCCCGAAATGTATGAGCTTTTGAAGCAGATGACATTATTTTTCGGAGATGATAATGAAAGGGTTGAAACAGTGCAGCCAACTCCAGAGATGTTCCGATTACTGGCAAAGTGTGCAGAAATAGCAGCAAGGGGCGAATTGGATTTTGGTCATTTAATCCCGAGAGGAATTTATAACCGTCTAGCCGGCGAGTTTCAGAGGATTAGTGGTGTAAGAGTAAAACGTTTAGTGGATTAATAAACATCATATATTTGTATGTCATTTTCAAAATGGAGCACTGGAATAAATATAAAGGGCCGGGTGAAATGAGAGGAATTAAATCAGAACTGTGACTCATTCGTCAAGTAATAGCACCTACAGATTGTGTAATTATGAAGGAGACGATTATAATATGAAGAATATCGCTGCATGCTTCCTGGCACTGTTTCTTTCGATGGCTTTGGTTTCCTGTGTTGGTTACGAAAATAACATAATTGATACGGAAGAGTTTGACAGTGACCATACAAACCAGAATGCATCAGGGGAAAAGAGTGAAACCTCCGGGAGTGAAGACGCGGAAAAGGATGAACCCTCATACCTGCTTCCTTGCCTTTGTGATGAAGGCTGGGGTTACATGGACAGTAAAGGCAATGTTATTATAGAAGGAGCATACAGGGGCGCAAAGGAGTTTCAGGGGGATTATGCCGTAGTGCAGACTGGTATGAAGTCTGTCAGTCTGATTGACAGAACGGGAAAACGGTTATTGGCGGAATTAGAAGAAAAAATAGGCGGTTTGAATCATATTGAAGTTATGGATGATTTCGCACTGATAAGAAAGGACGCATATGCGGCAATCGTAGAACTTCCGGCGGGAAAAGTAATAGTCGATAACAATGAGGTATTTTTCATTCCGGGACCGGTTGAAGGGTTTTATAAGGTACGCAAAGACGGTCTGTCCGGATATATGAATTCGCATGGTCAAGTGGTTATTGAGCCGGTTTATATAAGGGTTGGCGAATTCAGAAATAATGTTGCCCTGGTGGAAACAACAGAGGGAAAAATCAGGCTGATTGATACCGAAGGCAAAGCGGTGCTCGACGATATCATGCTGGACGCGGATAAATACGAATATGCTATAGAGCTATGCAGAGGAGATTATATTATTGTCCGCGACAAAACCACTTTATACTATGGGATTTATCAGGCAGGAAAAGGAATGATTCTGCCCGCCGAATACATAAACATGGCCTTTCAGTCCAACGGCCAGTTTGTGGCGGGAAACAAACAGTATGAATATTCGCTTTTTACTCCGGAAGGTAAGGAAGTGGAATCAGGATATTCCAATACCAAAGAATGTGGTGACGGATTTTATGTCGTCATAGATAAATCTGAAAAAGTAAAGCTGATGAATCAGTTCGGTGAGGAGATCTATGAGTTTCGAAGTTTCCGCTACCCGAACAATGTTTATTGGGATGGTAAGGATACATTTTTTTACCTTAACAGTGATAAAACTATTATTGTCGTCGATTCAGGCGGAAAGGAACTGGCGTGGATAACTTCACATTACAATAGTGAATATTCCGCAGAATTTACGTTTGTAAACGGTTCGATTCGGATGGTAGATTCGGAACTGATTTATGACTCGGATGGAAACATTAGCGAGAGAAAGTACCATTGTGAATACTTCAGATACACCGGGGAAAAGATTGAATTTAACACGGAAAATTAACATTCTCAGTGAAATAATCCTGCGTGTACAGAACAAAAATCATTTGCGCAATAACGGAAGCATCCGGTATTATTATATAGAAGGCAGCAACCATTATACATTGACAGACTTGGTTAGAACGTCTCCATTTTTTTGTGCGCTGCTTGGCGGATCGTATAAAAAATCCGGATATGATACCCTTAAGTTCATAAACCAAAAGAGCCTTGCCTTTTTTGATGACTATTTAAAATAATATATGAACGCGAAGAAGGTGCAAAAACGACATGAATATTCTTATTGCGGACGACGAGGAAGACATCCGGAACTTAATAAAAATCAGTCTTGAAGAAAACGGATATTCCGTACTTACGGCGCAAAACGGCAGGGAAGCATGGGATATCCTTGCGTCACAGGATGTCCATCTCGCAATTCTTGATGTGATGATGCCGGTGATGGATGGATTTAACCTTCTGCGTAAAATCCGGGAACACAGCACCATCCCCGTCATCTTCCTGACAGCGAGAACGGACGAAATTGACAAGGTGCTGGGACTCGGGCTCGGTGCGGATGACTATATTGCCAAACCGTTTTCCGTTGCCGAATTATTGGCTCGCGTAGGTGCGCAATTAAGGCGGAACAATGAATACCTTTCAACTAAAGAAAAATCTCCCGTAATTATTACATACGGAGATTTGTCGGTAGATAAAGAAAAATGCTGCGCTTATAAGAATGGAGAGCCGATTGAACTTGGCGCAAAGGAATACAAGCTGCTTCTGTTTTTTTTAGAACATCCCGAGAAGGTTTTTACAAAACGTCAGCTTTACCAGGCGGTATGGGACGAAGAATACTATTTTGACGACAACACAATAATGGTGCATATCAGCCGCATCAGGAACCGGATTGAGGATGATCCGCAGAATCCGAAATATCTGAAAACCATTCGCGGCATCGGGTATAAGCTCCATTATACGGGCGAAAATTTATGAAAAAACGAAAACTGTCCAATCAATTTCTAAAAAATTTTCTCGTGATATTTTTGCTGGCGATACTGGATACAGTACTCGCATTTATGCTGCTGTCCTTTGCCAGCAGATTGATTGCAGGTTCACTTACAAAAAACCGGTACCCCGCAAGCGCAATTATAAAAGATGATTACGAACAGATCGACGCTTCCGCTGTCGTGCAAAACGGCGGCGGCGTACAGATCGTGGACAGGGAATACCGTGTCGTTTATTCGAAAGGTCTTGATACCATCGGAAAAGATGAGCTGACTGCTGAGGAATTTACAGCATTTTTAACGGAAAGCAAAAGCAAGCCTTATCACTACGATATTGTCTATAAGCCAAAAGGTGAGTTTTGGCTGATTGTCACGTTTCCTACATCAATCAGGCTCGATTTTTCACTGGTGTATAATAAAGAAGCCGCTGCCGGAGATTTCGTGCGGGCGGGTTCGGCTATCGCTTTCGTCGTGCTGAGTTATCTTCTCATACTTGCGCTCACCGCTTTTATCTATTCGAGGATTACGGCTGCAAGCATAACCGTGCCTCTGAGAAAGCTATGTGACGGCACAAGGCTTTTGCGGGAAGGCGATTATTCGGCACGCGTGGATTTGCGTCTGAAAAATGAGTTCGCCGAGCTTCAAAGTACATTTAACGATATGGCCGCCCGCATTGAGCATGAAGTTTCGATGCGCAAAAAGTCGGAGGAAGACAGGCGGCGCCTGATTCTTGATATCTCCCACGACCTTAAAAATCCAATGTCAAGCATACAGGGTTATGCCGAACTGCTCATGAAAAAGGCAGGAATGACCGAACAGGAACGAAAAGAACACCTTGAAATCATTATCAATAACAGCAAAAGGGCGAATCAACTGCTCACCGAGCTGTTTGAACTTTCACAGATAGACAGCCCGGAATTTTCATTAAAGCCGGTTAAAACGGATATTTGCGAATACATCCGGCAAATATGCGCCGAGCTTGTGCCTCAGTTTGAGCGCGAAGGGTTCAAATATGAATTCGATATTCCCGAGGAAAGTGTTTTTGCAGTGCTGGATACCGACCGGTTCAGCCGGCTTATTCAAAATCTCGCGAATAACGCTATGCGGTACAATCCTAAAGGGACACTTGTTTCCGTAAGTCTTACCGTACAAAACAGCCAGGCGGTTATCGATTTCAGCGACGATGGGATTGGAATTCCGGCTCATCTTGCGGAAAATATATTCAAGCCTTTTGTCCGCGTCGATGATTCCCGCAATTCCAAAACCGGCGGCAGCGGATTGGGGCTTTCCATCGCCAAAAAGATCGCCGAGGCGCACGGAGGGGATCTGAAGCTGTGTCCTGGTGAAAACAAGGGCAGCACGTTCCGGATTACGATTCCCACGATTTAAGGTAAATTTAAGGTCCATATCAGCCGTATGAAAGGTTCGATTGCTATGATAGTGATGAACCTATTATACGGCTGATTTTTTTATCGGGAGGTGATGAACAAATGAAGTATGAACCGACTTGTTTGGAAATATTTTTGACCAGGCTTGCGTTTCTCTTTTTCGGCGAGTCTGTCTACAAATCATTTGCCGAACGTCTGCCCCTTGAAGGCGGAGAGAAGGTGCTTGACTTCGGATGCGGTATGGGAACGGTTGCGTACTATGTCGCAAAAAAGCTTCCTCACGGGCATTTAACCTGTCTGGATATATCCGGGCGATGGTTGAATGCGTGCCGCAAAACTCTGCATTGCTTTCGGAACATCATTTTTATGCAATGTAAATTCCCGGAACTTGAAAATGAAAGCTTTGATGCAGCATACTGCCACTTTGTTCTGCACGATATTCCGGAAAGGGAATTGGAAAGAATCATTCCAGCGCTGATTAAATCCATCAAACCACACGGGTTATTCATTTTCCGCGAACCGCTGAATGATACGAAAAAAATAAGTGTTATCAAACGCCTGACAGGACAAAACAATCTGATTCTCAAGGATAGCCGTATCACCGATGTTCCGGTGATGGGCAATGCCCTCGAAAGTGTATACGTTAAACAATAATGGAGGTTTACTATGATTCAATTATTTTTATTTATTATTTTGACCGTTTTATCGGCTGCCGCACTCGCGGGGATTATACTCCAAACAGTTTGCTGCGTCATTACGCGTATAAAGAAAAAGACGAAGCCAAAGCAGCTTATGCGCCTTAAAAAAAAGGTTATGTTCTTTGCAGTGACGGTGATATTGAATGTTGGACTGATTACCGTTTCACAGCTTACCGCTTCGACTCCGCGCATTGTTGATGAAAACGGGAACACGCCCGAAAACAGCATTACGGAGCTTACAGAAGTTGAATTAAACGGCAGGAAGCAGTGGATCAGTATAAGAGGCTGGGACAAAAATGCGCCCATTCTGCTCTTTTTGGCAGGCGGCCCCGGCGGTACGCAGATGGCTGGGGTGCGGCATGAGTTGTCAGAGCTTGAGAAGCATTTCATCGTTGTAAACTGGGATCAACCCGGCTCCGGAAAGTCCTATTATGCGGAAAAAATAAATAATATTTCTGCCCAAACCTATATTGCGGATGGTTACGCTCTAACCGAGTACTTAAAGGAACGCTTTTCGCAGGAAAAAATCTATCTGGTGGGGGAATCTTGGGGCAGCGCGCTTGGAATTTTCCTTGTTGATAAGTACCCAAATTCCTATCACGCGTTGATTGGCACAGGGCAAATGGTGGACTTTGCCGAAACTGAGCGGATAGATTACGCTAAGGCTCTCGAAATCGCACAATCCAAAGGCGATACCGCTCTGATTGAACGGCTTAAGGCAAACGGCGAACCGCCGTATTACGGAAAGGATGTAACATGGAAAAGCGCAGTATATCTGAATTATCTAAGCGCTTATATGACGGCCAATCCCAAGATTCAAAATCCGGGCTACAACACCTTCCGTGACGTCGGTTCATCGGAATATGGACTGCTTGATAAGCTGAACTTTTTCCGCGGAATCGTCAACACATATAATCATGTGTACCAGCAGCTTTATATGATTGATATGAGAACGGATTACACGAAACTTGATGTGCCTGCCTATTTCTTCCTTGGCCGATATGATGTCAATGCGCCTACGGCGTTGGTCGAGGAATATGTGCAGGTACTGGATGCTCCTGATAAAAGGATTGAATGGTTTGAGCATTCAGGCCACAGTCCATGGATCAACGAGCCGGATAAGTTTGTAAGGGAGGCATTGTCATGTTTTTCGGAAAATTAAACTCAATAGCAATAAAAAGGAGGATTAATAATATGCACCCGATTGTGTTTATGCCGCTGTTTATTGCAATTATTATAGTGTTCTCAAATTGCTCCGCGTCAAAAGGAAGTATCGTAATTCTTGAGAACCCGGATGGGACAGGATTCACAATGGATTTCAAGCAGTGGAGCTCAAAAAACAAATGCGAATTATCCCTTAAAGAAGGTGATGTGCTGCAGATTGAGGTTGAACATGAAGACGGGGAAGTTGACCTTATGATAATAGGCAAAAAAGGCAGCGAACCTTATGAGGGAAATAACCTTAAGTCAATTGTATTTACTGTAACGGTATCCGAAACGGATAAATCTGCAAGCGCGTGTGTAAGTGAGACGATCCCGCCTTTTGTGGCAGCATAGGCTTCTGAGCTTGGCTCAGACATGATAGCCCTTGTTGAGGCAATATTTACAATAGATCCGCCTTCTTTGTTATGCCGCATATATTTTGCTGCTTCACGTGATCCTAAGAAAACACTTCTTAAGTTCGTATTTATAATATCATCCCATTCTTCTACTGATAGTTCATAAGGAGAATTAGAAACTGATTTCCCTGCATTATTGATTAAAATATCTATACGACCATATGTTTGGTAGGCTGCTTGCATTAATCGAACGATATCTTTTTCCAATCTTACATCTGTTTGCGTAAAAAATGCTTGTCCGCCATTTTCTTTAATTACGGCAACTGTTTGTGTTCCCGCTGTTATATCTAAATCCGCAACCACGACGTTTGCTCCTTTTTCTGCATAATGCAAGGCAATCCCTTTCCCAATTCCATTTCCAGCCCCAGTAATAATCACTGTTTTATTTAAAAAATCCATAACATTTACACATCCTTATCAAAATTTCATGATTTTATATTAGCACAAAAATGGGGTTGCTTCATCAACCTGCTATAGGTTTGCATAGGAGAATCGAAGGCATTGCGATGGCATATGCTGGTCTATTGTGAGGAAACAGGCAGATAAAGCGAAACAACAAATGCTTGATTATTCTTCATGGTTAATTTAACAATCTTTGAAAATAACCGTAAAATTAACCTTATAGGTAAATTAATTCTTGACAATAATATGAGAAAGCGTTATAATAAATTTACCTATAAGGTAAAGAGGTGGCATTTTGCTTCAGATAATTTATAAAACAAATAGTCTAGAGCGTATATGTACTAATTACTCAATAGCGAAAAGAAAATATGGAGAGATAATGGCCAAGCTAATACATCAACGAATTGATCAGTTGAAATCCGCAATATCGATAGAGATGCTTGTTCGATACTCAATTGGCAGATGTCATCCTCTTGAAGGTAATAGAAAAGGTGAATATGCTATGGATTTGGTGCATCCATATCGTTTAATATTTGAAAAAAGTAAAGCTGATATACAGATAGTTAGAATTATAAAAATTGAAGATTACCACTAACTTGTCGAAGTCATGTAAGAGGGAGGTTTATATATAATGTATAGCAAAAACACTATTGCTATTCCACCAGGCGCGACAATACGAGAGCAGCTTGAGAGTCGCGGTATGAAGCAAAAAGAGTTTGCACTCAGGATGGGATTATCAGAAAAGCATATTAGTCGTTTGATTAACGGACAGGTTGAACTTACTAAAGATGTAGCTTTGAGACTTGAGTCTGTTCTTGGTGTGCCTGCAAGCTTTTGGAACAATCTTGAGGCTATTTATCGTGAAAAATTGGCGCGAATAATTGCGGAGAATGAATTGGAACGAGATGCTGAGCTTGCGTCTGAATTTCCGTATTCAAAGATGGTCGCTTTAGGTTGGGTTGAGCCCGCACGAAAAGCCGAAGAAAAGGCACTTAATTTAAGGCACTTTTTTGAAGTCGCAAAGCTTGATTTACTTGAGAAATTAAGTATTCCCGGCATTGCTTACCGAAAAACAGGCCAAAATTATACAAGTGACTACAGCCTTGCTGCCTGGGCACAGAAAGCAAGAATAGAATCAAGAAAGTATGAGACAGCTCCAATTAACATTGGAAAGCTGGATAAGAAAATACCCCAAATCCGTGGAATGACTGTGAAAAATCCTGAAGAGTTTTGTAGCAAACTTATAAATCTATTTGCTGAGTGTGGTATCGCTTTGGTATTCTTACCCCACATTGGTGGATCTTTTCTGCATGGAGCATCATTTTATGATGGCAACCACATTGTTATGGGGCTAACCGTCCGGGGTAAATATGCGGACAAATTTTGGTTTAGTTTGTTCCACGAGATATGTCACATTATTCGTGGTCATATTGGTGGACCAAATGTAACCAGTGAAGAACAAGAAGAAGAGGCGGATGCTTTTGCAAGGGATATCCTTATTCCTCCGGGACAGTACGAAACTTTTATAAAGGCAAATTGTTTTACCAAGGAATGTATTATTGAGTTCGCTAATAAAATTGAAATTGCTCCTGGAATTGTTTTAGGACGCCTTCAAAAAGAGAATTATATTCCATATAACCGATATAATGACCTTAAAGTTCGATATGAAATAACATGTTAAAAAGTGGTTTTTGCTTTTAGCATCTACTTTCATAGGTGTTTTTTCATGCTCATTTATATCCTCTAAAATAAAATTTGGCATTGTTACCATCGCTTAGGTCGGATAAAAAGGCGGATTTAAAAGTGTTATCGCTCGAAAAGAACAGATTGTAAATTTAGTTTTATTAATTTCATATTTATTGATATTATTATATGTGGAAACCTGCACATGATCTTTATTGATTATGAACTTATTCTAAGGAGGCATAATAATGAATAAGAATGATTTTGCACCGGTACCGCCGATGGGATGGAACAGTTGGGACTGTTACGGGGCATCCGTGAATGAGGAACAGCTCCTTGGCAACGCGGATTATATGGCAATGCATCTAAAGCAATACGGCTGGGAGTATATAGTTTGTGACATCCAATGGTACGAGCCGCAAGCCACCTCAACGCAGTATAACAGTTTTTATCCTCTTTGCATGGATGAGTATTCACGGCTCATTCCCGCAGAGAATCGCTTTCCTTCCGCAAAGGGCGGAGCAGGCTTTAAGCCAATCGCAGATTACATACATAACCTGGGACTAAAATTTGGAATCCATATCATGAGAGGTATACCAAGGCAGGCGGTCCATGCGGCGGCACCGATCCAAGGGACCTCCAAAACAGCAAGGGACATCGCCCACAGCTCTTCAATCTGCTCCTGGAATACTGACATGTACGGTGTAAATCCAAATGCGGACGGCGCCCAGGAATACTATGACTCCCTCTTTGACCTGTATGCCTCCTGGGGAGTTGATTTCGTTAAGGTGGATGATATCTGTATCACTGAGTTTAAGCCTCACGATCTATACTCCGCCAAGGGAGAAATCGAAATGATCCGAAAGGCAATCGATAAATGCGGCAGGCCTATCGTTCTTAGTCTATCACCCGGACCTGCGCTGCTGGAACAGGCCGAGCATTTAAGCCGGCACGCGAATATGTGGAGGATGACCGGAGACTTTTGGGATAACTGGCCGCAGCTTTACAATATGTTTGAAAAATGTCATCAATGGAGTCCTTATGTGAAGGAAGGCTGCTGGCCGGATTGCGATATGCTTCCATTAGGGCGTATTGAGATTAATAACAGGAACGATGGCGGAACAGGAAGAAATATCTGCTTTACGAAAGATGAGCAGATAACCATGGTGACTCTGTGGTGTATATTCCGTTCCCCGTTAATGCTTGGAACGGAGCTCAGAGGTCTCGATGACTGGACTTTAAGCCTGATTACCAATGAGGAAGTCATTAGGGTACTAAAGCATTCCTATGGCGCAAGGCAGATCATGCGCACGGATGACACCGTGGTTTGGAAAAGCAAGGATGAGGACGGCAGTATTTATGTGGCATTTTTTAATACCTCCTTCAGCAAAACCTATCCATCGGTAAGCTACAGGCAGCTGGGACTTAACGGAGAATATGAGGTTAGAGACCTCTGGACACATGGGGGTTTGGGAACTGTTACGGAAAGATTGGGTACGGAACTCAATCCCCACGGAGCAGCCCTGTTAAGGTTAAGGGAAGTTACAGCGATTTAGTGGATTTAGCAAAATCATAAGGGGTTTGTGCGTATGGCTCAGACTAAAGATAGCTTGATAAAAAACATTACTCTTTCTATTTTTGCAGCAATCATAATTATTTATGTGTTGTTTTCCGGACCGCCTGTTGGCCTTTCGGACAATGGGGACTTTGAAAGAGTCCTGTACTCAAATGGTTTGGATTACAGCGTACCAGCGGAACAGCGCAGATTCATTTATCAGAATAATTTCCACATTGCATACAGAGGAGATACAGAGCAGGAAAAAATCTTAAACGCACTCTTCTACGTCGAAAATTTTCAAAATTATCCTTCCATACAGAATGTCTTTATAAAACTATCCATTGGCGCAAACATTCTTCTCAATAATATTACAGGTGCCGACAACCGCATTTACAGGATTGAGGTACTTGGCCTGATTTATACGTTTCTTTACGGGTTAGCGTTATTTGCACTTTTTTCAAGTATCCGTATTAAGCGGCAGTGGCTTGATGTGGCTTTGAAATTACTTATTATTATTATGCTCTGTGATGTCGGCTATGTGCTTTATTTCAATTCCTTATACGGTGAAGCTCTTCAGAGTATTTTCTTTGTCTTTTCAATTGCCTTTGGCATCACGCTATTTCACGAAAGGCCAAGAAGAAGAAACTACCTGCTGTTTATACTTTCGATGCTTTGCTATGGCTGGTCTAAATTTGCCAATATACCGGTGACTTTTCTTGTGTTGATATTCCTTTTGCCCGGTGTTCTTGTGCTATTTGGCAAAAAAAACAGACTCTTTGTAGTTCTATCGACAACAGGGGTGCTTGTATTTCTTATGGTTCTCTATATATCGGTTCCAAAATGGATGGAATTTCAAACTAATTATAATTCAGTCTTCTTTGGAGTTCTTAGAAATAAAGATGAGAGGCAAACACAGGAATATGTACAAGATCTGAATTTGCCGCACTATATGCAGAAGCTTAAAAACACCAATTATTACATGCCATCGGTTAAAGAGACAATCAATAGTGAGCAGTTCAGAGAGGATTTTTCCAAAATAAATAAGTTTAAAATTGCTATGTTTTATCTAAAACACCCCGGCTATTTTCTTGAGAAGCTTCATATTACCGCACTTAACAGCGGTATGATAAGGCCGGTGTACTTATCCAATTATGGACCGCAAGAACCCAGGTTAACCTTTTGCACCACCTTTGAGTTTTGGGGGGGCTTACGTAAAATACTGCCGTTTGATCAATTGTGGTTCAATTTCTTAATTATGTTGGCAGTGTTTGTTTATCTTTTCTACAAAGGTGTAATTGTTTACAAGGAAAACCGAGTAAAAGCCTTTTTATTCATGGGGGCTGCACTTGCGATTACAAGCTGCGCTTTTTACAACTTTTGTATTCCTTACATCGCCAATGGAGAAGGTGATATTGCAAAGCACTTGTTTTCCTATATCCAAAGCGCCGATTTTATAGTAATGCTTCTTATATATTTGTTATTGGACGGAGTAATCATAAATGTGTCAATATTCGAACGAATATCCAAGCGTAAACGTGTACTCATCCCGGTTGCCCTTGCATGCGGGTTTTGTATAATCCTCGTTTCATACGGTTTGGCTGCGCTTACTTCCTCACGTAAAACAGGCATGATAGGGTCCTTCATTGAACTCGGCGAGCACAACGGCAAAAAAATAACCTGGCAGATTATTAATAATGAAAATGGTGTATACACTCTTTTAGCAGTTGAGCCTGTGACAAAAGGCAGTTTTTCTGAATCTGTTCCCTCAAATACTGTCCCTGAAAAATATGGGAGCAATATCTGGGTGAACAGTAAAATAAGAGCCTACCTTAACGGGGATTTCTTAAAATGTTTCTCAGATGAGGAACTGGCGCTTTTTGTAACAGTAAAACACAAAGTACTATTGTCCTCAGGTAATATTTCCCTGAAAGAGACAGGAAATCAGGAGCTTTTCTGGTCCCACATTCCGGTGCTTTCCGACAGGGATTATGATAACTCCTATGCTGTGAATGTTCATGATATTGTTACCCTTCCTAATTTGAAACAGGTAGCTTCTATGATCCGAAATGGAATGAAAATTAAAAAAGCAGTGCCTTATTGGCTGGATACACCTTATTACAGCAATGATTCAATGCTGCGCATAGTTGAAAAAGATGGGTACATTTATATGAAGGATGCCATTACAGAGGACATTGGGATTGTTCCGTGCATCTATCTTCGTTCAGGATGGAGTATGGAAGGGAAAGGCACGTTAAGGGAACCATACAGGAGATAGAATCGCGTACGGCGCCTGTATATGAACAGCTCATGGAAAGAGCAAAACGGTCGGCGGATGCGGAAATTAACATCGATTCCCGTATGCTTGCGTTCTTTTTTGGCGGCGTATGATTTAGGGCTGAAGCCCGGGATTCCGGTTTACGGAGGAGGCGGCGATGCGACACTTATAGGCATCGGCGCAGGCAGCGTTAATGTCGGCGATACGCATATTTATTGCGGGACATCGGGCTGGGTTGGTACGGTGCTTGATAAGCAGGTTGTGGACATTTTTGCGAAGATTGCCGGCATAATTGGCGTGGAAGCCGGAAAATATATTTACTTTGCTGAAATGGAAACTGCGGGGAAATGCTTTGAATGGGTAAAGGATCATCTGGTCCTTGATGAAATCGGCATCTACCTGAAAAAGATGCATGTCACAGAGAGCAAGGAAAGCTTATATGAAAGCCTTTATGATTATATGTCTGAAACAATATCAAAGATAGGACCGGGAGCGGGCGGAGTGATTTTTACGCCATGGCTTCACGGAAACAGGTGCCCGTTTGAAGATCCTAATTCGGCAGGAATGTTTTTCAATATAAAGCTTGAAACCGGAAAAACGGAACTGATAAGGGCTGTACTCGAGGGCATCTGCTACCACCTTCGCTGGATGCTCGAAGCCCAGGAGAAAAAGGTCAAAACTTCCCAAACAATACGCTTTGTCGGAGGTGGTGCATTGTCGGCCGTCACTTGTCAGATACTATCAGATATTACAGGAAGGGTTATCGAAACAGTAGAAGGCT
>LSQX01174361.1_pt1 | contig 25660 bp, 18 predicted proteins | sample 654561 | NCBI WGS metagenome assembly LSQX01 (sample SAMN04489861, study PRJNA283612) | anaerobic digester metagenome | isolation source: 4 biogas reactors fed with cattle manure at either 37C or 55C with and... | place: Denmark: Kongens Lyngby | collected 2014 | reverse complement strand
CTAAGGTCTGTCTTTACCGTCTTGTTTGAGTACCCGTTTCGGTAGTTTTTCTACATACCGGTTTCGCTATTATTTGGAATGCGACTTCTTTATTCGTATCCCAGTGTTTCTTCTAACTCAGTCTCCATGACCTGCTTGAGAACATCGCGAAACATCTCTTTAATTGCTTCCATAATCTCGGTTGTACTGTTGAAATTCTGGCTTCTTACATACTCTTTCATCAATTCGGCTGGTGTCTTTTCCATACAAAAAACTTCCTTTCAGATTTGAATTATTTCTTACCCTAATTCTTGTCTGAAAGGAAGCTATTTAATCCAATTTACACAAAATTTTCTGGGGTCTCTTATTTAACCCCGCTGCCGAACAGTGCGTGCAGGTTTTGTTTCATTCTCACGTAACGGTCATAGGCGTACTTTTCCATTTCCTCCCCGTCAAAAGGAACCCTGGTCTTGCCCCAAAGGCTCCAAAGGAAATCAAGAAAAATCTTGTTCGCGTTAAAGCGCAGTATTTCGTTTGCGTCGGGCTTTCGCCCGAAATAGGCTGAGAGCAGCTCGCTGTCCAGCGCATCGTCATACCACGCCTCGATGGACAAATCGGCAAGGTCCCACATCGGGTCGTTCATGCCGGCGTATTCCCAGTCTATCAGATACATCCGCTCGCCGCAGCGCAGCCAGTTTTCGCACAGAGGGTCGTTGTGGCATGGCACTTTTCTGACATTGATGTTGTCGATTTTTTCTTTGATTGCCATAACCGTTGCGCGAATTTCCGCATAATCGTCGTAAAAACTGACGCCGTTGTCCGAGATAATCTTTTCATATCCTTTTGCCATATCAAACACTTCAAACGGGATATGGGTGTCCTTACCGCAGTTATGTATTTTCCCAAAAAGCTGGGCCGCGCCGCGGACATTCCTATTTTCTTTCATGCTTTCGGGGGACATGGTCTCGCCGTCAATATATTCCGCAACCTTGACTCCGGTTTGGGCGTTAAAATATATCAGCGGAACATCCACCCCTACCTGAGACGCCAGTTCGGTGCTTATCTTTTCGTCGTGCCGGTTGATTAATTCCTCGGTCCCGTCGCCGGGGAGGCGGAAGACATATTTGCCGCAGTTCAAGGTAACCGCATAGGTGTGGTTTGTAAGGCCGTCCAGCCGCCTGACATCCTTGATTTCATCCTCTGAAAACAGCTCTTTTGCAATCTGTTTGAGCCAGGCGTAATCCTTCATCGCGCCGGTTTGCGGCATAATTTATCCTCCTTGAGCGTTTTATCGGAATAGAAGTATTTGTAATGCCCTTTCGGGCTTTTAAAGGAAACTCCGGCCACCCTGCCGTTATTGTCTGTTATCGGAGTAAAGTTGGTCAAATCCTTTTCAGGGCAGTTCAGCCTTGAAGCGATGTCTTTTAAGATTAAAGAACGGCTGTCGTTAAGGTAGGTGCTGTCGAATTTCCTAAGCTCGTCCAGGGTGTCAAATTCGTATATCTCCCCGTCGGCGTACTTTCTAATCTTCATGCGAAGCTCCGGCAGGTGGGCTATAAGGATGTCCTCCCAATAAAGCGGTCTGGTTTTCGGCAAATCGTATTCCGACAGCAGGATTTCCAAAAACCTGCGGCTGAACTCCTCACTCCAGAAGGTGTGCCCGAACATATACCATGCGTTGGAGCCTCCGATTTGCACGTCGGTGATGTACCCGTCCTTGTCTTCCTTCATGCACCATTCCTTGGTATAGCCGGGGGAGAACAGCGCCGCATAGTAACTCTCATCAACTACCCGTTCAAAAGGGGATTTGCTGAAGTAATTGTCGGCGGAACACACATAGGAGTTGTTTAAATAATCCCTCGCCGCGTAAATGGTGCTGTTGTTGTTGCGAGTTTGGTACTTAGGGTTTTCGAGCAGGATGACCCCGTATTTGCCGCGCAGATATTCAAACTGCTCTTTCATATACCCGACGACTACGATTATCTGCTCAATACCCGCCTTTTTAATCTGATTAATCTGACGCTCAATCAGCACTTCGCCTTTGACGGGGATAAGGGCTTTTGGTTTTTCATAGGATAAAGGCGCAAAACGACTGGATATCCCCGCCGCCATAATCACCGCATTGTCAACTTTATATGCCATCCGCCGAAATCCTTTCTGTTTAACCATCGTATATTGCAGAGCAGGGAAAACCTTCATACTTTTTGACATTCCACAAAAGTATATTCCTTTTTACGAGGCTAGTCAACCTCTTAATGTATGATTTTACAGTTTTAAACCGGGTTTGAACGGCCGCTGCCGGGCAGTTGTTTAGACGTTATAGAGTATGCGGGAGATAGGGAAGAGGAAAGGAGAGGGTTTCGCAAATACCCTTGACGCCGGCTTATCTGCCGCGTTCATTGACAAAGCCGGCTTATTGAATGTAAACTATCCTTGGAAAACACAGTTTTTATGCTATTAAAACCGGTAGGCAGGCTGATTGCGGCGGGGCGCTGTTATGAAAAACACGTTAAAATCCGCGATTGACATTAAGCCGCTTTGTCCGGATGTTGAGATAATGGGGGTGATTGGCATAAGGCTGTTCATAGCGATTAATTTTAATGAAGAAGTAAAAGCTCAAATCAATCAGATAATCGACAGGGTCAAGTCAAACTCCGTTCAGGGAAGGTTTGTGAGCGAGGAAAACATTCATCTCACATTAGAATTTCTGGGCGAGGTACAGGAGCACAGAATTGGCTTGATTAGAGAAATAATGGACGGGCTTGAATTCGAGCCGTTCACGTTAGGACTGACCAAAATCGGGTGTTTCAGGCGTCCGGAGGGGAAGATTTACTGGCTGGGGGTAGAGGACTGCCATACCCTGTACGAGATACAGAAAGCACTGCGCCAAAGTTTGATTGAAAAAGGGTTCAAGCTTGAAAACAGGGAATACAGACCCCACATAACCCTCGGCAGAAAGGTGATATTGAAAGAGGGATTCAACGCCGGCGAACTTGACGATATTGCGGGGAGAATTAAGATTGGCGTTAACAGAATAGATTTGATGAAATCTGATTTTATAAACCGAAAGCCAATGTATTCTCTGGTATATTCGACCGGTTCGCCGTATTAGCATAACCGCGGATTACACAGGCAAAAAAAGACATCAACTATAGCGAAATCTGGCATTGTATGCGGAGCGGTTTCATTTATAATAGTCTTAAAAGGAAGGTAAAAACATGCTGGATGGAATTCACGGAATGCTGCCGCGGGAGAAGATGTCGGCAGGCGTCCGCAAACTGCGGGATTTTTATGACGGCAAACCGGGAGCGCCGTTTGTGTTAAAGGAGTTCGGGTTTTACTCGCTGGATAGATGGATTAAAGAAGGCCATATAAAATCCCCGGAAGAAATAGAGGGGGACTATGACGCCTATCTTCGGGAGGTATTCGGTTTTGACGAGCCGGGTCAGCATGACATCTGGAACCTCGGATGGTGCGAGGCGGAGTTCTGCCCGTTTTTTGAAGAAAAAACGATTGAGGACCGAGGAGACCACGAAGTTGTTCAGGATTTCGCCGGCCGGCATGTGTTATTCTTCAAAAACAGACGCTCCGGATTCATGCCTGAGTATATTTCAAGTCCAGTAAAGGACATGAAAACATGGCAGGAGAAGGTAAAGTGGCGGCTTAATCCGGACAGCCCGGAACGGATACAAAAAATTGACAAATCGATTGCGCAGGCGGTTGAGGCGGCGCGGCAGGGGAAAGTGATTGTTCAGCGGATTATCGGCGGGTGCATGTACCTGCGCTCCCTGATGGGCCCGGAGGAGCTTTGTTACCTGTTATATGACCAGCCCGAATTAATCCACGACTGCATGCAGACATGGCTTGAGCTTGCGGACAGCGTTACTTCAAGGATACAGCAAGCGGTGAGTTATGATGAGATATTCCTTGCCGAAGATATCTGCTACAATCACGGGCCGCTTATTTCTCCCGATATGATGAAAGAGTTTCTCTTTCCCTATTATCAGCAGCTTATCGGCAATATCCGCAGCCGTCAGCTTGACAAGGCTCGCCGGCTGAATATTCAGGTGGATACCGACGGCTTCTGCTGGCCTGTGGTGGATTTATACAAGGAGGCTATTGGCATGAATTATATGAGCCCGTTTGAAGCGGCCGCGGGATGTGATATTGTAAAATCCGGCGAAAAATGGCCGGACATGCTGCTGTCTGGTGGTATTGACAAGCGGGTGCTCGCGGCCACAACCGAGGAAATAGACGGGTATCTGGACGGAGTGCTGCCGGTACTCCACCGCCGCGGCGGATATATCCCCACCAGCGACCACGGTGTGCCCGAAGAGGTGCCTTTTGAAAACTATATCCACTTTCGACGCCGGATTGCCGAATACGCATAATGCCGGCTTAAATATATAACAATAACCCTTTTTCGGTCAAAAGCTTTACAGAATTGAACAGAGCATATCCGTCAACCTGCCCGGTGGCAATTCACAGCCTCCGTAACAGCAGGTTGCGGATATGCTCTTTTTTGCTTGTTTACCCGAAAACCAATCGTCTGAATTTGCCTTTTAAAAAAGTATTTTGAAGTCTGCCGGCGCAACCGGCAGCCCGACATGCGGCTAAATGTTTCCACTGGTCCAAACTATAGGAGTTATTACTTTTGAATTTATAAGATAATGACATAAAAAAATGAGCCAATTTTATATTAAGCAAATATGGACACCCAAAATAACAAAAATTAACATTGATTGTATAAAAAGTTAAGCTATAATTACACTATAGACAAAAAAGTTATTAATTAGATTAAGTTTTTTTATAAAAATTACCTTTTCAGAGTTTGTGTTAAGGATGTGGTTACAATAAAAGCTCAGGACGGAAGGCTTTTCGAGTTTGAAAATACATATTTTTACAACCCTAAAAAATTCGGGTTTGTTGATGTCTGGCAGGTAGGGGAATTAAGCCTTGAAGCCGGGTTTAAAATGTTTGAGCATAATCAGGCCTGCCATGAAATCAGCTTTATCGTGTCCGGTGAAGGGGTTATGTTCAACGACGGACAGCCAGCGAAAGTCCAGCCGGGCGACATCCATTATATCCCCAAAGGCTCGGAGCACAGCTTTACGGTCAGCAAAACGGAAAACCTCAGGATGGTTTATCTGGGGTTTGAACTGAATGAGGAGACCAAACAGCTTGGGTGTGATGATTTGGAAGATGTCTTCAAGAACCCCCCGGTCGTCGTCCTGCGGGATACCGGAAATATAAGGATTATGCTTTACATGCTTATTAATGAGATGTACGGCTCATCGGTGCTGCGCGAGAAGATGGTTGAAACCTATATAACCCAGATTATCGTGCAGTTATACCGGTTTTTCAAGTCGGAAAAATCAAATGTATTCGAGCCGGATATCAAAAAGAATGTAATCGGCAAATCAATATACAACATTGTAAACCATATTGACTCGCACATTTTTGAAATCGAAAGTATTAAGAGCCTCAGTCGGAAGCTGGGGTACAGCCACTGTTATTTATCCCACATGTTCAAAGAGCGGATGGGGATAACCCTTCAGGAGTATGTTACCCAAAAAAGAATTGAGGCGGGCATGGATTTGCTGCGCCAGAAGAAATACAGCATAACCCAGATAGCCCACCAGCTCAACTATGAGTCTTCCCAGTCTTTCGGGAAGGCGTTCAAGAGGGTTGTAGGGTGCACTCCGAGCGAGTATCAGAAAAGGTTTTCCGAAAAAAGCGAAGAAGTCAAGGAAAGAGCATAATACGGGGGGCGGTTGTTATAAATAAGCTACTTGTTAAAACCGGCAGCGGTTTGATTGCTGTGGTAATGGCCGCCAATATTATAGCGGCGGCATTCATGCCGGCTGCCGCGTCGGACAAAGACACCGCTGCTGAAGAATTCTTTACCGGTACCTTTACCGATATAAGCCAGCAGTACCTGACAAAAAGGAAACAATACAGCAATGTCCCGTTTGCGCAGGAGGATATCGTCCTCCCGATAGAGGGTTCCGAACTCGACCAAAGCAGCAGGATTATAAACGATACAAAGCTCAGCCCGGCTCCTGTAATCCGCCTTGGGGGTAGCGGGCAGACAAGCTGGAAAGTAAATGTTCAAAACGACGCGCAGTATGTAATGGAGATTACATACCGCGCCGTCGAAGATACAAGGCAGGATTTGCTGCTGTCGCTGTTGATTGACGGCGAGCTGCCGTTTGCGGAAGCCGAGAGCATAGCGCTGAACAGGATTTGGAGGGACGCCACCCCGATTTTAACCGATGAAAAAGGCAATGACTTAATCCCTCTGCAGGAAGAGGTTTTGAGGTTCACAACGACCAATCTCAAAAACAGTCAGTTATTTACAAACGACGATTTTTATATTTATCTGCAACAAGGCGAGCACACAATTTCCATAAAAAACAATTCCACGGACATATATATTGCCGGTGTCAGGCTGACAAAGCCCAAACAGATTAAAACGGATGGGGAAGCAATCGAAGGATACAGCCGGTCGGGGTACAGGGAGATTGAAGACGCGCTAATCATTCATCAGGGCGAAAACACCTTTGAAAAGAGCAGCCAGAGCATTTTCCCTCAGTATGACCGCACCAGCCCCGCCACAGTTCCGTACCACGTCAGCAACATCAAGCGGAATGTCATAGGCAAAAACGGCTGGAATATCCGCGGAGACTGGATATCGTGGATAATCAGGGACGTTCCGGAAGACGGCCTGTATTACCTGAGCTTTAAGTACCTGCAGGACACAAAGCTTGACATGCCCTCTTACCGCAACGTCTATGTCAACGGCGAACTGCCGTCCCAGAGTTTTGTCAATGTGGAGTTTAAATACAATGTCCAGTGGAAGAACAAAACGGTTACCGATAAAAACGGCGCTCCGGTGCCGGTTTACCTGAAAAAAGGGGACAACGAAATCCGCCTTGAGGCTTCGCTCGGTGATATCACCGATGCTTACCGGAGAATTGAAGAAGCGTGCCATATCATGCGCGATTTGTATATCAAGATGGTTATGATATGCGGCACTTCTCCGGATAAGTACAGGGACTATCACCTTGAAAAGGATATCCCTGAGCTTATCCCCACTTTTGAAGAATTGATATCACTCATCAGTCAAGCCGCCGAGGAGATAGATTCCGTAAACAGGAAGAAATCCTCTCAAAGCGTATATCTGTGGCGCGCTGTCGCCCAAATCGAGAGCTTTATAGACGACCCTTCTTTAATCCCCAGCCGCATTGGCAATTTCAGAAGCACCATCACCACGTTGACCGATTGGCTTTTCAGCAGCTCTGAACAGCCGCTGACGCTTGACTATATCATGGTGCATTCGCTTGATACAGAACTTCCGCCACCGGTCGCGGGATTTCTGGACGTGGCAAAGCATATCGTCGGCTCCTTCATCGCCTCGTTTACCGCAGATTATTACCTGATAACCGACATGTCCGGTTCAAAGGAATACATCAGCGTTTGGGCGAATATGGGGCGGGACCAGGTACAGGTGCTGCGGGATTTGATTATTGACGATTTTACCCCGCGGCACAATATAGAGGTGTCGCTGAGCCTTGTGCAGAGCGGTTTTGTGGAGGCAATACTCGCAGGGGTGGGGCCGGATTTGGCCGTCGGGATAGCAAGGGGGCAGCCAATAAATCTGGCTGGCCGCGGGGTGCTGCAGGATTTGACGGAGTTTGACAGTTTCCCTTCGGTCGCCGGCCGTTTTGCAGATACCGCGCTGGTGCCGTACACCCTGAACCGGGGTGTATATGCGCTCCCGAACACCCAGACCTTTTTCATGATGTTTTACCGCAAGGATATTTTTGAGACGCTGAAACTGAGAGCGCCTGATACGTGGGACGATGTCATGGCGCTGGTTGCCCGGCTGCAAAAGAGGAATATGACCTTCGGGCTGCCGTATACGATATTGAACGCGGCCGCCGCCATTGACCTTGGGATGGGCTCAAAGGATATGTTCAGCATTCTCCTGCTTCAGAACGGGGGAAGTTATTACCACGACAACGGCAGGCGCTCCGCGCTTAACGATGACCCCGCCCGAAAGGCTTTCAAAACATGGTGCGAGATGTATAACCAATACGGTTTTGATTTGATATACGATTTTTATACCCGCTTCCGCTACGGGGAAATGCCAATCGGAATTGCAAATGTCGAGTTTTACAACACGTTGGTGGGAGCGGCGCCCGATATCAAAGGATTGTGGGAAATCGCTCCAGTCCCCGGCACAAAAACTGAACACGGAATTGACCGCAGTATCGGCGGCTCCGGTACGGCGCTTGTGATGTTCAATTCGGCTAAAAATCCTGAAAACGCATGGAAGTTTATGGACTGGTGGACAACGTCGGACGTTCAGACCAAATACAGCCAGCGCGTTGAAAACCTGCTTGGAACAAAAGGTCGTTTCTACACAGCCAATCTGGAGGCGTTTTACAGTCTTGGCTGGTCCCGGGCGGAACTGAACGCCCTAAAAGCTCAGCGGGAATGGCTTAAAGAGATTATGGAAGTCCCCGGCAGCTATTTTGTTTCGCGGAGCCTGGACAACGCGTTCCGCGCTGTGATTTATGACAATAAAAACCCGATGGAATCCCTTGAAAAAGAGGTTTTGAAAATCGACAGGGAGATTGCCAGAAAACGCAAGGAACTGCGTTTGGATTAGCAGTCGGCAAGGCAGGGGGAAATGCAGTTGAAAAAGCAAAAAACAAAGGATAAAGGCGCGTCCGCAATAAAAGAATACAGCCTCGCTTACCGGATTTGGAAGTACCGTGAGAGCTATCAGCTGATATTCCCGTTTATGCTGCTGTTCTTTTTGTTTACGGTGCTGCCGGTGCTGTCGTCCATAACTTTAAGCTTTACGGATTTCAACATGCTCAGCATGCCGAATTTCGTCGGGTTTGACAATTATGAGCGGCTGCTGCTTGACGACGATATTTTTCTGATTGTTTTTAAGAACACGCTGGTGTTTGCTTTTATCACAGGACCGATAAGCTATATTCTGAGTTTTCTGTTCGCATGGCTGATTAATGAACTTGGCCGGGTACTGCGCGCGTTCCTGACGCTGATATTCTATCTGCCGGTACTCAGCGGCAGCGTGTTTTTCATCTGGTCGCTGCTTTTAAGCAGCGATGCCTACGGCATGATTAACGGCATACTGCTTGATTTCGGTATTATCAAAGAGCCGGTGGCATGGCTGCTGGACCAGAACACCCTGTTGTTTTCGCTGATTGTCGTCCAGTTGTGGATGGCACTCGGAACCGGGTTTTTGGCTTTTGTCGCCGGACTTCAGAGCATGGACCAGTCGATGTTTGAGGCCGCCGCGATTGACGGAGTTTCAAACCGGTGGCAGGAGCTGTTTTACGTTACCCTGCCTTCGATGTCCCATCAGCTTTTGTTCAGTGCGGTCATGCAGATTTCGGCCTCGTTCGGCGTCGGTACGGTAATTATCGCGCTTGCCGGTTTCCCGACCACGCAGTATTCTGCGGATACCGTTGTAACATATATTCTTGACGTCGGAACCACCCGCTTTGAGATGGGCTATGCCTCCACACTGGCTGTGGTGCTGTTCGGCATGATGTTCCTGACCAATTTCATCATCACCAACCTGCTGCGACGGTTTAGCGCCGAATAGTTATCGGAGTAAAAGGAAGGAGCGCCTTTAAATGGCTCGCAGAAACGTACTTTTCCGCCAACATCTGAATAGAAGTCTTGCAGGCAACATTGCCGTCTTCTTATGCCTGCTCTTATTCGGCGTGTTCTTCGCATTCCCGGTGGTATTTGCGATTAACACTGCATTTAAGCCTCTGAATGAGATACTGGTCTTTCCTCCGCGCTTTTTTGCGGTCAACCCGACAAGAGAAAACTTTATCCAGCTCTCTAAAATGGTCGCCGAATTCTGGGTGCCCCTGTCCCGGTACATCTTTAACAGCGTGTTCATATCGGCTGTGGTTACCCTCGGCCACCTGTTGCTGTCCAGTATGGCGGCATACCCGATGGCGCACCATAATTTTCCCGGCAGCAAGGCGCTGAACACCGTCATAGTCTTGAGCCTGCTTTTTACCTCTACGGTTACCTACATACCGCAGTACGTAATACTGGCAAACCTGAGAATGATAAACACATACTGGGCAATCATCCTGCCGGCAATGCAGTCTTCGCTGGGTCTTTACCTCATGCGCAGTTTTATGATGGGAATACCAAAGGAAATGCTGGAAGCGGCAAGGATTGACGGGGCGAACGAAAAGCGCACATATTTCAGCATTGTAATGCCGAATGTAAAGCCTGCCGCCTTAACACTTATTATTTTCTCTTTTCAGAGCATTTGGAACTATGTCGGAGGGTCGGCGGTATATGCCGAACAGTTGAAAGGCCTGCCGGCGCTGCTGCAATCAATCGCGGCAGCGGGTGTGGCCCGTTCGGGCGTAACCGCGGCGGCCACCGTTCTGCTGATGATACCTCCTGTGCTTATATTCATACTCTCGCAAAACCATGTCATCGAAACCATGAGCACCTCTGGTCTTAAATAACAGTGAATTGGAGGGAGACCGTGAAAAAGGCATTTTCTGTTCTGCTCGCAGTGCTCTTGTTCGGCCTGTTTGCGCCGGCTTCGCATGCAAAGAATGCTTACCACACCTACACATACGATTCATACCAACAGGCGGTGCATACGGCTCCTGCATATACGGTCGAGAAAATAGTCGCTTCGGCGGAAGACGGCGACGTCCTGTTTGAAAATCCGGTTGATATGGATTCAAAAGACGGCGAGCTGTTTTTATTGGACGCGCAGAGCTCGAAGATTGTGGTGTTCGACCAAAACCTGACGGTAAAACGGGTTATCACGCCGTATGAAGAAGATAATTCGCCAATCGCTTTTGGCGAGGCGCTCGGCATTTTCATCTGCGATGACGGTCGTATTCTGGTCAGCAGCAAAAAACCTGGCTGTGTCTACATACTTGACGAGAACGGTCTTTGCCTGTCAAAACTGACAGAGCCTAAAAGCAGCCTGATACCCGAAGGTTACTATTACGAGCCCATCAAGGCGGTTGAAGACAACGGCGGGATAATTTATGTTCTCAGCGCGGGCAGTTACAGCGGAGCGCTGCAGTTTGACGTAAACGGCGCTTTTTTAGGCTTTTTCGGAAGCGAGAAGGTCGCGGTTACCCCGAAAGTTTTAATCAATTACTTCTGGAAAAAGGTTTTAACCGATGAAATGGCCGCCGGGCTTGAGCGCACGCTGCCGGTTGAGTTTGTCAGCTTTGACATTGATGACGGCGATTTCATCTACACGATACGGCGCGGCAATGACGTCAACAGCGGTCAGGTCAGAAAGCTAAACGCGCGCAGCCAAAACGTGATTTCCGAGGGTGTCTACGGCGATTATTATACCGAAGCGTTGCTTACTGACATCGCCGTTCATAAATCCGGTTTCATATCCATTTTGGACAACCAGAACGGCAAAGTGTTTCAATACGACAAAGACGGGCAACTGCTGTTTGCCTTTGGCGGTATCGGGCAGCAGCACGGCTGTTTTATGAACCCCGTTGCTATTGAAGAATTTGACGAAAAACTGCTGGTGCTGGATTCAACAAAGAAGACGATAACGGTTTTCAAACGCACAAAATTTGCTGAAGATATTCATTCCGCGCTGCTGTTGTATCACGATGGTGAATACCAGAAGGCCAAGCCGTACTGGCAGAATGTGCTGTCAGCCGATTTTCGCTATGAGCTGGCAGGTATCGGCCTTGGAAAAGCCGCAGAGCAAAAAGGCGACTATGTTACCGCGATGAAATACTACAGGATAGGCGTCCGCCGGGATTTGTATTCGGACGCGTTCTCGCAGATGAGGGCTAAAACAATCCGAAATCTTATCCCGTTTATAGTGCCGGCGTTTTTAGCGGTGGTAATCGCCGGAATGGTTTTAATGAAAAAAAGGCTGGCAAGACGGGTTGTCTACGGCGGCGGAAGGAAAGCCATCAAATATCCGATTTACTGCCTGTTCCACCCGTTCAGCGGCTTTGAAGATTTAAAGTATGAAAAGACCACTTCAAAAAGAATAAGCGCGTTTTTACTTCTGTGCTTTTTTGCGGTAACCGTTTTGACCCGACAGGCAACAGGGTTTATCTTCAACTACAACCGCATTGAAAAGTTTAACCTGATTGTCGCGATTATCATGTCGCTGGGGCTGTTTTTCGCGTTCGCTATCGCGAATTATGCAATAACCACCATCAGCGAGGGCAAGGGCTCGTTCAAGGAAATTGTAATATTCCTGTCCTATGCGCTGGTGCCGTTTATCATCGGCAGTTCGGTATGCCTTGTGCTGAGCCATGCAATCAATATGGATGAAGACGTTTTTTACCGGATGGGCGTCTATATTACCTATGTATGGACCGGGTGGCAGATACTGATTGCGCTTAAGGAAGTACATCAATACAGTTTCAAGAGGGTAATCTGGACAACGGGTTTGACGGTTATTTCACTGGTGATAATGGTTATCCTCGCGGCGATTTTATACAGCGTATTCAGCCAGCTTTTCAGCTTTATCGCCGTGATTTATCAGGAGCTGTTTTTATAAACCCGGCATGCTACCCTTCTGTGAGGAGTGATTAATTTGCAAAGCAGCAGACTCAGGGCTGTATCTGTCATACTTGCTTTGGCGTTTATATTCGTTTTATCTGCAGCCGCCGTCAATCCGGGAGAACAGGCGGCAGGCGAGAATACCGTGCCCTATTATGCCCGTTCGGAAAAGGACAGCTATGAATATGAGACAATATCCGAATTGAACGGTATTAGCCTTGCGGTTGACAAAAATCAGGCGGCAATCATGGTAACCGACACCACGGGGAAGGAGTGGCACAGTACCCCGCCGGATTATATGGAAGACGAATTGTCCAATTCCGCCACCAAAATGGCGATGGCTTCGCTTATACTGGTGTCTTACGCGGACATTACAGGAAACATAACTACCGTCAACGGCTATGCCGCCAGCGTAAGGAAGTCCACGTACAGCGTCAGGGAAATCAATAACGGCATCCGGTTCACGTTCACGTTTGAGCGCGAAGGTTTTGTTGTGCCAGTAGAATTCTGGCTTGATGGCGCCGGCTTAAACGCCTCTGTTGTTATGGGCGAAATTCGGGAGACAAACCAAAACTTCAAACTTATACAGATTGCTCTGCTCCCGTATTTCGGCGCGGCGAAGCTCGGCACGTCAGGATATTTTCTGGTTCCCGACGGGTGCGGCGCGCTGATAGAATACGACAAATCCAATATTTTTGCCGAACACTACCAGCAGAGGGTGTACGGCGGCGAGCTCTCCACCACCAGACTTGAGGCCGATGGCGTCAAGCGGCAGGCGCTGTTGCCTGTGTTCGGCAGCAAGCAGGGGGAGGAGGCGTTTGTAGGGATTATCACATCAGGCGCCCCGCGCGCAATTATCTCTGCCAAAGCCGCGGGCATTGACGCCGGATACAGCCGGATTGGGGTTACTTTCATTTACCGCGAAACCGACATGGTTTTCATTGAGAAGAAAAACCAGACCGTCAGGATTTTTGAAACCAGACACAGCGCATACGACCGGCATACGGTGAGGTACCAGTTCCAAAGCGGCCAAAAGGCGGATTACGTCGGGATGGCCGAGACATACCGGAATTACCTGATTGACGAGGCAGGCATAGATTTGAAGGAAGAAAAAATCCCGGTATACATTAATCTTCTGGGCGGGATACGGGCTACTACCAACGTGCTTGGTTTCCCTGTAAACAAAATTCATCCGTTGACGGATTTTGCCGCCGCCACCGATTTCCTTCAGTCGCTGAAATCAGACGGAGTGTCGCCGGTGGGACTGCAGTACACCAACTGGCAGAAAGGCGGCGACAGGTACCCTGTTCAAACCGCAATCAAGCCGGAAGGAAAGCTGGGAGGCAAATCGGGTTTCAAAAAACTGCTTGATTACTGCGGTCAAAACGGCGTAAAGCTGTATCCCGACATTAATTTAACAGATATCCGAAAAACCAGTTTCAGATACGGTACGGGCAGCGCGGCAAAATCCATACAAAAACAGCCTGCAATGCAGTACCATTACCGCCTCAACAACAATTCCGCCATACTTTCCGAAGCGACATTTCTGCTGTCTCCAAACAGGTTTTACGGGCTTTCGGACATGCTGATAAAATCCATACGCAAATGGGATATGACAAGTATCGGGTTGACTACACTCGGTCAAAAGCTGTACTCCGATTTCGGCGGGAACCATGTGAGCAGGGATAAAGCGGAGGATATTTGGAACGAGGTGCTTTCAAAATTCAAACAGCAGCCGCAGATGGAAATCCTGCTGTCTTCCGCTGCCGGATACGCGCTCAAATATGCGGATGTCATCACCGATACGCCCAGCTCGTCAAGCGGTTTTGACTGTACCACTGAGGACGTCCCGTTCTATCAGATTGCGTTAAAGGGGCTTATCCCGCTTTCGGTTGAGACCCTGAATCATTTGCCGGATTACCGCAAAGGCTTATTGTTTGCGGCCGAAACCGGCGCGGCGCTGCAGTATGAAATATTCAATGAGAACGAGCAACTGCTGAAGGATTCCCATTATTACAGTCATATAATCAACGGGCTGATGTCCGAATGGATTAATAAAATCGCAGATGGCTTCCGCGAAATCGCTCCGCTGTATCAGGCGGTTTCAGGAGCGACGATATCGGGGCACCGGAGAATTCAGCCCGGCGTTGCAAAAACCGTTTATTCCAATGGCGTGGTTGTTATTGTAAACTACAACAATTTTGACATCGTACATGAAGGGACAACTGTAAAGGCTTTGGGCTTTCACTGGGAAGGGTGATGGATTTGAAACTGCCGACATTCCAAAGACACAGGCGCACCATTATGGAAAAAAGGCGTTCCAGATGGGGCTGGGTATTTGTACTCCCGTGGTTTATAGGGACCGTGTTCTTCTTTATTAAGCCGCTGGTTCAGGCCGGCAGGTATGCCTTTAGCAAAGTCAATATCCTTCAGGGCGTAGTGAATTATAAGTGGATTGGCCTTGACAATTTCATCTATATTTTCACCAAAGATTCAAGGTTCATACCCGATTTGGTCAACAGTACCCTGAACATGCTTTATCAGGTCCCGGTCATTGTGATATTCAGCCTGTTCATGGCTCTGCTTATAAAACCGAAGTTTTTCGGGAGGACTGTGTTCCGCTCAATTCTCTTCTTTCCGGTGATTATCGCAAGCGGGGTGGTAATCAACATCCTGCAGACGCAGGTAATGATGACAACCGCCGAGGCAAGCGCGTTCCAGGAAGCATATATGTTCAGCATGCCGAGATTTACGGTAATTACCGAAAAACTAGGTATGCCGGTTTTCATCAGCGATTTGGCGAGCAGGGTTACAGGCGGCTTTTTTAACATAACATGGAAATCGGGAGTGCAGACGGTGCTGTTGCTAGCGGCGGTCAATCACATTTCGCCGAGCTCATACGAAGCGGCGGAAATAGAAGGAGCCAACGCGTGGGAGAAGCTATGGAAAATCACCTTCCCGCTGGTGTCTCCGACTATATTGGTTGTGATTATCTATTCAATTATTGATTCGTTTACGGATTACAGCAACAGCATGATGAGGATGATTAACGACCAGTTTGCGGCGGGGTATTATGAATACAGCACTGCAATAGGGCTTGTCTACTTTGTCATAGTCCTGATTTTGGTTGGAATTGTGAATCTGATAATATCCAAACGCGTTTTTTACGCGACTTTATAATAAACTGCAAATTCCGACACCCGATATTAAGAATTCGGCAATGCTTTTTCATTTATTGCTTAAAAGAATTTTATCGCCATCTGTCAGGCCTGAGACAGGGGTTGCGCACTAAAACGGTAGTGAGATAATTTTCTGTAAGACGGTAAAAACGAAAAATTAGGACACTCAACATAAAAAATTAAACAACGTTTTTATTTATATAGTGTTGTACAATCATTATATAAAATGGGGCGCATTGTGAAAAATATAAGCCAATTTAACTAATTAATCGATTACCGAGATGAATGATTAACTGAAACGAGGTGGTGTGGTTTAGTCCTGGTTTTTGATTTTACAGCAAAGAAATACCCGCAAATCACCAAAAGACAAAAGAAGTAAGCAATTGATTAAGGAGGATAAAGCATGAAACAAAGTTTCATATCAAAGCTGTCGCTGCTGCTGGCGTGTTTGTTTGTTTTCTCACTGGCGGCCCTGCCTGCCGCGGCAGACTCGCAAATAATACTTACCATCGACAATAGGGGCGGGGATGACAACCCGTTTATACGCTTTTTCATCAAAAAGGAGTTCTGCGGCACCGGCGGCCCCTTCACTGTCAACATGGACATAAAAGTGACAGATTTCCGCAGGTTTGCAGGCATAGATACTTACGGCTTTTTTGTACACCTTATGCATGAGCAGACCGATCACAAAATGGCAAGTATATATTCGGAAAAAAAGAATATCGATTGGACAAATGTCAACTTCAAAATCAATAACGTTGACAAGACGGTAATTGACGGGGCGTTACGGGAATACTGCCTGATTGACATTGGTATCGTCTATGCTAAAGCGGTCATGTACATCCGCAATTTCAAGATAACCAATGCTGCTGGCGCGGTTGTTTATTCCATTGACACCGACCCGGATTTGGACGGGCTCAGCGACCTTCGCAATATTGGCGAAAAAAATCCCGAACCGGTTTTAGTAAATGCGGCGTTCGGAAGCCAGGGCACGGCGAAATTCCCCATTGTAAAAGGCAACGTAACAACAACAACAACCAAAGGCGCTGTTTATGAAGAAGATACCACCACTAAGCCCAAAACCACCACAACCAAAAAGGCTGACAGCACACAGCCTCCTGGCGGCGGTGTAACAGAGGAACAGACAACAACAAACGGCGAAACGGATACTACAGACGAGGATACAACAGAGGAGACGCTCGAAACAACCGAGGCGTCCGGACAGACAGAAACCACCGACACTAAAGACGATGAAGCCGGACCTGTCAAGGTGCGGAAAATCGCATGGGGCAGATTGATTTTGCTGATAGCAGGCATTGTTGTTGTCGTAGCTGGCGGCGGAGCTGCAGCTTTCATACTCTATAAGAAGCGCCGCAAAGTTTAAGCAAAAGTTTAAGCAAGAGTAAGGTGCTTATAAATCAAAAAAATAGGAGGGGACTTTATGCAACGCATTAAACAAATCGTTTCAGTTCTTTTGGTCATTTCTTTTTGTATCTCTACACTGGCTTTTTCATCGTTTTCCATTACGGCGGACGATACGTATGAGCCGGTGCGCTCGGTTACGATTGTCCCTAACACCGACATAAACCCGACCTTCTTCATCACAACTGAGCATGCGCTCTTTCAGGAGGGCGGGCCTTTCACGGTAACCGGCAAGCTGAAATTCGTAAAAGGCGATGAAATTGAAGGCAACACAATCGATTTTTACGGCGCGAGAATCGACGCAATCGACCCAGTTCCGGACAATTATTTCAGCGAATCCACCGACGGCTGGGTGGATATCACCGACGGAGACGGCAACCCGCTTACATTTGAGTATAACTCAGGCTGGCTGCATTTTAATATGTGGTATTCAAAAGGTACGTTAAGCATTGCCGACGTGGTTATCCGGAACGCGAATGGCAATGTGGTGTACGACATGCGTACAGACAACGAGTTCTGGCCGGACGGCACCGTTAACAACCCGATGCAGCAAAGAGGCATTTGGTACTGCTACTCCTATGGAGACGGTACCAGCAAATATACCTTTAAAACCGACCAGAGCGCCTATATCCCTGAGAAGATGTTCTATTTGGAATCAAGGGATAACATCAACCCGCAAATCCATTATAACCTGAGGAAAGATTTGTACGGCTCCGGCGGCCCATTTACCGTAAGCTACAAAGTTAGGCTGGACGGGCTTACCGAGTTGAATCCGGAGCAGACGCCGAGCTTCAAGATGGACGGCGCAGATAATCCTGTTTCGATAACCGAATCGGATAAATGGGTTAGCGTTCAGGAAACATTTGGCAACCTTGCTGATGACGGCAGGCTTTCAATGTACCTGTGGTATGCCGACGCCGATTGGTATCTTGCAGACTTTACAATAACGAATGCCGCTGACGAAGTGGTATATTCAATCAAAGACGACACCGAACTGAAAATCGAAAGCCTGAAACACGGCGAATCGGCAGGAGACTGGTGGGTATGGGATTACAGCGGCGCGCCTATTGAGGTATTCATACTGCCGTTGGAAGTTCAGCCGCCTCCGGACGGGGAAGACGTGCCACCGGTAGTGGAAGACATCATTATCCCGCATGACGACCAGTATAACCGGATTATGGGGATAATCAGCACCGAACAGGTTGACCCGATGTTCTACATGGCACTGCTGTATGACGACCCGATTTTCGACGGCCAGAACGGCCCATACACCATTCAGGCAAAAGTGAAGGTGCAGAATCTCAGCACCGAATCCGGGTATGCTTACGTCGACATCAATTATTATGACAGCGGCGTGCAGAACCTTGTCAAATTCTATGAAGACACCGATGGCTATGTAAAACTGCTGAAATCGGACGGAAAACCGATTACCTTCGATACCCCGGACGAAGACTTTGAAATAGTCTTTGGTTTGAAGGACGCGACCGGCGAATTCTATATGGCTGACTTCCTTATACTTGACGCGGATGATAACGTTGTCTATTCGTTCGCGAACGACCCGACTTTGTACGGGGTAACCGATGTCAAGAAATATGGCGTTCCTCCGGGACTGTGGCGAGGAAAGGACATAAAGACCGGCGAAGCCGAATCCACCATTTTTGTAACCACCAAGATATCAGAATACATTCCCAACAGGTATGTCAGCGTGGCTCCGACCGTAGGGCGCAAAGCCGCCGCAATCAACCCTGTGCTTATTATCAACACAAACTGCGGATTGTTTGAAAGCGGCAAAGAGTACACCATAAAGGGGAAGATAAAGGTCAACCTGACCGGTCAGATACCCCATGCGTCCGAAAAAATGAACAGCTACTTCCAAGGCCGTTACTACGGCAACACCAACGGATGGGTTTCAATTACAAGGCTGGACGGCAGTTTCTTCACCTTTGAGGGGCAAACCGGTTATGTAACGGCAGGTTTGTGGTATGCGTTCGGCAATATTGCGCTCGCAGACATTAAGGTTTACGATGAAGACGGAAATATTGTCTACGATATGTTTGAAGACTCAAAATTCTGGGAGAACCAGACCGCAAAGAGCCTGTCGTGGGACAGCACCTACCCGTTTATCCCGGCCGCATACGGCGCCAACGCCGAGGCCTACTACACCGCATACACTACCGAGACGTTCATCGAATATGATGAATCCGAGTACGGAATTCCCCAATTTACGGATGTGGTAGACAAGGACCCGGCAGATGAGGATGAAGAGCCAACTGATGAAGAACCGGCAGACGAAGACGATGAGCCGAAGAAACCGGCGCCGACCGGCGTGCCGATGATTCCTGTACTGCCTGTTGCCGGACTGGCTGTGCTTTCATCCGGACTGGTGGTTGCCAGCCGCAAAAAGAAAAAGTAAGCTTTTTAATGTGATAGTGGGCTTTGGACGGAAATAAGGCGGTTTCGTTTTATTTCCGTCTAAAGCGAATGTAATGGAGGAAATCTCATGCGGAGTACAAAGCTACCGATGGCCGGCCGACTGAATTACCTTACCAAAAGCATATACGCGGTCGACTTTAGAGCATCGAAAAAGAACGCACAAATCCTTGTCAATATTGTGCGTTTTGTTTTCATGATTGGTGTCAGCTTTGTCATGCTGTATCCGGTGCTGTTTATGCTGTCATCGGGCTTTAAGTCCATCAACGACATCTACAATCCGACCGTGATATGGATTCCGGAAGAATTCACTCTGGAGCCGCTGAGGATTGCGGCCGAAGTGCTGGATTACTGGAATGCGGTCGGCAAGACTCTGATGATGACCGTTCCGAGCGTGCTGCTGCAGCTTGCAAGCGCGGTGCTCGCCGGATATGGTTTTGCCAGATTTAAGTTCAGCGGGCGGAACATATTGTTTGCAATCCTGATATTTTCAATAATCGTACCGGTACAGTCGTATATTATTCCGTTATATGTCAACTTCACAAGATTTGACTTTTTCGGCATTGGCACCGTAATCGGGTGGATTACAGGTTCTCCGCTTACCGTAAATCTGGTAAACCGGCATGGGCTGTTTTACCTGATGGCGGCGTTGGGGGCCGGTATACGCAGCAGCCTGTATATATTCATGATCCGCCAGTTCTTCAAGAACATGCCCTATGAGCTGGAAGAGGCGGCGATGATTGACGGCTGCGGGCCGCTGCGCACTTTCTTAAAGATAATGCTCCCCAACACCACATCTATGATTGCCACCGTAACCGTATTCTCGGTGGTGTGGTATTGGAACGATTATTATCAATCCTCGATATTCTATAAAACCTCATTTCCTATCTCGGTGAACCTGACCACACTCCGCTCGCTGCTGACCACCAGTAAGATGGCGACCGGAGTTCATGCGCATGAGCTGATGTTTTTGCGTGAACCTATACTGGCATGCGGTTGTTTGATTACCGTACTGCCGCTGGTTTTGCTGTACCTGTTTGCCCAGCGGTATTTTACGGAGGGTTTGGAGCGGTCAGGCATAGTGGGATGACATACTGCTAAAAGAAAGGGCTGAACACTTTGATAAAGAGAAGCAGTAAATTTAAATTAATCCCGATAATTGCGGTTTTCGCCGCTCTGATGATGGTTTTTGTCTCCTGCAATCCGGGCGGCCAGACCAGTTCGGGAGATACAGACGGCGGGCTTGAAGTCGAAAAAGGTAAAAAGCTGTCAATCCTTATTCCGGGACACAACCCGAAAAGCTCGGATGAATCGGTGTGGCAGAACCCGGTCGTCAAGGATTTTTCGGAGAAATACCCCGATATAACAATCGAGTGGGTAATCGCGGGCTGGGATACATGGGAGACCAAACTGCTCGCAAATATCAACGCGGGCGACCCGGTGGACGTCATTAATGACGGAGCGAACAACAATCCCAAATTTGCGATAAAAGGGATTACCCAGCCGCTGAACAGATATATCAGCCTCGACAACCCAAACCTGCACTTGAATACCATGGACGTCGTGTTCAAATACGATGGCAATTACCATGTCGCGGTAACCGAAACCAACGTCGCGGTAATCTACTACAACAAATATCTGTTTGAAAATGTCGGCGTTGATGACCCGATGACCCTGTATCAGCAGGGCAAATGGAATTGGGAAACGTTTGTGGAAGCCGCAAAGAAGCTGACCGACCCGCGTGAAAAACGCTGGGGGCTGGCCACCAATTATCCCTACATTTTCTTCGGTGCCAACCATACCTCGATGTGCAAACTGGATGAGAATTTCAAGTACGTGCTCAATATCAACTCCGAGCCAATAAAGCAGGCGCTTGAACTGTTGCAGGACGGATATTATGTTTCCAAATGGTGCGGATATGACGGCGACCCGTGGACGACCTTCTATAAAGGCGGCGCCGCAATGCTTGGGGATTTCCAGAGCGTTGAGCCTCAAATCGTCAGCGCCATTGAATATGGGATTGCGAATTTTGAATACGGCGCGGCTCCGATGCCGGCCGGCCCGAACAACAAAGAAGGGGTATCCCCGATATCGGCCGCCGGGTTTGCTTTGGGAGCCGGCAGCGACTGTCCCGTCGCATCGGGTATTTTGATTGACATGCTGGTTGACGGGCAGGCTGAATATATGCGTAAATTCCAGGAAAAGCTCAATCCTGACCATGTCGCGCTGTATAATGAATTGGCGAAAAAGCCGTACTGCACCAACAGCTACGATTCGGCTGTCGGCGGCGCGTTTGAAATCTGTCAGGCTGTTCAGGCCGGGCAGAGCATTACGCAGGCTATTGAGGAATTCAAGCCGATATATCAGCGGAAAGTTGATGAAGCTAACGACAGGAGCATAGAATAACATTTAACATGAAAGTAGAGACACTTGGATGATTACTTCAAACGAGCTTAGAAAAGATTACAAAGAGTTTACCATAGCCAAAGACGGCAATGCGGTTTGCAATGTGGTTGTTTCAAAAAACGCTTCGGAAAAAGTATTGAGAGCGGCTGATGACTTTGCCAATTTGCTAAAGCGGATGTGCGGCGACGCGCCTAAGATTTTTACGGACGAGGATGAGCTACCGGAGAACCCGGTACTTATCGGCCCTTCCCGGTACACCGAAAAAGAAGGTTTTGCCGCGCCGACCGGATACCCTGAGAATGAAGTCTGCTATTTAAAAAACTGCGATAACCGCTGTATCATCCTGATGGGCAATGACGATGGTGATTTCACCGGCACTGAATTCGCGGTTACCATGTTCTTTGAACGGCTGGGCTGCGGGTGGTTCGGGCCTCAGGAAATCTGGCAGGTGATTCCGGAAAAGAAGGATATAAGTATCGGTTATCTGGATATCGAGCACAGACCACAGTTTATAGCGCGTTACAATAACGTTTTAAGGTTTTACCCGGAGATTGGAAAGCGCTGGTATTTAGGCGGGGTAAAGCGGGTGGCCGGTCATACTTTCCAGTCTTTGTTCCATTACGACAAGTATTTTGAATCCCATCCCGAATGGTACTGCATGATAAACGGCAAGCGCGACCCCATGAGCGTTGAGTGGTGGCAGTTTTGTTACAGCAACGAGGAACTGCCGAAAAGGTTTGCCGAAGCAATATGTAAAATCTTTGACGAGGACCCATTCCTAACGCAGTACTCCATTGCGCTGAACGACGGCTGGTATGAAGGCTGGTGCGAATGCGACGAATGCAGGAAGATGGGGACTCCAAGCGAAATAGCGGTGGAGTTCTCAAACCGGATTGCGCGGGAAGTGGCAAAAAAGTATCCAAACCATATTCTAACGTTTCTGGCGTACTTTCCGACCTATTTTCCGCCCACAAAGCCGATGAAAGTCGAACCCAACGTAGAGGTGATGTTCTGCAAGGAGTGCGATATGTTCATGCCGGTTGACAAGGGGCCGGACAACGGGTATCATCTGCGTTATTCATTTAAACAGAGCCAAAACACGTATCCTGAACCCTGGCTTAAGAATTTCAAAAAATGGATTAGCCGTGTGGATTTTAAGCATATCTCGATTTGGGATTGGTACTGTATCGCCGCAGCACAGCCCGAATGGAAGGATATCCCATGGGTGCAGGGCGACGTGATAACCCGCAACCACCGTTTCTGGCATGAACACAATGTCGAGTACATTTACAACGATCAGGGGCCGCTGTCGGCGTTCTATGAAGATGGCGACAGCTTCGCGCTGCGCTGGCCGCTGTGGTATGTCAACGCAAGGGGAATGTGGGAGAAAGAGCTTACCGGCAGCCAAATCCTGATGGACGCGTGCAAAAAACTGTACGGCGCTGCGGCGGATATCCTGTTTTCGTATTATCTTGCATTGGCGGACATAGCGGCGCACAATGAAGGGAAGACAATCGCATGGCACCCGCCAAAACCGCATATTGTCTACACCGACACCGATGTTGTTCGGATTGACCGGATTTTGAAAGGGATTGAGATGGTCAAAGACGAATTAAGCCCGGTTGAGCTTGAACGCGTGAAGATACAACTAAAACTCTGGGAAATTGCAAAAACCGTAATCCAAAACAGTGCAAAGGGGATGTACGATGAAAAGGAATAAAAAAAGCATCAGGGCTCTTCTGATTTGCCTGCTGACAGCTTGCTTTTTAGTCTTTGTTTCCGGCTGCTATTATTATGAAGAAGTGCCGGCTGAATCCGACGGTACCGAAACGTCATCCTCGGCACCGCAAAGCGACGAGACCGGTGCGACAACCAGCGGATATGTCAGTGATGATACTTCTTCAAACGGTGGAGGCGGAACCGGAGACGGTACAAGCAAAGCAGGTACGGGCGGCGGCAAAAGCACCAGTTCCACTCCTGCGCCGACCGGCGGCTCTAAAGGCGATTTGAAGCTGGTAACGAACGGAGTTGCCAACTGCACAATCGTCATCGCGGAAAAAGCATCCGAAAAAGTGAAGAGTGCGGCCGAGGACTTACAGCACCACATCTATCTTATGACGGGCGCAACCCCGCCGATTGGGCTTGACAATAAAGAGCGTGTTGACGGCAACTACATTCTGGTCGGCCCCTCGAAGTACACCGAGAAAATAAACATAAAAACACCGAAGGGCTACCCGAATAACGAAAAGGTTATTCTGAAACGCCACAACAATTATCTTGCCCTGCTCGGAAATGACGACGGCAATTATACCGGTACCCAGTTCGCCGTGAATATGTTTTTGGAAGAACTGGGCTGCGGCTGGTTCGCGCCGGATAACGATTTGTGGACAGTAATTCCGAAGCTGAAAAACATCAGCGTCGGAACGCTCAACCGCACGATTACCCCTAAGTTTACAACGCGTACAAACAATATTTACAGCTATTACAAAGATTTCGCAATGCGCTGGTATCTGGGCGGCGAGCCGGTAATGACCGGCCACGGTCTGCCGCTGCTGGTACCCAAAACCGAGATAAAAAATCATCCCGAATGGTTCAGCCTGATTAACGGCAAGCGGACGGCCGACGCCACGTGGTGGCAGTACTGTTATTCAAATCAGGAATTTGCAAAGGAAATCGGGCGCAAGGTTATTGAATACTTTGACAAAAACCCCTATGCGGTCAGCTATCCGATTTGCGCGAATGACGGGTGGAATACAGATTTTTGTGAATGCTCCGATTGTGCGAAATTCCCGTCATATTCCGATTTGTTATTGGAGTTTGCCAACCGCGTCGCAAGGGAAGTGGCCAAGAAATATCCCAACCGCACCGTGCACATTCTAAGTTATCACGCCACCTACGACGTGCCAAAGCAGTCCAGAAAAGCAGAGCCGAACGTTGAAATCATGTTCTGCCGCGAGACCTTTATGACAGTCCCGATTACCGCCGGGTATTTCAAGCCGGGATACAATGCCATAACCCGCAACACATATACAATGTCGTGGAAAGACAATTTCGAGCAATATATCGCAAAAACCGGGGTAAAGAAAATCTCTATTTGGGAATGGTACTGTCTGGCGGTTGAGCGCGAGGTATGGAAGGACATACCGTGGGTACAGGGCAGTGTCGCGATTGAGAACCAGAATTACTGGAAGTCCAAAGGCGCTTCATACGTGTTCTACGACCACGGCCCGCTGCCGACATACCGTGAAAGCGGCGCGTCCTTCCCGCTCAGGTGGCCGCTGTGGTACGTTGCGTCAAAGGGCGCTTGGGATTCTTCTTTGACAGGCGACCAGATACTCGCGGACGCCTGTAACAAGCTGTTCGGCAAGGCCGGTTCCGCCATGCTGAAGTACTATCAGGCTCTGGCAAAGGCAAGCGCCGAATGTAAAGCGGACAGCATTGCGTGGATACCACCGGGGCCAGACCAAATGTACACATCCAAGCATGTTGCCGCAATCGACAATACCGTAAAAGCCGCAAAAGCCTTAAGAAGCGGATTGTCCGCCGATGAACGTACAAGGCTGGACAACCAGATAAGCTCCTGGGAGAATGCCAAATAACATTGCTAACCGGCGATTTTAGTAGCTTCCCAAATCGTATAAAGACAGTCAAGGGTG
>LSQX01058088.1_pt1 | contig 25660 bp, 13 predicted proteins | sample 654561 | NCBI WGS metagenome assembly LSQX01 (sample SAMN04489861, study PRJNA283612) | anaerobic digester metagenome | isolation source: 4 biogas reactors fed with cattle manure at either 37C or 55C with and... | place: Denmark: Kongens Lyngby | collected 2014 | reverse complement strand
AGCAACCTCGATTTAAGAGCGTTAGATTCGATTAGGGTCATTTCTTGTAAAGACGTGTACTTCAACCTTAATTCTCGCAAGGGAACGCCAACCTATCTATTCATAATGTGACAAATTACGTGATTTCAGGTATCACGAACCTTGATTTTAAATTTTTATTGTGTGATGTTAACTCTGGTAAGAAATGATTGCAAGTATATTCTGAGAAGAATTAAATACAAAAAAACAGAGAAGAAAAATTATCATTGTATCTTCTCTGCCTGTATCTGTGTATCTATGTATCTGTTATTCTATTCTGCTTTTTAATGCTGTACTTTTCAGGGAATCCTGCCAGGGAATTTTCCCCCTTAAACCCCCGGCTGCCTCCCATTTTAGCATGGACTGAAAAGCTGGTCAATGATGGGTTCACCATGAACCCACCGTAAACCATTGTCTCTTATGGTAGATGCAACTCTGTTACCTGCTGACCAAGTTGATTTTTACAACACCTTCTTCGCTACAACTTTCGTTGCCACTGTGTGGCGATGTGTTACCCCTGTTTCCGATTTTCAATTAACCATAGGAATGAAATACCTTTACACAGATTGAGAAGAAAATTGAGGGCAATTTGGCGACTGTTCACTCCGGCAGTTTTTAGAACAACTTTAGCTGAACCCACATATTGATTTTGGTGCAGGATAAAGAGAGGTGGTCGCAGAGCGCCCCCTCCCGACCGCAACCACCGGCAATGCCGGCGGTGTAACTGTTCGATTTAGGTGGTCGGAATGAGCTAAAGTGTGTCATGTAGGTGGTCACAAAAGCTTCAAGTTCGCTTTATTAGCGGTTTCAAAAGGTGCACCAACCTGTTTAGTTTAACATTCTCTAACTACAGAAACCATACCCAACAGAATATCCCTGCCATCCATTCACACTTTCAAAAAACAATATTACCCAATATCTGGACAATCATAAAAACTACAGCTATTACCAACAATTTAATTTGTTTCAAACTTCATCAATCAGGTTTCCTGTTGTCTTTTTAGATATTGTTTTCAGGCAATTCTTCAACAAGTGGCTTTCTAACTTTATCAATAAACCTTTGCTCACATGCCCCAAAAGTCTTATAATTTTTTCTTGCTTCGTTTAATGTGACATGATTGGCACCTCTAATAGTATCTGGCTTGTTATGTGCTACTTCATCATATTGCCAAAAACAAACCTCACAAATTTCAACAATAACTTCATCGTCACTTTCAATTGTGAAGTATCTACAGCATGGACAAATTTTTCTTTTCATAGCTATTATCCTCCTATTTCGGGGCGTATAATTCTATTTGTTCTAACCAATAGTTTAATCCTGAATCTGGCTTATAGTAAGTCGATACTCCACCATATTTGTTCATTATTCCAAATTCGTTAGTTGCAGTATCATACCTAAAGTATGTACCTTCATTTGAAATAAAAGACTGTGTAGTTGAATTAGCGGGTTTTTCTAAAAAATTTCTTGCACCATTTAAATAATCATCAGTTGAACTAAATCCACTTCCATGTCTATCAAAATGACTTTGCAAAGTGCTTTTTCCTTTTGCATTTGTGAAATCAGATGTAGGATTGCGAGTACCCGTATACGGCTTATTAGTACTACCCGTTCCCTTAACAATATCGTCTCCATATGACGCAATTTCTCTTGAAAATACAATTCTCTCATTCGTTGTGCCTTCCACTGACACTAATTTTTTACTAACTGATGCTGCTTTTGTGCTCATATATGCTTCAAAACCTAATGAAATAGCACAAGAAAGTAAAGCATCCATTCCCGCCATTGTTTGCTTAGTTTTTATTGAAAACCTTCTTTTATTTTCAACCGACAAAGGTTCTTTATGTTTTATTATAGGTGCATAACCATATTCTTCTCCACCTGACGCATAGACTCCCGTAAATATAAGTTGAGCAGCCCATTTTTGCATTCCATATTTTACAGCTTCAAAATTCCAATCTGTTCCTCTGTCTGTGTCTACTTTTTTAGCAAACTCTTCGTCTGTGTTGTATTTTCTATAAAACAAAGAACGTCCATATGTATAATTGCCCATAAGTGGTTTGTTATAATACTCATAACCATAATATTCAAGCTCTTCTTTTGAAATAAACTCTTCATATGATATACCTCCATAACTAGGAGTATTCAGACATTGTTCACCTATTACATAGTCCCATAAATATGTAAATGCCATATTAGTTGTTGTTACATTACATTCTATTGCCTCATCAAATAATGATTTTGCTGAACTCTTAACGGCATTCCAAGCTGAACTGCTCCAGTTATTTTTAGGCACTTCGTTGACCGGATAAGATTCTGCTATCATCTTACCACTTTGGGTAAATATCGGTGTATTACCGGTTGGATCATAGTAAATCAATGGATTATTGACACAATACGCATACAGATTCAAACTAAGCGGATCATTTGGGTCACCCCTGTATGTATCCTCCTGCAAGAATCTTGCAATCTTGGGGTCGTACATCCTGCTATTTAAATAGTACAGCCCGGTTTCCTCATCGTACTGGTAGCCTGCGTAACGTATTGGATTTCTTACTGTGCCGGTGGATTCCAATATATTACCAAACGGGTCGTAATAGTAGCTTACCACAATATTTCCTGCTGCGTCAATAAGCGATGTTACATCGGAATGACCGTTGTACATGTAATATAATGTCTGTCCGTCGGTTTTCCTTGAGATAAGGTTTGTGCCGTAGATGTTCCTAGCGGTTTGATTCCCTTTTGCATCGGTTTCGAGTATCACCTTGTCATACTCATAGAGATATTTTGTTGTAACTCCGCCTGTGGTCTTGGATGTCCTCATTCCTTCCCCGTTGTATTTGTAGGTTGATGTTTTGCTTCCTGTTGTGCTCTTTATAAGCTGGTTGAAGTTGTCATATTCATTTACTGTCTTTTCTCCTGTGCTTGAGGTTCTTGTAATCATGTTTCCGGCTGCATCATAGGTATACATTTCTTGGGACAAAATGATTGTGCCCTCCGCTGTCTTTACCGACATCAGGCGGTTTTGCGGACCGTATTGGTATATAAAGGTGTTTGTCTTGTCGTTAAATGTTACCTCCTCTGTTTCCCTGTTGCCCAACCCATCAAAGGTATAGGTTGTGAGTCTTCCATTGGGTTCTTTTACGCTCTCAAGCCTGTTTAGCCCGTCATAGGTGAAGGTTGTTTTTCCTTTGTTTTTTCCGTTGATGGTTTCCTGCTTTGAAATTTGGTTCCCGGCACTATCATACTCATATGTGTATGAGTCGACAAGCACGTCATTGCCGTTTACTTTTTTGTAGTTCTTTAATGTATGAAGCAGGTTGTTGTTATTATATGTGTACTCTTCCTTTGCGCCATTGGGGTATTCCACACTTTTCAGGCTTCCATTGTCATAGTATTGATAGGTTGCTATGGTTTTGGATTTCATATTGCCATCCTTCACCATTCTCAATCTGCCGGCTTTGTCATATATTCTTGTTGTCAGGTTGCCGCCTGTCAGGTCTTGTGTCTGTTTGGCTGTATATCCTGCTTCGAGTCCTATTGTAAGATCATAGGAATGCATAAGTACACCTGAATCAGTTCCAAGCTTCATAGAAACCCTGTTCAACTGGTCATAGAAATACATTGTTTCTACTATGCCATTGCTAACTGTCAATTGGTTTCCGTTGCCGTCATATGTATAGGATATTTTTTCTGTTCCTGCTGTTTTTGATGACAGTCTCGAATGGCAGTCATAGTTATAGGTGATGGTGCTGCTTTTTCCGTATTTTGTTTTCGCAAGTCCGTTTGCATAGTATGTGAAGGCATCATATAAACCGTTTTCTTCATCGGTTATTTTTTGCAGAAGGTTTCCAGCAACGTAGTTGTATGTGGTCTTGCTTCCTTTCGGGTCTGTTTTGCTGTCCATGTTTCCATTTATGTCGTAGGTATAGTATGTGGTATTCAAAAGGACATCGGTAACACTGACAAGCCGATTGAAATCATCATACCTGTATGTTGTTGTATTGCCCCTGCCATCAATTTTTACACTCAGGTTCCCTGCATCATCATAGCAGTTTTCTGTTATGTGGCGCATAGGGTCAATTGTCTGTGTTAGTCTGTTATTCCTGTCATATTTGTATTCGGTCAGCCTGTTCAAGGCATCATAGGATTTTATCTGTGCGTTGTTCTTGTTGTACTCAAATCTTTCAATGGTTATTTTATAAGGGTCAGTGCTTCTTATCAGCCTGTTTAAGGGGTCATAGGTGTATTCATAGGTGTTCCCTCTCCAGTCTGTTGTTGCAACCAGGTTGTTGTTTTTGTCATATTTGTTTGTTGTGATATAGTCAAGTGCAATTAATGAGCTTACAAGCCGGTTCAGCTCATCATAGGTGTTTGTAGTTTTCGTTTTGTTTGCGTCAAAGCCGAGTCTTATGTTGCCGTTTTTGTCATATTTGACGGAGGTGGTTATTTTTTCACTTTCGGCTCCGGTGGATTGTTGTCTTGTGTGACTCAGCTGCCTTCCGGATTTGTCGTAGGTGAAAAGGTCTACTGTTCCAAAGGTATCCGATTGTTTTTTCAGGTTTCCCTCCAGGTCATACTGGTACTCAATGATGTTCTTCTCAACTCCTGTATCGGCTGCATATTCAGTTTTGCTTGCTTTTCCTAATGCGTTATACTTGTGTGTAATTGTATAGCCTTTGCCATCTTTTGTCGAAAGAAGGTTTCCTGTATAATCATATGTGTTGGTCTGTAATGTCTTTGTACTTGTTGCGCCATTCTCTTCCGTCTTAATGGATGCAATGTTTCCAAAATCATCATAGGTGTAATATGTATATGCTCCTGTTGTGTTTGTTTCCCACACTTTTCTGCCTAATCCGTCATATCCATAGTCGATTGTATATGGCAGAAATCTTTCTTTTGATACGCTGTCAAGCATTGTTTTAACGCGGTTTAAAAGGTCATATGTATACTCTGTGCCGTAGCCTGTCAATATTCTTTCATCAATCGAAGTTCCACTTCCGGCTTCATATCCAAGAGCGTCGAGTTCCTTCACGACATTGCCTTCAGTATCATATTTGTACGCCTTTGAAACGTAATCCATCCATTTCGCCTGTACGGTATCGTAATATACCTGTTTTATAACCCTGACTCTTCCCATGGCATCATATAGGTACTCTGTGCGGTTCATCTGATTTAGTGCAGCTCCTGCAACATAGTTCTGGGGTGATACTTCGGCTATTGTCCTTCCTGCCCTATCGTAATAGTATGCTGTAATTACGTCGGTCATTACACCGTCTGATTTTACTTTTTTCACGATTCTGTCAAGAAAGCCTCTTTTGTTGTATATGTACTGTGTTGTATTTGCGTTTGCATCTGTTTCTGTCTTTACTTTTCCATCCCATGTATAGGTTTTTGATGTTGTTATTGTTCCGTTTGTTTCCACGCCTTGATGGTCTACATAAATGTCGGAATGGCTGGTATTTTTAACCCTGTTGTTGTTGTCATAACTAAATGTGATTACACTCTGCCCGGGTGTTGTCATTTGATACAGATTGCCGTTTTTATCATATTTGTAGGTTGTTGATATTTTAATTTCAGCATTGTCGGTGTATGCGTTTGCGTATATGTCGCCCTTTCTGGCATAGAGTATTTGGATATTGGGTTTGCCGAAATAATTGTTCTGGTATTCTGTTTTAATAAATTCAGTGGCCGATGTGTACACCTGCTCTGTACTTAGGTTGCCATCAGGATCATACTGGTATTTTGAAGTCAGCTTGCCATTCAATCTTTCTTCTGCAACCTTTCCGTTGATATGGTATGTATATTCGGTTGTGATAAAGTTTGAAGGCATCCTCCCCATCAAAGTATTTTCTGTTGATTTTTTATTCCTCAGCACCCATCCGTTTTTGTAGTACTCTATCTGTTCAAATGTACTTACATGGCATGAACTGCCCTGATTATCAATGGATTTCCAGATTTCAGATACACGGTTGCAACTGTCGTATATATATCGGGTCAATCCTCCGTTTTTGCCTATGACAGAGCCTATGGTGCCGTTGCCTTTGTAAGTGGTTTGTACGCTTGTTCCATCAGGTTCCACCTGTTTTATCAGTCTGTTTCTTTTGTCATATGTCTGTACAGTTTTTGCCCTTTCGGTGTCGTTAAGATATTTTGTGGTTATTTTCTGCGTCTGTCCATTGGGTAATGATACAAAACTATATTCTTCCAATGTCAATGCATTACTGTCGTTTACAGCTACACTTTCTTTGAAGCTAATCCTGATAAGCCTGTTAATTATGTCGTAATAGTACTTGCATACCGAACCGTCAGGCTTCTCTTCTTCTAAAAGGTTGCCATATTTATCATAGTTGTACTTTATCAGGTTGTTTTCTGCGTCTTTTTTACTTTTCACAAGACCGTTTATATAGTATTCGGTTCTTACGCCGTGGTCAGCTGTATAGTCATAGGTTTTAGGTGTTTTGACAAGTCCGTCATACTGCGTATTGTAAAGATTTGCAGGTATCTCCTTTACCACCCTGCCCATTTTGTCATATACCATTCTTGTGGTTTCACCGCCGTGGTACTTTATTTTAACCGGTCTTCCGTTATTATCATACTCATACTCGGTTTTGTATCCCTTTTGAGTTACTTCTGCGGTTTTCCAACCAAAGCTGTTGTAGCTGTTTGTGGTCTTTATATGTGCACTGCTACCGATTTTTGTTTTGTCAACAGTCAATACATTTCCCTTTGCATCATAGGTATAAATGGTCTGATAACCTTCAGGGTCGGTTTCTTTCCACAGCATTCCGCCAAGGTTGTGGCAATTTGCGGGAGCATAGTATTCATAGTTTGTTACTGCAAATTTTGCGTCGTTTTCGCCTTCTATATAATTTATTGTCTCATTGGTCAACGGCTGTACAACTTTTCTCAAATGTACTCCGTTTGAGTCATATATATAGAAGGTGTATTTATTTTCTTCATCCCTGCAACTTATGAGGTTGTCTTTTGCATCATAGCTGTAGACTCTCGTTGTTGCGTCAGGATTTGTTATTTTGGTTATATTTCCCCTTGTATCCCTTTCATATTGATATAAATTGCCGTTGCGGTCAGTTATGTTTTTTTCTTCACCATAGCGATTATTTAAAAAGCTTTTGTCAAACAGCACTTCATATATTTCATTGAGTTCCTGCCTTGACCCTCCCAGTCTGTTTATGCTTGCATAAATTCTGCCGTTGCATTCCATAATGGAACTTTCATAGGCACTGGTTGCGAATAATGTTGTTACCAGTCTCCACTCTTTTTTATTAAAGTCATACTTTGCACAAAAACCGGAGCAGGGTTTCATGCAGTAAAGTACTCCCTCATGCACTACAAGTCCGCCGGAAGGTGCGTTGCCGCTTACTATGCTCCATGTACCTGTTGAAGGGTCATACACCTCAAGGTTGTTTCCTGAATCAATAATATATATCTTGCCGTTCAATACAACAGCAGAATCATTTATGCAGGCATTTCTTGTACTTTCCACTGGGGTCCATTTGTCCCCGTAGGGGTCATATTTCTCAACACTTCTCTCGGCACCTATTCCCCCGATGGCATACAGGTAGCCCTTTAGTTCCACAAGGGAATGACCGTATCTTGCATTGTTGAGGCTCGCAACTTTAGTCCAGCTATCCTTTGAAGGATTATATTTCAATACAGATGTCAGTTTTCTTTCTATTTCCTTATTGCCATGGTTGCTTTCTCCTCCTGCCACATATATGTTTGAATTTAAAACCGCAGCTGCGGCATACTGTCTGCCTTTTTCATTTGAGTTTTTTTGTTCTGGAGATTTTGGCATGCTTCTGATTGTTTTCCATGTGTTTGTTTCTGTATCAAAATATTCACACTGGTCTGTGGACATACTATAGACCAGCATGGCATTAGTAATTTCAATAACTCCGCCAAAAAAGTACATCCTGTCGTTGTATACAACTTCAGCCATGCCTGTTTTTGCATGTCCCTTTTTCTCAAAACTGCTAAAATCCATTTTCCCTTCATAGGTGTAATACTCAGCGATTGTCTCTTTTCCCTCAGGGTCTTTTGATTTGATTGTAAACAGACTTCTGTCAAACCATTTTGTCACAGTCCTTCCACTCGAATCTGTTATCGCGGTAATCCTGTTTATGGGGTCATAGTCATATCTGTAGGTGTTGTATACGGTATCGGTTGAATATACCTTGTGGGTCTCAACTTTGTAGGTGCTATTTTCTTTACAGTGCGTATACACAACTTCTTCCAACGTCTTCAAATATGCGTCTTTTACCGACGATATCAAATTGCCCGTATACTCGTAGGTATAAAGCGTATTGTTCATTGAGTCGGTAACAGTTGTCAATTTTTTATAGTTGTCATAACCGTACCTGACCAAAACCCTTTTGTTATTTGCGTCGGTAGTCTCGGTTACACTTTCGATAAGTTCATTGGTTCCGTAAGCTACCTCAAAAGTCCTTATTGCCTGCCCTTTTGTGTTTTGTATTGTTATATTCTGAACTTTCTCTTTTTTGTTTACATTGATTGCAATTCTATTGCCGTATCTGTCGGTAATTGAGCTAAGCCGATTGTTGCTATTTCCGAATTCATACACCGTCTGGTCTTTTGTCGTTAATTTGTATGCGCCGTCATAAACCAAGCGGCTTCTTGTTCCTCCTGCAAGGTCGGATATATATGTATTGCTGTTGTACCTTATAAATGTGTGTCTGCTTCCATCGGGCAATACAACAGTAGTTCTGTTGCCTCCTGTTTTAACAAATCCTTCATATCCAAACCTCCACCCTTTTCCAAGATGTAGACAATCCTTTTGATCCCTTGAGTTATATGTTCTTGATATGACAAAATCCAATCCGGGAACGCTTACTTTTGCATCGGTATATGATCTTGAGAAATTACCGCTTGCAGGGCTTACTCCATTCTGCCCGTAGTGTATCTGTTCCACCAAAAAGTCCTCAAGCCCCGGAAGATTGGGAAGGCTTAAAGTTCCAAACATTCCGTATACATCTTCAGAGACGCTGAGCATTCCATATACATCTTCAGAAACTGTCGGAGAGTCACCATCCTCTTCCTCATATTCTGACTCTGTTGAAAAATCATTATCCTGCTCCTCATACTCCGAATCTGTCGGAAAGTCATTATCCTCTTCCTGATACTTTTTTATATTGGCAAGGGTAGCTGCCGCGTCAACCAATCCGCCTGCGTTTGACTTTATTGTACATGCAATATCTTTGCCTGTCAGCTCTTCCCGACTGCTCTTCAAGAGAGCTGCAATTCCTGTTACGAATGCAGCAGAATACGAGGTTCCATTTCCATAACCATAACTGTTTCCCGGCTTCGTTGAAAAAATATCAACTCCCGGGGCTGCTACATCAACAGAATCACCGTAATTTGAAAAGGGTGCAAGTTCGCCGTTTTTACCTGCGGCGGCAACAGAAATTACATTAGGCAGGGCAAATCCTGCAGGATATACCGGCTCTTCAAGCCCGTCATTTCCTGCAGCACAGATAAAAATCATGCCCGATTCTTCCATGGCATCTCTTAACGCCTGATTATATATGCTGCTCCCCCATGAACAATTAAGAATATCAACATTCATATTTTCCGCATACTCCAGCGAATCCAATATATCCGATGTGTAAGCAGAATTTCCTTCGAAGGCTTTAAGGGGTAAAAGCTTGATTCCCGGTGCTATTCCTGCTATTCCTTCTTTATCCTTCTTTGCTGCAATTATTCCCGCTATCATTGTTGCATGGTCACTATCAACACCATTTACAGTGTTATCATCTTCAATAAAATCCCATCCAAAAACGTCATCTATATATCCATTGCCGTCATCATCTATTCCGTTTCCTGGTATTTCATTGGCATTTTTATAGATACTGTGCTCTATCTCTGTATGATTGATATCAAGGGCTGTATCAATTATACCGACAACCACAGAATCTGAACCTTCTGTTATGCTCCAAGCATCTGTTATGTTTATGTCGGCACCAATCTTTTCAGTCTTTCCAGCATTTTTAGCCTTTCTTGATTCATCTGCCTTTCCTGGTTTATCTGACTTTCCTGATTTATTAGCTTTTCCTGCTTCTTCTGCCTTTCCGGTCTCTCCTACTTCCTGAACTTCATTTAAAAGCCCCCACTGCCTTTCAAAATACTCATCGTCAACAGATAGTAGCTCAACCTTATAATTGGGCTGTGCATACAATACTCCCGAGGTATTCCTTATTTCGTCGAGTGCTTCTTCAATATTGTCTGTTTCATCAATTTCAACAATGTCAAACCCTTTTTTATAGCTTTTTTTCTTTTGCAACTTCTTCATTTTCAATTTGCTTTTGACATTATTGAGCTTGAAACTCTTTTCATTCTCTTTTACCTTGCCGTATTTTATAATTATCTCTTTTTCAGTTTTAGTTTTTGGCCAATTTGTTTTAGACCAGTCTATTGTTTTTTTACTGTTAAAGCTATTTTCCGTGTAAGAATTACCCTTTACATGCGTTTCCTTTTTTACTTCAACAACCTTGACCGGCTGATTTTTCCCTTTGTATGGTTCATAGCTTCTGGCAAAGACTTCAAATCCCTGCTGCAAAAATACATTTAGCAATACAAATACCGTTAGTACTATTCTTGCAATATGTTTCCTTTTGTTATACATCTTTATAGTCCCTCCCCTGTTATTTTAATGTCGTTACGCTTGTCGGATTGCAAAAAGGTGTTTCAACGTTCTCTTCACTGCGGGCTTTTGCCCTTATACTGTAGAGCGTGTCAGTGCTTAAGCCCTTGACTGTTATCTTTTTGCCTGAGAGTACAATCCAGTTTGCTGTTGTCGTAAATGTGCCTGTGTTAGTAAGATATTTGCCGTTTATCATTATCTGATACTGGGTTGTTGCAGGGTTGCCGTCCTCAACATAAAGGTCAAAGGAGTCCCTTGTCAGCTTGCTTACGCCCGCCTCAGGCATTTGAGCTTTTGTATAAATATTTTGTGCAAAAGCTGTTTTTTGTCCGCTGGCATTTTGAATTTCAAGCTTTGCTGTGTATTTTGTGTTCGGCTTGAGGTTGTACATTATGTACTCATAATCATTAACCCAGCCAGTACTGATTGTATCTATCGTATAATTATATTTAAACATTTCCGGCGAATCATAGCTTGTCCTGTCAAAGGGCATAAGCTTGATGCTTGAAATTGAAGATTCATACTTGATACCGGCTTTGTAAAAAGCTTCAGTTATAACAACCGGACTGCTTTTACCGTCGGATACCTCAAACCTTATGGTGTGTGAGCCTATAGCCAGGGAAGATATGTTTATAGCGTCAAACAAAACATCTTTGTAGCTAGCTGAACCTGCAACGGTTTTTGTACTTCTTGCCGTCATTTCTTTATCAATAAAGCATCTTAATGTCAATGTGTCATTATTCGCATCACTGACAGATATTTTAGGCGCAAGTGAAGCTGTACCGTTCTGTAAAATCTGACCGCCAGAGGGCATTAAAACCTTCACCTTCGGGTTACCGTCAGGCACAGGCTCTGAATAATTAATTTCAATATATGCTCCAATACCTTTTGAAAATGAGCAATGAGTATTGTAATCACCATTAGAGGGAATAAACAAAACCCCAAAAGACGGATTTGCCTTGCTTACCCATGATTGTACGGCTTTTGTCATGTCTATCAAATTATATGCTCCTACAGTAAAATCATAATAACTGTTTTTGTATTTTACCGCTTCTCCTACTTTAGGTACTGCAGAGTTTTTATTCCAATCTTCTTCTATCATGAAAATATCAAAGGCACTGTCCTCCTTTTCCTTAGACTTATAAGCATTGGACTTTTTCTCCACATACATCTTCATCACTGCTGAATTTACTGTTACATTGCTGGCAAGGTTAAAATTGAACTTTACCGCACAATACCAGTAGCCATCCCTTGTTGCATTATTTCCCACCTTCAGATAATTTTTTTCCGGTCTTTCCATTTCCCTGCCAAAAGACCAAGTCTTTGAATCAGTATCGCTAAAGGTTCCGGTCGGGTCAATAATTATGGGGAACTTTGCATTTTCTATGAATTCCTCATCCTCGAGGATAAGAGATACTCCTGTGTATTCTTTTCCGTTGTATTCCGCTGCTCCAATTTCATATCTTGCACCTTGTGTAAACAGTTTTTCTTTTGAGCTGTCAAAAGCATAGGGACTTTCAATTTTCCATAATATCTCATGTGTATCCGCATCCAAAAAACTTATATCACCGTCTTCCAGCTCTTCAAGATAAACATTCTCGTCAATATCAAGAAGGAAATTGAAAACATAGTCCTTTAAGGGCTTATTTACTATTACATTTTCCTTGAGCTTTTCACTTGAAACAATGTACTCAAGGTCAATGTCCGGGAACACATCATGGTATACAAACTTCTCGCCTTTGACACTGTGCCCCTTAGGAGTTGCACCAACAAGCTTGTATTTCATGCTCCTTTGTATTCCTTGGCTGTTCATAACATCAAACCCAGCCATATTGAAGTCTTCCACACTGTCATGTGTGTTAAAATATGATCTGAATGTGTTTTTGGCAGCTTGATACTCAAAATCCCCATTCTTTTCTTTTATAATGGATAAATCTATATCCCCATAACTCCCGTCCTCATTTTTATAATGAACCGGTGTCATTGAAATTTTGGCGGTTATTGATCCATCATCATTTCGATAACATTTTGTATAGGGATCACGTTGCTCAACTATCTCATCAGCCAGAACATTATACGGCTTGATAAATCCGATAAACCCCAGCTCGGCAAATAGATTCACAGCCATTGCAATTGCTGAAATTATGGCTGCACTCACAATAAGTTTACGTTTTGTTTTCATTTTGTAACTCCCCTCTAATGTTTTTATCATTGCTTGTAATAGGCATTTTACTTTTCCTACCATCTCCATCCGGTACATTATACCATCTATTCAATCTTTATAATAGTGCCAAAGGTCACGTTTTTTCAAAAAAAAAGTGACTAAAGTCACGTTTGAAACGTGACTTTAGTCACTTTTTGGTTTTTTATGTCTAATTCGCCATGTAATTGCTTTTGTTCCTAAAGGCTTTTTGCAAACCTTTCACCAAACCTGACACATTGTTCAAGTTCTTCGTGTGTAGGCTTATATTTAAACTGAATAGGCTCTAAAACGACCTTTAGCCCGGCTTTTCCAAGTCTTTCAGTCATATTCTTTGCAGCTTCCCCACTCCAACCATAACTTCCGAATCCAGCCGCAGGCTTGTTTTTGATCTTAAGCCCGTGAATTTCCTCAAGAATCATTGAGATGGAAGATAACGGACCATTATTGACTGTACAGCTTCCGACTATTATTCCCTTTGCTTTAAACAATTCTGTAAACAAATCACTCTTGTCGGTAACTGAAGAATTAAACAACTTGCATTTGACTCCACTATTGCCAAGACCGGTCTCAATTGCTTGCGCCATGTCCTTTGTAGCATTATACATTGTATCGTATACAATCACCACATTGTCTTCACTGTAATCGCTCTCGGACCATTCATAATACTTGTCAATAATCTGGACAGGATTCTTTCTCCATATCACACCATGGCTTGGAGCTATAACATCTATATCAAGATTCATTGCCCGTATCTCTTCAATTTTCTTTTTTATAAGAGGTTTAAATGGTGTAAGTATGTTGGCATAATATTTTATTGCTTCCTGATACAGTTCACATTCATCTGTTTCGTCGTTAAAAAGTGATGCCGGTGAATAATGCTGACCAAAAGCATCATTTGAGAGGACTGTATTGGCTCCTTTTACATATACAAGCATACTATCGGGCCAATGTATCATCTTCATTTCAACAAAAACAAGCTCTTTTTCTCCAATTTTTAATGTATCTCCTGTTTTTACCGTATTAATTTTATAATTGGAATGGAAATGCTTTTCAATGCTTACTTTTCCCTGTTCCGAGCAGTATATCGGCGTTTCAGGTATTTTCTCCATAAGATATCCGAGACTTCCTGAATGGTCAGGCTCGCAGTGATTGATTACAATATAATCAATGTTCTTTAGCCCTACTTCCCTTTCCAGATTTTCAACAAACTCTTCTTTATACGGACCCCAGACAGTATCAACAAGAACGGTTTTTTCATCTTTTATGATATAGGAATTATAAGTGGAACCTCTGTGGGTTGAAAGTTCATGACCATGAAACCTCCTTAATTCCCAATCCTTTATACCAACCCAGTAAATATCTTTTTTAACCTCTATCATATTGCTTCTCCTTTCAGTATTGAAATTTTGAAGACTTTACACCCTGCATAAATGTAAAATCAATTTCGTTTTTTATTATAAATTGTAGAATTATATATTACTTTCCCTTGCATTTAAAGTATAAACCTGTTTTTATCCATTGTCAGTGAAAAAACGTGTGAAATATCCTACTCAAATATACATAGTATTACTTTCTATACGCCTGCGATTTTTCTTATCTTGTCCGTAAACGCATTCATTTCATCATCCGTTCCAATGCTGACCCTTAAATAATTGTCTATTCGCGGCTTATTAAAGTACCGCACCAGAATACCCTCTTTTCTTAGCTCTTCATATAAAGTTTTCGCTGGAACGACAGGGTGCGAAACAAACACAAAATTCGACTTTGAAGGCAGAACTTTAAATCCCATACCCGCAAGCTCTTCTGTAATTCTTTGCCTTGTATCCATTATTTTATTTCTCATTTTTTCAAAATACTCATTATCCTTTATTGCTTCAGCAGCACCTATAAGTGCGAGTCTGTCGAGAGTATAGGAGTTAATAGAATCTTTTACAACCGTAAGAGCCTCAATCAGCCCTTCATTACCGGCTGCAAATCCTACGCGAAGGCCTGCAAGCGAGCGTGACTTTGAAAAGGTCTGCACTACCAAAAGATTAGGATATTTTTTTATCAAATCAATTGATGATTCTCCGCCAAAATCAATGTACGCTTCGTCAAGTATCACAACCGAATTCTTATTTCTCTCCAAATACTCCCTGATTCTGTCTTTATCGGTGTACAATGCTGTGGGCGCATTCGGATTGGCAATAACAACACCACCGTTGTCTAAGGGGAATTTCCCGAGAGGAATTGAAAAATCCTCTTCCAAATTAATTCTCAAGTAGTTAATATTCAGAAACTCACAATAAACCTCATAAAAGCTGTAGGTTATGTCGGGAAAAATAACAGGCTTGCTCCTGGCATTAAAAAATGCCATAAAAGCAAATGCCAGAACCTCGTCACTTCCATTACCCACAAAAACCTGTGACTTATCTATTTTGCAGTACTGTGCAATAACACTTCTGAGGCTTTCCGCTGTCGGGTCGGGATACAGCTTGAGCTCTTCAATAGAACAGCTCCTTAGTGCTTCTAAAACCTTTTGAGAAGGTGGATAAGGGTTTTCGTTTGTATTGAGTTTTATATACTTTCTATCCTTAGGTTGCTCTCCCGGCACATAAGGCTCAATATTCCTTATTCTTTCACTCCAATATATACGTTTTGAATTACTTACCGATTCCATACTCATTTCCTTTCAACACAATGTATTTCTTCATATTATATTTCCCCACATTATTTTTAAACACATTGTATTTGTATTTCTACTCTTAATATTACCGTTACTTACTTTATCAATTTTTTTGCGTTTAGTAAATACTGTCCATATTTTGATGAAGCAAAGACCTCTATTACAGATTTTATCCCATAAAAAAACTGCAATACAAGCAATGCCTGCAAGCAGTCTATTTACAAAAAAAATAGCATTTCCCTTTATCATAAAATAACCTACAATGATTATTATCAATACATAATTGTGTTAATAAACAGCAAACTAGTTGAACATCCTATAGATACACTATGGGTTATCTTATGAAACCAGGCTTTAAGCAGAGCATTCCTGATATAAGTTTTTGTGTTCTTTGCATGTGAATAGTCATCTGCATAGTCTTCATAAGAACCCCTCTAAAAATTTTATAATATTAAATATTACATGAAAAGGATACAATAAATATCCTGACATTTCAACTTCAAAAACAATTATGTATCATTCTTGAACGCTCAGATTAAGATCTTTTCCTTCCTAGTATCCTCAATATATACAGGAACAGGTTGATAAAATCAAGGTACAGCGTAAGTGCTCCGATTATTGCTACATTTCTTTCCTTTTCAGTCCCTGAATAATGCTGATGTATATATTTAATCTTTTGACTGTCATAAGCTGTAAGCCCAAGAAAAATAACAACACCTGCAAAAGACACTACCCATTCAAACACACCGCTTCGAAGGAATATGTTTACTATTGAAACCAAAATAAGTCCTATCAAGCCCATCAGCATTATTTTGCCAAACGAGGTCAGATCTGCTTTTGTTAATAGTCCGTAACCACTCATAAATCCGAAAAAGCCTGCGGTAAAGAAAAAAGCGGTTGCAATGGAAGAACCTGAAAAAGCAACAAATATTATGGACATCGTAATTCCGTTAAGGGCTGCATAGAACAAAAACGCTGTTGCTGCCATAGTATAATCCATTTTCATTGCCCTGCTTGATAAAAACCATACAAAAGCGACCTCAGCAATCATCAAGCCATAAAAAGCAAAGTTATTGGTAAATATTGATTCTGCCAATGACGGAGTAGAGGCCACACCCAAGGCAGACAAAGCTGTAACCAGAAGCCCTATAAACATCCAGCCGTAGACTCTAACCATTTGTGCAGCAAAGCTGCTCCTCTCTGTTAATACATTATCGTAATTATTACCGTTCATTTGCATCCATCCTCCTATACTTTATTAACTATATGGTTTATGTTTCAAAAAAGCTAACATTTTAAACTGAAATGCCTTTATTCTTCATAAAATATTCGAATCTTTAATATCCAGCATAAACCAAAATTTTATAATGCTTACTGTTTCAAGTATAACACATTTTATGAAATAATTATACATTTGAGTTTCCCCATTTTTTAATATAGTGCTAAATAGTCTGGCTTGGCTGTGGACATGAAATTTATTGTGACATTCAGGATGTATTATTGATTTGTTAGTTATTAGTTGATTCTTCTGTATGCATTCGCCATCCTGTTTCTTTGGTTATATCTTTACTACAAACAGTACATTTTCCTTTTTGTTTGTTCCACATTTTTATTAACTTCTTTCGGCCACCCATGCTCTCAAACAACCTATATCCTTCTCGCTCCTCAAAGTAGGCTAGGTTACTGTTAACGGAATAACAGGTTTATTAGTTAAACATTTATCTGCACGACTTCGTGTCGTACGAGAATCACTCCATGCTCTTGCTCTCGTAGCCTTCGCTGAGATGCATTGTTAGCTGGAGTCGGACGCCCCTCAAATCCCATGTTTATCAATGTCACCAAACAAAACTCTAATATAGTCTCTTGAACCGTATAAAATCCGATATATATATACATGCTTTTCATCAGCTTTATAAAAGATAATATACTTTTCACAAGCTAAAAAACGAAAATCTGTGCTTATACCTATTTTTACGCTTAATCCATTCCCTATAAAGGGATATTCAACTAACGATTCGTATTTACTTATTATCCTATCAATTATTCTATTTGCAGCTTTAGGGTTATCAAGTTTGGTTGCAATATATTCTTTAATGTCCTTCAAATCTTGTAACGCTATAGGATTTATTCTTAATGTATGCAAAGATTATTCCCCCAAGCTTTTCCTAACATCATCAGCACTAAGCCAGTCGTTATCACTTTTTACTGCTTTTTCAGCATCTGAAAGTTGAGATAACAGTTTTATAGTCGCTTTAATCTTTTCGTACTCAGCCATATCAATAATTGCATAGCGACCTCTTCCGTTTTTAGTCAAGAATACAGGTTCATCAATTGCAATCTCCTTTAAAACTTCATTGTAATTTCTCAAATCAGATACAGGTCTTATATTAGGCATAATATCAACTCCTAAAAATATTCTTTCTGTATTTATTTTACCACAAATATTACTTAAAATAAAACATCAAATATTACATCACATACTAATATACTAATGAAATTAAGCTAAAGATGTCACTATTGCGTCCGATTGCAGCATGTGGATAGGTAAGGCTTGGTGCCATGCAATTCTTGATTTAATTTTGGGATTAGTACTATTTGGTACTACACCACAACTTATATACGACTCGTAAAACTCTTTTTGCTTTATTAGTCATAATTAACCTCTTTCAAAGATATCTTCAAAGTCACACCCTAGAAAACCCGCCCTCGGATGGGGCGGAACGCAGGGAATATCATATATGTCGGGTAGGTTAGAGACTTTACAGTCTCCTTCCCCCCTAAGAACCGTGCGTGAAAGTTTCCCTTCACACGGCTCAAGCACTTGTAATCTTACTTAACTCTATAAGTAAGCCAGCTCAATTGGGTTTTGAATATAACCATGTAAGCTATTATGACATTTTGAATGCACTATATATTTCTTTTTTGCTTGCTCGTCCTTGTGCATTCTCCACATCCCTTTTTCAATTACTCTTTCGCCACATATTGGGCACAATCCTTTTTGTCTATTCCACATTCTTCTTAAGGCATTTCTTCCGCTCATGCTTTCAAAGAGTTTGTATCCTTCTCTTTCTTCAAAATATGATTTCCATTCTGAATCATAAGGGTTGGCTTCTTTTCTTATCTTTACATGTCTTAATATTTTTGTGTCAGAAGCTCTTTTTAACTTTACCAACTCTTTGTCGGTCTTTGCTGCAAATACCCAGTTTCTTGTCTCTATACTATGGAAATATCTCTTCTTAATCCACTTCTTACCCTTATTGGGATGTCTCCTGCAACACCACTGCCATATTTTAAGATATATTTGATTATCAACATAACCAAATGCCTTCTTTGATACTTTATGCCTATGATAATTGGCCCATCCTTGTATTTTGGGGTTCAGTAGTCTTATTAAATCCTCCTGTTTAACCATTTTGTGCTTTTCTATAGTCTCTCTTATACTTGTCAGAAAGGCTTTTATGTTTGGTTTAGAGGGTTTAATCAGAAGCTTTTCTCCGTATTTCCGTACATTCTTACCTAGAAAGTCAAATCCATCATTTATATGAGTTATTAAAGTCTTTTCTTTTGATAATTCTAAACCTCGTTCTTCAAAAAATTCTTTTAGAATAGGCATTACCTCTTCTTCGAGTAATTCTTTACTGTGTCCTGTTATTACAAAGTCATCAGCATATTTGACTATCCGAACTTTTGGATGGTAGCTTTTCCAATTTACCTGTCTTACTTTGAATTTGGATAAAAGAATCTCTTCAATATCGTTTAGAGCCAGATTACATAAACATGGCGAAATTATTCCGCCTTGTGGCGTTCCGGCTTCGGTATCATAGTATTCATTATCAAATATTATACCAGATTTTAGCCATTTCCCCAAAATTCTTTTATCTGTCGGTATATTATTGAGCATCCATTCATGAGAAATATTATCAAAACATCCTTTAATATCGCCCTCTAACACCCATTGGGCTGATTTCTTTTGACTTAAGATAATAAACAATTCTTCAATTGCGTCGGCAGTTGACCTTCCAATTCTGAATCCGTAGGCATTATTATCACATATTGTCTCTGCAACTGGATCTAATGCCAACAAATATAATGCTTGCATCGCTCTGTCTTTCATTACTGGTATACCTAATGGTCTTTTCTTTTTACTGTTTTTCTTTGGTATGTATACCCTCCTCAAGGGCTGTGCATTATATCCTCTACGATTCAGAAGCTTAACTGCCTGTTCTTTGTCCTTATCACTTTCCCACAATATATTATCTATTCCCGGGGTATTCTTGCCTTTATTTGATGTCACTCTTTTTATTGCTATCAGCTTTGCATAAAATGAATGTGTTATTAGCCATTGTAAGGATTTTACCTTGTTATATCTGCCTTCCTTTTGAGCCTTTACGATACGCTTTTGAAGTTTCTTAACAGCTTCTGTACATTTGTCCCATAATATCTTAGACCAACATATTCGATTGTCAGTAGGTGCACACGCTATTGCGTTCATTTGCTTTCCTTCTTTCAGAAATTCTTCAATTTATCTCGTAATCAAGCACCATGTCGAAGTCTGCACGCTTTCACGTCAGGATATTTATCCCTATCTAACTCATTACAAGGTAGCCTTCGCTTCCTCGACACTCCCATACCCACATTCCCATCGACTCACCTTGCGGTTGCCTACCTGTCAATTGACAGGAGGAATTTGGGCTTACCACGTTTCACACAGATAACATATTTCAGATGGGTTAGGTTCTGCGATTTCGCCGGTAGCTCAACATCCGTGTAACCCCCGAGACGAAGGAAATTAGCCTGGCTACTTACCTTTTTGGTCAAAGCTTATCAGCACTTTTAGCTTTTTCAAACTGACGACATTTATATGCAGTTTATTTAGTTTAACCATACCATCTACAACCTAGCTCCCTAACCGCTTTAGTGCTAGCAGTATTCCAGATTCCTCACGGATTCCGGTTCTTCTCCTTGAGAAAGGGTTGCATTGTCACAACAGCTTAGAACCTAGGCGTTACCACCTACGCACCGTCGTCAGATTACTGTTAACGGAATAACTGGTTTATACTACTTAATGTAGCTAAACATTTATCTGTGCGACATCGTGTCGCACCATCTCGCGTATGCGACGTCCAGGAGCTGGACCCTCGAAGCCCTTCTTCGCAGGCGGTGCTTGCCACCCAGCAACTAGATGTGGGCAGGATGACCTCATGGGATGACCCGCGTTAGCCCTTCTTCATGCTTCGCCCTTTACGAATACGCATTGTTAAGTGAAGTTGGTTGCCCCATGATTCAGAAGACCACACGGACGTGGGATCCTCAATAAAAACTATACTCAACTTTTCACTCTATACCTTAAAACTGTTTTCAACTTGCTTTCTTCAGTTTTTCTAGCATCCGATATATAAATTTCTCTATGTTCTAAACTTAAAATCTCTAAATTACTGCTTCTAACATATTCTTTCATTTGTGTGAAGCTTTCTGGCTCATTATCATATGAACCTATATGCATCATTTGAACACTAAGTCCATCTTCTAATTCTACAAACTTAACTTCATTTAGAAATGGATGCGGTTTTTTCCTTTTAACATTTTCAATTGCTATTTCCACAACTCCTTTCGTTACAAAATTTGGCTGTCTTATCATTATTTTATACAATAATTCATTCTTATTTAATTTTGTTTCTTTTTTACCCTCATCTGTTAAGTCCCATAGGCCTTCAAGTGGATAAACAACATATTCAAAATATCCATCTGGTGTAAATCCTTTTTTAGGCATCATTTTAACTGCATAAGCTAACGAATATAAAATCCCTATTTTTTCTGAAAATTCCTCAGTATTTGGATTTCCCTTACCACTCATCATAAAAAATTTTTGTTTTGGAATTGTAATAATTTCAGGTTTATCTTTAGGCATATACAGTTCTTTCTCATGTTTCTTCCATTCATGTTTCATATGTTTTTATTTCCTCCTGTTTAAACAATGTTTCTGTTTTATAATTCTTACAAAGACATTCCTTAGAAAATCCCGACAGGACGTCGGGCACTGCGACCAATTTCACCTAACGGTTTGGCTTTACGACGTTCCTGGACCGGACTTACAAAGCCCTTCTTCGTAGGCGGTGTTTCGCACCCGGTGAAGAAATGTGGCGAGTCTATCTTCATGCTCGCACTTCAGCGTTTTACTTCATGCTCCTACAAGCCCTTGTGTGAAGCCGTTGTTAGGCGACGGACTATGTCACCAGAGACCAGACGAGGGCACGGACGCCCGAGCCCTAAATCTTACAATCGCTTTATCACTTATTACCAATTTATTCACCCCTTTGCTTCATACTTCATAATAATTATAAAGTAAAACAACTTCTGAATATGCTCATAATGTGAGTCTAAACCTATATTTTTTTATTGTAAATATGGATATATACAAACAGGCTGATTATATGAATGAACAAAGCTCCGAGCGAGGAAAAAGCAGCAAATTTATAATTGAGTACGACAAATGCCAACGAAATGGCAGCCAACACAAAAAGGGTTGTATACCATGTTGTATACCCAGCTTTTTCACGAAGTCGGATATTTCGTTCATCTTTTTCATTAATCTCATACAGTTTTGCTTTTTGGGGGTTATTGTCAATCAATCTTTTTCTGATAATGTTAACTACTCCTACTCCGATAATTCCTGCACCAAATCCGGTCAAAACGAAAGGCAGTGCTTTCAATACTCCTTTTGATTCAGGAATAAGGAATTTTAAGAGTAATCCGACTACAAATATTATAATTCCTATGTTAAAAATATAAGTTTTAGGCTGATTTTTCATTCTTGCTCCTCCTCATAAATAAAAATTTCTTCAATGCTTATGTCAAAAAATCGAGCAATTTTAAATGCTAAGATGATAGAAGGATTATACCTTCCGTTTTCAAGAGAGCCAATAGTTTGCCTTGAAACCTCTAATTTATCAGCAAGCTCTTCCTGGCTAATACTGCAAAGCTTTCGTAATTCTTCAAGTCTATTTTTCAAATAATCACTCCTTCCGCGTGACAAGTATACTTTCCATTATATTATAAGAGATAGTGCACAATGTCAAGTAAGCTTTCCATAAAAACAGCAGGCTTTCTCAAGCCTGCTAATGATAATACAGTCTTCAGATCATACTTTATAATAAGTACAATTCAATCGTAGCCGCCAAAGCCCATCCCTATCAAATCTGGGCATGGACGCCCGACAATACATGTCTGTCGCCTAACGTGTACATTTGCAAAGTCCATGAGTTGGACCCTCGGAGCCCTTCTTCTTTGGCGGGGCTACGCCCCCAACAAATGGATTTGGGCAGGATGACCTCATGCCCTGCTCCAACGCCATGCTACATGCTTTGCCCTTTACGAATACGCATTGTTAGGCGAAGAACCATGCCCCTTGACTCAGAAGCCGCCACGGACGGCGGCTCCTCTCACAAACCCAACCAGCCTCTTCTCTATCAATGATATAAAAAATCTGTACTTAAATAACTTTCATAAATACTTCCGTAGCAAGTTCAAATTCATCAACTGTTTTATAGATAGACTGCCAACCTAATTTCTTATAATATTCTGCTGTATGTTCAGTCCTCAAATATAATCGGTCGTATCCCAATTTCTTCGCAATAGCTGAAACTTCACTAATAAGAACTTTCGCTATACCTTTTTTTCTGTATGCTTCACTTACATATAAAGCACCTAACCATGGCGTCAAATCGTCACGCTTTTTCAAATCATTTTCAAATAATGAGACAGTTCCAATACAAATGTTACTTTCGACTGCAATAAGAGTGCAAGGAATCTCATCCTTTTTTCTATTTTTCAGACTGTCAAAAATCTTACTATAAGGAATTCCATGCCTAATATTCTCAACAAATTCTGTATATATCCAGTCAGCTACTACCTTTGTATATTCAGGCTTATCTGTAAGGCTTATAACTTCCACTGTTTCATCGCCCCCTTCCAATGACTCGAATTATTCAATACTCCATCGTCATTCTTTCTCAATCGGCGCAAGGATGTGCCGCTTTCGCATGGTCTTTCGCCTATCGTCGGCATCTCAGTCGTCCTCGAATGGTCCCGTAAGGATGTCCCGCGTCAGCGCGCAACTGCGCCCATGAGAGGATGAGGCGGAGCCCTGCTACATGAATCTACTCCAGAGAAATACTTCTTGCACTGACCATCGCAGCCTTTACTGAGATGCATTGATCTCCGATGTATCCTGACCCGTGATTCAGAAATCGACACGGATGTCGATTCCTAGTTTCATACACTCAAATTTTATATACTTTATCAATTTTTCAATTGTACAAATACTATTAATTTTATCTAACCATTCCATTTATAAATTAAACAATCGATTCAAATCTTGAATTGTAGTTATTATAGATGTAATAAATGCACTTACAATCAAAATCCCGCTTAATACTAATACAGTCTTAGGAAGTATTCTTGCTCTATTAGGTTTTTTTAAATCAATTATCGAAAGTAATATCGCTACTATAGGTGAAATAATACTCCACCTTCCAAAGAATGCACTTAAAAATAGTATTATATCAACGCTTAAAACTTTTGCTAATACTGGTATAATACATTTACCCCAAATAAATGCGGAACCTAAAAACAAAATCTCCCAATATCCCCATTTAAATTCTACCATTATCCAATCATCTTTTAAACCAAACCCATGTACTAAAATCAAAGTTAATATAGCTGGTAGTATGAATGAAATAAAAACTAACGCTGCAATAATACCAAGTTTTGAGTGTCTTTCTTTTGATTTAACTTGCTTCAAATCAGTAGACAAAACTAGCCCTCCTAATTTAATATTTTTCAAATTTTCTAAACACATAAATATTATTTTACCAAGACCCCAAAGACTTTCCCTAGCCCCCCCCCACCACGGATGGTGGCCCTACAGGATATGTCGGAGATCTACTCCTTATATGAACCTATGTTCGCAATAAGTACTGAAATAAATATTATACTGAACTTAGTTCACAATAAGTACTAAACTGGAACTATATATGTACTTGGTTCATATATGTATCATATAGTTGTACTGCAAGCATCCCTGCCATTGCCTATCGGTTTAATTCGCCAAAATTTACTTAATTCCTTCTTATTCACTAACTTTTTGCCAAAAAAATAGAGATTTGTCAAATATCCATTAATTTATAACTTATAGTACCTTTATATTTATGTCCACATCCTTTTTGCCCTCAAACAGTATCCGACCCAGCATTACACCATCTTTGAGCCCCTTCTTGTACATGTAAGCAGTCTCAAGACTGTTAATGTCGTTCAAAATATCATCATACTTTGACAGCAAGTCAATCTGCCTTCCCCCAGCAAACCCTTTACCTCATCCAGTATCTGCGCCGCTTCACGCCTCAGAAACCGGATTTACGGCACCTCCTCAAGCTCCCTGTGCAGACTCTCAACCTGACAGGACGCAAGAAAAAAGCCATATATATTCCCCTCCCCTTTTAACGCATTTGTAGCTGCATTTGAATTACTACTTTATTATGCTATATTAATTCAACAAGTATTTAAATGCCTTTTTAATAAGATTAACAGACACTTTGTAGGGAGGATATATCACTTTCATATCATAAATAGTCTGACTTCTTAAGACACTTTTTTTATAAGTAAATGTTTCAAAGGACATTGTTCCATGATAACTTCCCATTCCACTATCGCCAACGCCTCCAAAAGGTAAATATGGAGTTGAAATATGGTTAATAGTATCATTAATACATACTCCTCCAGACGAAGTTTCATCTAATACCTTTGATATATTGCTTTTATTTTTTGAAAATATGTATAATGCTAATGGCTTGGGTCTTTTGTTAATAAATGAGATCGCCTGACCAAAATTCTCAAACTCGAGAATTGGCATTATAGGTCCGAATATTTCTTCCTGCATTATTTTGCTGTTTTCACAAATCGGTTCTATTATTGCCCTAACCATCGGTACCAAAGTCAGTTGTATAGGATAATTCCAAGTACCTATTACTAACACTGTTCCATAAGTTTCAGGAATAATATAACTTGAAGATCCCATTAAAATGGATCCTATAAAATGGA
>LSQX01358911.1_pt1 | contig 25663 bp, 31 predicted proteins | sample 654561 | NCBI WGS metagenome assembly LSQX01 (sample SAMN04489861, study PRJNA283612) | anaerobic digester metagenome | isolation source: 4 biogas reactors fed with cattle manure at either 37C or 55C with and... | place: Denmark: Kongens Lyngby | collected 2014 | reverse complement strand
TATATATTGGGAAATAAAAGGAGTAATCTAATATGATATTTAGTGTAATTCTTTACAATGGATTTGAAACCATGGATGTTTTCGGACCCGTAGAGGTCGTTGGAACACTTCAAAAGTTTAAGAAGGATGTTCTTGACATTGAATACTATTCAGAAAATGGTGGTATTGTTAAAAGCAGTCAAAATACTAGAATTGATACATTGCCAATATCAAATATAGTAGAAGAAAATATAATTCTCATTCCTGGCGGATTTGGGGCAAGACAGGAGATTAATAATCAAGCGTTTATTAACAGTCTCAAAGAATTATCTCAACGGGCTAAGTATGTATTGACTGTTTGTACCGGATCAGCGTTATTGGCAAAAACGAACCTTCTAAAGAATTTAAAAGCTACTTCTAACAAATTTTCATTTGACTGGGTTGTTGAACAAGATAATCAAGTCAATTGGATGAGAAAAGCAAGATGGGTTAATGATGGGAAATACTATACATCTTCAGGAATCTCTGCAGGTATTGATATGACATTAGGTTTTATTAGCGATATTATGGGACAAGAAGTTGCCGATAAAATCTCACATAGAATGGAATATATTTGGAATAATGATAAGAATTTCGACCCATTCTCAAAGGAAATACAATTATAGGCCCAGGTGAAGGTCATCCGGCCTTAAACCATTTACAGCAGGAGCAGGCACCACACCGATTCGCTCCTGTGTATGCTCTGCTTCTGAAAACTTTGTTATGTTCTGCAAAAACAGTGGGTTTGCTACATTGGTAGGTACTACTACCAACGGAGATGGTGGAGTAGCCGATCCTTTACTCTTAGCCTTACCTAACAGTGGATTGCTTATCCGATTTAGCATATTCTACAGGCTGAATGCTGATGGAACTGGTAATGAAGCTACAGGTACTACTCCATGACACATAATTTTCATTAAGCATTTACTCCTCATTTAATTACATGTATAATAATGTAATTAAATACACGAATATCACATTTTAGTATGGAGGGCTGCTAAAGAAGTCCCAAATGTGGTGAATCATATTTTAAAAGTAGTATTCTATGAGTACCTGGGAGGCAGGATATAAGATGAGATACTTTAAAAAGTTAGTGGGGAAAAATGTTTACTTATCGCCAATGAATATTGAAGATGCCGAAACCTATGTTAAATGGCTGAACGATTTAGAAGTAACCGATGGCCTGGGAAGCTCTTGTAGAGTGACATCTTTGGAAGGCGAAAGGGAATGGCTGCGGAATAATACAGGCCAATATCAGTTTTCAATCGTGACGCTGAAAGATGATGTACTGATTGGTAATTGTGGAGTTAATGAAATTGATCAATTAAGACAGTGCGCAGATGTTGGCCTCTTTATTGGTGAAGAGGTAAACCGCAATAAAGGATATGGTTCTGAGGCACTCGAATTGTTATTGGATTATTGCTTTGATTATTTGAACCTCAACAATATTATGCTGAAAGTATTCTCATTTAATGAAAGAGCAATTAATTGTTACAAAAAAGTGGGCTTTAAAGAGATTGGGCGTAGGAGGCAAGCCTATTATTCGAAGGGTAAATTCTATGATGTAGTCTATATGGATATATTGAGATGCGAAAGAAAGGTAAGGTAATTAGGCCTATAGATATATTTAGTAAGGAGGAAATCTGTGCAGAAAACATTTTCTGAAATAAAGCTTTTTCAGGTGAAGCCAGATAAATTGGAACAGTTCGAAGCATTTGCAGACACGATGGCAAAAGAACAAATGAAACAGGATGGATGTATGGCAATTAAGTATATGAAACGATTCTATACTATTGATGGTATCGAGCTCGGTGAGGCGCCAAGAGAATTAAGCAGAATTGTAAAATGCGTCAAGTATTATTCTTTCTGGGAGTTTGATAACAAAGAGAATTATGGCAAAGCAACAAAATGGTTCTTTGAAAACTACTTAAAAGAGGTTCAAAGACTGCTGCTGGCTCCATTTGACATTAATTGCGGTAATTCGCTATGAGGCGTATGGCATCAATGTTGTGTGGAAAGCAAGGAAGGATGTTTTAACAATAAATAATGTGATATGGGATAGGAAGGGTAAAGTATGTCGATTAGTTTTAGAAACTATAATGCTGAACCACGTTATGGAGAGGATTACAAGCGAGTAAGGAGCTTTTTGTTGGAGCTAAACAGTGTTAACTTTCCATTTGGCAGATGGGACTGGATGATATCTCATTCCTATCTTGATGCGGAAAGTCTATCAAAAATAGGCATTTGGCTTGATAAGGAAGTAATTATTGGACTTGCAACCTATGATACGACGATCGATGGGAAATGCTTCTTCCCACTAAAAGTCGGGTATGAAGACTTAATGCCGGAGATGATAGCATATGGAGAAAAACATCTTTCGCAGGATGGAGAGCTGGAGCTGCTTGTGCGTGATGGGGATGTGGCATTTCAAGAAGCGGCAGCTCGAATGGGTTACAGGCCTTCGCAAAACAAGGATTGTGATTCAGTCTATGATATTGATGTCGATAAGATTCGATACACATTACCAGAAGGGTTTTCTGTTACCTGTATGAAGGATACATATGATCTTTTTCAATACGGGCAGGTACTTTGGAAGGGTTTTAATCACGAGCTCAATGGAGAAGGCATTTATGCTCCAACACCCGAGAAAATTGAGGTGTTCAGGAAAGAGTTTGAGCGCCCAAATGTTAATCTGGAAATAAAAATAGCTGTTGTTGCGCCTGATGGTAACTTTGTTTCATACTGCGGCATGTGGCAAGACAGTGCTTTAAGCAATGCTTTAGTTGAACCGGTGGCTACAGACCCTGCATATAGAAGAATGGGACTTGGTCGTGCGGCCGTGTTGGAAGGAATACGCCGTTGTGGAATTCTTGGAGCAAAAAAGGCTTATGTGGGCTCATCACAGCAATTTTATTACAATATTGGCTTTAGGCCATGCATTACTTCAACATTTTGGGTAAAGTAATATGCTAGTGCTATTTATTATAAAGTACAACATGGCATTATTGCTAAATTAAGTAAACTGTATGAGGGGGAAGTTTTTATGAGTAGAGTTAAGATCAAGAAATTTGTGCCAAAGAAAGTTTTTAAAGCAATTGTATTCTCGAGTGCTATTCCTATTTTGATTTTTATTGCCATCAGTGCTTTTGTTGCATTAGTTACATCTCAGAGTGTAGATAGTTCTTTCATTACAAAGCTGCTTTATATTGCTTTTTCACCTTTAGCATATGGAGCAGTGGCGATGATTTTTGCTGCATCATATAATTGGCTTGCCCCAAAGCTTGGCGAACTGGAAATTGAAATCAGTGATGAAGGTAATAGAGAGTGATGTGATGAAGGGAATGTCATAAGTGCCGCCAACTGAATATTATGACGAAAGGCTACTCCCAACTGATGAGAGAATATGTGAGCTAATAGTTTTGTTGTATCTCTATCATAGCCAGATGATATATCAGGACTAAGATTTTTATTCAAAGAATATATTTTCCCGGAAATAGACCAAGCGGTCTCGAAATTGAAATTGGCAAATAGATGTGAGCAGATGATAAAATAGTATCTTGACAATGCATAACAAATAACGTAAAATTGGGTGTAAAGTAAAAAGGCTTTACACCTTTTACATTATTAAGACCAGTTGTAAACGATATTACACTGTTTGTACAGGAAAGCTTATGGATGAATTCTATGCAGTGAGCATGCTGCTTGATTTTTATGGGCAGATGGTGACAAAAAGACAATATGATATTCTTGATCTGTATTACAACGGCGATTATTCATTGGGTGAAATCGCAGAAGAGCTTGATATCAGCAGACAGGGAGTTCATGATAGCATAAAACGTGGAAAAGTCGCTCTTTTCGATATGGAAAGAAAGCTCGGACTTGTCAGCCGATTTGCTAAGCAAAAAGAGATTGCGGCAAAGATATTTAAGCTAATTGACGAGATAGACACATCGCTTTTGAGCGAGCAGGACAGGGACAGGTTGATCAGTGCAAGGGAACAGACACAAGGATTATTGGAGGATTAATGATATATGGCTCTTTTTGAAGGGTTGTCGGGGAAGCTTCAGGATACTATTAAGAAATTTCGCGGCAAGGGTAGGGTAACCGATAAAGACGTTAAGGACATGATGCGCGAAATTAAGCTTGCGCTGCTTGAAGCCGATGTCAACTTTAGGGTTGTTAAGGATTTTATCGCAAAAGTTTCTGAACGCGCGGTAGGGCAGGAGGTACTCGAAAGCCTTACGCCCGGACAGCAGGTCATTAAGATTGTACATGAAGAACTAATAGATTTGATGGGTAAGGTGCCCACAAAGGTTACTTTTGCAAATAAGCCGCCTACGATTTATTTGATGGTGGGATTGCAGGGTTCAGGTAAAACGACCACATCAGGAAAATTGGCAAGTCTTTTACGCAAGCAGGGGAAAAATGCACTTCTGGTTGCATGTGACGTTTACCGGCCTGCCGCCGTCAAGCAGCTTCAAGTAGTGGGAAATCAGCTTGACATACCTGTTTTTGCCATTGAAGGGAACACAGATCCTGTCTACATAGCAAAGCAAGCGATTGAGCATGCAAGATCCAAATTGTATGATCTTGTAATCATCGATACAGCCGGCCGGCTTCACATTAATGAGGAGCTTATGGATGAGCTTGACAGGATTAAAAAAGCCGTACATCCACAGGAAATACTGCTGGTTGTTGACTCAATGACCGGTCAGGATGCAGTTAATGTAGCGGACAGCTTCAATCAAAAGCTTGGTGTTGATGGCTTGATATTGACGAAGCTGGATGGTGATACAAGAGGCGGTGCAGCTCTTTCTGTAAAGGCCGTTACTGGAAAGCCAATCAAGTTTGCGGCTACGGGAGAGAAGCTAAACGATATTGAGCCTTTTTACCCTGAAAGAATGGCATCCAGGATACTTGGCATGGGTGATGTACTCAGTCTGATCGAAAAGGCACAGGACGCTTTCGATGAGAAGAAGGCTCTTGAAATGGAGAAAAAGCTGAGGACGCAGCAGTTTACACTGGATGATTTCCTTGATCAGATGCAGCAGGTAAAGAAAATGGGACCGCTGGACCAGGTTTTAGGTATGATTCCGGGTATGAATACAAAGGCCATGAAGAACATGAATGTTGACGAGAAGAAGATGGGGCGTGTTGAAGCAATTATTAAGTCTATGACAGTTAAGGAACGGACAGACCCATCCATTATAAATGGCAGCAGAAGGAAAAGGATTGCGGCGGGCAGCGGTACGACTATTCAGGACGTTAACGCTCTTCTCAAGCAATTTGCAGAGATGAAAAAGATGATGAAGATGATCAATGATGCGGGGAAAAAAGGTGGCAGAGGGTTAAGTAAGTTCAGGATGCCATTTTAGTTTTACTATCGAATCCATACTTGAGGGGAGGTGACAAAATGGCAGTTAAGATCAGGCTTAAGAGAATCGGAGCAAAGAAGAATCCCTATTACAGAGTAGTAGTAGCTGATTCAAGATTTCCTCGCGATGGAAGATTTATTGAAGAAATAGGCACATACAATCCATTGGCTAATCCTGTTGAATTTAAAATAGACAACGATAAGGCTGAGAAGTGGATAAAGAATGGTGCACAGCCTACTGATACAGTTAAGTCTTTATTGAAGAAAAGCGGTGTTATTCAGTAATACTAAAATAACATTGGTTTGAGCTTTAGGCGGGAGGCATTAAAATGAAGGAACTTCTAGAAATCATCGCAAAAGCACTCGTTGATTATCCTGACGAAGTGAGTGTCAACGAAGTTGAAGGCGAAAATGGTCTTATTCTCGAGCTAAGAGTGGCTCAGGAGGATATGGGCAAGGTAATAGGAAAGCAGGGGCGGATAGCCAAGGCGATTAGATCCGTCGTAAAGGCTGCTGCTATTAAGCAAAACATAAGGGTTTCAGTGGAGATTGTTCAGTAAAAGAGGTGTTTCACAACACCTTTTTTACTGTTTACAGCCCCCCGAATACGCATAATAGCAGTTTGAGGTAATTAATTATGATAGAATACTTACAGGTAGGAAAAATTGTAAATACGCACGGCGTTAAAGGCGAAATGAAGCTGATTCCGCTGACAGATGACCCACGCCGGTTTGATGAGCTGAAGTGGGCATATATTGAGAAGGATGGACAGTTAGAAAAGCTCTCCATTCTAGATGTAAAATACGTCAAGGGATCAGTTATGATAAAATTCTCTGGTATTGATTCGATGAGCGAAGCTGAAAAATACAAGGATTGCTTTGTGCTTGTGGATAGGGAGCATGCTGTGAAGCTTCCCGAAGACTCCTTTTTCATATGCGATATTATCGGTTGCAGCGTTTTTGACGAAAATGGCAGGCTGCTCGGTGAGCTTACCAATGTGCTTGAGACAGGAAGCAACGATGTTTATGTTGTCAAGGACGATTCCGGGAAGGAAATACTAGTTCCTGCTTTGAAAAGCGTTGTAAGTAATGTTTCGTTAAATCAGCAGAGAATAGATGTAATCATTCCGAAAGGATTACTGGATGATGAAGTTTGATATATTAACAATTTTTCCGGAAATATTTGATGCAATCCTTGGGAGCAGTATTATCGGTCGAGCTCAGGAAAAAGGCTTGGTTTCGGTAGACGCACACAACATACGAGACTTTTCCAAGGACAAGCATAAAAAGACCGACGATTATCCCTATGGCGGAGGGAATGGGCTTGTGATGCTCGCTCAGCCAATTTATGATGCATATAGGTCAATCGTTAAGGAGCTTGATTATAAGCCTCATTTTATATATATGAGTCCGCAAGGGAAGCCCTTGGATCAAAAGCTTGTAGAGGATTTATCAAAGCATGAGCATATCATTTTGTTATGCGGGCATTATGAGGGCGTTGATGAGAGGATTCTGGAAGAACTGGTGGATGAAGAGATATCCATTGGAGACTATGTCCTTACAGGTGGTGAGTTACCTGCAATGGTGCTCGTAGATGCCATCAGCAGAACAATTCCAGGGGTTTTATCTAATGAAGAATCCTATGAGGAGGAGTCACATAAGGACGGACTTCTCGAATACCCTCAGTACACACGTCCTGCCGACTTCATGGGAAAGCAGGTACCCGAGGTGCTGTTGTCAGGACATCACGCCAACATAACTAAGTGGAGAAGACTGCAGGCTTTAAAAAGGACAAAGGCAAGAAGGCCTGATATGTATGAACAGTTGGAGCTCACTAGCGAGGACAAGAAATTATTGAAAAATTATGATGATGAAGTGAAAGAGTAAGGCAAGGATAGAAGAGGACACAAACTAAAAGTGGAAATAAACTTAAGCTGATGCAGTCATACTGACTACATTATTGACAAGCCAATGACAAGCCAAAGATTTTGAAGAGCTTGGTTGCATTTACTTTTTCATTTCACATACGACTATTTTATTGCTCATAAGGCTTTACAAACAAAACTTATTTATGATATAATGCTTGACGTGTGTAATACGGACGGTCCGCTGGTGCAATAGTTTGCATTGATGAACGTTCAGGCAAGAGAGGAGGAAACATAGATGAATATTATTCAGGCATTAGAACAGGAACAGTTGAGAACGGATTTACCTGTTGTTAGCATAGGAGACTTCGTTAGAGTTCATCTGAAGATTAAAGAAGGAACCAGAGAGAGAATTCAGATATTTGAAGGAACCGTTATTGCAAAAAAAGGTGCCGCGCTTAAGGAAACCTTTACAGTAAGAAGAGTATCTTACGGCGTAGGAGTTGAGAGAATCCTTCCGGTTCACTCACCTAAAATCGACAAAATCGAGATCGTAAGAAAAGGTAAGATTAGAAGAGCTAAGCTGTATTATCTGCGCGACAGAGTCGGCAAGGCTTCAAGAGTTAAAGAAAAGCTCGTTGCAAGAGATACAACAAAAGAATCATAAATATAATGGGAACCGCAGGGTTCCTTTTATATTTTAGGAAGGATTGAGATATGAATATTCAATGGTTTCCGGGACATATGGCAAAAACCAGACGACTTCTAACTGAAAACCTAAATTTGGTTGATGTGGTTGTGGAGCTGCTGGATGCTCGAATACCAGCCAGTAGCAAGAATCCCGAAATTGATTCCATCGTTAAGAATAAGCCGCGTTTGATTGTATTAAATAAGTCTGATATGGCCGACCCCGAAATATCTAAGGATTGGGCAAGCTGGTACAAGAGTAAAGGAATGCATGTCATTTTTGCCGACTCTATAAAGGGTAAGGGGATGAACCAACTGAAGAATCAGCTTAAAGTGATGATGAAGGATAAATTTGAGCGTGACAAGCAAAAGGGCAGAATCTTCAGACCAATCAGGATAATGATTGTGGGCATACCCAATGTGGGCAAGTCTACCTTTATCAACAATATAGCTAAGAGAGCCGTTACTCAAACAGGTGATAAGCCCGGTGTTACAAAGGGCAAGCAGTGGATTCGTCTGAATCCTGAAATAGAAATGCTTGATACTCCCGGCATTCTCTGGCCCAAATTTGATGATCAGAATACTGCATTAAACCTAGCATTTACAGGTGCAATCAATGATGATATATATGATGTAACGGAAGTAGCCGCGCAATTAGCCGAAAGATTGTCAAAGGATTATCCCGGGCTGCTTGCTGAGCGCTACAAGCTGGAGGATGAAAACCGCAAGGGTTACAGGCTTCTTGAGCTGGCGGGAGCCAAGCGAGGCTGCATACTTCCCGGAGGGGAAATAGACTTAAGAAGAATAGCAGTTGTTATGCTGGATGAATTCCGCGGAGGGAAAATAGGTGATATTACCCTTGAAAGACCAATATGGACCGAGGTGGAGCAAAAGCATGAAGAAAATAGACCATGAAAAGGAACTGGAAAGACTGGATGATATGAGAGTATATGAAAAGGAAGCCTACCTTCAGGGATATAGAAATATAGCGGGTATCGATGAGGCCGGGAGGGGGCCTTTGGCTGGCCCCGTTGTTGCAGCGTGCGTTATTCTCCCGGAAAACTGCGTTATCGAGGGCCTAAATGACTCCAAAAAGCTAAGCCCTGCCATGCGGGATAAGCTTTATGAGCTTATTGTTGAATCGGCTATCTCAATAGGCGTAGGAATGGCTGACGAGAAGTGTATCGATGAGATAAATATCCTGAATGCAACAAAGCTGGCGATGAAGCTTGCGGTTGAGCAGACAGACACTAAACCTGATTTGCTATTGATTGATGCCGTCAAGCTCAGCGATGTGGATATTCCTCAAAGATCGATTGTTAAAGGAGATAGCCTGAGTGTTTCTATTGCTGCAGCGTCCATTATTGCCAAGGTCAGCCGTGACAGGCTGATCGAAGCCAAGGATAGCATGTATCCTGTGTACGGCTTTAAAAAGCATAAGGGCTATGGTACAGCCGAGCATATAAATGCTATTAAAAAGTACGGTATTTGTCCGATACATAGAGTAAGCTTTACAAAAAAGTTTACTGTTTAGAGAAAGGGTTAGCACAAAGAATTTTATTAGGCACAGGAGCTCAAAATGCGCATAGGTGATTATTCAAATAGCATAGCCCTTACAGGCAAAAACAATGTGAGTGACCCTATCAGCAATCTTGAAAAAGGTGATGTGATTAGGGCTAAGGTCATTGAAGTTACATCAGACGAGGCTGTCTTAAGGCTTTCTGACGGAACGGTAGTTAAGGCAAGAACCATGGAAGCCTTAAATGCAAAAGCCGGACAGACCATTACGCTTACTGTTACTTCAAAAGCCGAGGGTTCGGTCTTTCTTGAGACTGTAAAGAATACTGCAACGGCTGATATCAAGCCCGATATTGTAAAAAGTCTATTAGATGCAATTAATATTAGGGCTGACGCTAAAAATATGGAATTGGCATCTGAGCTATTAAAGGCCGGCACTCCCGTTACCGCTAATAATATGGAATCAGCGGCTGCGATTATGAAGAGCATGCCTGAGTTAAATGCGGAAAAGGCTGCATTCCTTGTTTCCAGCGGGTTGGATGTTGGCCAGGTTCAAATAGATGTACTCAATAAATTGCTAGATGGCAATCTCAAGGTTGGTCAGCAGCTAAAAGATGTACAGGCTATGCTGATGCAAATGAGCGATGTCCAGTTAGATAGGCAAGTCGGCCAGTCTGTGTCAGATATTCTTGGTAAAATTTCTGAGATCTTGGCAAGAGCTAATCAAGCATCAGAGGACTCTAGCAATCAAGCTGCAAGCGAATCGGCCCAAGCAACAGGTGAATCAGCTCAAGCTTCAAGTGCAACAGTCCAGTCGGCAAATACATCTGCCCAAACTGACAATATTCAAATATCCCTGACGACAGGTGATGCAATCTCACAATCTAGCCAGGAAAGCACACCTGTCAAGATCCCCGGGCCTGCTATTGAAACTGTACCTTCGGCTATTACAGAAAGTAATGCAGGAGAGGAGCTTCAAACAGCACCTTCAATTGCTAATACAGATGAAGCAGCAGGAATGCCGGCAAGATCAGCAGCTGTAAGCGCCGGAGGCTCCGAAGAAGAAATCACAGCCACATATACCGGGATTCCCGTAGACTCAGAGGCAGCGAAAACAGTAGCATTGTCAAGTGCATCGAAGCAGGAGCAAATCGCAAATCAAGCAGCTTTAGAAAATGAACAAAGTGAATCGGGTGCAAAAGCTGCAACGGATGCTGTTTCCAAACTTGTTGATGCCGTAAAGGATATGTTTGTAAAAACCGATTCCGATAAACTAGCCTCAGAGCTCGACCCGGATAAGTTGAATAGCGATTTGACGCAAAGGCTGGATTTGCTTAGGGCAGCAGCAAGCTTCGCTGATGCTGACAGCTCGAATGCAAGTAAAAATGTGGCTTCTGCCGCCAACCTGGTTACCAGCACACTGAAGCTAATTAACCAGCTAAATGAAAATAATATGATTTATTATCAAATGCCAATAAATCTGTCCGGCTACGAAACCACGGCTGAGCTTTATATAATGAAGAGGGGTCAAAGGTCAAAAAAGAGAATTGATGCACACAATACGGTCATGTTCATTTCGTTGGACACCAACAATATGGGAAGGATTGAAGCCTTAGCCGATGTTAAGGGTGATAATATAACTATCAACTTCAGAACTGAAGACAAGAGGATTAATGATTTCATTAAGGAAAGCGCCAAGTACCTTTATTCAGGGATTGCAGCCTGTGGCTATAAGCTTGCTGGTATAAGATACGCACTTATTGATTCGCCGGCAAGTCCAATGCAGCAGGAAAAGCTCCTGTCTGAGATGCTGGGTTTGAACCATGGTAAGGTTGATTATCGCATATAGATGATAGCAGTTATCTGTTAGCATATTTGTGTTTATGACAAATGGCATTTTGCAGGCAGGAGATGGCATTATGAATAAAGAAAACAACAAAAAAGGAAAAATCAGAGAGGCTGCGGCACTGAAATATTCTCCCGAGAGCGGGGGAGCGCCTGAAATAATTGCTCTTGGTAAAGGAGAGATTGCCGAGAAGATAATTGAAAAGGGAAGTGAGAGCAAGGTTCCCCTTTACGAGGATGCTGAGCTGGCTCATACGCTTAATTTTTTCAAAATAGGTGATGAAATACCAAGAGAATTGTATGAGGTTGTTGCACAGATAATGGTTTTTGTCAGTAAGCTGGATAGTTCATATGATAAAAAATGGGTAACAGGAGACTGACAATGAACAAGAGGGGTCTTGGTAGTATTGGGGAACAGCTTGCAGCCGAATACCTAGAAAAGAATGGATTTGAAATACTTGACAGGAACTACAGATCAGGAAGATTCGGCGAGATCGACATAGTTGCTATCGAGAATGAATATCTTTGCTTCATAGAGGTCAAAACACGTACGAGCACGTTTTTTGGTACTCCCGCAGAGGCAGTTGACTATAAGAAAAGAGAAAAGCTGAGGGCGCTTGCCTGGATCTATTTGAGGCATAAGAAGATGGGAGAAAGAAATATGAGATTTGACATCGTAGAGGTTACAGGGAAGAGAAAAAATGACATCTTTCTTCCGGAAGAGATTAAATTGATAAGGAGTGCATTTTAATGATAATCGTAGATGCCCATTGTGATACCGCACTATCGACTTATGAAAAAAATATGGATTTATTCGAGAATGATTTTCACCTTGATATTAAAAGGTTGCTGGAAACAGGTCCCAGGGTGCAGTTCTTTGCTGCGTTTGCACACCCGATGGCATACAGAAATGATACTCTTTCAAGAGTACTGGGTATCCTGGACCAGGTTTACTGTGCACAGGAGCTTTACAGCGATAGGTTTGCAGTCTGCATGAGTAGCGACGCTATAGATGATGCACTAAAAATGGGTAAGGTGGCAGCTATGCTTTCTATAGAGGGCGGAGAGTGCCTAAACGGTGATCTTTCAGTGCTAAGGCAGCTATACAGGCTTGGCGTAAGAAGCATGCTCCTTTCATGGAATTATCGGAACCAGTTGGTCGACGGGGCTGGTGAGCCCAATGGAAACGGCTTGTCCGGATTTGGCAGGCAGGTAGTTGAGCAGATGAACAGGCTGGGTATGATAGTGGATGTCTCGCACCTTTGTGATGCGGGCTTTAAGGATGTACTGGAAATAAGCACGATGCCTGTCATAGCTTCTCACTCCAATTCCAGGGCAGTTTGTGATAGCATTCGCAATCTTACAGATTCTCAGCTAATTGATATAAAAAAGAATGGCGGCGTAGTAGGATTAAATTTTTACACTCATTTTTTGAACAATACTGATAGAGCTACCATTGATGACGTTGTGAGACACGTTGAGCATATTTGCTCATTGACAGGCGAAGACCACATCGGAATTGGAGCGGATTATGACGGCATTGAGCATACCCCCGAAGGCCTTGAGGGCACTGAATGCATTCCGGCTCTTTTCGAAAGGCTGGCACAGTTAAATTACACTGATACCCTTATCGAAAAAATCGCAGGCTTGAATTTTATGAGAGTCATAAAGCAAGTAATTGCATAAATTTGAATACGCTCTGTTCATTTCATGCAAATTTACCCTAATTTCTATCTTTATAAAATTATTTTTGAATAATTACCGTCCAAGACTTGCATATTCAATATAAATGTAATAGAATATCAACAATGTATTTTGGTTCAATATATTGTTCGGAGGTGTTTTTTTGGCTGATTTGACGAAACTCAACAAAAGTGAGCTTCAGGAGATACTGAGTTCATTAAATAAAAAATACGAGGATTTTGTTTCCAGAAACCTAAAGCTGGATATGTCTAGAGGCAAACCATGCTCTGAGCAGTTGGACTTGTCCATGGATATGCTCGAATATCGTGCCGAACCAGGTGAGTTTAAAACTAAGTCGGGCATGGACGTCAGGAATTATGGATTGGTGGATGGGATTCCAGAGGCAAAGGAACTTTTCGCTCAAATGCTTGAGGTTAGCCCTGAGCAGATCATTATCGGTAATAATTCCAGCCTGAGCATGATGTTCGACACTATTTCACGTGCCATGAATTTCGGTGTAGGCGAAGGCAGTGTACCGTGGTGCAAGCAGCCCAAGGTTAAGTTTATTTGTCCTAGTCCCGGTTATGACAGGCATTTTGCTATTACTCAACTCTTTAACGTTGAAATGATTGTCGTTGATATGAAAGCAGATGGCCCGGACATGGATGCTGTTGAGAGGCTTGTAAGTGAAGACGAAGCAGTAAAGGGGATTTGGTGCATTCCTAAATATAGCAATCCGGATGGAATCACATATTCTGATGAAGTGGTTGATAGGCTGGCCGGGATGAAAACTGCTGCCATTGATTTCAGGATATTTTGGGATAATGCCTATGTAGTGCACCATTTGACAGATTGCCCGGATAGACTTAAGAATATAATTGAAGCCTGCAATACAGCCGGTAATGAGGATCGCGCATATGTTTTCGCATCTACCTCCAAAATAACCTTTCCCGGAGCAGGGATTGCTATGATGGCATCGAGCGAGAATAATATTAGCATGGCCAAGAAGTATTTGTCTATCAAGACAATTGGCCCTGATAAGCTCAACGAGTTAAGGCATGTCAGGTTTCTTAAGGATATGGCAGGCATCACTGCGCACATGAAAAAACACGCGGCTATATTAAAACCAAAGTTTGATCTTGTTTTGGATTTGATGGAGTCAGAGCTGGGCGATAAAAACATCGCAAGCTGGAACAAGCCAAATGGCGGATATTTCATCAGCTTCAATGCAATGCCCGGATGTGCGGCGGCTACTGTAAAAATGGCGGCCGATGCCGGAGTCGTGTTTACTCCGGCAGGTGCAACCTTCCCTTATGGTAAGGATCCTAAGGACAGGAATATAAGAATAGCTCCAACTCTGCCGCCTATGAACGAGCTAAAAACAGCAATGGAGCTCCTTTGCACCTGCGTGCAGATTGTGACAATCAAGAAGCTATTAGAATTGTAAGGAGATACCGTTAATATAAACTTGCAATATGTCTCAAAGAATAATATAATTTTTTAAGTAACATCCTTCGGGGTGATACCGTGTACGGCTCCATAAACCGTACATATTCTCATATTTATAAGTATCTGGCGGGATTTTAATAATCCCGCACTTTTTTTTGGGGCATGTATTCACAATGAAAGGCAATGACTTTAACCTAATTGCTTTATAATCTAATGTTATTGCTTATAATATGTCAGAAAATATACTGGCGGATTTAAAGATATAAAGGTATTATTCACTAATTGAAGTACTTAATGCAATTAATTGTGACAAAATATAGCTATAAATATTGTGAGATCTCATAAATTTTTGGAAATGAGCAAAGAACCTGTTGAATTGAGCCGCAAAATAATATAGAATTAGTAATGATGTAATTATGTGTTGCTATGCTTACTAAATTCGGAGGGATTACCGTGATAAACAAATATAGTAACGTTCCATTATATTCTCAATTAAAACATATTATTATCAGAAAGATTGAATCCGGTGATTATCCGGAAGCATCGAAAATCCCTTCAGAACAGGAACTATGTGAACTATATGATATTAGCAGGCCGACAGTTCGTCAGGCCATCAGTGAGCTTACGAATAATGGTATTTTATATAAGGAAAAGGGTAAAGGCACCTTCGTTGCAAAATCTAAATCTAAGGTTAACATAAAGGATTACTCAGGCTTTACGGATTCTATTCTCGACAGTTCAAATCCTGGCCAGCTCAACATACAGTCAATACGTGTTATCAAGCATGATGAGGTTAGTGAGCTTGAAAGCATTTTTGACAACCAGTCATATTCAAAGAGTATAGATTTAGCTGAAATTAAGTATCTATCAGGTGATAATGACAGTATTTTGTCTTATAACGTCTCCTATATACCAATGTCGCTTTTCCCGGAGATTATTGAGGATGTCAAGGGAAGAAAACCCTCCTATGATATATTTAAAGGGAAATATCCACTTTTACCGGTTAAAACGAAAAGTTCGCTGGAGATTATTTATACTGATCAATCTGATGCGCAGTATCTGCAGGTACAGACCGGACATCCATTATTAAAGGTAGAGAACCTTCTGTATTCAAAAAATGGACTGCTCGTTGAGCTGGTTATCGCAAAATATCGTGCCGATAAGTGTTTACTAGTATTTGAAAACAATAAATAAAGAGGTTTACAGTATTTATAGAATATGCTGTAAAACCTCCTCCCGATTACGCGAAATTTATATTTCGTGTAATCGCATATATTTTTTTCAGGTATGCTCCCTCTCAAAGCAAATCATTCGATTGGAATATTCACAGTGTCACTGCTGTATTTTGTGTATCTAATGTATTTGCTTGACAGACTTAAATTTAAGTCTGTAATATCACCGTCAGGATTAGTAAAGCTATAAACTCTTTGTGCAGCTTGTTCATTTTCATCCGGAGTTCCAACACCAAGGTTATTTAGTTCCTCGCCATTAATTTGCTCCAGCTGCCTTTCCCCATCGAATAAACCTACTATCGGAATTCCACGGCTTAAAAGCACAAGATTAATAATATTTCCATCCTGGTAGACCTCTTTTACTGCTAAATCATCTGATATCTTCAAATCCTTGGTGTCTTCACTTATCTTCACAGTTTCATCGACCATCTTCATATAGTTCATGCGTATATTCTTTATCGTCAGGTTACTAAAATCTTTGGGTAATGCGTCACTGCGACTTGTAAACCTTATATCACTACCAGAAACGCTCTGGTTGCCGGAAAACTCGCACAGCTGCTCTTCATCTGACATAATATCGAAGCGTATTGTAGGTACTTCAAAGCTTGCTTCGGCAGTTTTTGCATCAAAGGCATTCAGCGCATCATCAGTCAAAGGTATAACTCTTCCACTGATGACAGTACTCATAGTTGACGCGGATATAAGGTCAAAAACAATCCTGTAGTCACCAAGCGCTGCCTCAGAATTCAAATCAAGCTTAGCTGTTCTCTCCGCTGCCTTGTTTCTATCCAGGGTAAATTTAATTGATTGAGTCTCATTCTCATTATTAACTCTTAAGGAAACCTCAAGACTCATCCATTTCTCATAAAATTCAGGTGCCTTCAATGTGTCTACGAAGGTCATATTATGCTCATCTACATTCATGCCATGTCCACTGGTAGAGTAATACCCTCCCGGCCTAATGCCATACAAATGAAGCTTTGGAAGGCTATTCTCTAACAAATCCTCCAGCACTTCTTCCCCATTACTTTGTATCTTGTAAAAAGCAACTAAATTATTTTCATCAAACATGATACCATCAATAGTAACTGTTACACCATTACTAAAAGTACATGATTTGCTTATTTCCTGGCCTTTGCCTTCTTCATTAAGCTGCTTCAAGCCACCTAAAGTCAGCTGATCGTAATCCATGAATTTTATACCATAATATGCCAGCGAATCGAAGCTGTAGGAGAATAAAAGTACTGCAAGTAGTGCCGCGGCAACAGACTTTAGCGATATTCCGCGTTTTCGTCCCTTCAAAGCCTGCCTCAGCTTTCCCTCCATCTGTTCGGGGGCTTCTATATGCTTATATTCTTCACTTCTATTCATTAGAGCCTCTTCTACCCTATTACTCATAACTGTTTACCTCCCATCATTTCTTTTAGCTGCGCCAGAGCGTTAAATACCCTTGACTTGACAGTTCCAACAGGCACACACGTTGTTCGGGCAATTGTCTCATAATCCATGTCCATAAAGTACCTTAGCTTGATGACCTCCTGGTGACGTGAGCTCAATCTGTTCAAACAGGACATAATATCCTGCTTGACTTCGCTAAGGGAGTAGCTTTCATTGTAAGCTTGCTCTTGCCTATCTTCCAGACTTATGACAGGCGCTCTTTTCCTAAGCATGGCCCGACATTGATTAACCAGAATGGTTTTGCTCCAGCTGTAAAAGGCGTTGGGGTCCTTGAGCTTGCGAATGCTCTTGAATAGTATTACGATCATATCCTGAAGTGCATCCATAGAATCTTCCTTGTTGCCGGTATATGTATATGCGAGTCGGTAATACTCATTTTTCTGTCCATTATAAGCCTTATAAGTGCTTCCTTATCTCCTCTTTTCGCCTGCCTTACCTCAGATGCTAAATCCATTTCTCACCCTCCTTCTATAAAGTTAGAGCATTTTATGAACCAAAAAGTTCATTTATTTCTCAAATACATGCTATGTCATTATGTTATGTTATAATATATTAAGGTAATTGTAGATATAATGTAGAAAAATATCCATACTATTGTGAGGTAGCTATGAAGAATATCAACGATTTTGATATGCCGCCTGTTTTGAGAGATTTCCTAAGCTATATGCAAACCATAAAGGGTAAATCGCCGAATACGGTTAAAGTGTATTTCTATGATCTTAGAGTATTTTTTCGTTTCATGAAGCTTCATAGAGGCCTGATCGATAAAAAGGTTGAATTTAATGATATTCAGATCAGGGACATTGATGCTTCCTTTCTTCAAACGATTACACTGAGCGATTTGTATGCTTTCATGGCCTATGTGAGTAATGACAGGGATAATTCATCCTACGCACGCGCCAGAAAAGTAGCCAGCCTGAAAGCCTTCTTCAAGTATCTCACATACAAGGCTAAGCTCCTGGATTCAAGCCCTGCAGCTGAGCTTGAGTCCCCCAAAATACTCAAGCGACTTCCCAGATACCTAAATGTCGAGGAAAGTAAGCAGTTGCTTAACTCAGTTGACGGGCAGTTTTCATCTCGTGATTACGCTATAATAACTTTGTTTTTGAACTGTGGCCTAAGACTATCCGAATTGGTTGGAATAAACCTAAATAATATTAAAGAAACGTCACTGACGGTCATCGGTAAGGGCGATAAGGAACGTAGTGTGCCTCTCAATAACGCATGCATAAAAGCTTTGCAGGATTATATGAAGGAACGCCCCAGAGATGGGGTTAAGGATAGAAATGCACTGTTCCTAAGTGCCCGCAAGCAGCGAATCAGCAAGGAGTCAGTACAGAAAATCGTCAAGAAATATATTAAGGCTGCTGGCTTGGATACCGAGCGCTATTCTACTCACAAGCTGCGACATACTGCTGCAACATTGATGTACAAGTATGGAAATGTTGACATCAGAGCCCTGCAGGAGCTACTCGGTCATGAAAGCATTTCCACCACGCAGATTTACACTCATTTGGACAGTAAGCAGCTTAAGAATGCTGTTGACAGTAATCCTCTGGCTAATTATGATAAGGATGAGAATGAGAATGAGGATGATGATTAATAAAGGTTTTTTCGATAATTATTTACATATGAAATAAAGTTCACTATAATAAAACGGTTGTTGAAAAATGCTATACTCGGAACAATTAATCACCACTGTCGGTCGAAGCTATTGTAAGAAATGAGTTCACAATATTTGAACTGCCACAGTTAATAACATAAAAAGTAACGAGGTTGACGATAAATGGATTTGCGCAAGTTTTATTTCAATTTAACAATAATAGTGTCTCTGGTACTTTTTTTACTTGGAGCAGGGGTTCTGTATTATGTAAATGCAAATTATGCTGATAACGAAGCAGTGTCAGTATCTTCAGATAAGTCATTGGACAGCATTTTCCATCCGCTGGTACAGAGCAAAGAGCCCTTTAACGTTTTGCTACTCGGCGGAGATAAGGTCAGCAAAAACTCTGACACAATGATGTTGGCGAATTTTGATCCGGAAGCTATGAAAATTAATATAATGTCTATCCCCCGTGATACCATGGTCAAAATAAAGAAGGTTGAGCGGAAAATAAATTACGCTTACCCGAGCGGAGGCGTTGATCTGGCTGCCAAAACAGTGTCAGAATTGCTTGACGTCAATATAAAGTATTATGTGTTTATTGATACAGCAGCCTTCAGAGAGGTTATTGATTTGCTCGGAGGGGTCGATTACTATATCCCCGTTGATTTGGACTATGATGACCCGACTCAAAACCTACATATTCATCTTAAAAAGGGGCAGCAAACACTAAACGGGGCTCAGTCAGAGCAATTCGTGCGTTTTCGCAAGCCTAACAGATGGAATAAGGAAATCAGGAAGTATTATGATGGAAGCGATATTAAAAGGACGGAAGCACAAAGAAACTTTCTTAAGGAGTTAATGCGGCAAAAGCTCAATATCCAGTATCTACCCAAGCTCACCGGCGTCATAAATACTATTTTTGATAGCGTCGAGACAAACTTTACCCTAAACGAAGTTATTAGGATGACCGGTTTCATTAGCAAGTTTAATATTAACAATGTGGAGTTTCTGCAGCTGCCCGGGACGAACTATGATGCGGCACCCTGGTATTATTTATGTGATGTTAATGAGTCGAGGGCTCTTGTGGATGAAAAGTTTCCGGGCAGGGATTCCTTCGTGACAGTTGATGTGGATGTAAGAGAATCCTATAAAAAAATGAAGAAGCCCACTGCTCCCAAGCCGGCACAGTCTGCCGATAATAGCCAGACAGATTCTGATGTGCAGGACAATCCTTCAAATGCCGATACATCCATAACCGGTTCAGATCAGGATCCATGATCTGTGCTCTTGACTGAAAATCTGGCAGCACCTTATGCACTAGACCTTATGTATTAAAATGGGGATACAGATTGCCAACAGCCTGCTTAAAACCAGGCTACTGCGACATCCGCATCCCCATGCATGTCAAATGCAAATCATTTTAGGCTGCAAAATACCTTGTATGCATTATAAGTAGTAAAAATGTCTACCTTGCTGGTGATTTCAAAGGGAGAGTGCATAGATAACACAGAAATACCGCAATCCAGCACGTCAATGCCAAGGTTTGCTGTGTATTGCGCGATTGTCCCTCCCCCTCCTTCATCCACCTTTCCGAGCTCGCCTGTTTGCCAGATTATTTTGTTGTCATTAAAGAGCTTGCGGACCTCCCCAACAAATTCAGCGCTGGCATCACTTGAATCGTATTTTCCCCTATGACCGGTAAACTTTTGCAGTACGATTCCGCGGCCCAGATATGTAGCATTCCTTTTTTCATACACGCTTTCATAATTGGGGTCCACTGCTGCATTTACATCAGCCGATAGCATTTTTGATTTCGAAAGGCAGGAGCGTAGCTTCAAATCAGAGTAATTATCAGTGCTTAGAGCAATCAGATTGGACAGGAAATATTCTAAAAGATTTGACTGTGCCCCTGTATTTCCCATGCTCCCTATCTCTTCCTTATCAGTTAGAAGACATATGGCAGTACGTTCCTGAACCTCAATATCCAAAACAGCCCTAAGAGCGGGATATGCGCATACCCTGTCATCCTGTCCGTACCCTCCAACCATGCTCTTATCAAGTCCAACATCTCTGGCCTTTTGAGCCGGTACAATCTCGAGCTCGGCAGATTGAAAATCCTCTTCCACTATGCCATATCTTTTATTAAGTATGTTCATAATGTTCAACTTAATCTTTTCCTTAACCTTTTCATCCTTGTATGGTATTGACCCCAGTAAAAGATTCAGCCCTTCTCCGGTGACGGCTTCGCCCATCTTCTTTTGCATTTGTTCCTTAGCCAGGTGAGGCAAAAGATCTGTTATGTTAAAAACTGGGTCGTCCTCTTCCTCACCGATAACAAATTCAACCGGCGTTCCGTCGCCCTTTATTACAACTCCATGAATTGCAAGAGGTATAGTTAGCCACTGATATTTCTTAATACCGCCGTAGTAATGGGTTTTAAAAAATGCCAGTCCGGTATCCTCATAAAGCGGATTTTGCTTAAGGTCGATACGAGGAGAGTCGACATGCGAACCGAGTATGTTGACGCCTTCTTCAAGCGGCCTTTTGCCGATAAGAGCAAATACGGCTGATTTATTGTGATTAATATAGTAAACCTTTGTTCCAGAAGCCAGCTTCTCATTCTTTTTTACTAGATCCTCCAGCGGTAAAAAGCCTGCGGAATCGGCTAATTTTTTTGCATTAGTAACAAATTCTCTCTCAGTCTTTGAACTATTTAGGAATACCTTATACTCCTCACTAAAATCATAGCTTTTCTCGATTTCAGCATCAGAAGCTGTTTCCCATATCGTTTGCGGCTTGAAAAAAAGCTTATCCTGCAGCTGCTGACCTTCTGTTTTTATCTCATCCATTTTCTTTTTCCTCCTATGCATAGTATTGTCCTATTGCATTCCTGTTATTAGTCGTCCAATCTCTAGTTTATTATATACCTTTATTTTCTTTTTGTGAACTAATCGAAGGCTATAAAGGTGCTTGCTTGTCTTTATATAAAAAACAGGCAGCTAATGTTGATTTTGATAATTATCAGTGCTAATCTATTATAGATTGAATTAAGGAGGGGCACCATGTTTGATTGTCATATGCATACGAAATTTTCAACAGATAGTATAATGGATGCGTCAGCAGCCTGCGAAAGGTCTATTGCTCTTGGACTTGAAGGAATCGCGTTTACAGACCATTTGGATATTGATTTCCCCGGAGGGGGATTCATGGTTAACTTCGACGACTATTTTTCTGAAATAGCTACCATAAGGGCTAACTACGGAAAAGAAATAAAGATATTAGATGCTATTGAGGTAGGTATACAGCCTCATGTGCTCGACGGTTCTATGAAGACAGTTGCCGGCTATCCCTTTGATTATGTATTAGCCTCTGTTCATGTTCTGGATGGTCTTGATCCCAGTGAAGGTGAATTCTACAAGGACAAGCCAAGGCATGAGGCATATGAACTATATCTTAAAGAGATCTATCGAATGATTAAGACCTTCGAATCCTTTGATATGGTTGGACACTTCGACTACATCATAAGATATGCACCTTATGAGGATAGAATGTTAAGATACAACGATCACAGGGATATTCTCGACGCCATCATGATTGAGCTGGTTAAACAAGGCCGAGGCTTTGAGCTTAATACCGGAACCTATAGAAAAAACGAGCCTGGTGTGGACTATGATTTTGAGCTTCTCAAGCGATATCGTCAGCTTGGCGGAGAGCTAATCTGCCTTGGTTCTGACGCTCACAGGCAAGAGCATATCGGCCTGAGATTTGAATATTTCTCACAGATGGTCCGCGATGCCGGATTTAAATATTCGGTACATTTTGAAAAAAGAAAGCCTGTTTTTAGCCCTCTGTAATGATTAGGCTTGTTGTCATGTCATATGTAGCAGATGACGTCACAGACAGGCAAATCCGGTTAACACACTGGGGGTGACGTTAATACGTAATGACATCATTTAGTCAATCGATTACCCCTCCTCCGACAACCTCATCTTCCTTGTAGAAAACTACTGACTGGCCCGGCGTTATAGCTCGTTGTGGCTCATTGAATAGCACGTGTACCCTATTATTATTCAAGGGGCTTATCAGCGCATCGGCTTCTTTTGAGGAATATCGGATTTTTGCCTTAACCTTCATTTCACATGTAAGCCCAGGTATAGATATGAAATTCATATTAGATGCAGTCAACTCTGAAGAGAAAACATCTTTCTTTTCGCCAAGCACTACGGTGTTATCCTCAGGTTTGATTGCCACAACAAACATGGGCTTGCCGAAGGTATTACCAAGGCCCTTCCTCTGCCCTACCGTATAATGAATAATCCCCTTGTGCTTCCCAAGCTTATTACCTTCAAGGTCGACGAAAAACCCGGGTCTAATCTCGGTACTAGTGTTTTCGCATATGTATCTTCCATAGTCATTTTCTTCCACAAAGCAAATCTCCTGACTATCAGGCTTGGAAGCTACACAGAGGTCTAATTCTTCAGCAATTTCTCTTACACTTTCCTTGGTGAAATCACCGATAGGAAAAAGTGCTCTTGAAAGCTGCTGCTGAGTCAATGTGTAAAGGACGTAGGTCTGATCCTTCGCGTCAGTGGCTGACTTTTTGAGAAGGAATCTTCCCCTTTGCTCATCAAAGTCGATTTTCGCGTAATGGCCTGTGGCAATGTAGTCGATTCCCATTGAGAGTGCCTTCCGAAGCATTGCATCAAATTTGACAAATCTATTGCAGGCAATACAGGGATTAGGGGTTCTGCCCTTCAAATACTCTTGGCTAAAGTAATCTATGACCTTTTCCTGAAAAATATCCTTAAAATTGAGAACATAATAGCTGATACCAAGCTTTTGAGCTACGCGCCTGGCATCGTCAACTGCAGAAAGTGAGCAACAGCCTCCCTCTTTTTCCTTTCTTTCCTCTTGCATATCAGGCCAAAGCTGCATCGTCACTCCGATAACCTCATAACCCTTTTCCAGTAAAACAGCGGCGGCAACTGAACTGTCAACACCGCCGCTCATGCCAAGCATTACGCTACCTTTGGACATAATATATACCTATTCCTCTACATCAATTGCATGATGTACATCCTCGCACCTTTTACAGCAAACATTACAGGAGCTGTCCTCATCGATTAAGCCATTTTTCATCCTGTAGTCCTCAATTGCTGACTTAATTGCCTCTTCGGCTAAATTGGAGCAATGCATCTTTACCGGCGGCAGACCGTCCAGGGCTTCTGCTACTGCTTGATTGGTTATTTCCAATGCCTCCTGCACTGTTTTCCCTTTTACAAGCTCTGTTGCCATGCTGCTGGTGGCTACTGCAGCACCGCATCCAAAGGTTTTAAACTTTGCGTCCACTATTATGTTGTCCTCTATTTTTAAGTACATTTTCATAATGTCGCCGCACTTTGGATTGCCTACCTGACCTACACCGTCGGCATCAACTATTTCCCCTACGTTTCTCGGATTTGAAAAATGGTCTAAAACTTTTTCACTGTACATAAATCAACCCTTCTTTCTATCAATAAGTGTACTGCAACTCAAAATTTAACCGTATTTATACCGTTACCTGTGTTTCTTGCTGCTTGCAATGGGCTTCATAAAGGGGTGACATTTCTCTCAGTCTTTGAACGATACCTGGAAGCACCTCCATCAGGTAGTCCACATCTGCATCTGTGTTTTCCTCTCCAAAGGATATCCTCAGAGAACCATGGGCAGTTTCGTGTGGAAGGCCTATGGCCAGAAGAACATGGGAAGGATCAAGAGAACCCGAGGTGCAGGCTGAACCGCTGGACGCTGCAATACCCTTCATATCAAGCAAGAGCAAAAGTGATTCACCTTCAATGAAATCGAACGAAAAGTTAACGTTCCCGGGAAGTCGATCCTTTCTATGTCCATTCAGCTTAACGAAGGGAATCTTCTCCTCTATTTCTCTGATGGTTCTGTCCCTAAGTGCAGTAAGCTTTTGATTGTAGTTATCCATATTGGCTATTGCTATTTCGAGTGCCTTGGCCATTCCTACGATTGCAGGTACATTCTCAGTACCGGCCCTCCTGCCTCTTTCCTGTGCGCCTCCATGTATGAAATATGATTGCTTAACGCCCTTTTTAACATAAAGGACACCAATACCCTTAGGACCGTAGAACTTATGCGCAGACATGGAAAGCATATCAATATTCATGCCCTCGACATCAATACTTACATTGCCCATGGCCTGCACAGCGTCGGTGTGGAAGATTATCCCCTTTTCCTTTGCAATCTTCCCTATTTCGGCTATTGGTTGAATTGTGCCGATCTCGTTATTGGCAAACATGATAGAAATCAAAATCGTATCGGGTCTGATTGCTGCTTTTACCTGTTCAGGAGTAATCAATCCATCTATATCCACTGGCAGATAGGTGACTTCAAATCCATTCCTTTCAAGATACTGGCAGGTATGAAGCACAGCATGGTGCTCAATGGAAGTGGTAATAATATGCTTACCCTTTTGCTGGTTTGCGAGGGCAGCACCTTTAAGCGCCCAATTGTCGGCCTCGGTCCCCGAGCCTGTAAAGAAAATTTCTCTGGGCTGAGCGCCAATTGCCCCTGCAACGGTTTGTCTGGCTTCCTCAATGGCCTTTTTACTATCTCTGCCAATAGAGTATATGGAAGAAGGATTCCCGTACCTCTGGTTAAAATATGGCATCATGGCCTCTATTACTTCCGGTCTCACCGGCGTGGTAGCTGAATGGTCTAAATAAATATTCCTGTCACTCATAAGCTTGCAACTCCTTTTGTATAAAGTCTTCTTAGTGCATACCAATCAAATCATTATCTACATTGCTATTTGCCTTGTAGTCATCTATAAGCTCCTGCAAAGTGATGTTGTCAATAACATTATTAATACCATCGCGAATTCTTTCCCAAACTCCCCTTGTCACACAAAAACCAGAGTTCTC
>LSQX01011718.1_pt1 | contig 25666 bp, 27 predicted proteins | sample 654561 | NCBI WGS metagenome assembly LSQX01 (sample SAMN04489861, study PRJNA283612) | anaerobic digester metagenome | isolation source: 4 biogas reactors fed with cattle manure at either 37C or 55C with and... | place: Denmark: Kongens Lyngby | collected 2014 | reverse complement strand
CATTTTCATTGATGATAGGAATGACTTGCATCCCCAGGATGGCCAGCAGGGTATTGGTAGCGTTAAGATAGCGCATCCGCTCATCCAAGTCCTCCCGGGTAAGCAACACCTGGGCTACCGTCTTGCCATATTCGCCAAAGAATTTCTCATACATGTGGAGCAAGGTTCCCTGCCCAATCGCTGCCAGAGCTTGTTTTTCCGGCAAGGTGCGGGGGACCTGCTTAAGGCCCATACGGTTCGCTCCGGTGCCTATGGCCCCGGAACTGACCAACAGGACTTCTATGTCCTGGTTATGTATGTCAGCCATTTCCCGCACCAGGTGCTCCATCCGGCCTAAATTCAGCTGTCCATTGGCATGGGTCAGGGTGCTGGTCCCCACCTTCACCACAATCCGGCGGCATCTTCTCAAGCTCTTCCGCATTCCAGCCACGTCTCCTTCTCCCCGCATCACTATCTTACTCCCGGCCTTAATCGCTGTAGTCAAACTCCATGTCTTTGATCCGGACGGTATCACCCGCCTTTATGCCTTTCTGTTTCAGGGCTTCGTCCAGGCCCATTCTGGCAGTCGTTCTCTGGAATCTCTGCAGGGATTCTTCCTGAGCGAAGTTAGTCATGGTAACCAGGTTTTCTATCCGTTTACCGCTTACCAGGTATACTCCGTTCATGATCTCGATCTTGAATGGTTCTTCATCCTCGAACCGGCGTATTATCCTGGCTTCCCCGGTATGTTCCTCGACCGGCAGGCTGCGCAGGATCTGATATATCTTTTCCACCAATTCACCGACCCCTTGGCCGGTGACAGCCGAAATCCCATGGACCAGATGACCGTATTTTTCTTGAAGCAGGCGCAGGTTTTCCTCCGCCCCGGGCACGTCCAGCTTGTTGGCCACGATCAGGTAAGGCCGCTGCAGCAGCTCCGGATTAAAAAACTCCAGTTCATTGCGGAGCGTCACATAATCATCCGTCACCGGGCGCCCATCAACCTCAGCCGCATCCAGGACGAACAGCAGCATGCGGTTGCGTTCGATATGGCGTAAAAAATGATGCCCCAGGCCGGTGCCTTCATGGGCTCCCTCGATCAGTCCAGGGATATCGGCGATCACGAAGGTATCCTTGTCCCTGGTCATGACCACCCCCAAATTGGGTACCAGGGTGGTGAAAGGATAGTCGGCAATCTTGGGACGGGCGGCCGAGACCCGGGATATGAAGGTGGATTTGCCCGCATTGGGGAAACCAACCAGCCCCACATCAGCCAACAGCTTCAATTCCAGACGGATCCATTTTTCCTCCCCCGGCTCCCCATTTTCAGCCATGGAAGGGGCTTTGTGGACAACAGTGGCGAAACGGCTATTGCCCCGTCCCCCACGCCCCCCGCTGGCTATTGTGGCCTCCTGCCCGGCAACGGTCAGATCAGCCAGGACCTCGCCACTGTCATCGTCCAGGATAATCGTGCCTACCGGCACCTTGACCCTAAAGTCCTCGCCCCAAGCTCCGTGCTGGTTCTTGCCCATCCCGTGGACACCTCGGCCGGCCTTGAAATGCTTGCGGTATTGGAAATCCATCAAGGATCCCATGCCTTCATCGGCTACGAATACCACATTGCCGCCCCGACCTCCGTCGCCGCCATAGGGTCCGCCCATGGGCACATACTTCTCGCGCCGGAAAGCGACACACCCATTGCCACCGTCGCCACCCTTGACATATATCTTGGCATGATCAATAAACATCTGTAATCACCTCTTGTTGATGCGAAAAGCCCGGGTGGCATCGTTGCCTTCCCAGCTGTAGAGCAAATCGATGCCCTCTGCCTCCTCGTAGATGGAGAGGAACACCAGACGGTCGTCCTCCAAACGGTCCAGCTCTGGGCGGATGCTCCGCAGACTGATCTCGGGTTCGCCGTTTGCCCTTAATAATTCCCATGATTGAAGGTCGATATCCTCGAATCGCAGGGTTATGCCCAAATCGTGGGCTTTCAGCAGTTGATCGCAGAAATAAAGGCAGGCCGGGGCCGGCAAGGAAGTGAAGATCAGCCTTTCCCCATCCAGGCTTTCCAGCAAGGATTGCAGATACTCCTGAACCTGCACGGGCTGACCCAGTTGCAGGTATCCGCTGATCACCTGCAGGTGATTGGCGTAATCATGCCTGATCCGCCTCAGCAACCTGACCATAGATTCTGCATCCATTACCTCGCCTCCATATCATTCCCAATATAGCAAAAACCCCTGGAACATTCCAGGGGCTGGTGTTTCATGCCCTTGAGGCTAGACTACACGGTGGCGCTTTCCTCCACCGGATACACACTGACCTGTTTTTTAGTCCTGCCCTTGCGCTCGAATTTGACCAGACCGTCCACTGTGCAGAAGAGGGTGTCATCACCACCGACCATCACGTTATTGCCGGGATGGATTTTAGTCCCTCTCTGTCGCACCAATATATTGCCAGCTCTTACAAACTGGCCATCGCCCCGCTTTACGCCCAGGCGCTTGGACTCGCTGTCCCTGCCATTCCTGCTGCTGCCAACACCCTTTTTATGTGCCATATGACCTACCTCCCAGTTATGCTCTCCTGTTATCGAATCATTGCTGCCAAAAAAACTAGCCTTCGATCTTTTCCACCTTTATCTTGGTGAAAGCCTGGCGATGACCTTGTTTACGGCGGTAGTTCTTGCGCCTCTTGTACTTGTAAACGGTTATCTTCTTTCCCCGGCCCTGTTCGATCACTTCCACTGTTACCGTAGCCCCGGACACCAAGGGAGAGCCAATCTTCAGCCCATTGCCATCACTTAGGATAAGTATCTGGTCCAAGGTAAGCTTGTCGCCGGCTTCACCGGCCAGTTTCTCAACCTTCAGAATATCCCCTTCGTTGACCTTGTACTGTTTGCCCCCGGTTTGAATCACTGCGTACATCAATACACCTCCACATTTTTCAGACTCGCCGGTTCCAGGTAGGCCGTAAGCCATTTGTAACCTGATCCGAGCGGTTGCAAAAACGTGCAACCATTTGTTAGCTTAACATATCCAAATTGGTGCGTCAAGATTATTGGCATCCGTTCAACCAGGGTAGATATTGTACTGGCCCAGGCTTAAACCGTCAACTGCCACCAACTTCACCTGCTTGCCGGTGGCTTGCTCGATATAGGCCAGGTTTTTTTCATCCTTCATGATGAAATCATGCAGATGGGGGTGGAGTTCGCATACTATCACGCCGCCCTCCAGATAACCGAGGTTGGCCAGTTTCCGCTTCACCTGCCCGGCCAGAGCCACGATGTTGATAGTATGACCCTTGCCCTGGCAGCAGGAGCATTCTTCATCAAATATCTGGTCCAGGCCATAGCGCGATTTCTTCCGGGTCATCTCCAGCAGGCCCAGCCCGGTCATTCCGATTATGCGGGAGTGAGCCTTGTCCTTATGTAATTCCTGGCGCAGGGTAGCTATCACTTCCTCCTGACTGCTATCGCATTTCATGTTTATGAAATCAACAATAATTATTCCACCGATGCTACGCAATCGTAATTGCCGGGGTATCTCCACCGCCGCTTCCAGATTGAGACGGCGCACGGTAGTCTCGAAATCGTTTTTGCCGGTAAATTTGCCGCTGTTGACATCTATGACGGTCATGGCCTCGGTGCTGTCAAAAATCAGATATCCTCCGCTTTTCAACCATACCTTGCGTCGCACCGCTTTGCGAAGTTCCTTCTCCACCCCGTACTTCTCGAAGAGGTCCCCTTCCGAGTATTTTATGTTTATGGCCTTACTGGGACTGTCTTTTTGCAGCCGGGCTTCGACCTGTTCTTTAATTTTTAAGTTATTGGTTATAACCCGGCTGATATCACCGTCCATATAATCACGCAGAGCCCGTTCCAGCACCCCAAGATCTTCATAGATCAAGGCTGGAGCCCGCGTCTTGTCGTAACGGGACTTGACCCCGGTCCAGACTTCCAATAAGCGGCGCAGTTCACCCAGTATCTCATTGTCCTCGGCTTCCTGGCAGGCCGTGCGGAGTATTATCCCCACCCGCTCCGGCTTGTTCTTTTCCATCAGGCGGCGCAGGTGTTCACGCCGATCATCAGCTACTATCTTGCGGGAGATGGACACATCGTTCTGATAAGGCAGCAAGACCAGGAAATGTCCCGGTATGGTTATATCGCCGGTCACTCGGGCTCCTTTATCGGCGAAGGGCTCCTTTTTGACCTGCACCATGACCTCTTGGCCGCTATGCAGGGCGGCATCGATGGCCCCCCCCCTGACCGCCGCAAGCATGCTGATATCCCCCGACTGCAGATAGGCGTTTTTGGCCATCCCCACATCCACAAAAGCACAGGACAGCCCGGGAATAAGGTCTTTGACCCGGCCTTTATAGATATTGCCCACACTCTCTTGCTTATCCGACCAGAAGACTTCCACCAGGCGTCCCTCTTCCAGGACCGCCACCCTAGTCTCCCATGGGTACTGTTCGGCGATAATGTCTCTTGCCAAGCAATCCACCTCTCCCTATTGTAAACGGCCACACTCCCTTTTAAGGAGTAAGCAGCGGTGACAACAACCGTTCTCCTCGTTTGATAAAGTGCCCCTCCCGCCAAAAATCGAGGATTGTATCCCGGCTGATACCAAATCCGGTCAGCAGATCCAGCATTTCATCGAACCTGATATTAAGCGGTTCATTTACACTGACTAAAGCTCTGATGACCGCCCCGTCGCCCTGATCCTCGACCTTCAGTGCGAAGAGGCCAGGGCGCAGGTCCTTGTTAACATCCTTTTTCTTGCCCCGACTGGGTACAATGATCTCCTCCAGTCTCATGATCTCCGCCAGCAGGGGCTCGACTTCTGCTGGACTTCTGCCCACCCGAAAGGCATATTCGGCAGCATTGATGGAGTTCATCAAGGCCGGGGCGCCGGTCCCCAAAGACCGGCAGGCTTTTACCTCTATGCCCGGGGGCAACACCCGGTTCATACGTTTCATAAAGGTGTCCAGATCCATGGCCGCCAATTCCAAATCGAAAAATTCCTGCTTACCCCATATGCCCACCGGCAGCACGGTACCCATGGATATCCTGATGTGGGGATTGAACCCTTCGCTGAGTCGGTACGGGACGTCCGCCCGCCGCAGGGCACGCTCCATTACGTGCATCATATCCAGGTTGGCCAGGAACCTATGGTCTGGGCCCACCGCGTACTCAGCCCGCAGTCGCATCGGCCTTCCCCTCCTTCACGTCCAGGCTTACTCCAAAGTCGGGGCATATACCGCAATCAAGGCAGCCTGCCTGGCGGCAGTCGGCAGTGGTCAGAGCTGCGTCGGCCAACTGGTCTTCCTGGCTCAGGTAAGCCTTATAAACACCGGTATCGATGAAATCCCAGGGTAACAGCTCATCATAGTCCCGCTGCCGGTACACATAGAATTCCGGATCCATGTCACATTCCCGGAAGGCTTCCATCCATCGGTCATAATTAAAATGTTCTGTCCAGCCATCGAATTTGCAGCCCTTCTGCCAAGCACGGAGGATGACCTGATTCAACCGGCGGTCCCCCCTGGCCATGACCCCTTCCAGCATGCTGGTACGGCTGTTATGAAAACTGAGTTTGATATTCTTGATCTTGCGGCGGGTGAGATAACGGCGCTTTTCCTCCAGTTGGGCTATGGTATTCTGAGGGCGCCATTGGAAAGGGGTGTGGGCCTTGGGTACGAAACAAGCCAGGCTGGCCCTGATCTCCACCAGACGACGGGAATGCTGCTGGCCGATAGCTTTGACCCGGGCCAGCAGAGCCAGCACACCATCCAGGTCAGCCTCGGTCTCAGTAGGCAATCCCAGCATAAAATATAGTTTGACCGAATTCCAACCCGAGCTGAAGGCGGCCTCCACCGCTTTAAAAAGATCCTCATCGGTCACGTTCTTATTAATGACGTCACGCAACCTCTGAGTGCCAGCCTCGGGGGCCAGGGTCAGGGTGGTCTTGCGTACCTTCCGGACTTCGTTGGCCAGCTCAATGGAGAATGCATCCACCCGCAGGGAGGGCAGCGATACCCCGATGCCCCTCTCGCCATAAGTCCTGACCAGGTCCCGGACCAATTCTGACACCCCTGAGTAATCGAGGGTACTCAAGGAGGCCAAAGAAATTTCGTCATAACCAGTGCTTTTCAGCTGCGCGTCCGCCTGTTCTTTCAACACTGCCACACTTCGTTCCCGCACCGGCCGATAAACAGTCCCGGCATGGCAGAAGCGGCAGGCCCTCTGGCAGCCCCGCATAACTTCCAGGACCGCCCGGTCGTGAACTATTTCCATATAAGGGACGATAGGTTGTGCCGGGTAGTAGGCAGTGTCCAGATCCGCCACTAAACGTTTCCGCACCATAGCCGGATAGGCTGTTGATACCGGTTTCATATCGGCCAGGCGACCATCCGGTTTATAGTCCACCCGATACCCCGACGGCACATATACCCCCTCGAGGGCGGCGGTCCGGGTCAACCTCTCCTGTCGGCCCCGCTCCCGATTATCGTGCAGACAGGAAAGAAACTCCAGCAGCAGTTCTTCTCCTTCTCCGATCAGCAGGGCATCAAAAAAATCGGCAAAGGGCTCCGGGTTAAAGGCCACCGGCCCGCCTCCGATTATCAGCGGGTGCCCTTCCCGGCGGTGGCTGGCCAGCAGAGGAATTCCGGCCAGATCGAGCATATTCAAAACATTGGTAATGGATAATTCATATTGCAGGGAGAAACCGATGACATCAAAACGCTCTAAGGGAGTAAATGACTCCAGCGAATAAAGCTGAACCCCCTCCTCTCGCATCACTTGTTCCATATCCGGCCAAGGCGTAAATACCCGCTCTACCAGATGAGGGCTTTCTTCATTTACCAATCCATAGAGAATCTTGCTGCCGATATGAGCCATGCCGATCTCATAAACATCGGGGAAGGCCAGAGCCATCTTCACCTGGCTTTGGCTCCAGTTTTTTCTGATTGCATTAAGCTCTGCGCCTACGTAGCGAATCGGTTTGGTCACCCGGGGCAGGATGTCCCGGAAGAGCTTGTCCTTCATAGAAGCCTCCGTCAGAAAATTGCTTTTATTATCTTATCATAAATCCATCCCCCAGATTCACAACCCTGACAAACAAACCGAATCAGCAATCACGCAGACGCGCTTTGGGCCCCTTATCCAAAAAGCACTCGATCAATTCCGCCTCCGAGCGCACCCCCATCATATTGTCGCTGTCATCCATGGCCCATACCACCATGTAGGAATTGGGCCGAGCCGATTCCAGGAGCACCTTGATCAAGGTATCTTCCCGGCTCACTATCTGCTGAGCCGGCAGCAGGCCGTGTTTGGACAGTTCGCTCTTTTTGTTGACCAAATAGCGCATGAAAGCATAAGCCAGCAAGCGACCCTCCCGGTGGGCCGCCCACAGCAGCAGGGCCCCCACTACGATGAAATTCATTCCGATCGACTGCAGATAATAAAGCTGGTAACCGCCCCAGGCGATGAGCCCCAGGGCGATGAGTTTGCCCAAGGCGGCAGTACGCGAGGTGGCTCGCTTATATCCGATAAATTTGGACAGCACCGCGCGCAAAATATGTCCGCCGTCCATGGGCAGTCCGGGGCAGAGGTTGAAAAGACCGAGATAGAGGTTGATGTTGATAAACATGGGCAGGTATGGAGAAGCGATCTGCTCTTGCAGAAAATAAAAAATCGCCGCCGCCGATAGGCTAGCCGCCGGTCCCGACAAGGCCAGGTAGATATCCTGTTCTGGATCCAGCCCAGTGTAATCCTCCATCTTGGCCTGACCGCCAAAAGGCAGCAAGTCGATTTCCGCCACCCGGATCCCCAAGAGGCGGGCCATTATGAGGTGGGCCATCTCGTGGATGAGCACTGCTGCCAATATCAGCAGTATCTCCACCGCCAGTCCCAGATAAGCGTACAGCCCGCCTAACAGCAAAACCAACAGGTTTATCCGAATGCGGATACCGCCGATCTTGCCTATAAGCATAATTACTCGAACAAACTATGGGGATTTACCGGTCCATCCTTGCTTCTCAGCTCAAAATACAGATTGGCTCCGCCGCTGGTCCCCATAACATCGCTCGGTCCCACCGTCTGTCCTTGTTTCATATCGGTTTGCACCAAGCCGCCATAGAAAGAATAGAATCCGCCTTCATGCTCGATCAGCACCGAATCCAACCCGGATACGGTATCGGTTTCCACCACCTGTCCCCCCGTAATTGGCTTCACCCGGGTGCCGGAGGCAACCTCCAGAACCACACCGGAGCTGAACTTCTGCTTTTTCTCGGTTTTGTCCCAGTACCAACCATAGTTACGCTGGATTGATATGATCTCGCAGGGGGGCTGCAATACCTGACCCCCGACCACCAGTTGGAGATCATTGGTCCCCTTGGTGCCAGGGATATGCACGTGCCTTGAAATAAATGCTCCCACATCATATTGATCGTACATCACGTACCTGAGAACCGGTTCCACCACCTGCCGGCCAGTCTGGCCCGACTGCATCATCACGGCCACGGCAGCCACGAAGACGATGACTAGCAAGAGTTTTATTTTGAAGTTCTGCAACATACTGACACCCGCCCCGGCTTTTCTTAAAATATATAGTTATCGCGCTGGTTTTATTACTATCCAATAAAGATAAAAAAAGGAAGGCCCCAGCCTCCCACTCACGATATTAAGGAAAATATGTAATTTGGACAGACACGATTAAAAAAGGTTTGGGGCAAGCTCATTGGAAAGCCCGTGATTGAAATGCACATGAGGCACCCCGATTGAACAGACATTCCTTTCTAACGCAGCTTTCGGCTTTTGGAGATCTTACTTAAATTCGTAATCAGCATCGATGGTATCATTCGAGGCCTTCTTCACTACCTTATAATACACCCCATCCGGCAATAGATAGCGGGTAAACTCCAGAATGCGGTCGATAGCCAGCAAAAGGTCCTCTGGCCCATCCCAATGCGACAGAAGAATGTATCGGTCCACACCGTTCAGGAGCCTCTTCAAGACCAGGGCCGCCAGTAGCAGATCGTCTACCTGGCCCAGCAAAGGGATGATATCGGGCAAGAAATCCAGAGGATAAAGCATATACCCGACTGTCCCCAGCAATATCGCCTTTTCACTGGTCTCGACCCGCTTGTCGGCTACCAGCCGATAGAGGAGTTTTATAAGGTTGGGTATCAGCAATATCCCGTTGCGGGCCATCTCAGTTATGGATTCCTTCTGGCTGCTGTTGCTCACAACGTCACTCCTTTTTCAACTCAACTGAATCTCCTATCCCTCTCGGTCGCTAAAACACCAGCTTCTTGCCCCTGAGATTTACCCCCAGGATCAGACCAACCGCGATCATGTTGGTCAACATGTTGCTGCCCCCATAACTCACAAACGGCAAAGGTATGCCGGTGACAGGCATCAGCCCAATACACATGCCGATGTTCTCAAAGATATGAAACAACCACATGGCGATTATTCCCGACACGATCAAAGTGCCGTACAACTCCCTCGACTTAGTGCTGATAATCAGCGCTCGGAACAATAGCAGGGCATACAGGACTAGCAACAGCGAGGCCCCTAGGAAACCCAACTCTTCTCCGATCACGGCAAAGATGAAGTCGGTATGGTGTTCGGGCAGGAAGTTCAACTGTACCTGGGTCCCGTTGAATAACCCACTGCCGGTAAGGCCCCCCGCGCCGATAGCTATAAGGGATTGGATGATATTCCAGCCGTCTCCCCGACCGCCCTTGCCGTCTTGGTAGGGATCGATGAACACCGCCAATCTGCTGATCTGGTAGTTCTCCAGGGGGAGCCACACTCCATATTGGAAATGGAGGAAGAGCCACAAAGCGATAAAGCCCAACAACCCGATAATGAGGCCGCCCAGCAAACGGGGGTTGGCCCCGGCCATATACATCATAACCACCGTAATCACCAGATAAACCAAAGCCGTTCCCAAATCCGGCTGCATAAGGATCAGGAGGACCGGCAAGCCCATATAAACGAAACAGGGCAGGAGCTGACCCAACGAATTCAGTTCCCCCTTGCGGCGCCCCAGAAAGTCCGCAAAACCGATGATAAGCAGGATCTTGGTAAATTCCGCCGGTTGCAACGGGGGCAAGCCTCCAATGGAAATCCACCCCGTGGTGCCCCTGACCTCGATCCCGAAGATCAGAACCAAGACCAGCATAAGGATGGTCGCCCCATAAATAAACAGACTGTATTGCTGCAGCAAGGTGTAATCAAAATATAGGATGAGCACCGCCAAGATGATACCTACCCCCATGAAAAAAGCCTGCTTCTTCAAATAATAATAAGGATCACTGGTCATGCCCGAACTGGCACTGGTCATTATCAAAAGCCCGAACATCAGGATCAGCGCCAATACGCCTACGAAGTACCTGTCTATAAGCATCATCCGCTTGATATTCATGCGAGAGCCCTCCGGGTTTCATTATAAAGGCAGCCAATTTGTTATGTCCAGAGGACAAAAACAGGAGCGGATGGGAATGGCGGCTGGCCCGCCAAAAAGGCAACCCCCGGTTGGAAAGGGCTGCCTCCTGGGATGATGGCGCTATTGGGTTGGAAATCAGATGGCCCGCTTCAGGCTGCGCACCGGGATATTGGCTATCAAAGCCATGGTATCATCATCGTTTTCGAGATTTACGATCAGGCTCTCCACATCGATGTCCATATACTGTTGGATCACTTCGATGAGGTCTGCCTTCAAAGCACCTATCAATTCCGGTGATACGGTGCTGCGGTCGTGGATCAATACCAATCGCAGCCGTTCCCGGGCTACATCTTTGCTGGATGTGTCCTTGTTAAATAATCTGGATATGAAATCGATCAAGATCACCCCACCTCCATTAACGGGCCAGTTTCAGCATCCTCATGAACCTGGCCATTATGTTTTCATTGTCCTCCAAATTGTACATAGCTACTTTTTCCCCCGTAATCCTCCGGGCAATACGGCGATAGGCTTCCCCAGCCAGGGAACTGTTGTTCATTACCGCCGGTTCGCCTCGGTTGGTTGAGATGACTATCGCTTCGTCCTCAGGCACCACTCCCAACAGTTCGATGGCCAAAATATCTATGATGTCTTCTATATCCATCATATCACCTCTTCTGACCATCTTGGGCCGGAGACGATTGATGATAAGCTGGCTATTTCTCAACCCGGTCGCTTCCAGCAACCCCACAATCCGGTCCGCATCCCGCACCGACGATACTTCTGGCGTGGCCACCACCAAAGCCCCATCAGCGCCGGCAATGGCATTCTTGAAGCCTTGTTCGATGCCAGCCGGGCAATCCACCAGAACAAAGTCAAATTCCTGGCGCAATTCATTGGTCAGATTACGCATTTGATGCGGGGTGACAGCGGTTTTGTCCTTGGTTTGGGCCGCCGGCAGCAGGAATAAGCTCTCAAAACGCTTGTCCTTGATCAATGCTTGTTGCAGACGGCAGATATCATTAACTACATCGACGATATCGAATACAATCCGGTTTTCCAGTCCCAACACCACGTCGAGATTTCTAAGTCCAATGTCGGTGTCCACCAATACTGTCTTTTTGTCCAGCATCGCCAGAGCAGTTCCCAAATTGGCAGTAGTGGTAGTCTTGCCCACCCCGCCTTTGCCGGAAGTAATAACCAGAACCTTGCCACTCATTGTTCAAGCCCCCTAATCATATTTTCATTTTTTCGATTACCACCGTGCCGGCTTTAATGCGGGCTATTTCGGGACTGCCCACTTCAATGCTCTCACCATCCGGAGCGCGGGTTATGTGGTCAGCTATCCGCAGTTGGGTGGGATTAAGGCGGAAAGCCACGATTACCGCCGCCTCCTCCCCCAATGCCCCGGCATGAGCGACTCCTCGCAGGGCCCCCATAACCAATATGCTGCCGACGGCTATGACCTCGGCGCCCGGATTGATATCTCCCAGTACGACTATATTGCCGCGGGTAAAAATTTTCTGTCCCGACCGCAAATTGCGGCTGATCATGACCGTATCCCCACTCTGGAGCAACTGATGGCTGTCCAGGGGCACCCGGTGGGGTATGTCGCGCGGCGGCCCCTTTTTCTGGTTGTACTTCAACCCCTTGAGGCTTAAGCCAAATAGCTTCACTATACTCTCCAATTCCCGTAACTGTTTCTCAGTCAGTCTCATCATCCCGATATCGATGCAAACCTCATCGGTATGACCAAATTCCCCGACCAGATTCAGACTCTGTTCCAATTGCAGTTTCATTTCCTGCAGGTTATCACAAGCGCTCAAATCGATTACCATTTCATGGTCCGACCCACGGGCAGCTACATCGGCAGACATAAAGCGGCCTCCTATTCTTTAAGTAAGGCAATCAGCAAACCTGTCTAACAACTTCTATTAATTGCATTTATTTCCTTTGGTGAAAAATAAAATGATAGGGGATATCCTGGCTGATCTCCCCTATCGCGGTCGTTCTTTACTGATAAAGTTCATTCAATTTCCGACATGGGTTAAAGTGACTAATACCGCACCGATATGACCCCTAATGCGGTAAAGAACGGATTTTATCACCCTTCCGGCGACATTGATGGAGACGGGCCCCGAATCCGGGTTAATTCTGTGGTTAGCCGTCAGTTTCCGGGGCGATCAGGGGCGAATAATGGTCCTGGATGCCAAAATATTGCTCGAAAACGTCCTTGGCCACCCAACCGACGGAATCACTGCCGGTTTGGCCGTACTCGACAACCCCAGCAAAGGCCACCTGGGGGTTCTCCACCGGGGCGAAGGCTATGAAGATACCATGGAATTCGCCCATAACGCTGTCTCCCACCCGGTTGGTCTGGGCGGTGCCGGTTTTGGCGGCAACCTTGATGTCGGCGGGGAAACCGTTGAACAGGAAGGCGGCCGTTCCTCCCGGCTGTGTCACCTGCAGCATGGCCCGCCGGGTTTCGGCCAGGGTATTGGCGGATACCGAAACCCGGCGAATCAATTCGGGTTCGATCTCCTTCACTATTTGCTGGTCGGGGGACAGTATCTGCTTCAGCAAATGGGGGCGCATCAGGTCGCCACCGTTGGCAACCGTGGCGATGAAATTGACCAGATCGATGATGGTATATTGGTTGGCCCCTTGGCCGATGGACATATTGAAGGTGTCAAAAGGCTGCCAGTTGGTGTCGAAATCGTAATCGATCTGATATTGAGCCTCTAGCCGGGCTTTCTCATCCTGTTTCTTTCTCTCCAGCTCCTTGGCCTGCTCGGGGCTGGCCTCCTGCAGCAAGGGTTCATATTTGTCCTCCAGTTTCTGACGTAGGTTGTCATACTTACGGTCGATGAGAAGAGCATTCAGTTCCCGTTTCCATTCCGGGGTGGGTACCAGTCCCTGAGCTTCATAGGGCAGGTCGATGCCGCTTTTTTGGCCCAGACCGAAATCCTGGGCTACCTTAATTATGGCTTCCTTGCCGGCCCGGCGGGCCATCTCCTGGAAATAGACATTACAGGATTTGGCCATGGCGCTGTAATAATTAAGATTACCATGCACCCCAGTACATTGTATGTAGGGTGCTATCCAATACCGGCCGTGGCAATTAACATAATCGTTCAAGGGACTCACACCCCCGCTTTCCAGGGCGGCCATGCCGGTAATCGGTTTGAAGGTGGATCCGGGAGGATAAGTGACCTGTATGGCCCGGTTAAGGGCTGCGCCAGGTTCCATAGGATTGTAGCCGTCTCCCTGGGGGAAATAATAAGCCGCCAGACGGGAGCTGATGTTTCCTTTCCAATCGTCGGGACGCATCTCCGGGCTGGACGCCATAGCCAGTACTTCGCCGGTCCTCACGTCCATCACCACCGCCGAGCCCACTTTTGCCTTGGGGTATTTTTGCTGCAGCCGGGTCAGATTGGTTTCCAAGGAGTTTTCCATGACCTTCTGTAGTTTCAGGTCCAGGGTAAGCTTGAGATTGTTGCCTGGAATGGGCTCCAGGGTCACCAATTCCCTATCGGTGGGACGCGCCCAGGCATCCACCTCCATGCGGCGGGCTCCATAGGTCCCCCGCAATTCCTCTTCATACTGTTTCTCCAAGCCGGACTTACCGATCAGACTGTTGATATTGTATTGGCCGTCAGAGGCGGCCAGTTCATCCTGGTTGATGGAGTGGATATAGCCCAGCACATGACCAGCCAGGGCATCTTGCGGGTAAGACCGCAGGGGCTCAATTTCAATGGACACCCCGGGCAGATTGTGGCGGTCCTCCTCCAATTGGACCACCAGCTCCCAGGGTATGTCGCGAACGATGACCACCGGTTCAAAAAGGCGAAACTGCTGGGCAGCGATCTTTTCATCTATGACCGCGGCGGTTACCTCGGGGTAATATGGTTGCAAAGAATTGGCCAGATGATCTACCAGTTGGTCTTTCTCATCCTTGCCGGGATTAGTCAGGCTCAAAGTGTAGACCAGTTCATTGGCGGCCAGGGTTTCACCAAAGCGATCATAAATTTCGCCCCGGGTAGGCTTTATAGACACCAGGCGTATCCGGTTTTCTTTGGCCTTTACCTGGTAGACGTCACTGTAGGCCAACTGTACTATGGCCAGTTTTATGCAGAGGATTGCCAATAGTCCGAATATTACTGCGGCATAGGTCCGGAGTCGGCGATCCAAATTATTCTTTTTCATATGCTTTGCCCTTCCCGAAGCACTCCCCCCCTGGAGGAGCGTAAATACCAGATATATATCGGCGCCGAGATGATCACATTATAGACCCCATGATATACTACATCGGCTAATATTGCCCTATTCAGGCTGAATCCGGGGATGGCCAGAAAGGAAATCATAAACAAAAGCGCTACGTTAATGATTGTGCCCCCCAGTACCCCGATTACGCCCACCAAAATATTTTCCTGGAAGACCTCTCCTTGCATGCGGCCCAGGATAAAGGCAGTGATACCTTTGCAGATAGCATTGACCCCGATAATGCGGCCCAGGTACAAATCTTCCCAAATCCCACAGGCTACCCCATATACCGCGCCTTTGGTGGAACCGTTGAAAACTGAATAGAAGATGACCAGGATAAGCAACAGGTCCGGTACTGCTCCCTGGATGGAGAAGGACCTGAAGAAGGTGGTCTGTAGAAATAAAGCCAGAAATGGCAGCAAAACGATGATCAGGGCTCGCATAGTCTGCTACACCCCCTGATTGGCAGGCGCTTCTGCGACCTGGAAGGACTTGATTATCAACACTTCTTCCAACCGGTCTAAGTTTACCGCCGGCTCCACGGAAGCGGACAGGACCAGTCCATTAGCTTCCTTCTGGATATCACGAATGGTTCCGATCGTTATACCGGGCGGGTAGGTCTGGGAGATACCCGAGGTTACTGCCAGGTCCCCATCCTGGGCCTGAGAATAGTAAGGTATATTGATCATCCTCAGGCGGCCGTCGCCGACTCCCTCGACGATGCCCCGGTTCTCCCGGGTGGGCTGGATAATAGCCCCCACTGCCATCTCCCGGTCGGTGATCAACAATACTTGAGCGGTACTGCGGTTCACATTGATTAGCTTGCCCACCAGACCGTCCGGGGTAATAACGGGCATATTCAAAGTCAACCCGTAGTCGGCCCCTTTATCCACGGTCATGGTGCGGTACCAGTTGTTGGGGGCATGACCGATGATCCTGGCGGCTTCCAAATCAAACTGACCGATTTGAGCATTCCTGTAATCAAGCAGGCCCCTTAACCGCTCCACCTCAGCCTGGCTTTCCCGCAATCGCATGTTTTCCAGGCTGAGCTGTTGGTTTAAGGCCTGTTCGGTTTGCAGCAGCTGTTTCAAATCCTGCAGGCCCAGCACCCTGGTGCCAAACTGTCCCAGCCCCTGCTGGACCGAGGCTACCCCTTTCTGCAGAGGCGCGTAGCTGTTCCTCACCCAACGTTCAACCACACCCAGTCCCAAACTATCGCTGGAGCCCCATTTTACCACCAATAATAGAATCAGGGCGGTTAACAACAGGGTCCAGGCACCCTTTTTCTTGCTTGTTGTAAACAAACCCATTCACCCGATCAATTAGACATTTCTTTTCGGATCCAATACCATCCGGCGTAAATGTTCAATATTCTCCAGCACCCGCCCCGTACCCCGTGCTACCGCCAGCAGAGGCTCCTCGCACACATACACCGGCATATGGGTCTCATAACCTATCAGTTTATCCAAGCCGTGCAGCATAGCGCCCCCCCCGGCCATTATGATGCCGCGGTCCATTATGTCCGAAGCCAGTTCCGGCGGGGTCTTCTCCAGGCATTCTTTGATGCCTTCCACGATCTGCTCCACCGTTTCCCGCAGAGCTTCCTGGATTTCAAATGAGGAAATCTGTATTGTTTGGGGCAGGCCACTGACCAAGTCGCGCCCCTTGACCTCGTAATAAATCTCGGGTTCCTCCAGGATGGCCGCCCCGATACCCATCTTGATATTCTCGGCGGTACGTTCGCCAATGAGCAGATTATAGTTCCGCTTCAGATGCTGGATGATGGACTCGTCCATCTTGTCACCCGCAACTCTTACCGACTTGGCCGTAACGACACCTCCTAAAGATATGACGGCCACCTCGGTAGTTCCCCCACCGATATCTACTATCATATTGCCGGTAGGTTCGTGCACCGGCAGTCCCGCTCCTATCGCTGCGGCCATAGGTTCTTCCAGCAGATAGGCTTCTTTGGCCCCCCCGGCCAAAGCGGCTTCCTTTACGGCCCGCTCTTCCACGGTGGTACAACCGGTAGGAATACTTATGACCACCCGTGGTTTAACCAGAGACTTCTTGCCTCCCAAGGCCTTGTTTATAAAATACTTCAACATCGACTGGGTCACGTCAAAATCGGCGATAACCCCGTCCTTCATGGGACGAATTGCTATAATGTTGCCCGGGGTACGGCCTATCATCTGTTTGGCTTCCTCGCCCACCGCCACTACCCGGCCGTTGTGAACCTGGATAGCGACTACTGATGGCTCGGTAAGTACGATCCCATGCCCCTTTAGATGAACGAGGGTATTGGCAGTACCCAGATCTATGCCTAAATCTCTGCTGAACACCAAGCGCGTCCTCCTTAAGCTCATATTAAACCCTTTTCTTTAAAACTGCAGTAAATGTTCTCCCCAATAATCACATGATCAATAATCTCTATTCCCATTATCCGCCCGGCTTCGATCAGCCTCCGGGTTATCTCGATATCTTGTCGGCTGGGCGCGGGATCTCCGCTGGGATGGTTATGGGCCAGGATAATGGATGCGGCGCTGCGTTTGACAGCCGTTTTAAATACCTCGCGGGGATGCACTATGGAACTGTGCAGCCCGCCTACCGAAACGCTTTCCTGGGTTATTACCCCACCCTTGCGGTCCAGATACAGGACCATAAAATGCTCGCGGTCGTAATCGCGCATCTCCGGAACAAGCACCGCGTCGGCATATTCCTGCACATCTTCAGGAGACCGGATCAAAAATCTGGTTTCCCCATCAATGGCAATCCGCCGCCCAATCTCCAAGGCCGCTTTGATAGTGACCGCTTTAGCCTGGCCAATCCCTTTGATCTGCTGCAGTTCCTCGATAGACTTCTCCTGCAAATGTCTCAAGCTGCTGTAAGTTCCCAGCAACTGATTGGCCAACTCCAGAGCGCTGGTGTCCCGGGTGCCGTTGCCCAGGATTATGGCCAACAATTCATGATCATTCAAACCCTCGGCGCCCAGCTTGGCCAACTTCTCCCGAGGCCGCATGTCAGTCGGCATATCCTTGATAAGAGTAGTATAATGCACGGATTACCGGACCCCCAACAAATCCATGCCCTTGTTCCGCAGCATCATATTCAGCTGGTTCAAAGGCAATCCCACGACATTGTAAAAACAACCTTCGATACGCTCGACCAACAGGGCGCCGCAGCCTTGGATCGCATAAGCCCCGGCTTTATCGATCCATTCCTCATGGCTGAGATAATTATCAATATCTTCTTTAGTAAGGGGACGGAAAAATACGCTGGTTGATTCGACCGCCAAGTCCGGCGTCTCGTCACCGGCCTCGGCTACGCACACCCCGGTCAGGACCTGATGGCTGTGACCGCTCAGCTGGGATAACATCGCAAACGCATCATCCCTGTCCAAGGGCTTGCCCATGACCCGCCCTTCCCAGCTTATCACCGTATCGGCCGCAATCACAATCCCATCCTGCAGTCCCTGAAGGACCAGGCGAGCCTTCTGCCAGGCGATGGTGCGCACCAGTTGTTCGGGTGATATTGATTTAGAGAGGTTCTCTTTTATATTGGCGGGGGAGATGGTGAATTCTACCCCCAGCTGTTGCAATAACGATTGCCTCCGAGGTGATGCGGAGGCCAGAATTATCTTCTTCAATCCTGATTCCTCTTTATATCAAAGCCTCTTAAAGAATACCCAGGCTAAAATAAAACCAAGTATGCTGAAAAAATTGATATTCAACATAAATCCGAAGCTCAGCGAAAAAACATGCAGGTCCATGGTCATGGTGGGCAAGCCTACACTCTGTACATTACCCAGAATGCCCAAAGCAGGCCACAGTCTGACAACAGCGTCCCCGATCCAGCTGCCGATTATGCCGCCCATAACTATGAGCAACAACAGCATTTGCCACCCCGGATAGGTGCGCGCCCTACTTGGCACTGGTGTCCCTCCCGTCACGTTTTTCCCAGTTTAGCACTTGCAGTGGGCAAAAACAAGGCGACAAGAATGGAGGCTGCCGGTCAAAACAGCCTCCCTGTATTTTCTACGAGTTATGGGAGAGATTGAAGCTAAGCACCTTCAGGTTGACAGCCAGATCGACATTCCTTAGGACCACATGTGGGGGCACCCGCAGCACTTGCGGGGAAAAGTTCAAAACCGCCGGCACCCCGGCATCGACCAGGCGATCGGTGACCCTTTGGGCCTCGGCGGCCGGTACCGTGATGATGCCGATTTTGATATCCCGCTCCTTGATCAGGGTCTCCAGCCGGTCCAGTGGATCCACTACCACCCCGGCCAAGTCCAGCCCGACTCTCTTGTGGTCTACATCCACAATGGCTCTTATGGAGAAACCCCTCTGTCTGAATCCCTCGTAAAGAGCCAGGGCGGAGCCTAACTTCCCGGCACCGATTATAGCCAGATTCCATTCCTTGGTGAGGCCGAGGATCTTGGTCAGGTTCCCCAGCAATTCATCCACCCGGTATCCTACCCCCCGGGTGCCAAATTCGCCGAAATAAGCCAGATCCTTGCGAACTTGGGCCGAACTGACCCCTACACTGTTGGCAATCTCCTCGGAGGAAACCGTTTCGACCCCTGCTTTCCTCAGGTTGCTCAACTGACGCGAATATATGGAAAGGCGGATGACGGTAGCTTCAGGAATCTTGTATGCTTTCAAAACTCCCCACTCCTTTGTTACCAAAATCACTATCCTTATTATCTATGTAAACGGGCAAATTGGCAAAAGCTTTTTACAACAAAAAAAATTCTCCGCTGTCGGCGTAGCGGAGACTACTGATTCCTGATGTTGGATCCTTTTTAACCATTCAGTACCCGGTAAAGCAAGAAAGCTGCCAGGGCCGCCGAAGGTATGGTGACAAACCAGGCTATCACAATCTGGCGGGCGATGTTCCAGCGGACCCCCTTGATCCGTTTAGCGGCCCCCACCCCCATAATAGACGACGATACCACATGGGTAGTGCTGACCGGAATACCCAGCAAACTGGCCCCGTAAATCACTGAGGAAGCGGTGAAATCAGCAGCGAAACCATTGATGGGCTCGATGCGGAATATCTTGCCGCCCATGGTACGGATGATGCGCCATCCTCCAAAAGCCGTGCCCGCCGCCATGGCCATGGCGCAGGATACTTTTACCCAGGGCAATACCACGAAACTGTCTATCATCCCGGCCCCGACCAGGCTCATGGTTATGATACCCATTGACTTCTGGGCATCGTTGGAACCATGCGCAAACGAGGCCATACAGGCGGTCAGCACCTGCAGGCTGCGGAACTTCATATTGATCCGGGACGGCGAAGATTTGCTGAACATCCAAAACAGAATAGTCATTACGATGCTGCCCACTACTAGTCCTATCACTGGCGAAGTGACCAACCCCATTACTATCTTAACGAACCCATCCCAGAGTACCGCTCCCGTCCCGTGCCGAGCAATAACCGCCCCCACCAGGCCTCCGATCAGAGCGTGGGAAGAACTGCTGGGGATACCAAAATACCAAGTAAACAGATTCCAGAAGATAGCCCCTATCAGGGCTACCACTATAACCAGGGGAACCACATCGACTTCAGCCACGATATTCTTGCCGATGGTGGCGGCAACCGCGGTACCGCTGATTGCCCCCAGGAAGTTAAAGGTAGCCGCAATAATAACGGCGTTACGGGGGGTGACAGCCTTGGTCGAAACTGAGGTAGCGATGGCGTTGGCAGTATCATGAAAACCGTTGATATAATCGAAAATAAGGGCAAATAATACTATCAACACTACCCATCCGACACTAAATATATCCGGACTAAACATATTTTACTGCTATACCCTTCAATTCATTGGCCACATCCTCGCAATTGTCAAGGGTTGTCTCCAGATGCTCGTATATTTCCTTCCACTTCAGCATATACACCGCATCATCGGTCTGGTCAAACAGGCGGGCTATACCGGCTCGGTAAAGATTGTCCCCTTCATGCTCATGGCCCCTGATCTTTTCGCAGCTGTCCAGGATAGCCCGGTGGTTGCTTTTGACATCCCTGAGCATCCGTACCGCGTTTTGTATTTCAGCGGCAGCCTCCTCCAGCACGTTGACCAGGGCCGGGATAAATCTCTCCCGGGGTTGCTCGCAATTGTAGATCACCATTTTCTCCATGGTCCCCTGGATGTGGTCCAAAACCTGGTTCAGAGAATGGGACAGGCCCAAAATATCCTCACGATCAAAAGGGGTGATGAATGAATGATTGATCTGGTCCATTACTTCGGCGAATATCTGGTCACCATGGTGTTCCACCTCATTGATCCGTTCCAGGTTGGCATTTTTGTCGCCCCGTTCGGCAAAATACCGCTTCAATATCTGGGTGGCTTCGCCAATAGCGGCTGCCTGTTCCTGGAAATAGTCGAAAAACTTGGTTTCCTGGGGCTTGAACTTAAAAGCCAAGGTGAATATCCTCCTCTCATAAACAATTCCCATGTTATTATAACAGTAGTTGACCCCTGAAGTTGAACCTTTATACAAAGACACGGTATGTTTTCCCCCCGCCGAAACTGGAGAGGGGTAGAATCCGAATGCTGGCCCAGCTTGCCCTGCGCCTATTTTTACGGGGGAAAGTGCGGAATTATGGAAATCCATAAGATATGGCAGACAATATCGAGGGCTGGTTTTTGGAGGTAGAATCATGTGCTCAGTCAAAAAAATCTGCAATTATTTAAATCTTAAAACAGAACTGGCTGACAAGAGTATAAGTAAGGTTTGTTGTCAGGCAAATCAGATTGTTCCCGATTGTGCCTATTTCTGTATCAAGGGAGAAACCTTCGACAGTTATAACGTAAGAACGAGTATACTCAGAAAGAACTCCGTCACTGTATTCACAGACAAGCCTATACAGGGCATAAATTGCGTTTATATAGAGAATCCTCATGAAGGCTATGTCGAGTTGGCGAGATTGAGCAGAAACAATTATTGTGTCCATTCTGTCGCTGTGACCGGCAGCATAGGTAAAACATCACAAAAGGAAATGCTATATGCAACTCTTTCTGCCGCAGCCAAGACACTAAGAACCAGCGGATCCTCCAACTCCAAACTTGCGGGCGCTAACACAATTTTAAATTTCAATGAAGACACCGTGTTCGCGGTTTATGAAATGGGGTTACGCCGCCCCAACAATACCTTTAGGAGCTATTCAGAATTGGTCCAACCTGAATTGTGCGTGATTACTAACATAGGTAACTCACACATTGAAAACTTCCGCGACCAAAATCATATCCTCGATGAAAAACTGTACATCACATCTGGCATGAGTCCGGATGGAGTGCTGGTCATAAATGGCGATGACAAAACCCTGACCGGGCGGACATACCCCTTTCATACCATAACATTTGCCATAAACAATCAAAAGGCTGATTATGTAGCCGAAGATATAATAGTCAACAATGATTCCATTGTATTCAACGCCGTATATGATAAGGGGTCAATTCCAATAAGATTAAATGTACCTGGACGACACAACATATTCAATGCACTTGCCTGTGTTGCTGTAGGTAAACATTTTGGTCTCACTGATGAACAGATAACTACAGGATTAGGGCGCTTCACAACTTCCGGGTACAGACAAAACGTCTTGACCGGCTATAGGAATAACACAATTATACTAGATTGTTTAAACGCCACCCCCGAATCCATGGAAAGCGGTTTTGAAATGCTCAAAGACCTGCAAATTGATGAGGGGGCCAGGAAAATTGCGATTCTGGGACATATGATGAGGCTGGGACGACTTTCCGAAAAATTGCACCGGGAAGTAGGGCAAAAACTTGCTGAATACGATTTTGATATTGTAGTTACGTATAGCGGACATTCTGAATATATCACTGAGGAGCTGAAATCACGGGGTAAAAATGCCCATCATTTTTATTCCAAACAAGATGTTATTGAATTTCTCGAAAAAAGCGTTCAGCCCCATGACGCATTGCTTTTTAAAGGCGTCGACAAGTTCTGCAAATTTGCAGATATTTATTATGGCTTGACAAGAAATTTAGAATTACCCCCTTATAGTTATTATGGACCATTGGCGGATGATTTCTCTCTGCATACGGATGCCAAAGCCTTCGCAGTTGTTGATTGCACCACCCGGACTATACTGGCCGGGAAGAACATAGAAGAAAAACTGGAAGTTGCCAGTCTGGCAATGATAGTATCAGCTCTCACCGCCATAGAAAACCGGAGTATGGATGAAACTGTAACCATCTCGCCCATATCCGTGAAAGGAGGTAGGAATGGCTCCAATATAAAACTTGTTGCTGGCCAACAATACAGACTTTCCGATTTGCTTAAAGCATCAATGCTCCGGTCGGCGTTTGACGCCATGACCGCAGTGGCTGAGCATGTGGGGAAAAATATTGACACATTTGTGGAAATGATGAATCAGGTTGCCTTAAAAGCCGGGGCAGTCAACACCTTTTTTACCAATCCCACTGGCCGCCCCGATGCGAGAGGGTATTCAACTGCCAGAGACATGGCGATGATAGTCTCTTACGCTGTCAGCAACCGTATTTTCCAGCAATTAATGTCTCTTACAAGCTGCTCGATCACCGAACTAGTCAGCGGTAGGGAAAAGGAAACCACAACCACCCTGCCGCTTTTAAAACATGAATCCAAACCGGTCTATCTAGATTACTACTGTGACTGCGCAATCGGAATTAAAGCCGGTAAAAACGCTCATTCCAAGCAATGTGTAGCCTCTTGTGCCAAGACCGCCGAAGGCTATATTGCCGCCATAATTCTTGGTGCTGACGATTATGAATACAATAGGTTTTCCTTCCTTGATACAGCCAGAATACTGCGGTCTTCTCAAAAAAGTCCCGGTCCGCCCAGTCCAGCCTACTCCAGCGTTTATGTTTGAACAATGTTTTCGCTGGTAGGCACAAATATCTGCCGCAAATAACTGCAATACCCGGAGATATTGTGTTCAATATCATCTATTCGGGCTCGGAAAGAATGATGGCGAATATAGAATGCCCCTAAAATGTTTTGGGGCGCTTTATAATACATGGCGACTTCTGGAAAATACAGACCATTCAATTGATGCTCCACCCGATGTTCAATCGCTCTCATTAGTTTTTCCACATCGAATGATTCCAGAAGATCCAGATCCAGATCCTCTTCCTTCATCTTTTCTACCATATTACAGGTAGCCATTAATAATTCCAGCAAAGTTGGATAGGTTGTCTCACGGGTTAGACAAAAATCCAGAATGCCAGCGGCGTTTTTCAGGTTAAACTCAATGTATTTTCTTTCCGGCTTATATTTGACCAATTCAAAAGAACAGTAACTCAACCAGTGATCTTTGTAATTCCAATATTCATTGCGAATAAAATGCCCGAAAGCCCGTTCGACAATATCTAACCAGCGCTCATTTCTGTCTATACCGTATAATCGCATTAGTGCAAAAGCAGCTTCACCATCATAGTAAATGATACGATATCTATCTTTTATAGATAAATCGGGAAAGTTCAACACATGGACAAAAGAACTATCTTGTTTATCTTGAAAGTAACTTATTCCCTCAGCCAGCTGGGTCATTAACTGAACATACTTTCCATCATTAAACACAGTTGTATATTTGGAATAAGCTAAAATGGCAGCAGCATTTGCGCCCAGTTTAATTTCATTGTCTCTGGTTCTTTCAATCATAAATGATCTGGCAACACCATTCTCATCCACCAATGATTCAATGCCTTCAACTGCCAAGTAATTCAATGCCAATTTTATGGCCTGTCCCAGCTGTTCGTCTCTTGTAACCTCAAATGCTTCAATCATCGCGTAGGTCGTACTGGCATGGCGTAAAATGTTATAGCCCGGGATTTCTTTATTGAAACAGGGGAAATATCCATAGCGGTACTTACCTGTACTATCAACCTGGTCGGCTAAATACGCTGATGAGCGTGCGATTACCGAACGAAGCAGATTTTCATCTATTTCTTCAATATCACGGCGGCCGTTATTGAGCCAATCATTATTCAGGTTGTAGCAAGTAGTGCCGTCATGAAAAAACCCGATAGTGGAAAACAACCATATGTTTTTACAGGAGTTTTCATCTAACTCCAGTTTAAGCCCCATATTATATTTAATGTGAGCCATGATATTTTTCCATGAAACCTGTTTTTTACGGGTTTCTTTATTGTCATATAAAAAGACATTGGCATTCACCTGCTGTTCCAAGAAAGCCAGGTTGAACATTTCATCCAAGGCAATCCCTTCGCGAAAATAATTGGTCCGGATTTTGGAAACATGGCTCATAAAGNNGCCTTTATCCATAAAGGGGCAGTTTTTAGTTTTTTCAGTCTGCTATTCATGCTATCAACTGCGTTTTGCCAGCTGGACTCGACTGAATTGCCGCTCCCCTTGCAAACATAGGCACGCGATTTTCCATCACTAAAGGAGAGGAAAATAATAAACTTCGGTTTGTTACCAAAAAACAACCGCATCCTATCGCTGACTGCTTCTGTCTGCTCAAAAACCTTCTGTTTTAATTCCTCAAGTCTGGATTTAAGATCAATAGTGGTTGGGTTAGTTAATTGCACGAAGCTGTTCCTTTCTGCCCTTATTGACTATTTTGAAGGAGCACCACCTCTCAAACCAGAATTAAGAGGTATGGAGAAAAGGATATGTTGAGCGCCTTCCAAAACGGGCCTGATTCTACTATACAGAATCAGGCCCGGTTGGTAAATCAGCTATGATACGATTCTCAATGACCGAGTCACTCGTTTTATTTGGTCTTTCTCCTTAATCCCAGTCCGGAAAGCAACATCCCCAGCCCGACCAAAGAGAATACGCTGCTTGGACCGCCTGTCTTGGGTAATTCATCCCGAGCGTCATCCACCAGATTCCCAAAAGGTATCTCCTCGTCCGATATATCCGCTGTCAACTCATTGTCGGCATCGGCGTCGCTATCCGAGTCAGAGTCACTATCGGAGTCGGAATCAC
>LSQX01108029.1_pt1 | contig 25668 bp, 23 predicted proteins | sample 654561 | NCBI WGS metagenome assembly LSQX01 (sample SAMN04489861, study PRJNA283612) | anaerobic digester metagenome | isolation source: 4 biogas reactors fed with cattle manure at either 37C or 55C with and... | place: Denmark: Kongens Lyngby | collected 2014 | reverse complement strand
CCTCAAGGCTGACGCTTTTGCCACAATAATCAAAGCGGCACAGTAACCTGAATCATGTGATACAAAACGAGGGCGGGCATTGCTCGCCCTTTATTCATAAACAAGCTAGTTTCGTGGAGGAGCATCAATGCTGAAACCGATTGGGGATAAAATTATTGCAAAAGCGCTATCAGCCGAAGAAGTGACACCGGGCGGGATTGTGTTGCCGGAAAGCGCTCAGGAAAAGCCGTTGGAAGGCGAAGTGCTAGCTGTTGGACCCGGAGAACAACTTGGCTCCGGCGAGTTTAGACCCATTGATGTTAAGCCCGGGGACAAAGTGATCTACGGCAAATACGCCGGCACTGAGGTCAAAGTCGGAGCCCAGGAATATATCGTATTGCGCCAGGACGACATCCTTGCCATCATAGAATAAGCGCCGGATTGCCGACCTGATACGTTATACGCATGCGGCGTATTGCAGGGTGTGTTATGAAAAAGATTACGCTCTCTTCGTATGCCAAAATCAACCTTAGTTTGGATGTATCCAACCTGCGCAGCGATGGGTATCACGATATATGCAGCGTCGCTCAAGTGATCGATATTGCTGATGCACTTGAGATATACGCTGCCGCAGACGGCGTTATTGATGTTGTTGTCGAGGATGGGGACGCTCCATCAGGGTCGGATAATATCATTTATCACGCATGCGATGCGTTTTTCAAGACTACGGGAATTGAACCGGGCGTTCGCATTGTGCTGCGAAAACGCATACCAATGCAGGCCGGTCTTGGTGGCGGGAGCGGAAATGCTGCTGCCGCAGTAGCAGGACTCAATCGCCTGTATGGCAACGTACTCAGCGCCGACGATATGGCGGCTATCGCTGCAAAGGTCGGGTCTGATACCGCGCTATTTATATATGGCGGCACGGTTTGCATTAGCGGTCGAGGCGAACACGTCGAACGGCTCAATGATGCGCCGACTTTTCATTTAGCAGTACTGAAACCAAGAGTCGGCGTGTCGACAAAGTGGGCATATAGTGAGTTGGATCGCAGGAATGCCATCGGCTACGGAGACGGTACGAATCGGGTAAAAAGTGCCATAGAAGATGCCAGCTATCCTCAGTTGATCGCTGCGCTTAGCAACGACTTTGATCCTGTAATAACCGAGCTAATACCTGAAATCGCTCGTGCAAAGGGACACTTGAACCAGGCGGGAGCCGAGACCACATTGCTGTGTGGGTCAGGTTCGGCAGTATTTGGCGTGTTTGATTTCGAATATAAAGCGCAGACCGCGATCAACGGGCTGGGTTCGGATATCGAGATGGCCTTTGCATGCAGAACCCTTACGCGAGCCGAATCGACATTGGTATAAAATATTGAGCAAGCTGGACGTTGTCATATTAGCAGGCGCGCCTGCCGGAGCGGATCTCAGCCCTGATGCTCCGCAGTTGAGCAAGGCAATGCTGAGCGTCGGAGACAAAACGATGCTGCAATGGATAGTCGATGCCCTCAAGGGAGCGTCCTGCGTTGGCCGAATCGTTGCTGTAGGCGACGTGAAGGCAGATGGGATCGATGAGGTAGTTGACCCGTCGAGTGACCTTATCGGCAATATAAGGCTGGGCTTGAGCGCTGCGGCGACTGAGCCTGTTTTAGTGGTGTGCTCAGATATTCCGCTGCTCAGTTCCGAGGCGATAGATGATTTCATCTCTTCTGCGCCAAAAGACGTCGAGCTTGCGTATCCGATTATTCGCCGAGGGTCGTGTTCGAAACATCCCGAGCTTAAACGGACGTATCTAAAGACAGGAGACGGGGTTTTCACCGGCGGCAATGTGATGATCCTAAGCCCGATATTTGTCGAACGCAACTGGGCAAGCATTCAAAAAGCCTATGAATCTCGAAAGCGGCTGGACAAGCTGGCCAGGATGATTGGGATTGGAGCGCTGTTACGTGTTATCATGGCACAGATATTTCCGCAGTTGCTGACAGTTGCATACCTTGAACGAGCAGTTGAGAGAATTCTTGGTGGCAAAGTAGCCGCCGTCGTAAGCGACTATCCGGAGATTGGCGAAGATGTGGACAAACCCGCCGATCTGTATGCTGTGCGTGACATTCTGCGCGTTGGCGAACCAGAGTGAAAAATGAACCCAAACGATTATATTCTAAATAGAATAAATTGCCCTGCCGACCTGAAAACGCTTTCAGAAACCGAAAGAAAGGGATTGGCAGAGGAGGTTCGCGCCGTAATAATCGATACGGTTTCCCGCACAGGCGGACATCTGGCATCCAATCTTGGAGCTGTCGAATTGTCGATTGCTCTGCACACCGTCTTCGAGTCGCCTGCCGATAAAATCGTGTGGGACGTAAGCCACCAGACATACACTCACAAACTGCTTACCGGACGCAGGGATGCTTTTTCGTCGTTGAGACAGGGCGGGGGATTGTCCGGATTCACACGGCGAGATGAAAGCGAACACGATGCGTTCGGCGCAGGTCACGCCAGCACTTCAATTTCTGCGGCATTGGGACTGGCAAAGGCCAGGGATCTTCGCGGACGTGATGAACATGTAGTAGCGGTTATCGGAGACGGCTCGATGACCGGCGGGCTAGCTCTCGAAGGCCTCAACAACGCCGAGCAGCTAAACACAGATTTAATCGTGATTTTGAATGATAACACGATGTCTATTTCGGAAAACGTCGGAGCTTTGGCCCTTCACCTCAGCAAATTGCGCTTGGCTCCGTTGTATCAGAGAGTGGAAACGCGAGCCAGGGAAATGGCTCAAAGGATTCCAGCCGCAAAGGCTCTTGCAAGGACGGCGGAGGGCTTGAGCCACGGCGTGACGCGCCTGCTTGCATCCGAGGCAGGAGCCGTATTCGAAGGAATGGGCTTTACCTATCTTGGCCCGATAGACGGACACAGCACGGAAGTTTTGATTGACGTGCTGGAAAGTGCGAAGAAGCTCTCCGGCCCGCTGCTGATTCACATCGTCACCCAAAAGGGCAAGGGCTACGAATTTGCCGAAAGCAACTCCCGAATGTTTCACGGGATCAGCGGTTTTGACGTCTCCGATGGGATCATAGAACGATCCAACGGCAATACCAGTTACACAAAAGTATTCTCCGATACGCTCGTTGAACTGGCCGCTGAGGATGAACGCATAGTGGCGATTACGGCCGCTATGCCCGATGGCACAGGGCTTTCCAAATTCGCCGAAGCATATCCAGATCGGTTTTTCGATGTTGGCATTGCCGAAGAATATGCCGTCACTTTCGCGGCAGGATTGGCTGCAGGCGGTCTCAGGCCGGTTGTCGCCCTGTATTCAACGTTTCTTCAGCGCGCTTATGATCAAGTACTACACGATGTGTGCCTGCAGAATCTGCCTGTGATTTTCGCAATAGACAGGGCAGGGCTTGTCGGCGAAGATGGCCCCACTCATCACGGAGTGTTCGACCTCTCTTTCCTCAGGCACGCGCCCGGGCTCGTAGTCGCTGCGCCAAAGGATACCGTCGAGCTGCGAAACCTCATATCCACGGCTTTGCGACACGACGGCCCTATGGCAGTCCGATATCCGAGAGGCGGCGGCCCATGTCCTTATGAGTGTAGCAAGCCCGAAATATTGGCGATAGGGCAGGGCGAGCGATTGCTTGAAGGGGATGATGTGGCCATTATCGCGCTCGGTTCCACCGTATATCCGGCGGTGCAGGCCGCATGTTCACTCAGACAAATCGGCATTTCAACAGAAGTAGTCAACGCGCGGTTTGTTAAGCCTCTGGACGAGAACCTGATATTGGATGTCCTGAGCAAGGGCGTGCCAACCATTGTAATCGAAGATAATACGATAGTTGGCGGGTTCGGGTCGGCAATTCTCGAGCTGGCATCCAAAAACGGCTGCAATGCAAACTCGATCAAGCTCGTAGGCGTGCCGGATTCGTTTGTCGAACATGATTCACTGGATAATCTGCGGGAGAAAACAGGGCTGAGTTCGTCGAGAATTGTTGAGGCGGCAACTGAGCTTATTAAAACAGGTCTGCACCCAGCGAGCATTCCTGTAGTGCAGACCGAACGCGCCAAAGCCTGAGACGGCCTCGGCATTTATTTATCCTCTATTTCATTGCTGATGCGCGATGTGCCAGATACATCGCCTGAGCCGCATCCCCGCGGTTTATAGGCTCATACGGTTGGAACTTGCCAGGTTCGTAGTTGCTGAACAGGGCGGATGTTATGCGATGTGCGCGCAGAATCTCAACTGCCTTATAATATGCAGAGTCTTTCGGGACGTCGTCATAACTTTGCCCTGAGACGGTCACTTGCCACGCGGGATCGGTTTTTGTTTTGGCCTCAACCAGCCATGACGCGAATTCCCCGCGCGAAATCGCTGCGTCAGCCTGTCCGGGCGGTATAGAGTCAACCACCGCCGTTTCACCTTCGAGAGCTATCAATGTGTTCAAAGCCCCGGCTGCCTGCTTGTAAGTGAGAGCTTCGTCCGGGTTATATGGCTCCTGCTGCAGGACGCCTCTTGCTCCCATAAAGTTGATCGCCTTGAAATGGCGAACTTTAGGGGTGATATCGGAGTTCCAACTGATGTAAGCATTCTGAGACAGGATTTTATCCTGAATCCAGGAGGCATTGACATCGCGCAGCCTGATATTTCTGGTGATTGCGTAATATGCCGCAAAGCCTGCCGCCTGTCCGCAGGACATTCTCACCGGCTCCATTCTCAATGTGCCGTAAGCAACGTGCGTGGCGGATACGGCGGTGGTTACCAGCAGCCCTTCGATTTTCTGCGGCACGATCACCCCGTAGGGTATCTGGCTCCAAGTGGTGACCTTGCTGAGGAACATTTCCCCTTCGCCCTTATCCTTGCGGGTAGGATCCTTGAGGTCTTCCATCGCGTGGCTGTCCATCGGATAACCGGCTATCCCGATCGAATTGACCCTATGGATATCTCGCGCAAAAGTGACCTCATTTTCTGCAAGGATATGCTCGCCCATCACTCGTCTGGCTTCTCGAACATATAATCCGTGCGGGAAATTGTCGTTATCGAGGAATTCATCATCAGCCAGACCAAGGTTTTTGTGGCCGCGCTCATTTTGCATAAAATACAGGTAACCGAGGGCGCGATCGCGATTCAGATCGTCGATTTCCTTCCTGCGCTGATGGGTAGCGGTCGGATAATCGTGGTTGATTCCCGGCCAGTCTCCCCCGAATGGGTGCGTATTTATCTCATATTTTTTGTTTTGCAAAGCTCCGGAGGTTACATTCCAGGTTTGTTTCCATTCCGGTGAAGGCGCAAAGGTATCCGCGCTGTAGCCATTGGGTTTGGAGATAAGCGTCGCTTCCTTGTCGCCATAGTCCTTCCAAATCATCAGATAGGAATATGACTGCATCTTGGAGTCCGCTTCTCCTGTGGAGCCAGGCAGAATCTCTTGAGCGCGGTCATCGTAGTAGATAACTCCTGCGTGAGGTTCGGCCTCGGACCGGGCCTCCCTGCCTGCACGCCACGGAGCGCCTGCGGCGGCGGCGATGTCTGCGGTATCGGTGGCATCGACGATCACTGCTGCATACAGTAACCCTCTCTTCCCGGATTGATCCCAAATCTCTGCTCCGGTGATTCTGTTACCCGCCATTATAGGGCTGACCGCGTCCGCTTTCATGAAAATGGTAATGGCCGGTTGCTCATAGACCATAGATTTAATTATCGCATTAGCAACTCGCGGCTCGAACTTGACTCGACCGGGTGGGAGGTCATAGTACTGCCAGATACGCTCGCCGAATTCGCGAAACATACCATTTACATACAATGGGTTTGCCGTATCGGCAGCCCCAAGGCCATTGCTCGACATCCCGCCCAGACGGTTGGTGGTCTCCACGAGAGCAACGTTCAAACCTGCCCTTGCTGCCGTGATTGCAGCCGCAACACCGGATGCAGTGCCGCCGATGACCAGAACATCGTAAGCAGCCTTCTCCGGCAGATCCGCCCAGGTTTGCTCGGTTATCGAGCCTTCAGCCGCCGAACACTTGAACGCATAGGTTGTGTTTGGCTTGAGATCGTTGAGTTTCTTTGAAGCAAATGAGTGTTTTGGGTTTGGTGGAAACTCACCCAGGCTCCTGCCGTCAACGAAAAGCTCGGCAGGGCGGTCGTTATGCCGCCAATAAAGTTCAATGCAGTTTGGCCCCTGGGCAATAGCCTGAAATGAGCCGTCAACATTAGTGCTAAGAGCTGCATAAACGCAGGATGCGCATACAGCCAACATCAGCGTCAGAACAATCATTTGTGTTTTCATCATAAGCTTATATTAGCCCCATTGACCCTGTTACCCTTCTTGCCGATATTTTATGTATTGCATTGAAACGAGGTGTATAATAAATCCGCGCCGGGTTTGCCGTTAGGGTATGAACTCTGGTATAATTTCACCACGTAGTTGTCTAGGAGGACGCTTCGAACACTATGGCTGGACTGAAAAGACGTATTCGAACAGAAGGTTGGGCAAAGGAAGTTACTGAGGCAGACGAAGAGCAGAGGTCGTTTATTTTTCGTTTAAGCAACAATAACAAGCTCTGGGTTGCTACATTGATTCTTCTGCTTGCGGCATCGGCTTTTTTTATACATCAAGTCAAACAGCAAGGCAGCCAGAAAAATCAGTCTCAGTATGTTCCCCCTGCGCAGTTGGCATTTGGGAGCTATGATGATGAGCCGCATTTTAAGTTGGCTGCAGATCTGATGACCCGATACCAACAAGTGCTTGATGCGCATTATGGAGAAGGCAAGCTGATACTTGTGGTTCCCGGAGATCTGAGTGCGGATAATATCGAGCACTTGTCCCTGCAGGCGGCACAACTCAACCTGGCCAGATTTAAGAACCGGGTAGTGGTTGAGGTTTATCAGCGGAGCGCAGTCACAAAATCCGACAGGCTTGTGGCAGTGACAAAATGGGTGGAAGATCGCCACGGTTTTATGGTCAAACACCTTCGTCCGGATAAATAAATCCGACTTTTTGCCAGTAGCTTGTAGTTCGCCCACTCTTGTTGTAGGCTTGTCTTGTTGCAATCCTTGGAAGTTACGTTATTGGATAAGGCAGAGGAGACAGAATAACGTCTCCTCAGAGTGAGTTCATGGGATTCAATCTCTCCAACATCGACCTCGGCAATGAATCTGCGTTCGTTGTCGAAATTGGTCGCCTTGCAATAAGCGGCAGGCCTGTCGCGGATACTCTGCAAAACATTTTAGAGAAATGTGTTAATGTTTGCAGCGCGGTCCGCGGTTTTTTGGCGATTGTTGACCACGACAGAGGCGAATTGGATGTTCGTTACACCTGCGGCGAGGGTTGGAGCGAGGAAAAACGCCTTGGCAGGCTCAAAGTCTCGGAGGAGACGGGTGGGGGAATCACCAGCCACGTTGCGGCGACGGGCATAATCTATAATGCTCCCGACGTGACTATAGACCCATATTATATCCGCTCCTTTGACGACGTAAAAAGCGAGCTTGCGGTTCCGTTGGTGGATGGAGACCAGCGCACGCGAGGCGTGATAAATATACAAAGCGTCAAACACTCAAACTTTACCTCAGATCACGAACGGTTTGTCCTTGCGCTCGCCAGGCTGGCGGTTATGGCTATGGTGCTGGCCGATCATCGTTCACGTGAAACGGCTCTGGTGCAAATCGGCAAAGAATTAAACGGGTTTACAGATATCAGCGCTATCCCACAAAAAGTGCTTGACGTCGCAGCAGAAGCGTTGAGTTTTGAGGACTGCTCACTGTTTTTGGTCGATCGAACTACCGGCAAGCTGGTTTTGAAGGCTTCGCGCGGGCCGCTCAAAGAGATGATCGGCAAGGCCGCTTATGAACTTGGGGAAGGGCTGACCGGATGGATAGCGCAAAATAAGCAATCTATCAGAGTGATTAATCCCAGCAGCGACTCCAGATGGCGCGGCCTGCATCAGGAACTGCCAAATGTCGAGGACGGAGCCTTTATGGGCGTTCCGATTGTCGGGAGAAATGATCTGTTAGGGGTGCTGCGTGTTCAGAGACGCAAAAGCCCGTATAACTGGTTTCGCAACGACTTCACCGAAGATGAGGAACGGATACTCTCCACGATTGCCGGCCAACTCGCAGTTGCGTTGGAAAATGCGAGATTAGTTGATCAACTCGTCAAAACCGAGCGACTTGCCGCCTGGGGTGAGATGTCGGCGCGTTCGGCGCATATGATCGGCAATCGCGTCTTTGCCATCAAAGGAGACGTAAACGAGATTGAATTTCTCCTCAACTCCGGGGATGTCGAGCCGCAGGACGCCTGGGGATTGCTTGAAAGCATCAAAAAAGGCATATTCCTGCTTGAAGAAATACTCAACGAGTTCCGAGAGTTTGTCAAAGCCACGCAGGTCGAACTGGTCGAAGCCGACATCAATCTGCTGGTCAAAGAAACTATAGCGGAAACATTTCCTAAGCGATCAGCCACCAAACTGCGACTCGATTTGGATGAGAGTCTGCCGCACATTTGCGCCGATACAACAAAGTTGAAAAGATGTTTTTCCGAGTTGCTGGAAAACGCGCTCAGCTTCCAGCCGGAAGGCGGCGAAGTTGTGGTAAGCACCTCAATTGCCGATTCGAGAAGCAAAAAGTGGCTCAAACCGTCTCAAAGATCCGGGAAATATGTGGCGGTGAGGTTTGCCGACACCGGCCCCGGAGTGAAGTCTGAAAACAAGCCCAAGATATTTAATCCGTTTTACACATCTCGAGCCAAGGGCATGGGACTTGGGCTGTCTATAGTAAAAGGCATCGTGGACGCGCACAATGGGACTATCTATGAAAGCGGCAAAGCGGGAGTTGGAGCAATTTTCACCCTGTTACTGCCGTGCAAATGCGAGGCTCCGCGACGAAAACGCGTAAACACTGAAGAATAATATAGCCTACAATATCAAGGGAGGTTTTCCGGTGTGCAAAATACTGGTTATTGATGACGAAGAAGCCGTGCGCAGCGCGGTTAAGCGAAGATTGGAAAGAGACAACTACGAAGTAGATACCGCAGAAACTCAGGCCGAGGGAATTGAGGCCATCAATACGCATAACCCGCCGTATGATGTGGTTGTCACCGATATGGTAATGGAGTCCCCTACCAGCGGTTTGGAGGTGCTCCAGACGGCGCTAGCCTCTGATATTTTTACGGAACTCATCGTGCTGACTGCCTATGGCAACGTCGGTAACGCGGTTGAGTGTATGAAAAGGGGAGCCTTTGACTATGTCGAAAAGAATATTCCCGGGGTTGATGTATTTGAACTGCTTTCACTGAAAGTGCAGCAGGCCCTGGAGCGAAGAAAGGTTTCTCTTGCCACTCTGAGGCGCATCGAGCACTTTACTAACAAGAAGTGACTCGGTTGGCAATATCGCTAATTGGCAGCAGCCTGATATATGAGGTATAAACATTACCCTTTTGCCATAACCCAGCCGCCTGACGGATCGCAGTTGCGGCATTTGTTCTATCTGTTCTATGGAGTTTAATATGTTCAGAATTGCCCGATTTTGCGCAATGATTGCAGTTCTCGCAGTTTTTGTAGGCTCATTTGCCTCTGCCGCCGCTAAAAAGGCCGTAAAAGCGAAACCGGTCACAAAGGCCGCCACTACTGCCGCAGCCAAACCGCCGGCAGTGGTAATACCAACTGGCCCGAAGTATATGAAAGTAGTGGTTGGTCAGCCTTTCGAGGCGATACCGGCGACTGGCCCATCCAAGTTGACTGTGACAATGTGTGCGGAACAAACTGCGCCATCGACTTTTTCCGTGGTGTTCGGAAAACCTCTGGATGTGATTGTGTCGGGAGCCGAGCTAGTCGGCCCAGGTAAGATCGCAAAAGAGAATGTCAAAGTGAAACTGGTTAAGGGCAACGATCTCCTGCCCGCAAATAATATAGAAATCGGCCCTGCAGCGGCGCTGTTTTGGGTCGATGTTACAGTGCCCAAAGGAACCAAACCGGGCCTTTATAAAGGATATATAAACTTTTCATATCAGGACAAACAATGGGATGTCGTTCCGCTGGATGTAAACGTCATTCCTATGCGTTTGATAGGTTCGTCGAAGCAGTATGCGTTATACACTTCGCTGTCCCCGTTTGGCGAGGGAACATCCGCTCTCGATACGGATTCTTACGCGAATTTCGTTCAGGCAATTGCCGATATGGGCTTTAGAGCAGTTGCAATTTCTGCTATGCCGGAGAACATTGGCGATGTGCTTCGAGTTTGCTGCAGCGCAGGGCTGGTCGGAGGCACTCCTGTGCTCGCGTTCGCATCTGGTTGCGATATGCCAACAGTCGAGCAGATTCGTGCTGTTGAGACCGCCAAAAGAACCGCCGGAATACCAACAATCTTTCAGTTCTGCGCGAATAATCCCTGTAGCGAAGAAGAGACCGCCGCTGCAGTCGAGAAAGCCCGCCTGATGCGACAATCAGGATGTCAGGTGGCAGCGACTGTATCAGACTCTGAAACCGCTGAGAAATTGCTCCCTGTTTGCCACGCGCTCAACTACAATATCGATATGCCCTATGTCCAGGCGCTGATCAACGGCGGATCTGAGCGCACCAACAAATGGGAGTGGTATTGGTGGGATGCCCGCAGGGAAGTTCACGAGAATCGTATGAATTCCGGCATAGCCCTCTGGCGAAGCGGGCTTTACGGTTGTATGCCGTTCTGGATGCCCAAAGATGAAACGGATTTTCCCGAAAGGCTCGATTCATTGCTAACTATGGCGATGCGCGAAGGTGTCACCGATACGCGCTTCATAACAACATATATGAAAGCTCTGCGCGAGCTAAAAGACAAAAAACGCGAGGCAGACAAGGACTATATAGCGGCGACCGAGGCGTATCTGGCTGCTTTTATGATCAAACCTATGGATAAACTCACTCCTACGGACTTGATGGGATTCCGCGCCAAGATGATTGAGTTCACCAATAAACTCGAGGCCAGGCTGTAATCTGAGATCGGGAAGGATTTTCATCGTCTTCTATGGAACCTGTATAATGAGTCTGAGGACTCGCCTTAAGATAGGGGTGTCAAGCCATGAAAGACAGATCAATTCGAAAAGAGCCAAAAGTGGCTAAAAAGAGCATAAAGGAAAAGAAGGCTGCAAAAAAAGCAAAACTGGAAGAGAAAGCCACCAAGGGATTCACTATCCAGGAGTAATAATATAACGGCCGCGGATTAGGAAATATCTGCGGCCGTTTTGCTTGTCTTTATATTGATGGGCCGATGAAGGTCATCGAGATGTGACTTCTGCGCCTTTGTCGAGAGCCGTATTATTGATTGGGATAAAGCGGTGGTTGTGCTCCGGGAGCACTTCTTTCAAAGAAGCCTTCAATGATTCCAGCTTTACCGGCTTCATCAATTCAACGTACCCGCCCAGCATCACCATATTAGCCGTTTTGGGATTGCTAAGCTCGGTGGCTATGTCGTTTGCCGGTATCTCCACAATTTTGCAATCGTCACGATATTTCGGAGGCTGGGCAAGGGACGTGTTGACGAAGATAACTCCGCCCGGCTTAACTGTCGGGGCGAACTTATCGAGCAGGGGCTGAGTCATTGCGATAAGGGTATCCGGAGTCGATGTTACCGGCGAGCCAATCTCATCGGATGAGATAATAACTGTGCACTCCGCCAGCCCGCCCCTGGTCTCCGGCCCATAACACGGAAACCACACGACATTTGCTCCCTCTATGAGGGCTGCGTGAGCCAGCAGTTGACCAATGACCATTATGCCCTGGCCACCCATTCCTACAATTTTAACCTCTTGGCGCTTTAGCATAATGTTATCCTTATCTATCGACAAACACACCCAGCGGAAAAACCGGGGTCATGTTTTCGTCGATCCACTTAAAGCTCTCGATAGGCGTCATTCTCCAGTGTGTCGGACAGTTTGAAAGCACTTCGACCATAGAAAAAGCCTTGCCGGCAAGCTGATTTTCAAACGCACGTTTTATCGCCTTTTTTGTCTTAACCAAACCGGCAGGAGATGTCGGCGTCACGCGGGCAATATACGATGGAGCATCCAGAGTAGCAAGCATCTCTGATACTCGAATCGGATATCCGGTATGCTCAGGGTCTCTGCCCGCCGGACAGGTTGATCCCCTCTGACCAACCAGCGTCGTCGGGGCCATCTGCCCGCCCGTCATTCCGTATGTGGTATTGTTGATAAACACCACCGAAATCTTTTCCCCTCTGGCGGCAGCGTGGATAATCTCCGCTGTTCCGATCGATGCCAGGTCGCCATCGCCTTGATACGCCCACACAAACTTATCAGGCAACACCCTCTTAACCCCGGTCGCGACAGCCGGCGCGCGGCCGTGGGCGGCTTCGATCATATCGCAGTTCATATATTCATACATAAACACCGCGCAACCCACCGGACAAACGCCGATCGTGCGATTTGTGATGTCGAGCTCATCCATCGTCTCTGCTACCATGCGGTGGATTATGCTGTGTATGCAGCCCGGGCAGTAGGTAAACTCAGCCTGCCTCAGGGATTTTGGTCGTTCAAATACTTTTTTCATTATCTCATGCTCTCTTGTCTGCAATGCTTCACGATGTCGGGTTTGCAGCTATGTCATAAACCTGTTTCACGTAGTCAAGAATCTCGGTCGGGGTGGGGACAACTCCTCCGGTCCTGCCATAGAACAGAACCTCCGATGCGCCGTTAACCGCCAATCGGACGTCCTCCACCATTTGCCCGCAGCTCATCTCCACAGCCATAAAAGAACATCCGGATTTGGTTATCTGGGCTATCCTGTTTGACGGGAACGGATACAGCGAAACAGGTCGGAACAATCCCAGTTTGATGCCTTCTTCCCTGGCTAGATCGACAACCGTTCGACAGACCCTGGCGGAGCAGCCGTAGGCCACGAAAACCATATCCGCGTCCTCAACTTTGTATTCAGCGTATCGCACCTCATTTTTCTCCGCCTCGCGATAACGAGCCTGAAGACGCAGGTTTACTTCCTCCATCACATTGACATCGATCCACAGCGAGTTCACGACGTTATGATCTCTTTCCCGCATACCCGTAACAGCCCAGGGCTTGGGTCGATCGACGATTTCAAAGTTATCGTGCAACTCAACTGCCTCGAGCATCTGGCCGATTATTGCATCCATCAAGATAGCAACCGGGCCGCGATACTCATCGGCCAAATCAAAGGCAAGCGGCATAAAGTCATAACATTCCTGCACGCTCCACGGAGCCAGGGTTATCACCTTATAATCGCCGTGTCCGCCGCCTTTGACCGTTTGAAAATAATCGGCTTGTCCGGCCTGAGTATTGCCCAATCCCGGCCCGCCTCGCTGAACATTGACTATAACGCAGGGAAGTTCCGCTGCCGCAATATAGGAAATTCCTTCTTGTTTTAGGCTGATTCCGGGACTCGAAGAGGACGTCATGGCTCTTTTGCCTGTGCTGGCAGCTCCATAGACCATATTTATCGCCGATACTTCGCTTTCCGCCTGCAAAAACACGTGTCCATTGTCCCGAATCAAAGTCGACATCAGCTCGGGAATCTCATTTTGAGGCGTGATAGGATAACCGAAAAACGCATCGCATCTTCCGGCTATGGCTCCGTAACAGATGGCCTCATTACCCTTCATTAACTTGCGATTTGTCATATATTATCTCCAGACCTCTATCGCCACGTCTGGGCATACCCTGGCGCATATTGCGCATCCCGTACAATCTTCTTGTCTGACAAAACAGGCCGGGCGATATCCCCTGTTGTTGTATGTTTCATCAATTTCGATGCAGTTTGCTGGACAAAAATGCACGCAAAGCTCACAACCTTTGCATCTCTCACGATCTATCTTAATTTCAGCCAAAACTAGCGTACCCCCAAGCGACGGTCGATCTCTTTAAGCAGGCGGTTAGATTCAATCGCGCCTGAGATCGAGCGTTTTTCTGAGTAGATGTGCACGGCTGCCATTAGTATGATCGCGGGCAGCATCCAATTCGGGGCGCTGAGGGCGATTGTCATTCCCAAGGCGGCGCCGAGTGAGTTGGATCCTGAGTCTCCCATCATTGCCTTTCCACGCGCGTCAACAATTCCAAATGCCAAGGCAATAGCTGCGATTGCTCCAACCAGCGGCATAGCGACAAGACGGCCGCACTTCACTATATATGTTACTACCAATCCAAAAAAAATAATAGCCACTGCCCTGCCCGGACGCAGATCAAAAAGATTAATTAGATTAGAAGATAGCGCAATGACAGATCCGGCCTGCAGAGCAAAGAATACGCTGTCATTGTATAACCAGAACCCGGCCCCAAGCGCAGTCAGTCCGCCGCCTAACGCCTTGACTGCGCCAGTCGTGACCTTGCCCTCAAAAAGGAGTTTTCTGAAATGGCCTTTGAATCCGCTGACTTCGCGGCTGCCCCAGATGTCGTCAATCGCGCCCAGTATCCACATCACGCCCATCACCGTCAGATACTGCCAGACGCGCGTGCACTCGACGACTCCTGAAGCGCAAAGGATGATTGCAGCAGTGGCGATATACGGGAATTCGATCAGCCCGTAAGATGACATTATGAGGTCATTGCGAAAATTGACTTTGAGCAGGCCGAATCGCGGCGCAGCACGCGCAACGGTCAAATGCCACAGTATGGCCAGGACCACCGACAATACAATATACGGCATATACGCGCAGCTCTACCTCTCAAGCGCCGGATTCGACGCTGCTCATATTTCTCGATATCAGGCTTTGGTTGTGCCGGCTATGATCTTGCTCATTCTTTCGCTAAGATCGCGCAGATATTTTTCGTCTCCGCCCGACAACTCAGCGGTCAGATATCCGCTGTAGCCTACCTCACCCAAAGACGCCTTGATCTCCGGCCAATTGACGTCGCCCTCAAGCAAATTGACCCATTCTCGCGGACCTTTTTTGAAGTCCTTGAGGTGAACCTTCTTTACTCTCGGCCCCAGGGTTCGAATCCAGTCCTGCGGCCACCCGAAAGCGATTACATTGCCGACGTCGAAATACATCTGAACCCATTTGCTTTTGAATTCATCGATATATCTGACGGCTTCAAGGGGAGACAACAAAAAGTTGTTCCAGACGTTTTCTATAAGAATCGGTATTTTGAGCTTCTCGGCAGTCGGGATAACTTCCTTGATGCGCTTTTGTGAGCGAGTATAGCAATCCACATATCGAACTTCCTCGTTCACCACGCCGGGCACAAGCAAAAGTCCGTCTGCGCCAAAGTCCTTGGCGTTTTGAAGCGCTCTCTTCAACTCTTCAACGCCCTGTTTGCCCACATTATCATCCGGCGAAGACAGCGGGGACTGCCATCCGCCGAAGATAACGGAATGGATAGGTAAGCCGGTTTTCTCCGCTGCATCGCACAGCGCCTTGACCTGGGCCGGATCATCGGTAGGAGAGGCTTCAATGCCCTCAAACCCAACGTCCTTTGCCAGTTTGAATCTATCTTCCACGCTCAATGAACCGGGCAGCATATTGAAGATGATACCCTTTTTGAGCTTGCCGTCTGCATTCGATTGTGACAACGCATTAGCCTCCGATTTCGATCGCAGTGTTCCCAGGGTGACCGCTGTCGCGGTCGCCCCGATTAAAAATTCACGCCTGTTCACGTTAGTCCCTCACTTACTTGGGCAACGCCCAAGGTTTCCGGTATGTGGGTCTGCACAGTTTCTGCGCTTCGGCGTCACCCACAACCTGACCTTTGCTGGCATCCCACTGCAGCTTTCGACCGGTATCGTACGACAGTTGTGCAAGGTCGAACGCCAGCGCCATCGGCTGATGATACTGGAACGAGCACAACGGCAGTTCGCGGGATTTGATCGAGTTCAAAAATTCCCGATCATGTCCGGGCGAAGATGGAATACTGGGCGCAGGAACTGCGGACTCATCGAGTTTGTCGCCTCCATCGTTATATAGCTGAAGCGAGCCATAATCTCCTATAAGCGTTCCGTTAGTGCCCTGGAATATAACAGCCAGCTTGCGTCCGCCGCCGGTGGGGCCGCCAAAGCCGAAGTTATACCCGTTGACCAATGAATGCATCCAAACCATTGAGAAGTCGTCAAATTCCCACGTCGCGTTGAAAGTATCCGGGATGTCACTCATATCCTGCAGAACAAACCGACCGCCGGAGGCTGAGACTGCTCTCAGCGGACCAGGATCCATCGCCCACCACGCAAGGTCAACGATATGCGGGCCAAGCTCGTGCAGGTAACTGCAAGAATAATGGCGGAAGTAGCGATGCTCTTCGAACAGAGACTTATTGAACTTGGTCAGGGGAGCGGGGCCAACCCATGTGTCCCAATCAAGCCCTTCAGGCGGCTCGGAGTCTGCAACGCGCTTGAGTCCGGGATACTCGTTCATATTGCAAACTATACGAACAGTGCTGATCTTTCCAAGCATGCCCGATCGAACAATCTCGACACATCGTCGGAAGTTGTCCCCAGCGTGAATCTGCGTGCCGACCTGCGTCATGCGCTTGTTTTCGACGGCAGCCTTGAGCATTAGTTGAGATTCCGCCGGATACAGGGATATCGGTTTTTCGCAGTAGACATCTTTGCCTGCCTGGCATGCCTCGATAGATATCAGTGCGTGCCACTGCGGCGGCGTCGCGATAACCACCGCGTCCAGGTCCTTTTGTTCGAGCAGTTTGCGATAGTCATGGTATGCTTTTGCAGTACCCTGTGTCTTTGCAACCGCATCTTTCAGCCGAGGCTCATAAACGTCGGAGATTGCGCCGACCCGCACATCGTCATAGCTGGTGAAGCCGTTGAATAATCCCATTCCGCGACCACCCACGCCGATAAACCCGATGTTGATTTTCTCACTGGGCGGAGTAGCTTTCGCCTGACCGCCTCCCGTCTGGGCAACTGCAGAAATACCTACTCCTGTCAAAGCCACAGCGGCTCCAGTCGTCTTCAAAAACTCACGCCTGGAAAGCTCCATTTCATTGTCCTCCATCATGTTCTCTGACCTCTCTTCCGGACTTTGTTTGTCGTCCTTCAATTCTCTTTCTTATAACTCGAACTATATCCCGAAACTGACGGCCACGATGCATAAAACCGGCCAAATTGCGACCTGTAACCCTGTGTGTAAGGGGCAGGGGAACCTCAACTATGGTAAAACCGTTTCTGAGTGCGTCGATTGTCATCGCGGTCTCGACGCCGAAACCTTCTTCAAAACCACCGATGGCCTCTATCAGTTCCCGACGAAACGCCCTTTGTCCCGATAGCGGAGCGGTTACGATCATTCCGCCAAGCCTGCGGATAGCCCACCTGGACAGTCGCATAACAAATCCAAATCCGCCCTTATGACCCTGCGGAGCCTTCATGGCAGCAATCGACATATCGGCATGCCCTGCCAGCACCGGTTCGAGCAATCGGCAGGTTTCCGAAGCGCACGAACCAAGATCCGCATCGATCATAAGATATATATCAGCCTCAAACTCTTGGACTCCCACGTTCAGAGCCGCACCCTTGCCTGAATTTTCCTCCAGACATATCGTATTGGCCCCGGCTTCTTCTGCCACATCAACGGTGTTATCCAGTGAGCCGTCATCTATCACGACCAGGTCATCTATCCCCGGCATAGCCAGCGCAGCAGCAACCGTATCCGCTATTCTATCCGCTTCATTATATGCGGGAATCAAGACAACAACACGCGGCATTTCAAATACTCCCCAGGCTCTTGGGAATCAAGCGGTCGGCAGTCTCTTTGGTGCCAAAGTTGGCCATCTCCCCGCCTAAAGCATATACGAGGCAAGTCTGGCCAATGGCATTGTCCGCATTATCGACCGTGGCTATGCCGGCTTTGTGCCATCCCGGAACATATGATAGCACAGCCGACGAAGTTTCACACCCCACTACCGTTACTCCGAACTTTTGAAGCGCAGCCGGAAGCTGAGAATCCACCACTAAAGAGAGATTGCGTTCATCAGACGACGCGCCTCCGAGAATCACGACCATTTTAGCTTGTTGATCACATGCGCCCGTAAAAACAGCGACTTCAGCTTTCTCCAGATTAGCCGCCATATATGCGCGTTTGCCGGAGGAAACCGTGTCGGCCAGCACCCTGAAGAGTTTCTCTCTGTCGGCTTTTGCATTACCGGTAGCAGTTAACCCGGTAGTAGCCAGAGCTTGGCTGACTTTCTCATCGTCGGAGAAGTCAAAATCTCCGTTGATATCCGCCACGCAGGTTATACGCGCACCGGCCATTTCAAGGGTCTGTTTCACCGAACCAGTCAGATCATCGTAATCCCCGGTCTGCACCAGCGCAATGTTGCGCCACTCCAGCTTTCCGCTAATAGCCATCGGCATAATCGCCCGGCAGTATTCCTGACACTGCCTCAGCGCGGTCGTTCTTTCTTCTTTTGTCTGGGTCGCCTTGATTATTTCATCTTTTAGCTTGCGCATATCCGTTTCATAACGCTGAATTGTCCTGCGTCCGGATGCGCTCGTCGTCGGGTCGCTATCAAAGGACGTGCCTATGACCATCCCGATCGCAAGCGCCAGAAAAACCGCAGCTAAACTGTATATGTGGTGACGTATGTCGATCACGCGGCTATCTCTCCCACATCCTCATCCTTATCCATACGTGCCAAAACTCTGATCTCAGGCGATCCGTCACGGTGTGGATATGATCCTGCACCGCAGGCGAAAGGGCTATTATGACTATCACAACAATCAGGGCAGCCAGCCCCAGAGCCGCCGCATGTCGTCCGCTTGGCTGCACCCTGTAGAGCTTGCTGACACCCTTGGCATCGACTAGTCTGTTCCCTACTTTCAATCTTACGAGAAAAGTGCTCGACATTCCTCTACGACCTTTGTCGAGAAAGTCGATAAGATGGGAATGTGTCCCCACCGCCACTATCATCTCCGCGCCCTTCTCATAGGCCAGCAGCAAAGCGATATCCTCACTCGTGCCCGGCACCGAACAGATTTTGGCCGACAGACCCAGATTCTGGATTCTTTTTAGCCCGGGAGATTCACCGCTGGCATAGGCATGCACTATCAACTCCGCCCCGCATGAAAGAGTATTGTCGGAAACGCTATCCATATCCCCAATGATAATATCCGGCTTAAGGCCGATCTCCAGCAGCGCATCCGCGCCTCCGTCCACGCCAATCAGCACAGGTCGGACATCGTTTATATAACTGCGGATAATTGCAAGATCCTCTTTGTAGCTCTCGCCGCGCACAACTACCAGGGCGTGCCTGCCGTTGATGTTAGTAGCCACATCCGGCAGTATTGCGGGGTCCAAAAGCAGGGATTTTTCCCTGGTAACGTATGTTAGGGTGTTTTCTGCGAAATGCTCCAGTTCAGCTCCCAGATTATTCTTCGCATCGTTTAACTGCCTGTTGACACTGTGCTTGTCAAGAAGCTCCCCCTGCGCGATAACTTGGTCTCCCCTGCATACCTGTCCGTCCCGCAAGGCGATCTGCTCTCCTTCTTTTATGTCATCAAACAGGCTCTCTCCCGCACCGTCAATCAATGGAATGCGAGCGTCAAGCAGCACCTTTGGCCCGAGATTTGGGTATCTTCCTGAACAGGATCTGGCGGCATTGACAACAGCCGCGACTTTTGCTTCCACCAGCATGCGCGCGGCGGTGGAATCAATATCGACGTGATTGATCAGAGCGATCTCGCCGGGCTTTAGGCGTTTGGCGAGGTTTTTCGTCTTTTTATCCAGCCTTATGGTTCCCAGAACCTGCAAGTGACAATATCTCCCTGGCGTGTTGTATGGCAGCTCCCGATGTATCTTCGGCGCCGAGCATTCTGGCTAACTCAACTACGCGATCCTCGACATTGAGCGCTTTGAGTTGAACTACGGTGCGATTATCCCGCACAATTTTCGATATGTTGAAATGAGATTCTGCTTTGCCGGCGACCTGCGGCAGATGAGTGACGCACATCACCTGACATCTTCGACCAAGTGATGCCNNCGTCAAAGACCATAGTCGGCGTCTGCCCGCGCACTACGACCGTCTTCAGAGCAAGCATAATTCTCGACATTTCCCCGCCGGATGCAATCCGAGCAAGGGGTTTGACCGGTTCGCCGGGGTTAGGTGATATTAGAAATTCTACTGCATCAGCCCCGCTTGGCCCTGTATCAGCGGCCTCGATGGATACCTGAAAGCGCGTCTTTTCCATGGCAAGGGCTTTCAATTCCGACTCTACCAGCCCTTCGAACTGCTGCGAAGCTCCCTTTCGTATCTTCGTCAGCTTCGCACACTCACTGTTTAACTCCTCCTGCAAAGCGACGATCTGTTCCGACAGACTCGAAGTACGCTCATCGGCGTTGATCAGAACGTCCAATTCCTGAGCGATGCTATCAGCATATCCTACGATATCGGATATCTCATCTCCATACTTCCGCTTCAGGCTTTTGATGAGTTCCAGCCTCGCATCCACTTGTTCCAATCGATCCGGGTTGGCCTCTACCTGCTCCACATAATCCCGAACCGCAGCCACTCCCTCCTGTGCGTTTGCCAAAGCCGCATTCAACGTCTCCGCAAGCGCATCCATAGACGGGTCAAGAGCAGCTATTCTTTGAGCAATACCCGTCGCCTCACTTAGTCGATCTACTGCACAAGCCTCAGAGCCGGAGAGAGAGCCGTAGAGTTCGGACGCGGCAGCATATAGCCTTTCCGCATTAGCCAAACGGTTTTTTTCTGCGACAAGGGATTCCTCTTCGCCTTCAACAAGCTGCGCGGATCGGATTTCAGCAAGCTGAAAGTTATACAGATCCGCCAGTCTCGCCCTCTCCCGTTCGTCTGTTTGCAGTCGATGAAGGTCGTGTTTGAGGGATTGAAGTTGATCGTAGAGAGAGGATATGGCATATCGCAATGAGCGGGCATCCTCTCCGATCCAGTTATCGAGGATTTCCACGTGAATAGAGGTCTGCAAAATGGACTGGTGCTCGTGTTGTCCGTGGACATCTACAAGGTGGGTTGTGATACTCCTGACCGCAGCAGCGGTGGCCGGACGACCGTTCACCCTGGCCTGAGACCTTCCGCTGCGCGATATTTCCCTGGCAAGGATAATCGTGTTGTCCTCAACATCAAATCCATTTTCCGCAGCAGCATCGCACGCCGCCGGGCTATCCGATACATCGAATACAGCTTCCACGATGCATTTGCGCGCTCCGGTGCGAATTATATCGGAGCCGGTGCGCCCGCCCAGTGCGACTTCGAGTGCATCGACAATAATGGACTTCCCCGCGCCCGTTTCCCCGGTAAGCACACTGAAGCCGCCGCCCAACTCCAGAGTGAGTTCGTCGATCAAAGCAAAATCCCGTATATGTAATTCAACGAGCAATGACCCGACTCCCGGGCATAATTTTACGCAGCCAGCCCTTTGATGCGTGATCAGGTGTTATAACGTTCGCCCCAGCGCATACGAGTCTGGAGCTTATCATAAAAGCTGTGTGGGTCAAATTGGATCAACCTGGCCGTAAACTCCGCTTTGCCTATCTCAACCACATCCGCACATTCAAGCGGCTCACCCAATTGGCCGTCAAGGGTCAGCATCAATCCCTGCTCTGTACCCGAACATTCGCCTATAATCTGCACAGTCTCCACGTCCGGGACAACCATAGATCGCACGTTCAGCGTGTGCGGACAAACGGGAGTAAAGATCAATACGCTGACATCGGGATGCACCACAGGCCCGCCCGCCGAAAGAGAGTAAGCTGTGCTTCCAGTAGGGCTGGATATGATAACGCCATCTGCGGCATAAGTCACAATGAACCGACCATTGACATAAGTCCGCAGTGATGCCATTCTTGCGAAAGGCCCTTTGGAGACGACCACGTCATTAAGGGCGTAATACGTGGCGATAGGCTTGTTTTTACGTATAACCGACGCTCTAAGCAGCACACGTTCGCTGATTATATAGTCACCGGCAAGAGCCTTCTCAAGGGATTGTTTGACTGCCTCAGGCTCTATCTCAGTGATAAAACCATAGTGCCCGAAGTTGACGCCGAGCATAGGAGTGCCATACGGAGCCGCCAGCCTGTTCCAACGCAGCATTGTCCCGTCGCCGCCCATAATCACCAGCATATCGCTGCGAGCCAGGGCATCATCCTCAGCCCCGAGATCTGGTCTGCCAACAGATGCGGCAGCCTCCGGGATCATAACAGGAAAAATGTCATGCGCTTCCAGCCAGGTTACCAACTCCCCGGCAAGCAGCATGGCATCTTCCTTATGCGGGTTAGGCGCAAGGCCAACAATTTTCACCTGAATCCTCTTAGGTGCAATGCAATGTCCGTTGTCAAATAGTATTAGCTCGGCGAATCTGCCGCAGTCGGTCTGTTAAATCGCTCAAGATTGCGCTTTGCGTCAGCGTTGTTGGGATCGACTTCAAGGGCCTTTCGATATTGAGCCTTTGCCTGGTCGAGTTGATTCTTTTTTTCCAATTCAACGCCGAGGTTATTGTATGCCGCTGAAGATTTCGGGTTAATGCCGATAGCCTTATTATACTGAGCAATGGCATCGTCAGTGCGTCCCAGCATCGAATAGGCCAGCCCAAGACCATAATGCGCTTCCGCTGAGTTGGGATTAACGCTGATTGATTTCTCGTATGCCGCGGCTGCCTTGGCATAATCCTGAGCCTGATATTGCAAATTGCCCAGATTAATGGCGGCTGCATGTTGCTTTGAATCCAGCTTGAGAGCCGCATCCCATGCCTGAATTGCTTCGGCATTTTTGCCCTCTACCATACACGCAGTAGCTAGATTGAGCCAGGCTGAAAGCAGGGTGGGTTTCTTTTTGCATGCGCTATCGAGGTTTTTGATGCCGTCTGCTGCCTGTCCTGCCTTAAACTGCGCCCATCCAAGTCCGGCAAGGGACTCGGCGTCATCGGGCTTAATCGATAAAGCAGCCTGAAACTCAGGGATAGCCTTGCCGAATGCGGCTTGTCTCGAATAGATGACTCCGGCGTTATAGCGGGCAGTGAAATTGTCGGGCTGCTTTGAAGAGACGGCTGCATAATGCGCTAAAGCTCCCGCATCGTCACCGGACGCCGAAAGCAACTCAGCCAGAGCCAGACGAGTGTCAGCGTGATTTGTATCCGAAGCCAGTGCCTTTTCGTATGCCTTTCTGGCCCCGGCGCTGTCACCGGTGGATTGCAGCAACAGTCCAAGGTTGTAGGAGTATTCGGCGTTATCAGGAGCCAGTTCGACAGCCTTGCGGCAGGCTGTTATAGCCTCGGTCTTTCGGCCTTTTTTCAGCAGCGCAAGGGCAAGATTGTTTTGAAGCGCACCGTTAGGCGCGGCCTGCGACTCCGTTTTGCGATATTGCTCGATAGCCTTGTCCAACTGGTTCATATTGTAATAGGCGATGCCGAGATTATAGTGCGCCTCAGCCCAGTTTTTGTGGAGCACAAGCGCCTGCTCAAGCTCCGGTATAGCCTTTTCATTTTGGTTCAGACCGATATAAGTCATACCAAGATTCAGGCGAAGTTCATCGCTATCCGCTTTGAGCGTCCGTGCTTCCTGCAGTTGCACAAGCGCCCCGGAATAGTCTTGCTTTTGTAGCAGCAAAAATCCAAGCCATCGCCGAATGCCCGGGTCCTTGGGTTTTTCCGTGACAGCTTGCTGGGCTGCTCCTATCGCTTCATCAATCTTGCCTTGCTTGTAAAGTGTTTCCCATTTACTGGCCGCTGCAGAGGCAGAAATACTAAAAACAAGAACACATAGACTTGCAAGCAGGCCGGCCAGGACGAAACGGCTGGTCAAATGATGATTGGCGCGCATGTTGACAATCTCCTTAGTTGGTTTCATTATTTGAGACCTGTCTTTTATGGGCTTATTATAGCAGCAGCTAAGCGTCAAAACAAGGAAGACATCAGCTCTGCCAATATGCAATAGCAGTTCACGAGTCACTCGGCCTCCACTTCTCAGGCTGCACAGGCCGGTTTGCCTGCCTGCTACAAAGAATTGGGTGAGACGAAAAGCATCTAAACAAGATTCTCCGGATTCAAACCCTGCAGATAGTCCGGTACGAATCTGCCGTCTTTTCGAATCAATTCGTCGTCAAAGTAAATCTCTCCGCCGCCGAACTCAGGAGTCTGGATCAATACCAAATCCCAGTGAATCTTAGAGCGGTTGCCGTTATCGGCCTCTTCATAGGCTTGCCCCGGAGTTAGATGCAGCGACCCGGCAATCTTCTCATCAAACAATATATCCCTCATAACTCTCGTGATGTGAGGGTTGAAACCGAGGCTAAACTCTCCCACATAACGAGCCCCTTCGTCGGTATCGAGGATTTCATTAAGAGACTTTGTATCCGAACTCGTCGCCTCCGCCACTTTTCCGTCCTTAAAAACAAGCCTAACATCATCGAGGGACTTGCCCTGATAGATCGTGCCCGCGTTATAGCGGATCACTCCGTTAATGCTGTCTCGAACGGGCGCGGTAAAGACTTCGCCGTCCGGTATGTTTCGATCACCATCGCATTGTATCGCGGAAATACCCTTGATGGAAAACTCCAGATCGGTATCATTAGGGCCAACTATGCGCACGCGATCAGCGCGCTCCATTCGATCCTTGAGCGGCGCTTCAGCTTCGGCCATTTTTGCATAGTCGAGAGTGCATACGTCGAAATAGAAATCCTCAAACTGCTGAGTGCTCATTCCTGCCAACTGGGCCATAGAAGGGCTTGGCCACCGTAAAACCACCCACTTGGAGTTGGATACCCGTTGATCGAGAACAGGCTTTTGCCAGTGCGACTGATATATTTTGCGTTTATCGTCCGGCACATCTGACGTTTCATTTATATTAAATCCGCCGCGAACGCCGATATAGGCTTGCATCTCCTTCATAAAATCCAGATCGCGCTTGCCATAAACCCTGGATTGCTCCTCGGTGGAGTTCATGTATAAGGCTCGCATCACTCTCTGGCCATAAGTCTGAGCAAACGGCAGTCCGCCGGCCTGGGCAACGCAGTCGATAAGCAGCGCGACCATCTCTTCAGGCACGTCGAACCCCTCAATCAGCACCCTTTCACCGGGCTGCACCTTGGTGGAATAACCGACCAGCAAGTCGGCAAGCTTTTTCATCCGCGGGTCTATCATAATTTTACTCCTGTATAAAAAACGCCCTGTTAAATGGTTCCATAATCGGCCAGTTCACGTAAGTTATCAATCGACTGAAGCACTACCTGCTTGCCGCGAGACAAAATCAGCCCTTCAGCCTCAAACTTTGCCAACAGCCTTGAAAGGGTTTCACCGGTCATCCCAAGGTGTGAGGCCAGGGTTTGCTTGGGCATTCCCAATTCAACAGTGACTAAATCTGCCACATTATCCCCGGCCCGTGACAATAGAAATGCGGCGAATCTTGCGCTGGCGTCCTTAAGGGTAAGAGACTCAATACTGGACACGAGCCTGTGCGCCCACGTAGCCATCGACGCCATCAACTGCAGACTCACGTTCGGACGTTCGGTAAGCAGTTTCATGAACTCATCTCTGCGCAGCAGTATCAGATTAGTGTTCTGCACTGCCGCTGCCGAGGCCGGATAGCCCGTGCCTAAAAATAACGCCGCCTCGCCGAACGGATCACCCGGCAGCGCAATATGAAGCACGTGCTCCTTGGCTTCAAAAGACTCCTTATATATCTTCACAACGCCGCTTTCCACGATATACAAACCACGACAGACCTCACCCTCTTCGAATATGACAGTATTTCCCGGTCGGTGTGAT
>LSQX01104604.1_pt4 | contig 25673 bp, 27 predicted proteins | sample 654561 | NCBI WGS metagenome assembly LSQX01 (sample SAMN04489861, study PRJNA283612) | anaerobic digester metagenome | isolation source: 4 biogas reactors fed with cattle manure at either 37C or 55C with and... | place: Denmark: Kongens Lyngby | collected 2014 | reverse complement strand
CGAAATCCGGGCTGTTTTAAATACTAACTTAAGTGCTACTGATTACTCAGGACACTTAGCAAAACGCAAATAAGGTAGAGCAATATCTAACTCACCATATTTTTCTGCGGCTTGCTCATCATTAAGGCTAAGTGCAACAATCACGTCTTCACCAGGCTGCCAGTCAGCAGGAGTAGCGATGGCAACACCATCTGTGATTTGGATCGCATCAAGAGCACGTAGGATCTCAGCAAAGTTACGTCCAACAGACATTGGGTAAGTTAAGGTTAAACGAATTTTCTTATCAGGACCAATGATAAACACGGTACGTACGGTTGCACTGTCAGCTGCCGTTCTACCGTCTGGCAAGTAAGCTTCGGCTGGGAACATATCGTAAAGCTTAGCTACAGTAAGAGAGGTATCATCAATGATAGGAAAATTGGCCGGTACTTCAGCAAACTTACTGATATCCTGCTTCCACTTCTCATGGTCTTCAGCACCATCCACAGAAACACCAATTACCTTAGTATTACGCTTTTCCCACTCAGCAGCTAAACGGGCAACCGCACCAAACTCAGTAGTACATACAGGCGTGAAGTCTCTAGGGTGTGAAAAGATAATAGTATAACTATCACCAATAAAATCATGAAATTTGATCTCACCAGCTGTTGAGTTAGCGGTAAAATCTGGGGCGATATCATTAATGCGTAACGACATAAGCTCTCCTATAACTTTTAATTAATAAATGAATTTATTTGCTGCAACGTGATACATTGCTATGTGTACGGCTGCGGTCACTTTTAGTTGTGAACGACCTAATGTAAATCATACTAACACAGTAATTTTCATTTCTTTAATAAAAATTACTGTCTTATATATAGCGCATAGTTATTTACATTTTTATTAAAATAAGTTTTTCATATATCACAATCAGTAAATGTTAGCGATCTTCAATATTACATTACCCATTTTTTTACTCATCGCCGTTGGTTACAGTGCGGTCAAATTGGGATTCTTGACCTTAGAAAAAAATCGTGGCCTGGGTAGCTATGTCCTAAATTTTGCCTACCCAGCTCTCGTGTTTAATGCCATATCAACACTCGACATTAGTAGTGCCTTTATATGGGAATATGTTTTCATTTATGGTGGCCTTACCATCGCCTTATACTGGATCGGTGTACTAGTCAGTCTTAAGCTTCTGGGACATCAGACCGTACATTCAGCACTCAATGGCCTTGGCTTAATCTTCTGTAACACAGCTTTTATAGGCTATCCAGTACTGGCTCAAGTCATTGGTCCAGAGCAAGCCGCTATTTTCTTGAGTATGAATTTACTCTTTGAGAATTTACTTGGTGTCTTACCGACTATTTTACTCTGCGAATTATCCTCAGATAAAAAGAAAAATGCCTTTAAACTCCTACTGACTGCGCTTAAAAAAATAATGACCAGCCCCCCAATTGTCGCAATAATCAGTGGCATTATTTTTTCTCTATTAGGTCTTGGTGTCGTAGATCCCATTAGAAAAACCCTCACTATGCTGAGCATTGCTGCAGCACCGGTTGCTCTTTTTGCCATTGGCGCAAACCTAAATGCCATTCGTTTCCGTTCTAGTATCAAGGTTGCTATTCCTATTACTTTAGGCAAGTTAGTACTCTTTCCAAGTCTAGTTTTCTTAGGCTTCAAGCTTTATGGTGTAGACGATCCGACAACGATTATGTCTGGTGTTTTATTAGCCTCAGCTCCCGCCGCCACCATCTATGCCTTGATTGGCATTCAATATGGTGAAGGTGCTAAAGCGTCGGGTAACTTGATTGTAATGACATTGGCCTCATTTATTAGCTTGAGCGTCATTTTAGCGCTTTGGGATTATTTCTACGGCTTCCCTATTGCACTATAAAAGTACTGACAAGTAAATTGTAACAATTATTTAACAGACTCTTGAAAGCTGAGAAATCGACCCTATAATTAGCACTCATAAGGGTAGAGTGCTAAAGCTCTCCCGTTTCAGTGAGTTATATTTAAATTTTTCTTATTCTTTAAGGAGTTTTCTATGGCATTGCGTCCTTTACAAGACCGCGTAATCATCAAGCGCTTAGACAACGAGCGTACTACCGCTTCAGGTATTGTTATCCCTGAAAGCGCTGCTGAGAAACCTGATCAAGGTGAAGTAATTGCAGTTGGTCCTGGCAAAGCTGCTGACAACGGTAATTTAATCCCAGTATCAGTCAAGGTTGGTGACAAAGTATTATTCGGCAAATACGCTGGCCAAACAGTAAAAGTTGACGGTGAAGATTTGCTAGTAATCAACGAAGACGAAATTTTGGCAATTGTTGAGTAATCAAGCACTATAGACAAAGATGTCCATTCGCTGCTCCTAAAAACAGCGAATTATTCACATAAAGAATTTTTAATCCATGCTGATCTCATCAGCTTCGATCAAATAAAAGGAAAATTGACATGGCTGCAAAGCAAGTATATTTTGGTGATGATGCACGTACTCGCATTATCCGTGGTGTTAACACTCTAGCTGACGCTGTTAAGACCACCTTAGGCCCTAAGGGTCGTAACGTAGTTTTAGAGCGTTCTTTTGGCTCTCCTACTGTTACTAAAGACGGTGTTTCTGTTGCTAAAGAAATCGAATTAAAAGACCGTTTTGAAAACATCGGTGCACAATTAGTTAAAGAAGTTGCTTCTAAAACTTCAGACAGCGCTGGTGACGGTACAACCACAGCTACTGTATTAGCTCAAGCCATCGTACAAGAAGGTATCAAATACGTTGCTGCTGGTATTAACCCAATGGATCTTAAGCGCGGTATTGACAAAGCAGTTGTCGTTGCAGTTGAAGAGTTGAAAAAACTTTCTAAGCCTTGTACAACTACTAAAGAAATTGCCCAAGTAGGTTCTATTTCTGCTAATAGCGATGCTTCTATCGGTGACATCATTGCTAACGCAATGGAAAAAGTAGGTAAAGAAGGTGTTATTACCGTTGAAGATGGTAAGTCCTTAGAAAACGAATTAGACGTTGTAGAAGGTATGCAGTTTGACCGCGGTTACCTTTCTCCTTACTTCATTACTTCTCCTGAGAAGCAAGTCGCTGCTCTTGAAGAGCCTTTCGTTCTTATCTACGACAAGAAAATTAGCAATATCCGTGACTTACTACCTATTTTGGAGCAAGTTGCTAAATCTAGCCGTCCGCTATTGATTATTGCTGAAGACATTGAAGGCGAAGCCTTAGCTACGCTTGTTGTTAACAACATCCGCGGCATCTTAAAAACAACTGCTGTTAAAGCTCCTGGTTTTGGTGATCGCCGTAAAGCCATGCTTGAAGATATCGCCATCCTAACCGGTGGTACTGTTATCTCTGAAGAGACAGGCATGTCCCTAGAAACAGCGACTGTCGAAATGCTTGGTCAAGCTAAGCGCATCGAAGTTGCTAAAGAAAGCACAACCATCATTGACGGCGCAGGCGACAGTGCAAGCATTGAATCTCGCGTTAAGCAAATCCGTGCTCAAATCGAAGAATCTACTTCTGATTACGACCGTGAAAAGCTTCAAGAGCGTGTTGCTAAATTAGCCGGTGGTGTTGCAGTAATCCGTGTTGGCGCAGCGACTGAAGTTGAGATGAAAGAGAAAAAAGCTCGCGTAGAAGATGCTTTACACGCTACTCGTGCTGCGGTTGAAGAAGGTATCGTTCCTGGTGGTGGTGTTGCACTAGTTCGCACCAAAGCAGCCATTGCCGCTCTTAAAGGCGACACAGCTGACCAAGACGCAGGTATTCGTTTAATTCTTCGCGCCATCGAAGCTCCTCTACGCACCATCGTTTCTAACGCAGGTGAAGAAGAAAGTGTGGTTGTGAACGAAGTCATCAAAGGCGAAGGTAACTACGGTTATAACGCTGCAACTGACGAATACGGTGATCTAGTTGAGCAAGGTGTTTTAGACCCAACTAAAGTAACTCGTTCTGCACTACAAAACGCAGCATCTATTGCTGGTTTACTCTTGACATCAGAAGCCGCTGTTGCTGACATTCCTGAGGACAATCCTGCTCCTGCAATGCCTGATATGGGTGGCATGGGCGGTATGGGTGGCATGGGCTTCTAAGCTTAGTTACTCAACGTCCTTATAAGCAGCTACGGGCTGCTTATAACACAAAATGGTGTCTCCTTGTGAGGCACCATTTTTTTTGCTCTTTTATTTTGCTTTTATGCCTTTCACAGGATTAAACATCGCGGTTAGACCTACAATATGAACAGCTGATTTGAATCAACACTGATTTCCTCTGATATAAATCGTATGTCTAAATTTATTGAAAAATTACAAAACGCTTGGGATAAACAAAACTCTCTACTTGTTGTCGGCCTAGATCCGGATCAACAACGTATGCCGGAGTCTCTTTTAGAAAGTAAGACACCTATCTTTGATTTTTGTAAAGGAATCATCGACGCTACCGCTGAGTTCGCTTGTGCCTTCAAGCCACAAATTGCTTATTTTGCCTCTCAAGGTGCTGAGATGGCACTGACACAACTTTGCCACTACATTAGCAGTACCTATCCTGATCTGCCTATTTTGCTAGATTCTAAGCGTGGTGACATCGGCACGACCGCTGACCACTACGCTAAAGAAGCCTTTGAACGCTATTGTGCAGACGCCATTACGGTCAACCCTTACCTAGGATTCGACTCGATCGAACCTTATCTAGCATGGGAAAACAAGGGAGTGATTATTCTCTGCCGTACCTCTAACCAAGGCGGCTCAGACTTCCAGTTTTTTGAATCGGCCGACGGCACCCCACTCTATTTAGAAGTGGCCAAAACCGTTGCCGAAAAGTGGAATCATTCCGGACAATGCGCATTAGTCGTCGGTGCTACTTACCCTGAAGAGATTGCCAAAGTAAGAGCATGCGTTGGCGACGAAATGCCTCTATTAGTACCTGGTATCGGTGCACAGGGAGGCGATATTGAAGCCACTGTTATGGCTGGAGCCAATAGCAAGGGTCAAGGACTGATGATTAACTCCTCACGCGCTATTTTGTATGCTAGCTCCGATATTGACTGGCAGGATGCCGCAGCGGCAGAGGCTCGCAAGACTCGCGATAGTATTAATGCTGCTCGCGAACTATTTCTAGCAGCCAAAACAAAGGCCGAAGAGGTTTAACACCTTTCCGGCCAAAATCTCACGCAAAAACAGATTAACTGATTGAGCCACTAAGTAGAGCTTAGTGGCTCTAGCGTCCTAACCAGCTGGTCAAGAATAAAGTAGCAGCTTTGCAATCGAACCTCTGCCCTATCTCCCTCAAAATGACGCGTAAACGGCAAGGTTACAATCCCATCATCGGCAGTTCTTTTAGCTAGCGCAAAGCACACCATCCCCACTGGCTTAGCCTCTGTACCCCCTCCAGGCCCAGCCACACCGGTTACGCTTACTGCCAGGGTAGAAGTCGGCACCTTGAAAAGCACGCCTTCAGCCATCTGAATAGCAACCTCCTCACTCACGGCACCATGCCTATCAAGTGTATCTGCACTCACATCCAGCATCGCCATCTTAGCATCATTACTATAGGTGATAAAACCTCGATCAAACCAACGACTAGAGCCTGACACCATAGTAATAATGCCACTAAGTAGACCTCCTGTACATGACTCAGCCGTGCTTAAAAGAACGCCATGATGCTCTAAATGCTTACCTAAAGTAGCTGACAGCTCCGTAAACTCATCAAAAAAGTCTTTCATGATCCAATGATCACTCCCATTAAGCGAATAATAACTGCAACAGAAAACAAGACGTATAGGGCAGCAATCACATCATCAAGCATAACCCCAAAACCATTTTGAAACTGCTGTTCAAAATACTTAATTGGCCAAGGCTTCAAAATATCGAAAACCCTAAATAACACGAAATAAGTTAAATACCAAAATGGACCAGAGGCAATCGGTGTTGTCACAAACAGTACCAACCAAAAGGCCACCCACTCGTCCCAAACAATACCACCGTGATCATCTACACCTAACTCGTCACACACCTTTTGACTGCAGTATATTCCGTACAAAAAACATAACACTAAAAAACCGCCAATCAACCAGTCACTTTGCAACAGATGACTCAAAGGGAACCACAGCAACAAAGCCAATAAGGTTCCCCAAGTGCCTGGGGCAGGACGTACCAAACCAGATCCAAAACCAAAAGCAAGGAAGCGATGAGGATTCTTAAGAATCCAAGAAAGACTGGCTTGCACCCGACTGTCTGTGATAATAATCTCTTCTTTCATAATAATTAAAAAAACCTACGCTAGGCGAAATGATTAAAGCCCTGAGGCAAATTTCTTATAACTTGTTGAGCCGAATCCAACAGCACTAAATCATTTTCAGCTGTTATTTGACCAATACGGCATAATTTTGTCGTCAAGTTTACTGCACATTGCTGTATTTCGAGACGATACTCTGGTCGAGCAGTAAAACATAATTGATACTCGTCGCCCCCTGCTAAGACCGCTTGCTTACGCTGCTCAGGGCAGAGTTTTAGCAAGGCCTGATGCACCGGGATTTTTTCATAATGAAGCACAGCACCCACCTGACTTGCCTTGAGAATGTGTGACAAGTCCTGTAGCAAACCATCAGAAACATCAATCATAGCCCGAATAAAGGGCTTCAGGGCCAGCCCAAGATGCACTTGTGGCTCCGGTTGCTCTAAACGCTTCCGAGTTATCTCAAGTGATTTCACTTCTTCAGGAGAAAGTGGCGACAGCTTTTGTTTAGCTAACAAATCAAGAGCAAATTTAGGAGCGCCCAATTCACCACTAACCCAAATATCATCACCAACACTAGCTTTAGAGCGTAATGTATGAGGTTGATTAGCGAGCCCTAGAGCAGTCACACTGACAAAAACACCTTGCTCACTACGAGTTGTATCCCCACCAACCAAAGCGCAGTCAAAACGCTCTGCTAATGCCTTAAATCCCCTACTAAACGCATCAAGCCACTGCGTATTAGCCTCAGGCAAACCTAAACCCAACAAGCAAGCCACCGGCTTAGCACCCATAGCTGCTAAATCAGACAGATTAACAGCCAAGGCTTTATGCCCCAATAAAAAAGGGTCGACATCTGAAAAAAAATGCCTACCCTCAATTAATACGTCTTTACAAACGACTAAGTCGCCCTGCGGCAACTCTAGAACAGCACAATCATCACCAATACCCACAAAAGCAGCAGACTCCGTAATAGAGGCCAAGCTCTTTGTGAAGTATTGGCGAATTATGGCAAACTCATCCACTAACGACCGCCTTTTACCTCGATTGAACGCAATTCTGCGGCTAACTTATCGAGTACGCCATTAACAAATTTAAAACCGTCTGTACCACCAAACTCCTTGGTCATCTCAACTGCCTCATTAATGACCACCCGATAAGGTACATCTAGACTATTTTTAAGCTCAAAAGCCGCAATCATCAGAACACTGTACTCTACCGGAGAAAGCTCATTAACTGGACGGTCCAAATACGGTTCTATTTCCGTTTGTAGCGCAGCATGCTCACGAAGTACTCCCTGCAACAATCTTTCTAACAGCTTATGATCTGCCTTATCATAGTCTTCCAGTTCCCTGAGATTAGCCTCAATCAGGCCAATCTCAGCAGCCTCAGGCGCAATAAACCAACCATATAAGCCCTGCAAAGCTAATTCACGAGCACGACGGCGTGCACTTTTTTTAATACTCAACTTATTCCCTTACTTCTCATCTTCTTCGTCGATGTCGTCTTCATCAAAGTCTTCATCGTCAAAATCATCATCTTCATCATCGATTTCGTATTCTGGCGCTAAATAGCTGACCAGATTAGCCATCTCAACCGCAACAATAGCGCAATCAATGCCCTTTTCTTCAGCTCGAGCTGTCGCTTGCTCCTCATCTTCGGTGGTTAAAATACCATTAGCGATAGGTACACCAGTCTCTAAAGCAACACGCGTGATAGCTGCAGCTGATTCATTACTCACCACTTCAAAATGATAAGTTTCACCACGGATCACGGCACCTAAAGCAATTAAAGCATCAAACTCATCCGTTTGAGCCATCTCATGTAGTGCAAAGCCTGCCTCTAAAGCACCAGGCACTGTCACGACCATGATATTTTCCTCGTCCACACCCAACTCACCTAATTGAGCTAGACATGCTTCCAGTTCCGTATAGGTAATTTCCTCTGTGAATCGAGCACAAACAATACCAATGTGCAGATCTTCACCATTTAAATCGGGCGCTAAAGTATAGGGTTTCATAGTAAAGTCCTTTGTAGTAAACCTTTGGTTAAGCTCGATGAGCACTATGCATCATGAGAATCAGATTGATCTTGGTAAAAGCCGGTAACAGTCAAACCATAACCAGCCATACTCGGTATTTTAACGGGTGTAGCCATCAAGCGCATTTTAGAAACATGTAAATCTTTTAAAATCTGCGCCCCTACACCATAGGTACGTAAATTATATCCATCGTGCTTGCGAACCTTAGGTGCCTCAGCCTTTGGATCGACACTCCATGACGCGACCTGATGAGCCACCTCGGCACAACTGTGTGCCTGATCACAATTAAGCATCACCATCACACCACTGCTAGATTGGCTAATAGCTTCAAGTGCCGCAGCCACTCCCCAACTATGGGAAGTATCCTCACAATCCAACACATCCAGCATAGTAACGGGCTCATGTACTCGCACTAAGACCTCACTCTCCGGCTTAATTTCACCATGTACTAAAGCAATATGGGTCGCACTTGATGTTTTATCCTGATAAGAGACGGCCTCAAAACTCCCCCACGGCGTAAGCATTTGCTTGCTACCCAAGCGAGTAATCATAGACTCGTGCTCACTACGATACTGAATCAAGTCAGCAATTGTACCGATTTTAATGCCAAATTGCTTTGAAAACTCAATTAAATCCGGCATACGAGCCATCTCGCCATCGGGTTTAAGGATCTCACAAATAACTGCTGCGGGTGTCAACCCTGCCATCGCAGTTAAATCACAGCCTGCTTCGGTATGCCCTGCACGAATCAAAACACCGCCTGGCACCGCACGCACTGGAAATATATGACCAGGAGAAACGACATCATCAGGGCCGGCACCAGGAGCAACTGCAGCTTTAATCGTCGTTGCCCGATCAGCCGCTGAAATACCAGTGGTCACACCTTCTGCAGCCTCAATAGAGGTGGTAAAGTTGGTTTCAAAACCACTTTGGTTATTCGAGGTCATCAAGCCTAGACCAAGCTGCTCACTACGCTCACCAGTAATGGTCAGACATACTAAACCACGAGCATGGGTCACCATAAAGTTAATCGCATCCGGCGTAACAAAATCTGCCGCCATCAAGAGGTCGCCTTCATTTTCACGGTCCTCTTCATCGACCAAGATAACCATACGGCCTTGGCGTAACTCCTCAATAATTTCGCTTACCGAAGAAATAACGGTAGAAGCTTCACCTGTTTCAACCAAATCTTTATTCAGATTCTGCTCAGAACTCATAATTAATCACTTTTCCATCAATTAAAAATATGATGTTATTGTACCCCTAAGCGCTGTCTATAGTGTTAAAGAGCAATTTATTTTTAGGCCATCAATAAAACAACAAGAAGCTTTTATAAAAATACGGAACATTTAAATTGTTCAGTAGTCTAAAAACTGATTCAACTATTAACTATTATGATTTTTATTTTAAGTTAAAACCAAAATTACTCATGTAAAAATAGTTTACATTTAAGCTATCGCAATGAAACGGTTTTTATGCAAGAATCATAGTAGAAAGACTAAATTTAAATCAATTGATATCTATCAGCCTAATATTTCTCGGACGTTTAAAAATTTAACCAAGTTAGCCAAAAGGAATCCCCATGAACATCGACTTAGAGACCAGGATTAACGATTCCAGTAGCGAAGATCTCCGATTGGTGCTTCGCCTGGCCGCCTTTAATAATCTCATTCAAAACGAGCTCCGCAACCGCTTGCGCCTTGAGTTTGACATGACGGCACCGCGTTACGATTTACTGGCACAACTTGCTAACGAACCCCAAGGTTTAAAGATGGGCGAGCTTTCTGAACGTTTAATGGTCAGTAATGGCAACATCACAGCTATCAGTTTGCAATTAGAAAAAGTCGGTTTAATCAGCCGTACCACTAACCGGCAAGATCGACGCAGTACCTTTATAAAAATGACCACTAAGGGAAAAAAAGCCTACGCCAAGATGGAAGCAAGCTATAACCAATGGGTAGAAGAACTACTGAGTGGCCTTACTGATAAAACTAAAAACAGCCTCTATAAGAATTTAGAAGTAGGCAAGAATGCAACCGCAGCCATCTTGACTCCTGACACTAACAAGGAATAACTTTTACAATTTCTTTTTATGACCATCGAACAAGAACTCAAACTTCATGTCCCCAAAGACTTTCGTCAAGCAGTAAAGGAAGCTGTTAATACCACCACTGCTGAAACGATTCATTTGCACGCATTTTATTTTGATACACCCGGGCGTGAGTTAGCTCGTGCGGGCATTGCCCTTCGTCTGCGCAAAGAGCAAGGAATCTGGATTCAAACCATCAAGCTACCTGGTGACGATTCCCTAAGCAAAGTTGAATACAACCATCCGCGCCCTGAGGCCACACTAGATCTCGACTTATATGCAGGAACACCTGCCGAGAAGGCTTTTAGTGAATTAAGTGAGGCTTTAGAAACTCGTTTTGAAACAGATATACAACGCACACTGAGACTGCAAGAAAGCTCAGATAGCGTCATCGAACTAGCATTTGATATAGGCACTATTCGCTCTGGCTCATTAGAAATCCCTGTGTGCGAACTAGAGTTTGAACTCAAAGAAGGATCTTCTGCTGCAATTTTCAACTTGGCTGAGGTATGGCAACAACAGCATCACTTTATTTTAGACTTCAGAAGCAAAGCAGAACGAGGAGATACTCTGGCCAATGCAGTTCGTGAAGCAACCCAACTTGATAGCAGCTTTAAGCTATGGCGTGCTTGGGAAGCGAGCGACTCAGGACTTAAACTTGTAAAAGACGCAGCTCCCTCAGTTAAAAAGGACCTGCAGGCTTATATTGAGCAGGTCGCAAGAAATGCTGCAATCATCGCAGGCATTGATCGTGTTGATATCGACAACACATTAGTACTGGACTTATCAAAACACCGACAGTTTCTGATTGCTGCTCTAGAGAAGATTCAACTTCTCTGCAGTTCACCAAGCAATGCTACGGCCAAAGACAGAGTGCCTGAAATGCTAATTCAACAACTCCAGCAGTACCACCATGAGCTTTCAGCAATTAGCTCTACAGCAGCACAGCAACAAGTTACTGAATTAGTCAGCAGCGCAGATTTTCAACAATGGCTATTAAAAATCTACGCATGGACAATCACAGGCCTAGCACACTGACAACATCACGCTAGCCCTAAAGTCACTAGTCTAGTAAGGCGCTAGCAAACTCTGCTGCACTAAAGGGCTGTAAATCATAGAGTGATTCGCCAACTCCAATCCAGTAAACTGGAATTGGTCGTACTCCTTGACTACCTGCAGCCACAGCGGCTAGAGTACCACCTTTGGCCGTACCATCCAGCTTAGTCACGACCAAGCCAGTCAACCCAAGTGCGGCATCAAAAGTTTTGATTTGAGTGATCACATTTTGTCCAGTATTACCATCAACTACCAATAACACCTCATGTGGCGCTTCATTGTCAGCTTTATTAATCACTCGTTTGATTTTTTTAAGTTCTTCCATCAAATGTAATTGAGTAGGTAAACGACCTGCCGTATCAATCATGACGACATTGGCATTACGCGCTTTACCTGCATTCACCGCATCAAAAGCGACGGCAGCCGGATCGCCGCCATCCTGAGAAATAACCGCAACGTTATTTCTCTTACCCCACTCAACTAACTGCTCTCGAGCCGCTGCACGGAAAGTATCACCAGCAGCCAATAGAACACTAGCACCAGACGCCTGGAAATGATGCGCCAACTTACCGATAGAAGTGGTTTTCCCCGCTCCATTAACTCCCGCAATCATCACCACCGACGTTCCATCAAGCGGCAACATAAATGATTTTTCTAGAGGTTTTAAATGCTCGCTTAAAAGAACTTTTAAAGCTTCCTTAACTTGCTCACTATCCTCTATCCTCTCTTGCTTTACCTTAGCTCTTAACTTGCTAAGCAACGACTCAGTCGCTTCAATACCTGCATCCGCCATCAACAAGGCTGTTTCGAGCTCTTCAAAAAGCTCCTCATTAACCTTGACTCCGACAAATAAAGAGCCAATATTTGAGCCAGTGCGTGACAAGCCCTTACGCAAACGTTGCATCCAAGAAGTCTTAGCCAGTGGTTCTACTGCCACTGCTTCCTGACTAGACTCAGCTACGGGAGTGACCTCTTGAGGCTCTGGCGCCTCCGGTGCAGTAGTTAGCTCTTCAGCCAGTAATTCTGCTTTCTCTTCTGCTTCGGTGATAACAACCGGCTCCTCAACTTGAATCCCTTCTGCCGCTTCAGACACAACTGGCTCCGGCTTAGATTCAAATTCAGGCTGAGTTTGCACTACAGGCTGAGGCTCTGCTTCTGATTCAGGCTCCGACACTAATGACTCAGGTTGAGCTACTTCCACGACAGCTGGCTCAACCACAGGCACTTCAACAATCGCCTGTGCTTCTTCTGCTTTGTCACTTAGTTCTTCGAGCTGGCCAGTATCCTGTACAACGTCGCTATCCTTACTAACCTTATTTTCTTCTTTTGACTTTTTTCGTCGAAAAAATCTAAACATACTATCTCGCTTAACGGCCATAGGCACATTTATAGAAACTTTGCAATAACCTTATTACGGCTCATATTATACTGGTTTATACCAATCTTTTAGATTAATATAAAATCCATAGAAATGAGTCGAAATTAGGATATGATTTGATAAATGAGCAAATCACCCACTAAAACATCTTCCGCACCGCATAAAATTCGCATTATCGGTGGTCGCCTTAAACGCAGTACGATACCGGTTGTCGACTTAGTTGGCTTGCGTCCTACGCCTGATCGAGTACGTGAGACACTATTTAACTGGTTAAACCACTTTTGGGGTGGTGATTTTTCGACTAAGTCTGTACTAGACTTATTTGCAGGTAGCGGCGCCTTAGGTTTTGAGGCAGCCTCTCGCGGAGCACAGCATGTGCAGATGATCGAAAAGCACCCTAGAGCGGTCGCTGCCTTACGTCAATTTCGCGACAAGCATCAGTTGGAGCAGGTTGAGATCAACGCTCATGATGCTCAGTTAGCCTTAAAGCGCTTAGACGGAAGTACTTTTGATTTAATCCTGATTGACCCACCATTTAGTGATGATGAGCTTTTACATAAAAGTTGTGCTACCCTTGCTAATCTCTGCAAAGAAGGTACCCTAGTTTATATAGAAAGTGCTACACCATTTGAACTACCTGGCAGCTTTGAGCTATTACGACAAGACAAAGCCGGTGCTAGTCACTTTTATTTGTATCATTTTATCTCTGAAACCAAGGTCTAAATATCTTATAATATTCAGTTCAAAATAATAAGGGACAGACACAATGAAAATCGCTATTTATCCGGGCACTTTCGACCCATTAACTCGCGGACACGAAGATCTTGTACGCCGTGCAGCCAATCTTTTCGATCATGTGATTGTGGGAGTGGCTCGTAGCGCCGGTAAAAACCCCTGTTTTAGCTTGGAAGAGCGTTTAAGTATTGCTCATGAAGTACTGGAGCACTACCCCAATGTGACTGTTAAGGGTTTTAGCGGTTTACTCAAAGATTTTGTCCGCGACAATAAAGGCCGTGTGATTATTCGCGGCTTACGCGCTGTATCAGATTTTGAATATGAATTCCAGATGGCTGGTATGAATCGTTATCTGCTACCTGATGTAGAGACCATGTTCATGACCCCTTCTGATCAGTATCAGTTTATTTCAGGCACATTTGTGCGTGAGGTCGCTCTCATGGGCGGCGATGTGAGTAAATTAGTCTTTCCTTCAGTTGAGCGCTGGCTCAAAGAAAAGGCTGATGAACGCCAAGCATCCTTAGCAGAAGCCAAAGAAAAAGTTGCACTTCTCAACGAAGCGTTAACTAAAAAATAAATGGTCTAAGCTAAGCTATTTTTTAGTTTAAGGTAAATTATGGCTTTATATATTGATCACGAGTGCATCAACTGCGATGTCTGTGAACCCCAATGCCCTAACGAAGCAATTTTTATGGGACCTGAGGTATATGTGATCGATCCTGCAAAGTGCACGGAATGTATAGGTCACCACGATGAGCCTCAGTGCCAGGTGATTTGTCCTATCGATTGCATTTACCCAGACCCCGAATGGAAAGAAACTGAGGACGAGCTGATGGACAAGTTTCGTCTTCTTACTGCCGATAAAAAACTACCTGTTTAGTGGCAGCATATCAACTAACGGACTCCGGGACTTAATCAGAAAACAAGCAACTTAAACTTAGTAGCCGATTTCTTAAAATAGTCCCTGAATCTCCGTCTTAATCTGGATTGAGTCGTCTTCATTCCATAGTTGCAATGGAATACTAAAGCCATTGACCTCGACACGCACCCCATCCTTTTGCATACTCACCGGACGTTTAGAAGAAAGCTGTAAGTTTAGGTCAAAGTCGCCATTTAGCATATTATAGCGACTGACTGGGGTCTTATTAATAAGCGAAAAGTCCTTGTCTTCTAACTCAAGATGCTGAAAATTAATCATCCCCTCATCCACTTCAGCCTCAAATTGAAAGCGCTCAAAAGGAGTCCGTGCCGCCTCATCAAACTGCAATTCTTGAGACCCTGTATCAACCATGTAATTAACATCATCCAAGACCTCTTGCATAGCAAATCCCTGTATATCCCCATCCACTGCTTCAAGCATTAAATTACCATGCAAGTTTTGCAGCAACTCTTGCTCACTGAACCCCTGAGACACTAGATCCAATACAATATCCGCCTTACCCCGCAAAAGCACTCGACCTTTAAAACCTTGTAATAGCTGCTCCATATCAACACCTCGCAACTGCAAGTCAAGGTTAACGCCACCATCATCTAGCGACATATTACTATTGGCATAGAGCTCACCCTCAAAGAGCTGAGCTCGTAAGGATTTGATTTTGATATCACTTGAGGAATTAAAAATAAGTGTTGTACCCAACTCCTTAAATTCGAGACCACGATAACTCATGGAACCGATATTAAAAGTGCCTACTCCGCTCAAACGTGACAGAAGTTCTTGCTTTAAACTCAAACTTCTGGACTCTTCACCTACTACCTGCTGTGTCTCGCTAACGTTCTCAAGCTCTGCTCCTGCATCAAACTCATTACGCTCCATCAACGAAGCTTCATCCACAGAAACAATAGTTTCATCAGACTGCACCGCCTTCTCTTCAAAGACTAAGGTGGTGAGAGGTAGACTAGTATCTACTCCTAACAAATGCTCTAAAGCCAAAGACTCCGCCTTTAAATCAAAGTTAATTTGAGGTTTGCTGAAACTTTCTAGCGACCCTTCTAAACTCATACGCTCTGAGTCCATTACCGCATCTGCATTAAAATCTACCCGTCCCTTTTTCAAATCCCCATTAATAGAAGCGATTACCGGAGCCTCTTGTATCAGCTCCCCATCACTTAAGCGCACAGTGCCACTCAAGGCGGTGTAGGCAAATTGTCCAGTTAATAAATTAATGACTAAAGGCGAAGAAAAGTCGATATCAATCGTACGATTTGCAGCTGTCAGATACTGACCTTGAATTTTATTTTCACGTACATTGAGATTTGAAGCTAAACCACTAAAGCCATCCAGTGAAACATTTAAATCCATGCTCTCCTCACCCCTAAACTCAACTGTTCCCGTCAGAGGATCACCAGCTGCATCAAAGCCTGATAGGTTAAGGTTAGGGCTATTTAACTGCCAAGCGATAGAGCGCTCCTGTGCATCGGCTGTACTCCCTTTAAGTTCAAAGTCTTTGGCTAAGAGCTGCGTCTCAACACGATTTAAACCAATTTCTCCGGCCTGTATCTGCGAATTAATATGGGATAATCTACTATTACTGTCAAGCGCACTCAGTCCTAATAAAAAACGCACAGAGGTACCATTAAGATAACTCGCAAAGTTATCAATACTAAAATTACCGCTGAGACTCGCCTCGTTAATCTTATAGCCTTTAATTTGCCCCTGAAGCGTAGCATTTAAGCGCTCTGCCTTATAAATAAAGGCAGCTGGATCCAGTCGCACCATACCGCGAACATTTAATACCGCATCATCATCGGGATGGCGTGTATCAACCTTAGCATTAAGTGCTAAGGAGAAAGGCTCGCCAAAGGTGATTCGTCCAGTATGAAGACTCATGTCCTCAAGACTGAATTGACGCTCTCTCGCTCGGTCTTCGAACAAGACATTACCACCATCCAGGGCTAGGCCAGCAATGTCGATTTTGAACTCATTAGCTGCTAAGCGACTACTTTCCTGATTAACCTCATCAGCTTCTGCACGTTGACGTCGATGCGCCATATGCTCTGCATCAAAATCAAGCGGTAAAGCGTAAAAGTCATCTATGTTTGAGCTGCCATCTGCGTAGCGCACGATATGTGTTTTAAAGCCAGTGACCTTTACGTTGTCAACTAAAAACCGATCAAATAATAAAGGCCATAAAGCCACTGCAAAGCGCACTTCCTCCATCGAACTAAACTCTTCTGTCGAGTTTTTATTGGATAAGGTGACATCCGTCACCCTAAGACCAATACGAGGAAAAAGCGACAAATCAAGATCACCGTTAATACTTAAATCACGCTCGTAACGCAGCTTAATTTCCTTAACTAAACGATCCTGATATACCTTAGGATCGAAATTTAGCAAGAAAATAGCCCCGCCAACCACCGCTATCAAAAGCAGAAGTACTAGGGCAAAGCCACTGCGTTTAAGCCATTTATTCATTGTAAAAACCGTTATCTTTCAATTAAATACTAGTTAAACATTAAATAAGAAATTAATGACATCACCGTCATTAACCACATAGTCTTTGCCCTCAGCACGCATCTTGCCAGCTTCCTTAGCACCCTGTTCGCCTTTGTGAGCAATAAAATCATCAAAGGCGATGGTTTGTGCACGAATAAAGCCACGCTCAAAGTCTGTATGGATAACGCCCGCTGCCTGCGGTGCCGTATCACCAACATGGATCGTCCAAGCTCTAACCTCCTTGACACCAGCTGTAAAGTACGTCTGCAGACCCAACAGTTTATAGGCAGCCCGAATGACTCGGTTCAAACCAGGCTCTTCCATGCCCATGTCTTCGATAAACACTTGCTTATCTTCATCATCGAGATCAGCAATTTCAGCCTCAATCGATGCGCAAACAGCAACCACTTCAGAGTTCTCGCGAGCTGCATACTCTTCTACTGCTTTTAGGTGTGGATTATCAGTAAAACCATCTTCACGAACATTGGCTATATAAAGTACTGGTTTAGCTGTGATGAAGTTAAACCCTTTAATCAGGGCCAAAGCATCATCATCTAAATCCATGCTACGAATGCTTTGTGCCTCATTAAGCACAGGTACAATGCGCTCTAGTACAGCAGATAGCTTCTGAGCCTCTTTATCACCTGAACGTGCAGTTCTCTGCGCACGATCCAACGCCCTCTCAACGGAAGCTAAGTCGGCTAAGGCTAACTCGGTATTAATCACCTCAATATCAGCAATCGGATCAACACGACCTGACACATGCACTACATTATCATCTTCAAAACAACGCACAACATGAGTAATCGCGTGAGTTTCACGGATATTGGCTAAAAACTGATTACCTAAGCCCTCACCCTTTGAGGCTCCTGCTACTAAGCCAGCAATATCAACAAACTCTACCGTTGCTGGTAAGGTGCGCTGTGGCTTCACAATCTCAGCTAAGCTATCTAAACGGGGGTCTGGTACTTCGACAATACCTACGTTAGGCTCAATAGTACAGAAGGGATAGTTTTCTGCAGCAATACCCGCTTTGGTAAGTGCATTAAATAAGGTTGATTTACCAACGTTTGGTAAACCGACAATACCACATTGAAGTGCCATATTAATCCTGAAAATTAATTAGATAAATATAAATAATAACCCATTATTTTAACCGTAAAATCAGTTATATACAGTCAAATAATGCTTTGTGACGTTTTGCATCAAGCCTAAAAGTTTCTTACAAAACTTATCTTGCTTGATTAGCTTAAAGGAATCCCTAAAAGCTTTATAAAAACAATTAAAAAGACGGGACCGCCATTAAAAATCGCATGTAGATAAATAGCGTTAGCTATACCATACCTCACTCTCATCCACATTAAAGCCAAGCCTGAAAACCATTGAGGCAGTACCATCACCAATGTTGTACCCATGCTTGCAGCCGTAAACTCATAGTTGAAAATATGCATATAGGCAAAACCAAAAACCAATAAATGCATAAGCACAACAAAATACTTACGGTAAAACCTTAAGAACTTGAAAGGTAGTCGCCAATGCTTGCCATATTGATCAAGCCCTAGCTTTGGATAAGCAATCATCACAATCGCCAAAACAGCAATTAACGCTAATGTAGCAATCACTGTGCCTTGCATCAAGAGCACAAAGATCATCACTGGGATCATCCAGACTGCCAACAATGGCCTTCGTATATTAAAACGAAATAATATTTCTTCGACAATAGGCGCCCAAATGACCGCTAAGGGGATCAGCATGTAGGAAAACTGTAATCGATGCGTGGCATTTGCATCACCGGCAGCAAGCAAAGCGAGAGGTGCTAAAACCAATAGATTGATAGCCCACATAAACCCTGCCCACTGAAACATTCGCCTCCAGGGGAGATTTAATTGCCAGTCTTTAAACCATCCATCGCCCGTACCACGACCATAGCCTCGGCGGAAATTCGGATGAAGTAAAAAGTGGAAAAAGTCGCGTATTTGAGCACCAAAACGCTCTGCTTGGTGTGGCACAGGTCTCTGACTCTTAGGTGTTCGAGGCTTAGGTGAAGAATTATGATCCATGAATAATCTATGCTTTAGGCTCTGCTAAGAGACGATTGGCCTTATCCTTATCACCAGACAATAAAGCGGGAATCGCTTGCCTTGCACGATATAGCGCATCAACAATTCGCTCATGGTCTTCTTTAGAAGGCATATGCAAGACAAAATCGGCAACCCCCTGCTGCAAATTCAAATTGCGCGGGTGACCGATACCAATGCGCAAACGCCAATAATTGCTACCACCCATCTTACTATGAATATCACGCAGCCCATTATGGCCGGCATGACCACCATCTTTTTTTAACTTAATCTGCCCTGGCAATAAGTCAAGCTCATCATGGAGTACCAAAATACTTTCTAAAGGTATCTTATAAAAATGGCTCAGCGCCTGTACTGCTTTACCAGACAGATTCATATAAGTAGCCGGTTTGAGGATGAATATATTTTCACCATTATGTCTAAACTTAGCTACTTCACCGAAAAAGTTATTTTCAAGCAAAAAAGCAGCATGAAAATCATCTGCTAATAGATCGGCCATCCAGAATCCGGCATTATGGCGTGTTGTCTCATATTTGCTGCCGGGATTACCTAAACCGACAATTAAACGAATTGGCTCTGTCATTTTCCTAAATTAAATAAAAAAACCCTTGCAGGCAAGTTTAACGCATGCAAGGGTTAAGAACAATTTTCAAATTGAAATTATTCTTCTTTCGGTGCTTCACCTTCAGACTCAGCTGCATCACCTTCTGCTGCATCATCTTCTGATTCTTCTTCAACCTGAACGGCAACAACTGCAGCAGTTGCAAGTGTCTCAGTTGCAGGCGTCAAGAACTCAACACCCTCAGGTGCGGCAATCGACTCAACAGATAAAACGTCACCATTTTGCATTTCACCTAAATCAACAACAATCTCTGATGGTAAGTTAACTGGTAAGCAGCTCACTTCAATATCAGTCAAAATAGTGTTGATGTTAGCACCATCCAACTTAACTGCTGGTGATTCATCAGCATTAATATAAGTTAGTGGTACGCGAGTAACAATCGCAACGTCAGCACGTACGCGCTGGAAGTCAACGTGTAAAACGATAGGCTTATATGGGTGCCACTGAACTGCACGCAATAAAACCTTCTGGTTTTTACCGTCTAAATTCATCTCTAAAACGGAAGAACCGAAACCAGGCTTACGTAATGAGTGATAAATTTCGTTGTGATCTAATTCAATGCTTTGGGCGTCATTTTTACCACCATAAACAATGGCTGGTACTCGGCCCGCGCGACGCAGGCGGCGGCTCGCACTCGAACCCTGAACGCTACGCGAAGTGGCTGTAAACTTCATAAAATACTCCAAGATAAAAACACCTGAAAACTCAGGCTACGGTCAACACTCACCAAAAAACTTGATAAGTGCTAGCTTAGCGCCGCGACCAGCGCCTAAGCTAAAAAACTATTTACTTAATACTCAATGTACTAAATATTAAAAATCGAATGATTACTCAACAAATAAGGAGCTAACAGACTCAGCTGAAGCAATACGCTCGATGGTCTCGCCCATCAAAGCAGCGGTAGATAATTGTCGAATTTTAGCACATGCCTTGGCATCGTCACGCAAAGGAATAGTGTCTGTCACTACCAAGCCATCTAATGAGGAGTCAGCAACACGCTCAACTGCCCCGCCAGATAATACAGGGTGTGTACAATAGGCATAGACAGCTTGTGCACCACGTGCCTTAAGAGCAGTAGCAGCCTTACATAAGGTTCCGGCCGTATCAACCATATCGTCCATCAGCAAACAAGTACGACCGTCTACATCACCGATAATATTCATCACTTCGGATACATTAGCTCGAGGACGACGCTTATCAATAATAGCTAAATCAGCTTCCAGCTGCTTAGCTAATGCTCGAGCTCGTACCACGCCACCGATATCAGGTGACACAACCATCAAGTTCTCATACTTCTGCTTGGCAATATCTGCTAATAACACAGGTCCTGCGTAAATATTATCAACAGGGATATCAAAAAAACCTTGAATCTGGTCAGCATGTAAATCCATCGTGAGGACACGATCCACACCAACACGCTGAAGCATATTAGCCACCACCTTAGCCGTAATTGCAACCCGAGCTGAACGAGGACGACGATCCTGTCTAGCATATCCAAAATAAGGGATAGCAGCGGTAATACGACCAGCAGATGCTCGACGCAACGCATCGACCATCACCATAATCTCCATTAGATTGTCATTGGTCGGCGCACAGGTCGGTTGCAATACGAAGACATCACGACCGCGAACGTTTTCCAGAATCTCGACCATCACCTCTCCGTCAGAGAAACGGCCAACTGTCATCTGCCCTAAGCTCATATCTAAATGATTGACAACATCAACAGCGAGACGTGGATTAGCCGTCCCCGTAAAAATCATAAAATGATGAGGATCAATGGGCTGTTCGTGCAAATTGGGATTATGGGTCATGACAATACCTGAGATTGTGTCCGAGAGGTGAATTTTGGCACAAAAAAAACCGCACTAGCTACAACCGAGAATGACACAATCTGTGTTGCACTAGGCGTAAGCGTACGGTCTATCTTAATATCTAAAAGCATCAATAGGATGGCTGGGCTGGAAGGATTCGAACCTTCGCGTGCCGGAATCAAAATCCGGTGCCTTAACCAACTTGGCTACAGCCCATCACCTGAAAGATAAAATTATACATGCTTTTGAAATAAAGGCAAGACCTTTTTAGCTTTACTATAAAACTGTCGCTTTTTTGTATCAAAACTGCAACAACTGTTCAGAAATCAACTTTCTGTATGCGCAGCAACAATAATACACCGCATTTCTAATGCGTTGAGTGGATGACTTAGCGGTAAATCATTTAAGGCACCTTCTACCCGCTGATGAATGAGCTCAGCCTCTTCTCTAGTAGGAGAAGCCGCATAAAACACAGAACCTGCTCCGCTCATACGCGCCTCCACCCCCAAATCTCTCAACCACCCTGCCAACTCAGCCAGCACCAAGTGTTGCTTGCAAGCGACTGGTTCAAGATCATTATGACCATAAAGCCAAGGCTGCTTCATTAGCTTGAGCGCTTCACTCAGCTCTTCCAAGCTTAATTTACTCGTATCTCTTGTTAAGTCTGGATCTTTAAAAATACTCACCGTTGGTATTGCCAACTTTGGCACAAAGAGAACGTAGTGCACTTTATTTAAACGATTGCCCAGCTGCTCCAGCGGCACAATCTGCTCACCAATACCCTCAACCACTGCTGGCGTGCAATAAAGAAAAAAAGGCACATCAGCACCTAACTGCAACGCTAAAGGTAAAAGCTCTTCTTTACTTAGTTGCAAACCCCAAAGCTCATTTAAAACCAATAGAGTCGTGGCCGCATCGCTGGAGCCACCACCAAGTCCAGCACCACTGGGAATATTTTTTTTCAATTCAATATCTACACCCAACGCTGGCCGCTCTACATGCGCCTTTAACAAATAAGCGGCTTTGACCACCAGGTCATCCTCTTCTGCAATGCCTGGAATAGTCGTCAGACGCCGCACCTTGCCCTGATGAGTTAAGCTAAAACTTAATTCATCATATAAAGCAATTGGCACAAATAGGCTTTGGAGCAAATGATAGCCATCATCACGTCTACCAGTAACATGCAAAAAAAGATTTAATTTGGCCGGTGCCTGATGCTTAAAAATACGACTCATTGCTACTTTCTACTGGTCAACAGTTAAACGCACTGTAATACGTTCTGCATGCTCATTACGTATTAAATGCAGACGAGTTGGGCCTTTAGCATCATACTCACTTAAATTGATTTGCCAACCATTTTGATAAGCTGACTGTAACCTACCCTCGGCATCACGCTCTACCGCCTCGGCAGCTTCTTGAGGCATCAACTCACCTCTGACCCAGTATCTGATACCACTAACAGGTAAAGGCCTGCCATCTAACACCCTGGCAATCAGGTCATCCGGACTAGGCGCAGACACACGCTGTCCAGAACTATTAATTAAGACAGACTGGAAATCACCCACTTCAACACGGGCCAAGGTATTACCTAAAGGGTTAGTCAAATCCAACTCAAGGTTATGCCCATAGTCGCGCCAAACAAAACCGCCCTGCACCGCGTCCTTATTGCGATTTTCACGCTTATCAAAAGATAAAACGGCAAAACGACCGATTCTAGTTTCTTCGGTGAGTAACTCCCTGTCCACCTTGGGAGTTAAGGTACAAGCTGAAATAAAAACAAGGCTAAATAAAAACAAAATGCCTAAAAACTTATTGAAATATCGTTGTGCCACTTAATTTACCTCTTTGCTCTCTGATTGATCTGCAGCCTCTGGCTCCATCACTTCAATCGGTTCATAACCTAAACGCTCCATTGTTACCTGCAATGCGCGATCATCCGAGTCCAAGTCATAGCCTTTTTGTAAATACTCAAAAGCCTGCTCGACGTCACCTAATTTGAAATACACATCAGCCAAATGTGCAGCTAATTCTGCTAGAGGCTCTTTGGCCCAAGCCATTTTTAGGTACTGCCTAGCCAGAGCCAAATTGCCTAGACGGAAATTAACCCACCCGTAACTATCCTGAATATGTACGCTATCAGGAGACATTGCTAAAGCTCGCTCAATCAAAACGACCGCCTCATCAAGACGTAAATTATTATCTGCTAACACATAACCTAAGCCATTATATGACTCGGACTCGTGGGGGTAGTCTAATAAAATCTGCTCTAATATCTCAACTGCACGCTCAACCTCACCCTTATGCTCAAACATCATCGCTTGGCTATACCGAATGTACAAGTTATCAGGATAATACTTGAGCGCCCTCTCCAAATACTCCAGCCCCTGCTCATACTCACCACGCTCACGACTAAGCGTAGCATTCATCAATAAGGCACGAACATAGACGTCCTCATCATCATCTGGCTGGATTTGTTCTAATAAGGCATGAGCTTGGGTATAACTCTTAAGCTTGATATAGAGAGAAGCCTGCTCGGTCAGCACATCACTACGTACTTGCGGCTCATCGATCTGCGCCAACTGCTCAATCGCCTTCTGGTACTCACCCAACTCCTCATAAACTTTAGCCATTAAAAAATAAGCATCTGTAGCCGAAGCTTGAGCAGTGGTTCTATTATCAGGAACTGACTCGCGTCGCTGCTTCTGCACCGACAAATACTGCTCCAAAAACTCCGCTGCTTCCTGTAAATTACCCGCTTGATACTCAACCTGCGCACGGTAATAAATCAAATCAAAATCTTCAGGATTATACTCATTCATCTTGGCCAATTCTTTTAAGGCCAAATCAAACTTCTTGTCTCGGGTCAGCACATGTGCGTAAAACAACCTTACCGCTCGCTGCGAAGGGTTATCCTCTATAAACTGACTCACTAGATGCAGGGCCTGAAAATTACGCGGCCCCTCGGACAGCTGCAATAAGCGCATCGCGGCCATCCCACGGATTTCTGGAGACAAACGCTTATCATTAAGCGCCTTTAATGCACTATCCCACGCCTTATCCTCTTCACCCGCGTACATAGCGAAATCAGACAGGAACATGCTCACAAGACTAGCAGGCACTCGCACCTGTCCATCAACCAACTCTTGAAATATCTCTAGGGCTTTTTGTGGTTGATTTAAGCGACGTAAAAACTCAGCTACTTCTGCTAGCGCCATCTCCGGCGGAAGGTTTTGCATCGATAAACGACGCTTTAATTCCTCCGTTAGTCCATCGTAATCACCCGTTTGAGCCGCTACAATCAAGTAGTTTAAATGCGCCTCCTCACTATCATGATCAATGGTACGCCACAAATCAGCAGCTTCAAGGGCAGCCTCTGGATCGTCTAGCAAAGAATAAATTGCGCTAGCCATCTGCGCTAAGACCTTGGACTGCTTGGACTTGGCAAGACCTAAAGCAATTGGGCCAGCGATATCAAACTGACTTTCTTCAATGGCTAAATGCATGATAGTGAGTTGATAAATATCCTCTACACTCACATAAGGCTTAAGCACAATAGCATCCATCTCATCCGAGGCTTTAAAAACCAAGTGAGGAGTATTGACAGAAAATGCGCTCAACTCAAACTCTCGGCTATACTCACTTGCTGCCTGACAAATTGTCTGCACAGAAAGTGCTAGAGTAAGAATCGTTATAATTTTTTTTAGCAAAAACAAAATTGCCTCAACTGAAGATCTAATAAACTATTTTAGTAAAATATTATGCCAGAATTACCAGAAGTAGAAACCACTCGTCGTGGACTTGCTCCAGCAATTGAGGGTCAGCGCCTCAAAAAGCTCAGTATTTATCAACACCAGCTCCGTTGGCCCATTTTACCTGAGTTAACGGAGATTTTGAGTGAGCAAATATTAATAAAATGTGAACGTCGAGGTAAATACCTACTTTTTTACTTCGAAAGCGGTGTACTTTTAGTCCACTTAGGCATGTCTGGCTCAATGCGTTTATGCCACGCCAATGAACTCCTAAGAAAACACGATCATATCGTCTGGGACTTCGGTCACATCACTGTGCGACTCAATGACCCTCGACGCTTCGGTGCTGTAGTCTGGCATCCACATAGTGATGGCCCTGTTTTAAACCATCGTTTACTGCATCACCTCGGTGTTGAACCATTTAGTGAAGAATTCACCGTTGAGCACCTTTATCAGGGGCT
>LSQX01133176.1_pt1 | contig 25674 bp, 22 predicted proteins | sample 654561 | NCBI WGS metagenome assembly LSQX01 (sample SAMN04489861, study PRJNA283612) | anaerobic digester metagenome | isolation source: 4 biogas reactors fed with cattle manure at either 37C or 55C with and... | place: Denmark: Kongens Lyngby | collected 2014 | reverse complement strand
CCGCCGTTTACCGGGGCTTCGGTTGCGAGCTTCACCCGAAGGCTAACTCTCTTCCTTAACCTACCGGCACCGGGCAGGCGTCAGACTCTATACATCCTCTTACGAGTTGGCAGAGTCCTGTGTTTTTGATAAACAGTCGCTGAAGCCGATTTACTGTGGCCCCCAGAAGCGTAAACCTCCGGGGGCACCCCTTATCGCGAACTTACGGGGTCATGTTGCAGAGTTCCTTAACCAGTGTTCTCCCGAGCGCCTTAGACTTCTCGTCTCGCCTACCTGTGTCAGTTTTAGTACGGTCGCGGTGCTTCAACCCTTAGAAGCTTTTCTTGGACGTCCCTCCAATGACTTCAGAATCATAGGTGTCCTCGAGCCCGCCGCTTGGTTTACGCGGGCGGATTTTCCGATCCCGCCGCCTTGCGACGTTCTACAGCCATTTCTAGTCGGCTGATCACCTTTGGGACGCCGTCCCTCCATCGGTCCACACCAGCGGCGCAGGAATATTAACCTGCTGTCCATCGTCTACGCCTTTCGGCCTCGACTAAGGCACCGGCTAACCCTGGGCGGAATTACCTTCCCCAGGAAACCTTAGGCTTTCGGCGAGCAGGATTCTCACCTGCTTTATCGTTACTCATTCCGGCATAATCACCTGTAGACCCCAACACCGCTCCTTTCGGTACGGCTCGTAACTGATCTACAGCGCTCTCCTACCACGGCGCTTGCGCGCCATCCACTGCTTCGGTGCAGGACTTACTCCCGTTCATTATCGGCGCTGAAGTGCTCGACCAGTAAGCTGTTACGCACTTTTTAAATGATGGCTGCTTCTAAGCCAACATCCTGGCTGTCACCGCAATTCAACTTCCTTAGTGACTAAGACCTGCTTCGGGACCTTAGCAGATGGTCTGGGTTGTTTCCCTTTTGACCGCGGAGCTTATCCCCCGCGGACTGACTCCCGAGATAGTCGCACTGGTATTCGGAGTTTGGTTCAGCAGGGTACCCCGGAAAGGGCCCCAAACCGATTCAGTATCTCTACCCCCAGTGCGTAGTGGCTCGAGGCTAGCCCAAAAGCTATTTCGGAGAGAACGAGCTATCTCTGCGTTTGATTAGACTTTCACTCCTCCCCACAAGTCATCCCCTCGGTTTTCAACCCAAGTGGGTTCGGTCCTCCACGCGATATAACTCGCGCTTCAACCTGCTCATGGGTAGATCACGCAGTTTCGCGTCTACCACCTGCGACAATTTCGCCCTCTTAAGACTCGGTTTCCCTATGGCTCCAGCCCGGAAGGCCTTAACCTGAGCCGCAGACGGTAACTCGCCGGATCATTATGCAAAAGGCACGCCGTCACACATGAGTCCACCGAAGTGGACTTGATCATAGTGCTCCGACCGCTTGTAAGCGTATGGTTTCAGGTTCTTATCCCTCCCCTAACAGGGGTTCTTTTCACCTTTCAGTCGCCCTACTTGGTTCACTATCGGTCGTTAGGGAGTATTTAGCCTTACGGGATGGTCCCCGTAGATTCAGTCGGGGTTTCACGTGACCCGACCTACTCAGGTACCCTCCGGGAGGCAACACTGATTTCGCCTACAGGGCTGTCACCCTCTATGGCCTGCCTTTCCAGTGCAGTTCGGCTACCAGGCTGCTTTGTAACTCCCATGTGGAAGGCCCTACAACCCCGCAGGGAAAATCCCCGCGGTTTGGGCTGTTTCCGTTTCGCTCGCCGCTACTAAGGAAATCGATTTTTCTTTCTTTTCCAGCGGTTACTAAGATGTTTCAGTTCGCCGCGTTGCCGACGCACGCCTATGGATTCAGCGTGCGACAATTCGGGAACCCCGGGATCAACGCTCGTTTGTCAGCTTCCCCAGGCTTTTCGCAGACTTCCACGCCCTTCATCGGCTCCTAACGCCAAGACATCCCCCATACGCTCTTAGTAGCTTGGCCACATGAATCCAACGCTCCAGGCACACCCTTTCGGGCGATGCTCGAACCCGCCGGCGTCATGCTCGCTACCTGAGGGCCAACGTCCAGAAAACAGACGCTGGCCGAGCAACGATCCAATCATGCGATCTCCGGCCCCACCGCTCGAAAGCGGTAGAAGCCCGTGATCTCATCATGGCGCTCTCACGTTTAAGATGCCACTCAAATACACAACCGAATTGTCAAAGATCGAAAGCCGTCTTGCCGCGAACGACTCGCGGTCGCCGGCCTCTGCCAGATCGACAGGGGACAGGCTCCCCGGCGAAATCGCCTCGGAGCACATCCCACGTCGATCTTAACCCCGCCGTGCTTGCCGCACCAATCGAAAAACCCAGTGTAGCGGTGCGTCTTCTGGCTGTCAAAGGGGGCTGCGGGGAATTTCGAGGAATTTTTTCGGGACCGCAACCAGACACCTTTCCGCCCAACGGGCAATCGCATCGTCACCGGACCAATTATATCGGCCTGGGGCCGTCCTTCAAGCCAGGCTAAGAGGATTTTTTCCGCGGCAGAACCGGGCTGGCGCCCGCTCGGGCGTTTCCGATCGGCCGCCGGCCGATTAAAGTGGGAGCTAGACGCCCCTTGTTCAGGCCCCGGCGCGGCGACGATGCGGATCAGCTCAATCCCCCAGCTTTATCGGCACATCAACCGCTGGCGAGAAATCGTCGCCGTGCTCAGCAGGTATGGCCTGGCGGAGTGGATCAACCGGCTCGGACCGGAATTCGCCAAGGATTTTCTCAAAGCGCCCGGCGGCACGGCGATCGCGCGGCACGCTTGGGAGACCCGCCTGCGACTGGCCTTCAGCGAGCTCGGCCCAACATTCATCAAACTCGGCCAGTTTCTCAGCACCCGCCCCGATATGGTGGGGGTTACTCTGGCCGGGGAGCTCCAGCGACTCCAGACAGACGTGACGGCCGATCCCCCTGAAGTGGTCGTTCAGGCGCTTGTGCTCGAATTCGGTCATCCTATCGAAGAGGCTTTCTCCCACTTTGAGGAGTACCCGATCGCTTCGGCGTCGATCGGGCAGGTCCATCGGGCACGGTTAAAGACGGGCGAGGAGGTGGTTGTCAAGGTCCAGCACGCCGGCATCGAGCGCAAGGTGTCCGTCGACCTGGACATTCTCTCGGGCCTGGCCCAGATTGCCGAGCGGATTCCCGAGTTCGCCAACTACCGCCCCGTGGCGATGGCCGCCGAGTTTCGCCGCGTTTTCCGCGATGAACTGGATTTCACGCGGGAAGCCAGGAACATGCAGCAGTTCGCCCGCGAACTGGCATCCAACCCCACGGTCCACATCCCTCGCTGCTACGCGGAATGGACGACAAGCCGCGTGCTGACGATGGAGTTCGTCGATGGGATCAAGCTGATCGAGACGGACCGGTTAGCCGAGGCGGGCCTCGATCTTGAGGAGATCGCGCGGCGCGGGGCAACGCTCTATCTGGACATGATTTTCGACAAGAGCTTCTACCACGCGGATCCTCACCCGGGCAATGCGCTGGTCATGCCGGGCAATGTCATCGCGCTGTTGGATTTCGGCATGGTGGGCCGGATCGACGAGCGACTTCAGAGCGACATCGAAGAGATGCTCCTGGCCGTGATGAACCAGGACCCGGAATACCTGACGTCGATCATCACGCGCGTCGGTTCGATCCCAGCGGAGTTCGACCGGGCAGCCCTGAGTGTGGAGGTTGCCGATTTCGTTTCCCTCTACGCGAACCAGTCGCTGGACCAGTTCGATTTGAGCGGTGCCCTGAACGACCTGACCGAGATGATCCGCCGCTACCACATCAGCCTTCCGGCGCGGATCGCCATGCTGATCAAGGTGCTTGTCACCCTGGAGGGAACCTCGCGGCTGCTCAGTCCCAGGTTCAGCCTGGCGGAACTGATGCGGCCCTACCGGAGACAGATGATTCTCCGCCGGCTGTCGCCCGGCCGCAAACTGCGAAAAATGCGGCGTTTCTACGCGCAGTTGGAGTACCTCGTCGAGCTGCTGCCGCGGAGCCTGGTGGAGATTCTCGAACAGGTTCAGAGCGGCCAGTTCGACGTCCACCTGGACCACCGGGGGCTGGAACCCTCGGTCAATCGGCTCGTGGCCGGGATGTTGGCCAGCGCGCTGTTCCTCGGTTCGTCGCTCCTGGTCAGCCAGGATGTCCCCCCCTTGCTCGGCGACTTGTGGCTGTTCGGGCGGATTTCACTGATCTCGGAAATCTCCCTGCCCGGCGTGATTGGAGTGGGCCTGAGCATTGTCTTCGGGCTCCGGCTGTGGCGCGCGATCAGCAAGTCGGGGCATCTGGACCGCCGCCACTGAGAGACGGCGCCGGCAGGTCCGCGGACGCCGGGCGAGCCGGCGCGGCCGGCGCGGTGGAAGCGGGGCCAGCCGTCCGCGACGGCTGGTTGTCCTGGAGCACTCGCTCGATCCGCTGATCGAGCTGCTCCAACTGCCGAAGCAGTTCATCGTGTTTCAGGTCGAGCGCGACAAGGGCTTCGAAGTAGGCTGTCGCCGGTTGTGACGGCATGGGCGGGATGCTCCGGAATCAGCAAGGGGTGCACGGCTCGGGCGCCGTAATGAGATCGGCCGACGGTGCCGCGCGGATCAAACCGAAAACCGCGTTTCATCACCGCAAGTTGAAGCTGGGGAGTGTTTTCCGACAAGAGCGAGTCTGCGGCCCGGGCCGGGTTCAAGGCACCGCGGCCACCCGGGGTCGGGGAGGATGGTGAACACCCCGACAGGCCGCCGATCCAGGAGGAGTAGACGTCAGCGGGACAGGGCCCCGGGGGGCGGAGAGGACGGGCAGTGGCATTGAAGGAATTGGCGGCTGGCTGGTTCGGAATGGGTGGACAAGTCCCCGCCCGGCGGTGTAAAGTAATCTTGCTCGAACGAGTTCGGTTCTTTTCGTGGTTCTTTCGCCCGCTCAGCCGGGGCGAACAGCAACAACAACAAAAGGAGGATTGAGTGGTCAAGCTGACGTTGCGGGAGAGCGAGTCGATCCAAGAGGCGGTGCGGCGGTTCCGCAAACTGGTGGAGCGGAGTGGGATCAAGAAGGAGATGCGGCGCCGCGAGTATTACGAGAAGCCAAGCGAAGTTAAGCGCCGTGCTCGCCTCCGCGCTGAACGCCGTGCCCGCCGCACCCGCACGCTGCAAGGCGTTTGAACGCCCCCGCGAGGCGTTCTTCTTCTTCCTGCCCAACGTGGACCTTCCACCGCGCAGGGCCGATGCAGGGCGGGTCTGTCGCCGTTGGAGACCAACGGGCCACCGCCTCGGCCGCCTCCAAGCTCGCCAAGCGAGCCGCACCGATTCCGGGCAAAGGAGCCTCGAAGCCAAGGGGCCAGCCGCAGTCCGGCAAATCGAGTGTCTTGACAACCCCGGCCACCGCAGGATTCGCATCTGCCGAAGCCACGGCCGATCGGCGCGGCGCGGAACCTCAGTCGAGCCACGACGCCTTTTGCCCCGCAAGATAGGCATCGTACGCGCGGGCAAGTTCCGCCGTGCTCGCTTCGCCCCGATGGATGCCGATCCGGTAAGCCAGGCGTATCGGCCGGTCGGCGGCGAGCATTTGCGGCTCGACCCCTGGCCAGCCGACGCACAGCGGGCCGTAGTGCCGGAGCAGCCAGGTGGGGGGATAATCCGGATGGTCGGGCGCGATGAAGACCGCGGCGCCGCTGCGGTTTTGGGAGCCGCGCATCCGCGCCGTCAAGTCGGCCCAGCGGAGAATCGTCGTCGTCAGGTCCTGCTGGATCGTGCCGCTTGGCACGGTGATCACGGCGGGGCTTTGCGGGGCGAAGCGGATCGTCAGGCCTCCGTAGCTCTTCCCCTCGGCTCCCCGAAGCGTTACCGGACTGCCATTGGGGATCAAGAACAGCTCGATGTCCAGCGCCCGCCATTGGCCGGCGACCTGGTAAGCCCGCATCCAGACGCGTTCGGTGATCACCTTCCGATCGCCCACGAACCACCCGTTCTCGACCCCGAGCACGGCCGCCACCGGGCCGGCCCGCCGGGCAAGCCATCGGACGAACTGCTGCCGGATGGAATCGCCCGCCCAGAGATCGTGCTCGCGGCCGTCGACGGCCACATGCGGCCAGGTCCAGAAGATTCCGTGATGGTGGTAGTGGTCTTTTGGAAAGTCGTCGGTGAGGATTTCGCCGTCCACGCCGTGGACGGGGTGGATGTAGCAGGACCGGCTGCGGCGATGATCGGCCGCGGGGACCGCGGGGTTCGTCATCGTGCCGAAGTTGTAGACGAAGACGGGCTTGCCGTCGTCGAGGACCCGCAACGAGGCGTCGCCGGCTTCAACAAATTCAAATCCGGCGGTCTGCGATTCCGGTTTCGCCGTCTCGCCGCCGGCGAGGCGAAAGCACCGCCGCCGGTCGGCGCGGCTGCCCGGCGCGATCGTGCCGACCAGGGCCAGCCGCCGCGGATCCGGCAGCCCCGCCGCCGTGACGCTCGGGACGAGCTGGACAGCGGGCCGGAGATCGGACTCTCCGGCCTCGATCAGGCAAGCGCCACCGGCCGGCTCCTCCACGCCGCCGGGCAGGTCGACGTGGAAGCTCAAGGGGAGGTTGCTGCCGGGCAGGCTCAGCATCGGCTCGCCGCCACCGGCAAGCGAAGCGGCGGCCGGAATGCAGGCCACGACCGCCGCCCGCCACAAGACAGAACGGAACCTGTCCGATAGGACGGGAAAACACCCAGGCTTCATCAGGCTTCTCCGGGCGGACCGGCCCGGCTCCCACGATTCATTGTGCATCGTTCCGCGCGGCTGCGGACAGCGAATCGCCCCACTCCGCGCGCTTCCTTCCGGCTCAAACTCCTCAGTACGCGCGGACATCGACAGCCGCTCCCGCCCGCCGGGCGGAAAGATACGCGCTGTAGATCGTCGAAATCGCGTCGGCCGCCAGCAGGCTGTCGCTCTCGGGCGGTTCGCCATCGGCGATCGTCCGGTAGAAGGCCTCGATCTCCTGCGGGTAGCCGGTGAACCAGTCTTCGTCGGGCGATGTACACGCCCAGCCTTGCTTGGTCCCGATCTTTTCCACGACGTAGATATCCTGGAAGTTGGCTTCCACCGGATTGTAGGTCTGCATCGCCGTGTTCGGATTGATGTTGCAGATCGTCCGGTGGTTGTTGGCGCAGACCTCGAGCCAATTGTGGATGCCGCCCAGCACGATGTCGCTGGTGACGATTGTGGCGATCGTGCCGTCGTCGAATTCGACGTGGATCATGGCGAAATCGTCGATGTCGTAATAGTCGCAGCGGATGTGCCCTTGATCGCGAAAGCCCGGCATCCGCGTGATGGCGTGCGTTCGCGCGGTGACGGTCTTGGGCCGAATCGGCGCGCCGCAGGCCCGGCCCTCCACGCGTTTCAGGTAGAGGGCCGCGGTCAGCGGATGGCACCCCTTGCCGATCAGCACGCCGCCGCCACAGCGGGCCGCATGGGCGTAATCGGCCGAATGCGATCCGCTGTGCGCCTCCTCGCCGTGAATCCAGAGAATCTGCCCCCCTGTCTTCTCGAGAATCTCGCGCTCCTTCTGGACCGCCGGGGCGTAGACCCAGTTCTCCGCATAGAGCAACCGGCCCTTGCTGCCCCGCTCCGCTTCGAGAATCCGGTCGACGCTCGCCAGGGCCGTTTCCAGGGCGATCTCCATGTCGGCGCGGGCCCAGTGGAAATCGGCCGAGCCGTCGCCGAAATATCCAGTCAGCGGCTTCTCGCAGATTACGAACTTGTCGCGCTCCAAGGCGGCGATCGCGGTCGGCTCATGGGCTACCGGCGGCACGCAGACGTGAACGGCGTCCACCTCGGCGAGCAGGTCGCCGAGAGTCGGGAACGCCCGGATACCCCGCTTCTCCGCAAACACCTTGCCGCGATCGGCATCCTTGCTGAAGACACCGACGACCTCGACGCTGGCGCCGTAGACCTTTTGCAGGGCCTCGAAATGAAACGTTGACGAGAAGCCCGAACCGACCAGGCCGGCACGAACCGTTTTTTTCTCCATCAGGCAGATTCCTTACCTCTTTCAGACAACCAGCCGCGGCAACTCTCGAAAGCGGATAGTGGATAGTAAAAAGCTTCCCCGCGTTCACGCTCCGATCCAACCCAAGTCGTGCATGAAATTGTAGAGCCAGGGGTGCGTCCAGGGGTTCCACGTCGGGTAGGCTGCCGAGAGGGCGGAGACCGCCAAGAGCACCAGCGCGATCCGGCGAATCCAGGTTCTTTCGGCGCATTGGTCGGCCGCCGGCAGCATGGCCACGAGCCACATCGGGGCGAACCAGAACGCCCAGCGGAGCCCCGCCGTCATCCCGCCGTAGTTGCGGTTTTCCTGCGGCTGCATGAACAGATAGAAGACCAGGCAGACGATGGACACCGCGGCGATCAGCAGGGCCAGATGGCGGAGCCGGGGATCGGCCGGCCGGACCAGCCAGAGACCGAGCCCGGCGACCGAGAGGATCCAGATCGGCGACAGCGAAAAGATACCGTGGTGTCCCACCAGCGCGTGCACCGCATAGGTCAATTCGGACGGCTCCCCCTGGTCGATGCCGACGCGATTCCGCCAGTAGCTCGGCCTGGCCTGCCGGTCGTCGGGGTGGCGTTTGTACTCGTAGTCGTACCAGGCCTGGTTCATATAGGCCGGTTCGAGGGTCTGGTGGGCCGCCCAGTTGGTCGCGAAGAATCCGGCGGCCACCACAAGCGCCGCGGGGGCGAAACCGGCCAGCGTCTGCCTGGGAGCCTTCCACAACAGGGCCGCGCCGATCGCGCAGGCAAACGCCAGGCCCGGCAATTCGCAGGCGACGACGAATGCTCCGAACAGGCCCGCGATCACGAAATAGCGGAGCCGGCGCTCCCCATCGAACCAGATGCGAATGCAGGCATAGAGCGCAACCAGCGCGCTGATCGCGCCGGGCAGGTGATTGTTCAGCACGACGGCAAAGGTTGTCAGAAAGGTCCCAAACACGGCTGCCGCCATGGTGAAGATTCGCCCCCAATCCGAGCTGCCGAAACGCTCGATGAGCCGCGCCAGCAGGAGGAAGTAGACCAGCAGGGGAATGACGTTGTAGAGGATCAGCAGGGCCCGGCCGATCTCGTAGGGATGCGTACCGAGGGTCGCCCCGGTTGCCTTGTGAATCCCCCAGTAGGGCAGCGCCATCAAGGTCGGCAACAGGGGCGGCTTGCTGGAATAGAGAAACGCCCGGCCGCCGGCTCCGTGCGACGGCAGCGCGTGCTGGACCATGTCGATGGTCTCCCAGCCCGGCTGGGCGAGCACCTTGTCGATCGCGTACCAGACCCATGCATACCGCGGCCTTCCGTCCTTGTCCGTTCCGATCTCCGCGGCGACTCGCATCTCCGGTTCGACCAGGGCGCGGAGCGTGCACCAGCGGCTGCGATCATTGGCGCTGAGAAAGGGACGCGGAATGCCCACGTCGCGGCGGAGCGATGCCTCGGTCCGCTGCAACTCGCGGACGATGGCGGCTTCCGCAGCGCCTTGCTCGACGAGCCGGGCGCGCTTCTCGGCAAGTTGGCGCGGGATGAGCCGCGCCCGGTATTCCTGTAGCCGTGTCTCTTCCACCGCATCGACGGCTAGAATCCGCCCGATCACCGCGCCGATTCCCACGGCGACGAGGATCGCATACACGGTTTTTCGCAAGCCTGCCCTGTTGTCGCTCGATTGCTCGTTCATCGCTGCCTCCAGGAAAAAGGGCCCGCCGGCGCTCGCGGCGCGGAGCGGACCGATTGTCGTGGCGAGCCGCGCGCCGGTCCGGCGCGGATCGCGCTGGTTGTCGCCGTCGCACGACCGCCCCCCGGGGGCGCTCCGGGGGCCTGAACGGTTGCGTCAAGGTTGCGGCGTTCCGCGGCCGATCCGCTCGGCGATCGAGTAATTGCGGTCGCTCCTCTGGGTGTAGGCGATCACGAGTTCTCCCAGGACGCCGACGGACATGAACTGGGCGCCCAGGAGCAGCAGACCGACCGCGTAGATCACGGCGGGCCGCTCGTGGAGCGGCAGCAGTCCGAGGTCCGGCCGAATCTGCGCGACCAGCCAATAAATCGCCAAATAGGTCATTCCCAGGGCGCCGAGCAGGAATGAGATCAGGCCGATCGTTCCGAGAATGTGCTGCGGTCGCTGCCCGAACCCGGTGAGGAACTTGACCGTCAAGAGGTCGAGAAACCCCTTCACGAAGCGGGTCAGCCCGTACTTGGATTGGCCGAATTGGCGCGGCCGGTGCTGGATCACGCGTTCGCCGACGCGGTATCCCCGGGCGTCTGCCAGGACCGGCACGAAGCGGTGCAGTTCGCCGTAGAGCGTGACTTCGTCGAAGATCTCGCGGCGATAGCATTTCATCCCGCAATTGTGATCGTGGAGCTTCACGCCCGTCAGCCGGCTGACCATCCAGTTGAAGACGCGCGACGGCCCGACCTTGTGCCAGGGATCGTGGCGGGTCTTCTTCCAGCCGCTGACGACGTCGAATCCCTGCTCCATCTGCGCCAGGAAGCCGGGGATTTCGGCCGGATCATCCTGCAAATCGGCGTCGAGCGTGATCACCAACTCGCCTCGGGCCTGGGCGAAGCCGGCGTTGAGCGCCGCGGCCTTGCCGAAATTCCGGCGAAAGCGAATCGCGCTGGCCCGCGGATCGCCGGCAACCAGGTTCTCAACAACCGCCCAGGAGCCGTCGGTCGACCCGTCGTCGACGAACACGATGTCGAGCTGGAGGTTGTTCTGTCTGCCGACCTCGTCGAGCTGCCGGTGCAGCTCCTGGAGACTCTGTTGCTCGTTGTAAACGGGGATCACGATCGAGAGCATTGCCGTCTGCCTCCGTTTCAATTCGCCGCGGCCGGGTTGCGGGGGCGAAAACCGAAGTATACCACGCCGGAGGCCGCCAGTTCGGCGACCAGCCAGACCAACCGCAGGACCAGGGCGCTGAGCACGGCGGCTGCCTGGGGATCGAGCCGCGTGTGGATCTGAACGAAATACGGGACCATCAGTTCGGCGAGGATCATGTCGCGGACGAGCAGGCCGCCGGGGATCAGCGAGAGAAACCCGGCCACCATGGCGAGCGCAACCGAGGCCATGTAGCGAGGCATGTCGGCGACCAGGTCGATCCCTTCGATGCCCATCGCCTTGAGCGTGGCCCAGAGGCTGGCCGCCAGAAGCACCCAGCAGAGGGTCATCATCAACCAGCCGATGGCGAGCGTCTGGTAGCCGATTCTGTCGAGTCTTCGCTGCGTCGCCGGGTCGGAACGCGCCACCCGAGCCAACCGGGCCAAGCGGCGAAACAGGGGCGGCAGCGTCGGGATCCCCGCGGCGGACATCAGCCCGATCGCCGTTGCGCAAAGCACCCAGTGCTGCCGGAACCAGACGGCGAGAATCGCCGCCGCCCAGAACGCTCCGACGGCCATCATCGTCAGGGTCTCGTAGAAGACCGCGGCCGCCGCGACGGAGGCCATCGTTCGCCCCTGGGGCAACAGCCCCGCGCGGAGGACGACGACCATCGCCTTGCCGGGGACATACTTTCCCAAGTGCCCGACCGTATACGCCCGAATCGTCTCCACGAGGGAGGTCTTCTGGCCCAGCACGCGAAGAACGTGCCACCAGAAAAGCCCCGCGGGAAGCAGGCCGACGAGATAAATGGCGCCGGCAATCGCCAACCAGGAATACGAGAAGTCCCAATCGTATTCCCGGAGCTTCAGCATGCCCTTGATCAAGGTGTCGCCGACGAACCAGAGGACCAGCGCGACGATCGCCAATTTGAGGACCAGAATCGCCCAGGTTTTCCGTCTCGAGACGTGGTGCATCACGGACAGTCTCCGCGCTGGTTTTCGGGCAATTCCGGGGCAACCCGGAATCACCGCCGCTCGGCCGATTGCCGTGCCCGCAACCCGGCGGCCAATCGCCTGCTTGGCCGCGTCGGCGCGCCCGCGGGCGGCAATTCGTGGGGCAGAAATCGGGACAGCCCCGTGAACGCCTGCCGCCGAGCCGGCCACAGCCAGCCAGCATACCATGACGCCGGGGCGATGGGTACCATCGCCGCGCGGTGGAAGCGGGGGCGGGAAAGCGCCGGCGGGCCGCCAAGAAACGCGCCGGATCGGGGCGTTCACCCTAGGAAGCGCGCCCGATCCGCTGAATTGCCTGTTCTCCCGCCCGCGACGGTCCCGGGTTCGGGGCCCCCCCTCGGTCCGGAATTCGCACGAAACGGGCCCGCCTCGCCCTTGGCCGCGGGAGGCGGACCGCTTGGCCCCGGCCTGAAGAATGACCCGGACCTGCCCAGCGCCGGACAGCGCTCAATAGGAGCTTCGCGAGCGGTCGAAACGGTTGACAACGATCACGGGACTCGCCGCGGTCCAGCGATAGGGATGATACAGATTACCGCTGGCCCAAGCGGCCGAGTAATCGCCGTGAATCGGGTCGGTGCTCACGGTCGGACGGGAATTCGACAGGCCGTACCAGCGTTGCGAGGCGAGCCGCGCGTCACGCTGGGCGGAGCGGAGCTCGGCCTTGCGGCGGACCGCCACCTTTGGATCGTCGTGGCGGCTGACTTGCTGCTGGTAGAACCACATCTCGGGCGTCGCCGTGACCTCGCCCGGGGTGATGCCGCCGCTGAACTGCATCGTTGTGGTCTCGCTCTTGGGGGTCTGCGCCGCTGCCGGCAGAGCCAACAACGCCACAACAAGTCCTAGTCCGATTGGCAGCCTTTTCATGGACAGATTCTCCCTTTTGCGGTGCCCCGCGCTCGGTATGGAACGCTCTCCGGCCGTCCAGGCCGCGAAGAACCACGCCCGCGGGGCCTCGGAGCCGCTGTTCTAGTCTGCCCGCCCGGAACCGGCCTCCGCATCCTGCCGGTAGTCCGGCAGCCCACGCGGCCAGCGTCGCTGTTGGTGCGGGAATCAATTGCCCACACACTCGGATTCGGCTTGAATCCACACTCGGAATTAGGAAGATGTCGCGGAATGTGCCGATATTTCTGCCCAGACACAGGGCGCGGCAAACTGGAGAAAACAGGCAAGACGATCGCGATTGGCTGGCAGTCATGCGGGCTTGATCGGTGCCGTCGCAGGCATGGACGGCGTGTTGGAAGACGGGACCGAATTTCGGGCTCCGCTGGCGCGTGGTCTGCCCTATCGGCCGCACCGGATAGCGAGACCGGCTCAAGTCCACGGCCGGGCGGTGGATTCGAGCAGTGCCCGATACGCCCGTTCGCCGCCATCGACGACGAGGACATAAATCAACTCGCCGGATTGCCATGCAGCGACCGACAGGTTGCGGGTCTGCAACTGCGACTGGCGCGGCGGGGCGTTGGGGACCCTCTCGGCTCGGCCGCGCAACACGTAGAGCGTCGCCCGCCGGCCACCTTCGAGCGGCAGATCATACGCCACTGCGCGGCGTCCGCCAAACTGATCGACGCTGCGCCATTGCGTGCGCGGGATGCGCAGCAGGTGGGGGCTGTAAGGATAGGCGCGCGGCGGGGCACCATCGTCCATCGGCGCCCCTTCACTCGCCGCGGGCGCCGGGGCTTCGAACAGGCCGATTGCCGTTCGGCACAGTTCGTCGGGTCCAGGCCATCGGTGGTCTTGGCCAAGCACCATCCAGATGCCGAGTGCGGCTACCGCGATGCTGGCTGCCGCCGGGACGGCCCACCGCCAATACCGCCGGCGGCGGGCGGGCGGCGCGGACGCCAAGGCGTCGCGACTTGCTGGCCGCTCGGGGTGCAGCGCGTCGTCTCGGCTCCCGCTCTGGGTGACCACGGCGGCCAGAGCGGTTGGCCTCTGTTTCAGCAACTCGACAATCCGGGGGGCCAGTTCCGGTGGCACGGCCACCTGGCGGATGGCGTCCGCACACCGGCGATCCCAGTCCCTGATCCGCGCGAGCCGTTCGGCCAGATTCGGGTCGATTCTCGCCGCTTCGGCAGCCGCCCGCAGCGCGGGATCCCCCTGGTCCTGTTCGCCGCCACGAAAGACCTCGATCGCCTCCAAGATGTCTGGATCAAAGATCGGTCGTTCGTCCATGGCGTCACTCCTTCTTGTCTGCCGGCGCGGCGGAGACGGGCGACGGGCATTCGTCTTCACTGAGCATTGCCCGGAGGCGGCCCTTAGCCCGTGCCAGGCGACTCATCACCGTCCCCATGGGCAGTTCAAGCCGCTCGGCGATCTCTCGATAGGAGCACTCCTCGAAATAGTACATCACGAGCACCAGGCGGTGGGGCTCGGGCAGCGCCATCAAGGCCTGATGCAACTCGTCGCTGTCGATCGGACTGTCTGCCACGGGGGCAGTTGCAAGCTCGTGGATGCTCACCTGGAGATTCGCCTCCGGCAGGGGCCGACGCTTTCGGCACATTTTCAGGAAATGGCTCCTCAAGATGGCAAAGAGCCACGCGCGAACTTTTTCCACGTGCTCCAATTGCCCCAATTTTTCTTGCGCAGTAAGAAAGACGGCCTGGGACAGGTCCTCCGCGTCGCTGACCGAGCCGCTCAGCCGATATGCGTAGGCGTAGATCTCCCGATGGTGGTCCGCGACCAACTGCACAATGTCGATTTCCGTTCGGTCTTGGCCCATTTCCGGCATCGTCCACGATCAATAGAGGCGTTCACGATTGGATTTATTCCCTGAAACAGGGAAAAAAGCCTGTCCGATCCGTCCACATCCCCCAGACTACCCGAATCCGCCGTTCGGGGAAAGGATTCGTTGCCCGCTCCGGCGGTGACGGCGGAGGGCTGGCGCTGCCGAGCCTGGTCTTCGCGTTTTTTTCCTTTCCGGTGGGAATAATCGGGATGGCTCGCGGATCAAAGCTCACGTTGGCACCGAGCAGAACGGGTTCTGCCGGAAAACTCCCCACACGGTTTAGCGAGAAAGGCTGATCCGATGAAGAAACTCTTTTCCTTGCTGTTCCTGACCCTTGCCTTGGGCATGTTCGCGATTGGCTGCGCTGAGAAGGCTTCCGACACGCCGGCCGCTCCCCCTGCCGCTCCGAGTGGTGATGCGGGCGCTGCGGGCGACGCCGAAGGGGGAGCCGAGGCGGCCACCGCGCCGGCCGACGAGCCGACCGGACCGTAGTATTCCGCTGAGCACGACGAGAGAAGAGCAATTGACCAGCGGCACCGTGGCGGAGCGCGCCCGGTGCCGCTGCTGCTTTGCGCAACCATGACTTACGGCATGCCAGGCTTCGGGATTCTCTTTGCCTTCTGTTTCGTCTTCCGCCGCCGCCAGCGTTCCGACCGCGTGCCATGCTCGAGGCGCGCCTCGTCGGTTCGTCTGCCGATTTGGCTCTGCATCTGCTCGATGCGGTCGCGGAGCGCTGCGGCGCGTTCAAACTCGAGCGCGTCGGCGGCGGCGAGCATCTCGTCTTCCAGTTCGGCCAGGTATTCCTCGGTGATATATTGGGCCTCGTCGGTCCGCCCAACCGCCGCGTTCGACTGGGCGTGAGCAGACGCCGCGGCCTCGATTCCGGCGCGGATGCTCTTGCGGATTGTCTCCGGGGTGATTCCATGCGCCTGGTTGTAGGCTTGCTGCACGCCGCGGCGCCGCAGGGTCTCTTCGATTGCCCTCTGCATCGAGTCGGTGACCCGCTCGGCGTACAAGATCACCTTGGCGTTGACGTTGCGCGCCGATCGCCCGATCGTCTGCATCAAGGAAGTCTCGCTTCGCAGGAAGCCTTCCTTGTCCGCGTCGAGAATCGCCACCAGGGAGACTTCAGGCAGGTCGAGTCCCTCGCGGAGGAGGTTGACGCCGACCAGGACATCGAACTGGCCTTGGCGGAGATCGCGGAGCAGCTCCACCCGTTCGAAAGCGTCGAGTTCGCTGTGGAGCCACTTGCAGCGAACCTGCTGCTTCTCGAAATAGTCGGCGAGGTCTTCGGCCAACCGCTTGGTCAGCGTGGTAACCAGAACCCGTTCGCCGACCGCGGTGCGCTGGCGAATTTGCTCCAACAGGTGGGGCACCTGTGCGCGGGCCGGGGCGACCTCGACGATCGGGTCGAGCAGTCCCGTCGGCCGGATCACCTGCTCGACGACCGCGCCGGCGGATTTTTCCAGCTCGTACGGTCCGGGTGTTGCGGAGACGAAGATCGCCTGGTTGACCCGCTGCTCCCATTCCTCGAACGTCAGCGGCCGGTTGTCCAGCGCGCTGGGCAGGCGGAACCCGTGTTCGACGAGCGTCGTCTTCCGGCTCCGGTCGCCCGCGTGCATCGCGCGGACCTGCGGGATCGTGACGTGGGATTCGTCGACGAACAGCAGGAAATCGTCGGGGAAGAAGCTGTAGAGCGTGTCGGGCGGGGAGCCCGGCGGCCGCCCCGCAAGAGGGCGGCTGTAGTTCTCGATGCCCGGGCAATAGCCCACCTCCTGGAGCATCTCCAGATCGAAACGGGTCCGCGCGCTGAGCCTTTGGGCCTCCAGCAGCTTCCCCTGGGAGCGAAAGACGGCCAGCCGCTCCTCAAGCTCCCGATGCAGGTCTTCGATCGCGTTGTTGATCCGTTCGTCGGGCAGGACGAAGTGCTTGGCAGGATAGATGAAGACCTCATCCTGCCGGCGGAGGACCTCTCCGCTGGTGGGGTCAATGAGGGAAACCTGCTCGATTTCGTCGCCCCAGAATTCGATGCGGATTCCGAACTCTTCGTAGGAAGGCACGATTTCGACACAGTCGCCGCGGACGCGGAATTTGCCGCGTTCGAAGGACACGTCGTTCCGCTCGTACTGGATATCGATCAGCCGCTCCAGCAGCCGGTCGCGCGGAACTTCCTGGCCAACCCGCAGCGCCACCATCATCTCGCGGTAGTCTTCCGGTGAACCGAGCCCGTAAATGCACGACACGCTGGCGACGATGATCACGTCGCGGCGGCTCATCAGCGCGCTGGTGGCGGCGAGCCGCAGGCGATCGATTTCTTCATTGATCGAGGCGTCCTTCTCGATGTAGATATCCCGCTGGGGGATGTACGCCTCCGGCTGGTAATAATCGTAGTAGCTGACGAAATAGGCGACCGCATTATCCGGGAAGAACGCCCGGAACTCGGCGTAGAGCTGGGCCGAGAGGGTCTTGTTGTGCGACAGAACGAGCGTTGGCCGCTGCATCCGCTGGATGACGTTGGCCATCGTGAATGTCTTGCCCGAGCCCGTCACGCCCATCAAGGTCTGGAACTTCTTGCCGCTGCGAAGCCCCTCCGTCAGGGCCTCGATCGCCTGCGGCTGATCGCCGGCCGGTTCGAACGGACTTACTAATTGAAACACGATCGCTGACTCCCTTGCTGCGATGGAACTCCGCCACGCCCCGCTTGCGGGCCCCGCGCGACAGGTTGTTGCTCCTGGTTCCCAAGCTCCTGCTCGCCTGGTTCCCAAGCTCCTGCTTGAGAACCTCCCCCCCGGATCGATGGTCTCTCATCACTTCAGGCGCCGCTTGGCGGTGGCCACAACCGAGCACTGCCAAACGCGAGCTGGGGAACGCGGTGGGGCCTGGCGGCATGAAAGACCAACCCCTCATTCTACGCCCGGGGACGCGGGAGCGTCAGGAGCGTCCGCCGGAGAATCGGCCGGCCAGCTCTCCGGGTCCAGAAATGGCCGCAGCAGATCGACTGTCTTCGGTCCGATCCCATGGACCTTCATCAGGTCCTCGGGCCGGCGAAACGAACCCTGTTCCTCGCGGTGCTCGACGATCCGCCGGGCGAGCGTCTCCCCGATCTCCGGCAACTGGCGCAACTCGGGCCAGTCGGCCGCATTGACGTCGACGAGAAATCTGGCTTCCCGAGGTTCGAGTTCCTCCCACCGGGCTATTCCACCGCGGAGACCACCACAAGACACCCACCAGAAGGCGGCCGCCAGCCCGCCCAAAACAACCAGCCCTGCCAGAATCGCCTGATCGGCTCGCCGCAGGATGCCCGCCGAATTGAGCGGTTTGACGCCAAGATCGGAACTGGGTTTTGAGGAGGGGCTTGTCACGGATGCTCTCCTTGCCGCGGGTTGAGTGAACCAACGCCGGCGCCGCCCCTCCTGCATCGCAGACGCAGGCGGCTACGAGTTTACCAGACCGGCCGGCCGGGGCCAGTCGGCCGCACGGTTTCGCGCAATCCGCGGAGGACTTTCGGGAAGCCCTGCCCGCAGGTACCTTGAATGGTCCGCAGACCTTCTGCCCCGGCAATTGGGAGGGGCAAGGGGCAACAGACTAGTACGACGAGGAGCCCGGGTGTGACGGAAACCAGGTGCGGAGACCAGATGCGAGACTTTTCACGGCCGCAGGGCGACGGGGGCGACAACCCTCCGCCGCTCGGCTCGAAGGAGTTTCATCAAGTCGATTGGGATCATCTGGCTGAGAAGGCGCTGCGGCAGCTTGTCGCGGTGATGCTGGAGGAAGACTTGGGCGCGGAGGGCGACTGCACGTCGCTGGCGCTCGTGCCCGAGGCCGCGCTGGGCAGGGCAGCGGTCGTCGCCCGGGCCGCGGGCGTGGTGGCGGGGCTCACAGCCGCCGAGGCCGTCTTTTCCGCGGTTGATCCGGCGCTGAAGTGGCACTGCCAGTCGGCGGACGGGCGGAGCGTCTCGCCGGGTGAGATTGTCGCACGGGTGGCCGGCCCGGCCCGGCAGTTGCTCGCCGCGGAGCGGCCGGCCTTGAACCTCATCGGCCGGCTGTCGGGCATCGCCACGCTCACGCGCCGCTACGTCGACGCCGTCGCCGGCACGGGGGCTGGCATCTACGACACGCGGAAGACGACGCCGGGCCTGCGGCGGCTGGAGAAATACGCCGTACGTTGCGGGGGCGGCCGCAACCATCGGCAGGGACTTTATGAAGCGATTCTGATCAAGGACAATCATCTGGCCCTCGGCGCAGGCGGCGAGGGCGGAGCGGCTTTTTCACCGGCGGAAGCGGTCGAGCGGGCGCGGCGCTACGTGCGCAGCCGCCAATCGCCCGAAGCGGCCGCCGCTTGGATTGTGGAAATCGAGGTCGACACGCTCGAGCAACTGGCCGCCGTTCTGCCCGTCCGGCCCGACATCGTCCTGCTGGACAACATGCCGTGCGATCAACTTCGCCAGGCGGTAGCGCGGCGCGACGCATGCGCCCCGGAGGTGCAGCTTGAAGCGTCCGGAGGCGTCGACCTGGAGACAGTCCGCGCGATCGCTGAAACCGGCATCGACCGGATCAGCGTCGGCGCGCTGACCCATTCGGCTGTCGCCTTGGACGTGGCGCTCGACTGGACCTGATCCGGGGAGTCTCCCCCTCGGCCCCCCTCGGCCTGGAAGTGATCCGGAGACTCCGCCATTCTCGGCCAAGGTTCACGGCTCAAATTCCAGTGGCCAAGAGTGGACGGGGGTCGCCCGGCTCTTGGGCCTTGAAGATTGGATTTTGAATCTTGCCGGTTATCGTTCCCCGAAAACCGGACGATCCCCCCGACGGCGCTTCGCCTACCTCGTCCCGGTGATGCCGAGTTCTTCGGCATGCGGTTTCAAGGCATCGATCACCAACTGGATGTGTCTGTCGGGCTCAACAGCCAGCCAGTCCAGCCCGAGCCGGATGATCTGGCGATCGACTTTGGCCGCAAACGCCTTGTCTTTGAGTTTCTTTTTCACGCTCTTCGGCTGGAGCGAGGCGATTCCGTCGGGCCGGACGAGGCAGCAGGCGACGACGAAGCCGGTCAATTCGTCGCACGCCACCAGCGCCCGATCGAGGGCCGATTTCGGTTCCAGGTTCCAGGCCGTCTGGTGGACGGAGACGGCGTAGGCCATCTCCTCCTCGGCCTGCTCTCGGAGCCAGTCGACGATGCGACGCGGGTGGTCCTCGGGCCAGCGCTGATAATCGGCGTCGTGGAGCAGGCCGGTCAGCCCCCAAAGGTCAGCATCCTCCGGGCCTGATCCATAGGCGGCCGCGGCCGCGCGCATGGCGATTTCCACCGCCCTGGCGTGCTTGCGGAGCGACGGGTCGTCGATCCAGGCCTCCAACTGCGCTAGCGCCTGCTGGCGTGTCAGATTCATCGGCGTTCTCCTTGGCCGGTCGAATTGCGGAAGCCGCCGTTGACGGGAATCACCTGCCCGGTGATGAATGCGGCGGCGGGAGAGACGAGAAATCGGGCCGCCTGGGCCACGTCGCTGGGCTCGCCCCACCGGCCAACGAGACTCTCGCGACGCGCCCTCTGTTGCCAATACTCCGAGGTGGACTCGCCCCAGGCCGTCTTGATCCAGCCGAGTGCCAGGCAGTTCACGCGGACGGGCGGGGCGAGGCTCTGGGCGAGGCTGCGCGTGAACGCCATCACGGCTCCCTTGGCCGCGGCGAACAGTTCGGCGGTCTCGCCAGCCATCCCCCGTTCCGCCCCGTCCCAGCCAATGTTCAAGATCACGCCGGAGCCGCGCTCGACCATCTTCGCTCCAACCTGCCGACTGAGACGGATTGCCGCGCGAACATCGACGCGCCAAAGCCGGTCGAGCCTCTCTTCAAACGTCTGCCGCCGGTGCTCGCCGGTGAGAACGTCAGCCCCGGCATTGTTTACCCAGATGTCGACTCCTCCCTGCCAATTCCAGGCCTGTTCGATCAAGGCCTCGTGCGCCGGCAAGTGGGCAAGATCGGCCACGACGACCAGGGATTGGACACCCTCGGCTTGGACTTGCCGGCTGGTTTCCGCGGCGGCGCGGGCGTCCTGCCCGGCGTGGACGACGACGCTGGCCCCGGCGGAGGCCAATTCGACGGCGATCTGGCGGCCGATGCCTCGCGACGACCCGGTGACCACGGCAATCGAGTTGGCTAGTTCACGGGTTTGCGGCATGGCGCCCGGCTAGTTCCGGAAGGTGACGCCCCAACTGACGCCCGGGCGATGATAGCGGGGATGGGGGCGGTGGTAGACCGGCGGCCCATACCAGGGGCGCCCGTAATAATACTCCTCGACGATCACCGGCCGCGGGGCGCGTTCCACGATCACGGTCTCCGTCTGCCCGATGGGGGGCGTCTCTTGCATCGCCATCACGACGCGTTTACTCACCCCCTGCTGGTTGAGGTAGACGAGGTCCGCTGCCCCGGGGCAGCGCGTCATGCCGTGGGCCCGGATGTGATTGACGATCAGTTCCTCGTCGACACCGGCCTGGGTCATCGTCACCACGTCTTCCTGGGTGACAGCGCCAACACGGATCTGGCGGCCCATCTTGGCCTCGATCAGCGCGCGATTTTGGGCTTCGATCTCATCCAATTCCGATCCCACGACTCCGCCGGTGATAGCGCCAAGCCCTGCACCGATCGCCGCGCCAGCCCCCGCATTGCCCGACGCGCTGCCAACCAGCGCGCCCGTTCCAGCCCCCAGAAGTCCGCCGACCAATGCGCCTTGATCGGCTCGATGGGGCGACGCGCAACCACAGGAGACCGCCAGCGCGAGCAAGATCACGCTGTTGGACCGGAACCAACGAGATGTCATGGCAGTGCTCCAGCCGCTAAAAGGGGGGAGGTGGTCTGTACTTAGGGAATCTATCGGCTCGCAGGCGGGACTGGAATAAGCGGACGAGTCTAATCCACGATTCCGTCAGCGGTCAAGAAAGCTTGGGGAAAATAGGAGATATACGGCCACTTCCTCGGCCCAAGCTCCTTCCCGCCAACCTCGTTCCCAAGCTCCGGCTTGGGAACGCATGTTAACCTCGTTCTCAAGCTCCCTCCCGCCAACCTCGTTCCCAAGCTCCGGCTTGGGAACGCACGTCTTCAGCCTCTTGACCGGGCTGGGCAGGTTCTCGACGGTTTCTATTCCACCTTATCCGGGTGCACCAGTCGGGTGAGCAGTTCCCGGCTGATCTTCGCATCGCGAGCCAGATTGACCGCAAGCTCCAGTAGTTCGGCCACGCACCAGTACCACAGGGCCGTGAACGCCAGGCCAATCGCAAAGCCAAAAAGCCAGATGCCAGGTGCGACGGTTTCCTCCTCCGCGAACACCATGATGATGGCCGCTAATCCCGCGATTCCGGCGATTATGAAGGAAATCACCATGATTCCAGTGAAGACGGCCTTTAAGGTCTCCACCCCGGGGTAGTGATCGACCATTTTTCGTTCGGGAATCTCGGAGGCCTTTGCCACCGCTCGAAGTCTGGCGTTCTCTTCCGATCGCTGGGCTGCCTGGATGCGTTCCTCCTCGAGCCGGCGCTGTTGCTCTTCTCGTAGTGCCGTCAGCAATGCCGCCTTCTCGGCTGCTGTCTTTTCGATCTCCTTCCGCTCCCTCTCCGCTGCCTCCAGCTTCTTCCGGCGTTTCTCGTCTTTGGCCTTGGCCGCGGCCTGTTCCTTGAACCATTGGCCGCGGAGGTGCTCGGGCAATTGGCCCACTTCGGGAAGCCGCAGTCTGGCTCCGCAATACAAGCACCTCTGCACGGTCCCCGGACGGTATTCAACCTGTTCACCACATCGCGGACACTCGATCTTCACTGTTGCTGCCTCCGCGCTGAATCTGGAAAACGCAGACGGGCCGGCCTGGCTTGCCTCGCACCGTCCCACCCCGCAGTCTCAGGATACCCGGGCCCAGGGTCAGACATACGTGCCTAGGTTTAGGTCTACATACATGTCCCCGCATGACGGGCAAGAATCATCCTGACGTCGGCGATGCGTCGACGCTTCACGTGATGAGAAACGATGCGGAATAATGCCATGTTGACCAACAGCTATGAAGGTGTGCTCGAGAACTGGAAGGTGCGGCTGATTTGCCAGAGAGCCCGGCGGATGGGCTTTCGCGGATTTGATCTGGACGACGTCCAGCAACAAGTTGCCCTGGCGCTGCTGGACTTCTGTTTCGATGAAACAAAATCCAACGGCGCCAACGAAGCGACGGCGCTCACGGCCGTAATCGATCGGCAGCTTGCCATGATCCGGCGGAGCGAGGGACGCGAGGAGCAGCGTCGAGAAATCGCCAAGCAGCGCTGCGAGCGGTACTACGACCTGACCGAGACGGAGCTTTCGCTCGACGTCGAAAACGCCATTCGGTCGCTTTCAGAACTGGATCAGCAAGTGTGCCGCGGGCTGTCGATGGGAAACTCGATGAACCAGATCGCTGGTTCGCTCGGAATAAGCTGGCACACCGTACGGGATCGCGTCGAAGCAATCCGCCGGCATTTTGAGCAACTGGGCCTGGAAGAATCATGTCTTTCTGGCAAGGAGGCAGTCAGCGTATGAGCAAGCAAACTCGAGGAGCATCCGAGAAGGACACCGATTCGCCATTGCTTCTGACCGCACGCCAGGCGGCGGCACTTTGCGGGAAGTCGCTGCGAACATGGCGGAGTTGGGACTCTGCAGGCGTCATCCCACGGCCCGTCCGCATTCGGCGATGCACTCTCTGGAGGGCTGACGAATTGCGCGACTGGATCGAGGCGGGTTGCCCAGATCGCCAAGAGTGGGAGCAGAATTCTGGAAAAGATGGCCGCCACAGCGCTTGAGCTTTGTGTTTGTCGAGGGAAACTGTCACATCCTGGGCCGACAGGGGCCCTGGCGTAGCAGCTCAAGACTGATGTGAAAGGAGGTTGTCTCAGGTGGCAAGCCTATACAAGAAACCGATCGTCGTGACCGATCCGAAGACTGGCGAGAAGGTCAAGAAGAAGTCACGGAAGTGGTGGGGGCGTTATCGCGACGCGATGGGACGTGAGAAGCGAGTTCCATTGGCGGGTGACAAGGCGGCTGCCCAGGCGATGCTGAACGACTTGGTGCGCCGCGTGGAACTCGAACGTGCGGGCCGCCTCGATCCGTTCGAGGAACATCTTAAACGGCCGTTCACAGAGCACATCGACGAGTTTGAACAGCACTTGAAAGACAAGGGGAACAGTGCCCAGCATGTTTTCGAGGTCGCCGCACGGGTGCGAAAGATCGCCCGAGGATGCAAATGGAAATCTATCTCCGACATCTCGGCCAGCGAGGTACAGCGGTATCTGGGCGCCCGTCGTGACAAAGGTCTCGGTCGACAAACGAGCAACCACTACCTCCGGGCAATCAAGCAGTTCAGTCGATGGTTGGTCCGTGACCGGCGATATCACGACGATCCACTCATCCACGTGGCAATGCTCAACGTTAAGGTGGACCGACGGCACGATCGTCGTGCCCTGAGCGACGAAGAGTTTGCCCTGCTGGTTGAAGCGGCGATGGAAGGGAAGAGGGTCGTGAAGATTTCTGGTCCTGACCGAGCGATCATGTACATCTTGTCGGCCTGGACGGGGTACCGGCGTTCGGAACTCGGCAGCTTGACCAAACGTTCCCTGCGGCTGGACGACGATCCGCCGACCATCACGGTGGCCGCGGCCTACAGCAAACGGAAACGCCAGGATACCCAGGTACTGCATCGAGTAGTGGTCGAGCGCCTGCGGGAATGGCTCGAGGACAAGCGTGCCCTTGCCGCAGACGCTCTGCTGTTTCCTGTGTCAGCCAAGATTCCCGGCGGGGTCGATCGGCGAACGTCGAAGATGATGCGGGCCGATTTGAAGGCCGCACGGAAGAAGTGGATTGCAGCAGCCAAGACGCCTGAGGAAAAGGCCGAGCGGGAGCAGTCTGACTTCCTCAAATACCAGAACGACCTGGGTCTATTCGCGGACTTCCATTCCAACCGCCATACCTTCATCACAAACTTGGAGCACGTTGGAGTCACGCCAGGAAAGGCACAGTCGCTTGCCCGACACTGCGATATTCGTCTGACGATGGGCGTCTACACTCACATCGGGCTGAATGACCAGAAGACGGCGATCGAGTTGCTGCCGCCACCGCCAGTACTTCGCCCCTCAAAGAAGGCGCCGCCTTCAAATGGACAGGCTGGCGGAAACGGAGCCGATCCGGCCAATGGTCAGGTACTCCACAAGCAGCAACTTGACGCACTTTGGGCCCAACTTCCCGAACAGGTCAAAACGGCGCTGCTGGCAAGCGTCCAGGTAAATCCCGAGAACGGCAAGGGCGGGCAGCGCAGTTAGCGCCTGCTGGCTTTCAGGGCAGGAGATGCGACGCTGGCGTCCAATTCCATTTGCCGTCGAAGATCGGTGGTTTCTCGCCTGCCGCCACGCGGCCGATGACTTCCCGTCGCGCCACCCACACTTCTTTGAGCGTGACCGCCAAGTCCGCCAGGTCACACCGACAGTTCTGCAGGTTCGGGGCCGTGAACACTTCCATCATCGGGTCGCCGTCCGTTGCAGAGCATCGAATGTCGACTTCACCGATCGACCCGTCGAATCCCACCAAAACGTACATCTCGATGGCCGGCGGCTCATGAGGCCAATCCGCAGGATTCGCCGCCCCCAGTACGACTCGGGCATCCGCTCCGGAAGACTTGAACATGCGGACTTGGCTCGTCTCCAGCCCGGCAACCTCAATGGCACGGCGGAAGGCTCGTTTCACATCCTCCGCCGGTTCCTTCCCAGCGCGCGTCAAGGCGGATATCCCTCTGTTTTTTGGCCACGAACCGGCACAAGAAAGGTGCCAACAGTGGTGCCAAGTGGTGCCGAAAATGGTGCCATACGGCTCGCATTCCAGGCGTATCGGCCTGCACCAACTTGCACCAAAACCGGCTCAAAGCCGGTTCGGTGGGCGTCGCCAGCCGGACGCCGTAAATCCGCAACTCGTCGGGATTTGTGTGCCGTGTTGCACCAAGCTGCATCGCCTGGTATCGCCTTGCACTGGCGAGAAATCTAAGTACGCCCGACAGGATTCGAACCTGTAACCCTCGGTTCCGAGGACCGATGCGGTATCCAGTTGCGCCACGGGCGCGTGTGCTTCGGGCGGACGACCATACCGGACGCGAATCCCACATCCCGCCCCACGAAAAGCAGGAGGATGCAGCG
>LSQX01284558.1_pt1 | contig 25675 bp, 26 predicted proteins | sample 654561 | NCBI WGS metagenome assembly LSQX01 (sample SAMN04489861, study PRJNA283612) | anaerobic digester metagenome | isolation source: 4 biogas reactors fed with cattle manure at either 37C or 55C with and... | place: Denmark: Kongens Lyngby | collected 2014 | reverse complement strand
TGCATTCCGAGTGCTCCTTCTGGCCCCCACGTATCACCCGATAGCCTCCCTTGATTTGCACCGTCTCCACCTCTGCCAGTATCTCTCCCAAGTCCCTAGCCAGAGTCTTGGCTCCCTGCTTGGTCTGGATGACCAGCCAGAGGCTGCCCCCGGGACGGAGACGGCGAACAGCATCAGTGAGCAGACGCATGACCTCGGCCTTGCCGGCGCGGAGCGGCGGGTTGGTCACAATGGCGTCGAAGGTGCGATCGCTCAGGACCGAGGGCGCATCCCCGGCCAGCACCTCGGCATTGGTCACGCCGTTGAGCGTGAGGTTGCGGCGAGCCAGGTCGGCTGCACGTTCATTGAGCTCTACCAGGGTTACGTGGGCCGCTGGCGAGCGCAAGGCCGCGACCAGCCCCAAGGGGCCGTAGCCAGCTCCAAGATCCAGGATCGCACCCGTCTCCGGGAGCGCCATAGTCCGTGCCAGGAGCTCCGTGCCGCGATCTACCTTCCCGCGGGAAAAGACGCCGCGATCGGTCCAGAGGTTCAGACTCAGGCCGGGCAGGTCCCAGCGCACCTGCTCAGGCGCGGGTCGCGACAGAGGCCGCGCGGCAAAATACTGCTGGTGGGATGGCACGCCGTCTTCGTCCCTGGGCATGGAGATTGCAGAAGGTATTCGTGTTCGGGAGCCGGAAGACCTGCGTGTGAAGACATGAGGCCGTGTCAGAAGGTGTGAAGTGGAGGTCGTCTGGCCCACTGTGTTCTGACGCTGTGTAAAGGACATGGCGGGATAGGCGAGGAACTGAGTAGTAGAGTGTGGCAGAGAGTAACTGGATGACAGGTGAGCCGCCTGTTCTACTGGACTTTAGGGAGGCACAATGGATTCTGACCTTCGTGTAAAGAGCATCACCGTAGATTTTGAGCCGTGTGTCGCGCGGACACCACTGAAGTTTGGTGGCGTGGTAATGGATAGCCTGGACTTCTGCCGTGTGCAAGCGACGGTGGAAAACCGCCGGGGGAAGACGGCCACCGGTTGGGGTGGCATCTTCATGGCTGACTCCTGGGCCTGGCCGACGGCGGAGGTAGACAACTCCACCAAGACGGCAGTGATGGAGCACATCGTGCAGGCCTATGCGGACTCCGTGCTGGACGTGAAGGAATTCGCGCATCCTATTGACACATTCATGACGCTGGAGACCCAATTAGCGGCGATCAACGACGAGGCGGTGGCCGAATTCCCGCCGCCGCTGAAGATGACCTTCCTGGGGGCGCTGGTCTGTGCCTCACCAGTCGATGCGGCCCTGCACGACGCCTTCGGCAACGTCAATGGCATTGACTCGTACGACGGCTACGGTCCCGATTTCATGAGCGACCTTAGCCGGTACCTCGGGCCGGAATGGGCCGGGAAGTACGTGCAGGACTACCTGCGTCCGGAGTACCTGCCGGAGGTGCCGGTCTTCCACCTGGTCGGGGGGCTGGACAAACTGACGCGGGCCGAGAAGGACGGCAATGACCCGCAGGACGGTGGGCCGGTGAGCCTGGATGAGTGGATCGCGCAGGACGGTGTGTTTTGCCTGAAGGTGAAGCTACGTGGCGTGGACCTGCCCTGGGACATTGAGCGTGTGTTGGCGGTATATGAGGTGGGGCGGGAGGCACTGGCCAAGCAGGGGCAGGAGGAGCTTTGGCTAACCGCAGACACGAATGAGATGTGCGAGTCGCCCGACTATCTGGTCGAGATGCTGAAGCGCGTCCAGGAGAAGTCACCCGAGTGCTATGATCGTCTGCTGTACCTGGAGCAGCCGACGGAGCGCGACCTGGAGGCCCATCGGTTTGACATGCGTGAGTTGTCCAAGCTCAAGCCAGTGCTGCTGGACGAGAGCCTGACCAGCCTGGAGATGATGGACCTGGGCTTGGAGTTGGGCTGGTCAGGAATCGCGCTGAAGACCTGTAAGGGGCACTCGATGGATATGATCCTGGCGGCGAAAGCTCGCGAGCTGGGTGTGCCGTACGCGCTGCAGGACCTCACCAATCCCAGCCTGGCGCTGATTCATGCGGTAGGGATGGGCGCAAGGCTCTATACCATGATGGGGCTGGAGGCCAATTCACGGCAATTCTTCCCGGCGGCGACCCCACCCGGGGAGCAGGCGGTCCATGAGGGGCTGTTCCGGATACACCGGGGCATGGCCTCGACCGCCAGCCTGCAGGGCACGGGGCTCGGGTACCAGATGGACAAAGTGCTGTCGTACAAGGGGGATTAGAGATGCAGAAGACCCTGGAGCGGCGGGTGCTGGACGTCTTTGAGATGTGTGAGAAGTGTGAGTATGACAAGGGATTCCAGGTCGCGCTCTTGCGACGGCGGGCAGACGCGGGGACGACGGTGAGCAAGGAGCGGCTACGGCTGATCCTGATCTGCCCCCAGTGCGGGCAGCGGTATGACATTGGCTGGGCGGTGGAGGTGGAGTAGACCGCTCGGTGCGGCCGCATGAGACGTGGCCATCGGCGGTGACGGCCAATCATTTGGTCCATTCTCATGTCCTGGAGATGAAGGGGGCAGGATGAAGGTCCAGTCCGCCCCTGTCGTTGTACTGAGAGAGGCGAGTTGTGATGGTTATTTCCCTGAGCGTGGTGCCGATAGGCGCCGGGACGGAGTTGCGCGAGCATCTCGCGGAGGTGCTGCGCGTGATTGATGAGTCGGGATTGCCCTACCGCCTGAACGCGATGTCCACAGAGATTGAGGGTGAGTGGGATGAGGTGATGGCGGTGGTCAAAGCAGCCCATGAAGCGGGCCGGCGACCCGGGGGACGGGTGGTCACCCACATCGTGATTGACGACCGCGAGGGCGCAACCGGACGCCTGGAGGGGAAGGTCGCAGACGTGGAGCAGGTCCTGGGCAAGTCGCTGGGGCGGCCGAAGAAGACATGAGCGATCGTCCTCGGGTGGGCAAGATTGACTTGCCGGTATTTGAGTCGTTGCTACAGACCCGGCTGGGCCGGCCTGATCCGCGTGTGAAGGTAGGCCCGCTGACCGGAGTGGACGCTGCGGTTCTGGAGATCGGGGGGCAGGCGCTGGTCATCGCTGAGGATCCGATCTTCCCGGCCGCCGGGCTGCCGCTGGATACCTTCGGTTGGTTTACCATGCACATCGGAGCCAGTGACGTGGCGGTCATGGGGATTAGGCCGGAGTTTGCCACCTACTCCCTGTTGATGCCGCCAGGAACGTCGCCCGAGGACCTGGATTGCATCACCGCGTCCATTCATCAGGCTGCACTGGAGTTGGACATCGCCATTGTTGGCGGGCATACCGGCTACTACCCGGTGATCACGGTGCCTATCATCGGGGGGATCACGGTGATTGGGACGGGCGATCCAGCGCAGGTAGTCACACCAGGGGGAGTGCAGCCCGGTGACGCGATGCTGATGACGAAAGGACCGGCTATCGAGGCCACGGGGCTGTTGGCGGTGCTGTACGAGCAGGAACTCCGCGCGGCGCACGGAGAGGCAATTGCGGAGGCGGCGCGGGCGCGGTCCCGGGAGATTACGGTGGTCAAGGACGCGCTGACCGCGCGGGCCGCAGGGCTGGTCCATGCCATGCACGATGCTACTGAGGGCGGCGTGCTGGGCGGGCTATGGGAGATGGCGGAGGCCAGCGGCGTGGGGATGGAGATCGAGGAGGCGCTCATGCCCTGGCCGCCGGAGGTGGAGGCACTGTGCGGGCTGCTGGAGATAGACCCGCTGGCGGCGATTGCCGAAGGCACACTGCTGATTGCCGCCCCCGAGGAGACCGCGGAGACGATTATCGCGGCGCTGGGCGGTGAAGGGATCGCTTGCGCGCAGATTGGGCGGGCGCTTGACGACACCGGCCGGCGGGTGATTCAGCGGCGTGACGGACGTGTGCAGGAGCTGGCGGTGCCGGCAGAGGACCCCTTCTGGCCGGCGTTCTTCCGCGGCGTGGAGAGGCTGGGGTAGGGGATGGCGCTTGTCGCCGGCTGGCGGCTACGGCTGCGGTCATCAGTGATCTTCTGGCGATCCTCAGTGGGGACGTGTCTGCGGCGCGAGGGAAGAGAAGCGGCAGCTAGCCCCGGGCCGCCCAATACCAGAGACGCCCGGGCGCAAGGATCAATTGCGATTGAAGACGTTTGATGGCAGATTCTTCCAGTTCTTGCGGCTTGCCTGCGGCCTGGCGGCGGTGGCAAGCCTCGGTCTGTGGGGGACGCTAGCGCTTCTGCGGCTGCGCTTTACGCCAGCGATAGACTACGGGGAGGGCCTGCTGCTGCATGCCGCTCAGCAGTTCCAGGCGGGGGTATTTCCGTACTCCTGGGAGGCCAGCCTGCCGTACGTTCCCGTGGTGTATGGGCCGCTCTATCCCCTGGTGTGGGCACTAATTCTGCCCTGGACCGGCCCGGTCTTGTGGGGCGGGCGCCTGATTGCGGTGCTGGGGGCGCTGGCCTGCGCGGGTTGGCTTGCCTTCACTGTGCGGAGGCTTACAGGCCGGTGGTTAGAAGCTGCGGTGGCGGCTGGCCTCTTCCTATGGTCGGGACCCTCGGTAGCCTGGACGGCGCTAGCTCGGGTGGATTTCCCGGCCTTAGCGCTGGGCTTGGGGGGCTTGGCCCTCTTCCTGTTCGCTGCTCCGCGGTATCGCGTCGTGGGCACGGCACTCTTCTTCCTGGCGTTGCTGACCCGACAGACCATGTTGGCGGCGCCGCTGGTGGCGTATCTGCACCTCTATCGTGAGGGTGACCGTAAGACCGCAGCACTCCATGCGCTGGCCCTCTTCGGTCTGGTACTTGGGGCTCTTGCGGTTCTGCAGGTGGGAAGCCACGGGGGTTTTTGGCGGGAGGCGGTGGCGGGAAACGTGTGCCCATGGCAGTGGGAGAGGCTTCGGTGGCTAGGGGGATTCATGGTGCGTCGTTCCCCGCTGTTGCTGGTAGTAGGGGTAGTCGGTGTGCCTCTGCTCTGGCGTCGGACTCCTCAGATGTGGGCGCTGAGCGTGTATGCAGTCATAGCCCTGCTCTCCATGGTACTGGGAGCCAAACAAGGCGCTGGACGCAACTACCTGCTGGAAGCCGTCTGGGCTTGCGCGCTCATCATGGCGCTAGCCCTCTCGCCACGCTTGCTGTGGCGAGAGCCTCGGCGCTGGCAGTTGTGGTTGCCTGCGGTTCTGATTCTGCTGCAGTTTGGCCTGCTATATCGCGCTCCTGGGCTGTACACTGACCTCTCTCGCGGCTCGGATCCGATCATGGATGCCGCGCTGATCGAGGCTGTGCGCGCTGAGCCGGGCGAGGTGCTGAGCGAGAATCTGGGGGCGGCGGTGGCTGCGGGCAAGCGCGTCTGGGTGGAGCCGTCCACTACCACCCAGATGGCCTGGGCCGATCGCTGGGATCAGGAACCACTGCTGGAGATGATTCGGCAGCACCGATTTGGCCTGGTAGTCACGAGTACTCCTTTGGGTCCTCCACATGCCGGTTTCTGGGGTTACGCCGATCGTTGGACCGCGGAAGAGGGCCAGGCTCTGGAGGCCAACTACGCTCCCGGCGAACGGTTGGGAATCTGGCAGCTGTGGCGTCCGGTTCCTCAGGTTAGTCACTGAGCCTGGCAGGCGCGCGGAAGAGCTCCTCCTCCGCGTCGGGGCGCCAGGCGAGGAGGGGCGGGACTTTCCCGCCAGCAGTTCGCTGAATCCTCTCCACCAACGCTAGTTCCAGCGTCACCTCCGGGCCACAGAGTGCGGCTAGGCCGGCGGCTAGTCGCTTTCGGGTCTGTTCAAGATCACAGGTCGGCGGGACGACCAAAGCCAGGCGCAGGCGAGTCGGGGTTTCCTGAACGAGCTGGTACTGCCACACCTCCTGTCCCTCGCAGATGAGCCGGTCCAGCGCCCAGGGGTTGACTATGCGGCCCTCGCCGAACCGCAGGAAATCTCGCGCACGGCCGCGGAGGAAGGACAGCAACGGCAGCGTGCGACCACAGGGGCAAGGGTCCGGGAGCAAGGCTGCAAGGTCGCCCAGGTGGTAATTGAGGAGCACGGTTCCCCGATTCACGAGGTTGGACACCACCACCTCACCCGTCTCACCCCGTGGTAGGGTCTTACCGTCTGTGTCCACCACCCGCAGGGGGTACAGGTCAAGATTGAGGTGCAATCCTGAGTGTTGCTCGCACTCAAAACCCAGCTTGAAGGCCTCTGTGGCCTGATAGGCGCTGATGAGGGGAAGGCCGAAGTCCTCCAGGATCAGGCGGCGTACAGCCTCAGAGACACCCTCAGAGCCGTAGGTCACCACGCGTGGCAGGTGACAGGGGACGCCGGTGCGCTTGAGGTAGCCAAACAGTTCCGCGAGGTAACTGCCGATGCTGTGGATGACATCTGGCTGGAATCGGTTAAGCTCTCCGACGTTGTGTTCCAGGGAGTCAAACATAGAGAGGTATTGCCTCTGGATGCCGAGATACGGAGGGAACCAGGCATGCTGCCGGCAGAACTCCTGGACCTTGTGGGGGGTCGAGGTGAGGCCGTCGCGTGTCAGTACGGACTCCCGGTAGCGCAGCGGGTCTCCGAGGAATCTGGCCACAGCCATGCGGTCTCGTTCTGCGTGAGCGATGTTCTGCAGGCATCCTCGGGCATCGTGATAGATGATGCGCGCCAGGCCGGTGCTTCCGGAGGTGGGGAGCGCAAGATAGGTACCTCTCGGTTTTTCTGTCGAAAGGAATCGCTCAGGATCTCGGCAGTATTCTGCAGTCCTCAACAGCGGAAGCTGGGCCAGGTCGTCCGCGCTCTGGAAGTCGCACGGGCGGAGGCTCAATCGGTCGAGAGTTTCGCGGTAGTAGGGGACATAGCGGTAGGCGTAGGCCACCATCGCGCGAACGCGTCGGGACTGATCACGCATGACGGTAGCCAGCGGGCGGAACGGGTACCGCGCTTGTCCGCGGAGGTGATAGGCAAGGTAGCCGCTCCCGCGGAGACGACCCATGAACATGGCGAGGCTAACCTCCTGGGTCTGGAGAGGACGCGGTCTTCAGCACCTATCTGCCCCCCACGATGTCCCAGATCTTGCGGGCAGTGTCCACCACAGTGTGGAGGTTGGGTCCGCGGGCATCGGCGGGGACGGGTCCGGCGGTGGCCAAGATCATGCCGCCGCTCTTCATATGGCGCACCAGGCCGTCCACATAGGCGGCGACCTGGGAGGGCCAGGCACGAGTGAGCAGGATGGTAGGATCGAGGTTGCCCATGAGTGCAACCCGGCGGCCTAGAGCGGCCTGAGCCTGGGCCATTGGCAACGAGGGTCCCAGGCTAAGGACGTCCGGCGCAGCCTGGGCATGAAGAGCTAAGGCGTCTAGATCGTTCTCCGCGGTGTGATAGAAGCCCCAGACCTCCTCGGTGCGGGCGGCGTTGAGCAGGCGCTGGGTGGGAGCCAGCAGCAGGCTCTCATACTCCTCCGGCGGGAGCACGTCCGAGCAGGCCAAGCGGTCGTCTATCCATAGGGCGTGAGCGCCGGCAGCGGCCTGCGCCTCGAGGAGTAGCAGATCCACTTCCAGCGCGAACTCGATCGCCTCGCGGAGAAGCGGGAGACCCTCCTGGCGGGCGCTCTCCACTGCGGCAGGGCCAAAGAGCAGGGCAAGGAGGGTGAGGGGACCGGAGAGCCGACCGCAGATGCACTTGGTGTCACCAAAGATGGCGCGGAGGCGGCTGAGGCTTTCCAGTAGCACGCCGATGCGCTCGCCGCTGAGCGCTTCGGAGGGCTGGAGAGAGTTGAGCACCCGTCGGTCGAGCGGCAGGTGGGTGACGATGCGCCGGGGATCATCGGCCTTCGGGGAGGTAAGTACGCCGAAGGGCTCCAACTCGATCGCGTCATCCACATGGACCCAGGACCAATCCCAACCGAAACGACGAATGGTGTGGACCTGGCAATCCACCAAGGTCGCGGCGTCGCTGGAGTAACGGAGGTAGGGCAGATGGCAATAGGCCGCGTCAAAACGCTCCGAGTGGCAGAAGACCGGGAGCTGCTCCGGCACGCGTAGAGCCACACATTGAGCTACGCTATCCACCGCAGCCATTGGCAGGTCCGTCCTCCCTTTCCTGTGCCACACACCGGCAGAAAGGAGTTCTCTGAGGTGGAGCGAAACTCCTTCTTGCGTCGCATGCCGGGGACGGGGAGTTTTCGCACAGGGGACCTGGGCAACCGACGCGCTCTGGCAAATGAGAATATGAGACAATCCGCGAAAGAGCGGGGAACTGGTAAGCGGGCGACGCCGTCCTAAGAGAGGTCTGCGCCGGCAACGAAGACTGAACTCGAGGCTCTGTCCCGGCCCAATATAGTGCCAATCAGCAGGCCACCTCGCGTTGTGATACAATATGAGCGGCAGCCGCTGGGATAGCGGCACCCGATTGCTTTGCGGAGGACAAAACTGTGCGCACTATTCTCGCGTTCTCGATGATGGTTTCGCTGTCACTGTTGTGCCTGTACGGCTGTGGGGGGGGAGGCGGCAGCCCGGTCAGCATGTCGGTTGCCGGGTACCTGGTGGATGCCGGGACCCGGACCCCTCTGGGAGGGGCAACAGTCTCGGCCCAGGGCCAGACCATATACAGTGAGAGCAATGGGTACTTCACGTTGACGAGGTTGACCAGAAATCCGGTGGTGCTCACCATTCGGGCCGCCGGGCATGAGGATCTGAGCCACTCGGTCACAGTGGTGGGTGGGTCCATGAACGTCGGGACGCTGGCCCTGAGGCCCCTGCATACGCCGAATACCGGCAACGTGACAGGATATGTGACGCTGAACGGCGCCCCTGCGGCCAGCGCGTCAGTGGTGGCCGGGACACGCGAGGCGAGGACTAGTTCCGAGGGCGGTTTCACCCTCTTCAACGTACCTCCAGGAACGGTCACCCTGACCGCCGCCAGTGCTGATCGCGTCTTTATGGGCTCCGGGCAGGTGACGGTGGTTGCAGATACCACCGTGTCGGCAGGGACGATCCAGCTCATCTCGGGGCCACCTCCACCGCCGATCTAACTAAGGGCAGCGGGTAGACGGAGCGCGGCGGCGACTGGGCGCAGGCTTCTTCATGGCACAGCGGAAGCGGTTGATGATAGGTCTGGGAGTGCTCATCCTGGCCCTGGGCGGGGGTCTGGCGGCCTCCTGGCACTTCCGGCGCGCGGCTGAACCGTCGCCGACGGAGGCGCAGCAGACCAGCCCGGTGGTTTCGATCGAGCGTCCCGTCATCAAGCATACCGAGGGCGACCGGCTGGCCTGGCAGATTCGGTTGAAAGAGATCCAGATCACTCAGGGCACCGGCTTGCTCTCGGCGGAGGGGATCCAGGAAGCGCTGATCTATGGGGAAAGCGGCGCTCCGATGGTGCGCGTAACCGCGGAGAAGGTCACCGGGACAGCAGGCGGAAGCGATTTCTCGGTAACGGGCAAGGTGACCGTGGTCTCCTACCAGGGCGTGGTGCTCAACACCGACACCGTCCAGTGGAGGCAGTCTCAGGGGAAGATTCTCGCGCCGGGGCAAGTCACCGCGCGGAGCCGCGAGGCAATGTTCAGCGCCCGGGGGCTGAGCTACGACCTTAACAGCAGCAGTATCTCCGCACCGGGAACTGTGAGTCTGTATTCGGGGCAGAACAAGATCGTTGGCAGATCGTTAAGCTATGATGTGGGCAACGGGAACTTCACGGTGGACTCGGTACAGATGATCTTCAACGCTGAGGAGGCGCAGCGCATCCTGCAGGAGGTGCGCAGGCCATGAGCCGGCGCGTCTGGGAGCCAATGCTCCTGGCTGGATTGACCCTGGCCGCAGCGGTCGGGCTGACGGCAATTGTGGAGGCTCAGCAGGGGGCGACTCCGGCGGCAGCACCAGCCGCTAGCGAGGTCGCTTCCGATCAGTCGGAGACCGCGGCCAAGCCCAAACGAGTGCAGGTCAAACACGCTGACCGGCTGAGCTATGATTCCGCCGCCAAGGTCTACCACCTGACGGGCAACGTGGTCCTCACGCACGAGGATATGACGCTATCTGCCGACAAGTGTGACTACGACGACAAGGGCAACACGGCGGTGGCGACCGGGCATCTGAAGCTCACCGATCCAGACTCGACGCTAACCGGGGACCTCATCAAGGCGGATTTCAATCAGAAGCTGGCGCAGGTCATTGGCAATGTGACTATCGTTACCCAGAAGCAGAAGATCGAGGAGAATGGCAAGCCCGTCTCCGAGTACCGCCAGAAGAAGACGACCATCACCTGCCCCCAGATCGACTACTACTACGCTGACGACCGCAAACAGGGAACCGTCTCGGGACCGCTAAAAGCCGTGCAGGAGGACAAGAGCGTGTGGGCTGACAAGGCCTTCTACGACGGCATCAAGGACACGGTCACGCTGGAGGGCAACATCCGTGTCCTGACGGAGGCGGGGAGCGAGTTCCGCTGTCCGAAGGCGACGATTTCCCTGAAAGATGATACCCTCGAGGCGGAGGATGTCACCGGCGTGGCGGTGGAGGAAGAAGAGACGGAAGAGCAACCCGCGACTCCGGAAGCCAGTGCCAGGCCGGCGACGTAGTTCCGCCCCTGCCGCTACCTGCGCGCTGCACCTCTAGTTCTTGGTCTTCTCCCACTTCCCTGCCAGGAGCCACTCGGCCGTCTCGAAGGCCACCCGCGCAGCCCCATCACGGAGAGGGTCTGGGAGGTGCCGCACGTAGTTGTGGATCTCGTAGGTGAAATCTCCAGCGTAGTCTATCGCCCACAGAGCCTCCATAACAGCTTTCCAGTCCACCTTCCCCAGGAAGGGCATGAGGTGTTGATCCCAGCGACCGTCATTATCGGCGATGTGAGTGCCCTTTAGCCGCGAACCGATGGCTCGCAGGGCCTGCCCCTGGTCAAGGCCCTGCAAATGCGCGTGCCCGGTGTCCCAGAGAATGCCGACCAGCGGATGGTCGAAGGCGTCCACCAGGTCGATCAACTCTCCGGGGGTGGCGGTGTAGGTCCGGCTACGCGCTCCCTCCGAGAAGGCGTCGGCCAGGTTCTCCATCGCCAGACCCACTCCGGCCTTTTCCGCCGTCTTCAGGAAGGGAGCGAAATATTCAAGATTCCGCTCGCGCAACTCGTCGAGGTGCCCCTGATCCCAGGCTCCGGCAAAGCTGAGAGCGTGACAGGCAATCCAGGGCACGCCCAGCATGCCTGCGGCCTCAATGGAGCGGTGGGCCAATTCATTCTCGAGTCGTCGCTTGCGGGTCTTCGTCTCGCGAGGGTCGGCCAGCGGCATATGTGCCTGGTTGAAGACTACGCCCACATCGCGGGCCGCCTTGCCCGCCCGGCGCACCCAGCGCTGCCAGTCGTCGCCCACGGCCGGCGACCCGTCAAAGAGCCAATCCTGAATGTTGAAGTCAAGCACCTGGAAGCCAACTGCCGCCAGGCGTTTCACCGCTTGCTCCATGGAAACATGCGGCGGGTCCCACATTACAGCACAGGAAGTTGAGATTCGCATAGTTATGTCCTTTCGAGGAGATGAGAATGTGTAGGCTGACTGCTCAATTCCCTCCTCTCTGCCGTCCTACCTTCTGCCCTCGGCTTCCACTGTTCACCTCGCAGTCGCTATGGTACAATGCCCCAAACTGTGCTGAGGAGTGAATCCTTTTGTCTGACCAGACCCTGAAAATCGGCCTGCCCAAAGGCAGCCTGCAAGAAGCCACACTGGCCATGTTTGCGAAGGCCGGCTACCGCATCAGTGTGGATGAGCGCCAATACAAGCCGCATTTTGACGACCCGGAGATCTCCGGAGTGCTGTTGCGCGCGCAGGAGATGCCGCTGTATGTGGCTCATGGCGAGTTGGACTGTGGGCTAACCGGCTGGGACTGGATACTCGAGCGCGGGGTGGAGGAGTTGGTGGTGGAGGTCACGGACCTGGTCTACGCCAAGCGCGGCATGCGGCCTTACAAATGGGTGCTGGCGGTGCACGAAAGCTCGGATATCCGGGGGCCCAAGGACCTGCAAGGGAAGAGGATAGCCACGGAGCTCGTGGAGGCCACGCGCAAGTACCTGGCCTCGCATGGGGTGGAGGCGGAGGTGGAGTTCTCCTGGGGCGCGACAGAGGCGAAATGCCCGCATCTCGTGGACGCGATCGTCGAGGGAACAGAAACCGGAAGCACGCTGCGGGCCAACAATCTGCGCGTCATTGACGAGTTGTTCGAATCCACCACCAAGCTGATTGCTAACCGCGCGGCCTGGGACGACGCATGGAAGCGGGCGAAGATCGAGAGCATGGCGCTGATGCTCAATGCGGCGCTGGCCGCCGAGAGCAAGGTAGGGCTGAAGATGAACGTGGCGCCGGAGAACCTGGAGTCGGTGCTGGCGACCCTGCCCGCGCTGAAGAACCCGACCGTCTCCCCGCTGGCGGACAATGGTTGGGTGGCGGTGGAGACGATTGTGGATACCGATCAAGTGGTGACTCTAATCCCGGCCCTCAAGGCGGCCGGGGCGCAGGGGATCATCGAGTACCCGCTGAATAAGGTGATATTGTAACGGCAGGTGTGAATGGGATGACGGCCCAGGGGCCCAGGTGCGTGGTCTAGATCCAAGGCAAGTCTGCCAGTTCCTCTGCGCTGAAGACCGGGCCGTGGAGGCAGACCAGCTTGGGGCCGCAGTTGCAGCGGCCGCACTTGCCGAGCCCGCACTTCATCTTGGCCTCCAGGCTGGCGAAGACCTGCTTGCGGGGCCAGCCGAGCTTGTCGAAGGTCTCCAGGACGAACTTTATCATGATGGGCGGGCCCACCGTGTAGGCGACCGCGTTCTCCGGCGAGGGGTTCAGCTCCTCCAGATACGAGGGCACGAAGCCCTCATGCCCCTCCCAAGTCTCGTCGCCTCGATCCACGGTCAGGCACAGATCCAGGTCCTCGCATTGGCCCCATTCCAGCAGGCATTCCTTGTACACCAGGAGTTGCGGGCTGCGTGCACCATAAATGACCGTAACCTCGCCATACTCGGCGCAGTGCTCTCGGAGGTAGTCAATCACCGAGCGCAGCGGCGGGAGGCCAATCCCTCCGCCGACCAGGAAGATGTTCTTCCCCCGGTGTTCCAGCACGGGGAAGCCGTTGCCGAAGGGGCCGCGGAGGCCGATGGTTGCGCCGACCGAGAGTCCGTGCAGGGCAGTGGTGACCAGGCCGACCTTCTGCACGGAGAAGCGAATCGGCCGGCCGGGCCCGGCGACGGAGGCCACGCCGAAGGGCGCCTCACCGACGCCGAAGACGCTGACCTCAATGAACTGGCCAGGCATGTAGGTGAAGGTCTGGGCGACCTCGGGGTCCTGGAACTGGGCCTCAAAGGTCATGAGGCCGGGCCCCTCCTCGCGGACGGTGGTGAGGGTCGCGAGGTGGGGGAGGTAGGGATTGCCCATTGGGGCACAAGGTTGTACGCGTTCGTCAGAGATGGTGTTCATGGAATTGCTCTCGTTATGATACAACATCTCGAGTATTCAAGTCGAGTCATGGCACACACATGTTCTTGCTGAGGCAGCAAGTTTCTGACAAACCTTGACAAAGGTGCCCGGAAGGTGTATGCACGTTCCGCGTTGGGTCGTTACTTCGACGTCCGAAGGATGTGAAGCTCATGTCCTGCGGTCACCCCGTCGTTGTAGCTGTGCTGTCTCTCTTGACCCTGGCTTGTCTTCCGGCCTTGGCAATCACCGCCACCCCTTCGGTGACTCTGACCTCCGACCCCTACGGCGGCGACCCGTTGCCTGTCTGGCCCGCCGAGGAATTCACGCTGGTCGCCGAGGGCTCCTGCACGTATGACACCGCAACCCAGGATCGGATCACCTCCGGCGAGCTCATCGTCAGCGCGGAGTACCAGTGGGATGAGTTCCCGGCGGTCTGCGATACTTCTCCTGCCGAGAGCGACACTGAGACCTTCCACTACATGCTCCAGGACTGCGGCAAGAGCCAGCAGGTGTCGGTGACCTACGTCGTAACTCTCACCGAATCCTCTACTGAATATGCATGGAGCTTCTCCGCCACAGCCGCTCTGGACATCACCGCCCAGAAGCTGGTTGTCGAGATTATCCAACCCACGAGCGTGACCTTCGATGCCGAAGCGGGAGAGGAAATCACCTTCGAGGCCAAGGCGACCGTCCTGCCCGGCGAGGAAGAGGTGACCGAGGAATGTGACTGGGAATGGGACTTCGGGGACAACTCCAATCCGTCAACGGACAATCCGGCGGAGCATGGCTACGCGACGGGCGGCTTCTACGTTCTGTCGGTGACAGCGAGCTACGATGGGCAAGAAGGCTCGGCGGAGATGCGCGGGGCAATATCAGACCAGCCTCCCGCAGGGTGCAGCGCATCGCTCTACCTGAGCGATCCGGCCGGACAGAAGACGGCGAGTGATATCTCGATGGTGCATCTGGAACTCGGAGGCAATGTCAACGGGATGCGCACCTGGATGTACGACGTGCAGTACCGCCCGAAGAGAACGCCAGAGGTGCAGTGGGGGGGTGTTGGTTGGGCCTATGACGCCAATTGGAACGGCGTCTCCTTTCCGACAAGAGAATCCTGTGACATGATATGGAATACGCTGAACACGGGGTATTCCCAACACAATGAAGAATGGGAATGGCGTGCTATCTGCTTCCCCTGGTACTCGTGGCCGGACTATTATCAGGGTCCCAACCCGCCTGAGGGTTGCTTCGAAGTGAGGAAGGTCTTTCCGGTGAAGAACACCTCCGTTCACGGCGACGATCACGTCCTCAAGTTCGACCCGGATCATCACGGCGATTGTGAGCTAACCTACAGCATAAGCCATGCCGACCCGGTGCCCGCCTGTGCATGGGCCTGGCCGCCACCGCAACCGCGCCTGGAGTGGGAGGTCTGGGGGGGCCAGTTCATCGGCGGCCTGGGTGGCAATACCACCGACGTCTGGCAATACTACAAGGATGCCAGTATGCCGAAGGGGATATACACGTATCTGGTTACGGCCGAGCAGCGTGACAAGGACTTCTTCTACTCCTGGACCGGGCTGATGGAGGAGGGGATGTGCAAGGACACCGACAAAGCGCCGTGGGCCGGGGCGTCGGTGAGTCAGTTGCAGGTTGCCGTGATCAACGACGGGGTGGGCCCAGCTATTCAGGTGAGTGTCACCTATAGTGCTCCGGGCGATGCGGACCGGGTGAAGCTGTGTGTCTACAGTCCTGATCTCGTGTCGCGCAAGGCAGTATGGCTAGGGGCGGGTCACGACGGAACCGTACGGGGCGGGGACGGTGCGACACTAGTGTTCCCGATCAGGAGCGTGCCCTGGTCAGCGGCGGCGGGGACGTGGACCGCGGTGTTGTTTGGCAACGAGACTGCAGCCCAGGGACTAAGCCACCGGGACTACCTGCCCAAGCCCTACGTGCAGGCGAAGGGGACTGCGGAGCTGTGGCCCAAGGCCTACGACGTCGTTGGCGACGAAACACTGGACCACCTGAGCGATGTCATGACAGCTCAGGGAACACCTGATGCCAACGGTTCCTGCTACGAGACCAACAGGGGTAGCGTAGGCGCGGGAGCATTCAGAACGGCTATGTCTTCATACACAATCGTGTATGTCAATAGCCATGCGAATGCTGGCATCATGGACATGGGGGGAAGTGGGGACGACCATAAGCTCTACGGCTCCGGCGGGACGGACGATTCGACACATGACAGGTACTGGATCTGCAACGGCCGCTCAATGGGATCATGCTTGCTCGCATATTTCTCTGGATGCTTCACCGCTAACACAGGATTCCAGACCAACGGTAATCTTCTGGCCGCAGCAACGGATAGGGGTGTGAAGTGCGCGGTGGGGTTCACCGAGATGATCGGCGATCTCCCGTCGTGGTCGTTCGATGCCCAATGCTTCCGAGTGGCCTTGGGAGGCTACTCGCTGGGGACTGCCCTTGCCAATGCCAAGGTGTACATTCTGCAGCAGTACGGCAACTACTATGGGCTAGACAGCTACGCGTGCACTGACGATGCGGTCATGCTGAGCCCGGTACGTTTTGTGGACTAGCGTGTGCCAGGGCCATCCGGACTGGACATGCGGAAGAAAGGACTGGCCATGATGCTCAAAGGAATAGTGATGGGGCTACTCGTAGGATTGTTGAGCGCTTCTTCGTGCCCGCTCTCGCAGTCGCAACAACCCACCTATGCCGCCACCAGCGAAGAGGTCAAGTCTGTCATCGCCCGCGATCTGGGCCTCGACATCGCGCGCCTGACCGTGAAGGACATCCCGCCCCTCCCGAACGGCAGCACCGATCAGTTGCCGCTATACGCGATTTCACTGCAGCAAGCGGAAAGCGAGAAGACGGAACGCGGAGTCGTCAGCCTGGATAGAGAGCAGTCCCACGTCCAGACGATAGCCTGGGACCGCTATCCAGTTCATACCGCCGAGGACTGTGGTCTCACTCGGGCACAGGAGGTCGCAGAAGCCTACTGTCGTAAGCTGCTTGGGTCCTGGCCCCCCGGGATGGACCTTCAGACGTCAAGGATGACGAGAAAAGGAGTCTACACCTTTCGCTGGGTCGAGGTTACTGATTCAGGGGCTGAGACCGGTAAGGCCGCTTCATGCGACATATCTGCTGACGGGCTGGTTTTGACATGCGGAGTGACCGGGAGGGAAACCCCCCATTCGCAAGATGAGGTGCGTGTCACGAAGGAGGAGGCAATCGGGATAGCAGAGGGCCACATCGCCTCCAAATTCGCGGAAACCGTCTTCTCCAACGTCAACGCACGTCTGATTCTGAACTATGATTTCAAACCCGACAAGGGCCCGGTCTGGATCGTGGATTTCCACTCGGCACCGAGCCAAGAGGCCCAGCCGCGTTTGCGCGTGCTCCGAATTGATGCCGTCACTGGAAGCAGACTGGACGACAGCCAAGGTCCGAAGATGGAGCAAGACAAAGGCGTACCCGGCAACTAACACCAGCTATCAAGCCGAGACCTTATTCGTATGGGCAGAGTCCGGCTTCCTGCCAAGCGGGGAATTCGGGGGACACATTAATCATGGGTAATCATGGGGACACCTTACTTAACGCTCCCTGCCTCGGGGCCCCGGGCAAGGCTCCAACCGACGGTGGCCAGTGGGGATTAGGCGCTACAGATGCGAGCGATCCGGGGTGGAAGGACAAGCGCCGTTCGTTGCGTATGTGACCATTGATACGGACCGTCTATATCCCCTAATAGTTGTTTTCCAGAGGCCGGCCGAGGAAAGCCAACGGGAGCTTGCACTTCCGCAATTGTGTGCCCTGGCGCAAACCTGGTTGGATGCTCACTATCCACAGTTGAGGCGGCTTCATGGCCTGACGATCTTGAGACCCCAGCGGGTACCTACTGGTCTCTTCGTGACTTGGGAGACGGAGGCGGGTGTGCCTTCCAGTGGAGTGCGCGCAGGCGTATTGCTGTCGCTGTTCTCGGGCGTGGTCCAGTCGTGTGGGGTCTATGTCCCGCCGGTCAATTGTATACGTGCAACCCTCGAGCAATCGCAGGCGGAGCGAATAGTACTAGACGCGCTGGGGAATGAAGGGACGGACTTGTTGGCACTCGAGTCCCGGCTATTGGGGGCACACCCGGCCGCGCCTAATGAGGGACCGGTGTGGCTGGTCACGGTCCGGATCACGGACGCCGTAAACGCCGCACGGGAACGCCGAGACACGGTCATCGTTGATGCGGTTACCGGTCTCGTGCTCCGACCGACGCGGGATTATCGGGAGGCTCCTGATGAGTAGGCGTGCGTCACGCATCTTTCTCGCAGTGCTTCTGGCCTGTCCCATAATATGGATGGGCTGGTACTCATCCCAGACCTGGGCCCTGCGCCGCTGGGTGGCGCGGGGATTCAGAGTCCCCCCTCGTTGCGTGCAGCCTTCCTGGCTGCCCCCGGGAGTTACTGGCAAGCTGTTGGTAGATACTCCAGACGGGAGCCGTGTGGCTACGGTCTTCCTTGCTAGCGGAGGCCCAGGCGCTCCTCGAATTGCGGGGATTGGGTTTGCTGAGACTTTCGCATTGCACCAGGCCGATGAATGCACCGAGCAGCTGGGGCCGGAGCAATGCGCAACTTCCTTGCTGGAGCAATTGCTGGGCGTGCGACAGACGGAGATCGCATCTATCAAGACGACGCCGATGGCCTTGAAAGGACGAAAGGCGCTGGTCGTACATGTGAGCCTCTCGGGCCGCCACCGTTGGCTCTTCGGGAACTACCAAGTTTCCTTCGTTGATGGAAGACCTCTTGGCGTCTTCCGTTGAGCGGGGCACGGAGTTCTCAACTAGATTCGACAACCCGCCCCTGGGTTGCTTCGAAGTAAGAAGGGCCTTTCGCGTCAAGAACACCGTGGTCCGCGGAGACGATCACATCCTGCCATTTGGATCCGGGCCAGACCTCCTACCCGCACGCAACCAACATACAAGGGGGTAGGAAGCAGATTATCCCGTTTCTGCGGGCTTCTTGCGCAGGGCGTTGAGGGTCTCCACGATGTCGCTGGTGTACAGAACCTGGGAGACTCTTTCAACGCAGTCACTTCCGACGCGGGAACAGAGCAGGGGCATGGGCAGGGCGAGGAGTCCGGGCTGGTAACCTACCCGGCACCGCGTTACGATCCGGTGAATGTATGCCAGCCCGGGACGGCTGAGGGAATCTGGTCCGAGTTACAGGCCGGAACTTCATCTGTAGTCTTCTACATGGGACATGCGAGCGTGAACGGTCTTTGGGTTTCAGGTGACGGAACCCAGATATTGTTCGGGGGCTATCCGTTTGGGACGCCTGAGCCCAATACTCCGGACGCGTGCTACCTTGAGAACCTGTCGTCTGGCGCGCTCTCTCGGTGTGCGTTAGTGGTTTTCGGCGGGTGTCTGACTGGAGTGGTAGACTGCGGTGGCAGGAGCCTGCCCGGGTCGGCGATTGGCAAGGGCGCGGCAACCGCAGTCGGCTTTACCGGATCCCCAAGTGCCTATGTCACCTATTTTGGCGCCTTTGGGGAAAGCCTCATGAAATGGGGACATTACGTGGAGGTCGCTAATGTAGCTGGCAAGCAGGCCGTATTCGATGCGTATGGTCAGTATCATGGAACCGACACCTTGGTTATTTTCGGAAAGACTGGACAGGTCGTTCGACCGGCTCGCTTTGGGAGCTAAGAGACGACTGCACGCTGCAAAGTCTGCTACAACAAGGGGGAGAATTGTCTATGATCACCTGGAGAGCGGCGCGCCGCTGGCGGTCGGCACTCATCACTATCGCGGTGCTCTTGGGCATCGCCCTATCATGGTGGATTAGAACCATCGCACTGACGGAGGCTCTTGTGGGTCGGGAACTGCCCGCGCGCTTTCTAGGTCTGGACGAAGAAGATATTCTCCTGACACCCGTCGCGGAGAGGGATCCAGATCGCGAATCCTTCTTCGTCACCGTCCTCAAACGCCCGAACGAGACCTCGGAGTCTTTGACACCCTTTCTGTTCGGGGATACCGTTGAGACGACCATCGATGTGCGCAGAGGTTACGTATGCTATGCGCGAGCTCATTCGAGCGAGTACCTGCAACCAGCAAAGGCCTCCCTTGGCGTGGATGAGGCACGGGATATCGCCGCCGTGTTCTTTCGGTCACATTACCCTCTGCAAGCTGCCGTGCCCAATATGGTTATCAAGTATGCCGGACCGGACGTTAACTCGGACGGCGAGGTTTTTGAACATGTCTTTGGTTGGTGGGGAAGGCAGGGCCAGGCCCTGACCGGCAATAGCTGCATCATAGCCGTCGGCGTGGGGGGTAGGATCATCTCTTATACCGCCAGGGTCGCGCCGCAGCAAAGCCCGCCACAACCGAAGATCAGCAAAGAGGAGGCGCGCAAGATCGTCGAGCAAAAGACCACCCCGGTAGGTAGCACGAGGGTGCGTGTCGAAGTGCTCGAGCCCCAACTCACACTTAGCTCGCATTTGCACCCCTCGGGCGGGCCCGTGTGGAGCGTGCCTTTCAATACGTGGGCACGCGCTCCCCAGGGCTACCCGTATGAAACGAAGGACGGTTGGGTGCAGCTGACAGCCGGGATTCTGGAGATTGACGGCCTGAGCGGCAAGGTCTTGCGGTCTCCAGAAGACACTCGGTAGCCCTAGGATCGGGAAGCGGGGGGGAATCGGGTAGTCCGGGGGACACCATACCCGATCAAAGGCCCTAATCCGCCTGAGGGTTGCCTCGAAGTGCGGTGGGTCTGTCCCGCCAATCATACGGTGGTGGACGGCGACGAGCACGTGCTCAAGTTAGACCCGGACAATCACGGTGATTGTGAGCTAACCTACAGCATAAGCCCTGCCGACCCGGTGCCCGCCCTAGGCACGCGAACATGTCACCGCGCGGTCACACTATCCATCTCTCGAGCCGATCGGCTTCTTGCGCAGATCCTCCAGGGTGGCGACGATGTCCGTGTGCCCGGCGCAGCCACGGAGACAGCGCCCGCAGCCCACACAACTGATCGGCCCCCCGCGCTCCACCGAGTACCAGAACTTGTGGCTCAGGCGGTTGCGCTGGCGCATCCACTGCTGCGACTTCGGGTCGTGGCCGCTGGCCTCGCGGGAGAAATCTGCGAATTGGCAGGTGTCCCAACAGCGGTAGCGCAGGCCGCGCCCGCTGATGGCGTCGTCGCGTACGTCAAAGCAGGTGCAAGTGGGGCAGAGGAAGGTGCACACCCCGCAGCCTACGCACGCCTCGGTGTGCGCTTTCCAGAACTCTTCATCGTGATACGCCGCCCGGACGGCCTCGGTGAGGCCCTCGACGTCAATCTTGCGCGTCTGGGCGGCGGCAGTCTGTGCGGCGATCTCCGCCTTGCGCTCCAGGTCGGCCTCGGAGGCCTCTTTCCATCCCGTTAGGACAGGCGTCTCGCCCGTCTCTTCCGATTCTGACAGACGAGACGTCTGTCCCACCGTTGCCACGAGTAGCGCCTCGCCCTTGTCGGTCAGGGGCTCGACCAGGTAATCTCCATTGAGCTGGGTCAGGAGGACATCCGCGCCGGGGGCGGTGAGGAGCACGTCATTGAGGCAGGCGCAGAAGCACTCGGGCAGGGCGGAGGTGCAGTTGACGGCAATGATCGTGCCCGCGTCGCGGCGGGCCTGGTAGTAGGGATCGGGTACATCGGACAGGTATACCGTGTCCGCGATGGCCAGCGCGTAGGCGTCGCAAGGGCGCACGCCGAAGACCGCGAAGGGCTCGGAGACCGGAGGCGTCGGGACCACGCCGGCCCGGTCACCGCGATAGCCATAGCGCAGGAGCACCTCGGAGAGCGGGGTGAAGAGCTTCTTCAGCGGCATATCGGGGACGCCGGGCTCGAGGGCAATCTGCTCGGGGTCTTCGACCTCGCGCCAGTCCACGACACCGTCGGCATCCGGCAGCGGCGTGAAGAGGCGGCGATTCTGCTTGACCCGGAGGAGCCAAGGGTTCAGCTGGTCTTGCGACAAAAGGTAAGAGGCCATGGTATCAGTGATGCTCCGCAATGTCCTTATCCTGGCTCTCGAAGACGGAGAGCGGGGGCTGGGTCTCGGGGTCCAGACCCGCGACTTGCGCGAAAGCCTCCTGCGCCTCCTTCGCCATTTTCGCGTTCAGCAGGCGCAGGGGCAGGTTCATCGGGCAGGCGCGGTCGCAGGCCCCGCACTGCACGCAGCGCCCGGCCAGGTGCATGGCCCGGCCCAGCAGGAACATCTCGTTCTCGTCTGCGCCGACCGTGCGCGGTAGCCATTCCGGCTGGTTCGTTTGCGCGAAGCAGGTCGTGCAGAAGCACAGCGGGCAGTTCTTCACGCAGGCATAGCAACGGATACAGCGCTCGAAAGCCCGGCGGAAATACTCGCGGCGCTCCTCAGAGGTCATGGCCTCGAGGCGGGCGAGCTCGGCGTCCTCGCCCTCGGGATTGCGCGCCGGGACCTCGGGACCCAGGAGCTCGTCGAAAGTCACGGGATTCGGGTACTGGCAGTGGAGGCAGGTGTCCTCCAGCAGGTCGGCCACGGGAAGGTGCCGCTCCATACCCCCTCTCCTGCCAGGAGAGGGGGCAGGGGGTGAGGCCTCTTCGGTGACCAGGATGACCTCATCGCCCTCGAGGCGGACCTCCTGCACCTCGCGGAGGTCCACGTGCCGGGCGAGCTTGTCCACGTCTACCACACCCGGGCAGGGGAGGCCGAGGAGGTGGAGCTGCTCGCGGTTGAGCTGATTCTCGGCGATAAGCTCATTGACAGTACGGGAGTCGCAGCCCTTGACGACGATAGCCACCTTGCCATCTTCGGGTTTGAGCCCGCGGAGATAGCGCACCAGGTTCTGCGCGCAGAAGGGGGTGAGGATGAGCTGGTCACAGTCCTCGGGCGTGGTGATGAAGGCCGGCGAGACGTGATAGGGCGCGCGGCCCTGGCGGTAGCCGATGACCTTCTGCACGGTGCCCTCGGAAAGGAGGGCGCGGCAGGTGTTGCGGAGTTGTGATTCGGTTGCGTTAGGCATGACGGTAGAGTTGAGGTCTATTCGTCGTCCTCGGACGTCTTGACGCGCACCGGGACGTAGATTCTCTCCAGCGGTATGACGGCTTGGTGCTGCGGATCGAGGTTCTCGTAGTGCTCCAAGATCAGGTCGAGCAGCTCCTCACCATCCAGTAGACGCAAGTTGTGCTTGGTTTGGGCGAAGGACCTGGCCTGCGCCGAGAACCCTCCCAGGGTGACGAACAGACCGACCTCGCTCGGATCGACCTTGCCATATAGGGCGGAGACATCCGGGTCGCCGACGTTGCCGTCGACGCACTTGACCTGCACTTTGATTATCGGTGGCTGCAGGCCCAGTTCGTCCTTGTGCGCGATAATATCTACGCCCCCGTCGGCGGCCTTGCGAGTCGTGCGCGCACGGTACCCCATTGCGCGCAGCAGTTCTGCCACAAACGACTCGAAGGGGAAGCCCTTCAGACTGGTCGAGAGGCGCTTCCGGATGAAGTCGCGGGTCGTTTCCTTGCTCTCCAGGGCGACCTCATCGATGGTGATATCTTCTTCCACGCTGACGACGGGAGGCTTGCCGGCCAGCGCCCGTTCGAACTCCTCGGCGTAGTTCCTGATTTGAAACAGCGTGACCATGGCATTTGCCTCAGCCAAAGCGCCCTGACTGAAGTAGGTCCGAGCGACCTTCTTCAGCCATGTCACGGACCGCTGATTCGGGAACTGGACCGAGCGCTGTGGGTTGTGCTCGAAACTGCCCTCAATCCGTCCAATGTGGAAGTATCCATCGATTTTGGACGGGTAGACCACCAGGTCAGCGGGCTTCATGTCGTGAACAAAGCGGTAGAGGACGCCAGCGTAGACTGGAATTGCGCCTGGTTTGGCCTCCGGGTAGGCTTGCGCGGCAGCCTGCTTGAAGGCGTCTTTGTCCACAGGCAGTTGCGACGGGTCGCCAACCTTGGTCCAACCGACTGCGATGAAGTTGTCTTTTAGAAAGAGACCATCGGCCTCTCCCATGCTGCCGCCCCGGATGCACCAGAAGAACACCTCGTTGTCGCTCATGATCCTGTCTCCTACAGGCCCGGTGTCCGGGCGCGGGCGGAGATTGGCCGCAGACGGCCAATTCCCGCCCCTACGGGGAGGCCTCCTCGGATTCCTCAGCGTGCTCGGGGCAAGGCTCCGACTCCGGCATGCTCTCCAGCATCTGGACGATCTCGTCGAGCAGAACGAACTTGTCTGCCAACTCGGGCTTGTAAGGGCCAAGAGGGCGGACGGCTTCTGTGATCTCCTCAATTAGGTGTGCGAACTCCGGGCCCTCGGCGGCGGAGACCCAACGGAACCAGAAGCGTTCGGACGGGACTCCGGCGAACTGCAGCAGTTGGTTGAGCATCAGCATGCGGCGGCGGGCGTAGAAGTTGCCTTCGGCGTAATGGCAGTCACCGGGATGGCAACCCGCGACCAGCACCGCGTCGGCGCCGCGCTCGAAGGCGCGCAGGACAATCAGCGGATCGGCGCGGCCCGAGCACGGGATGCGCACGATGCGGATGTTCGGCGGGTAGCTCATCCGCGAGGAGCCGGCGAGATCGGCGCCGGCATAGCTGCACCAGTAGCACAGGATGCCGATGATGCGCGGCTGCCATTCCGATGCATTGCGCTCTGCCGCCTGCTCAACTGGCTCGGATTGAGACTGCGATTCTTGAGATATCATCACTTGCCGATTCGCCTTACGGGTGGAGTATATGTATGCAGATAGACGACCGATGGTAGCCCCTCGGCTTCGAGAGCGCTCTCCAGTTCGCGCGCCCACTCTTTGGCTTTGTTGTGCAGGTCTTGCTTGTCTATCAGGTTGGCGATGAAGACCATGATCTCGATATACGTGCCGCGCGCCGTTGTTGCCACTTCAAAGAGAGTGCCGGGAGCGTGTTCATCCAGTTTCTTGGCAAAGAAACCGCGTGTGAACCACACGGCTCGGTTCTCCAAGCCCTCAAGCAGCGCGGTCAGAGGCTGTCCGGAGGGTCCGTTTGCGGTGTTCATGTCGCTCCTCATCTCGCTGCCATAAAGGCGGTTATCGCGGCCGGCAGGCTCTTGCAGAGGGCTACATCGTTTGCGGCTGCCGCCTCCCACTCGATGGAACCCTCAAGCGGGTATGATGTGCCATATGGATAGTAGTCCGCCAAGTGCCGGTGATGCATCAACTTTTCCAGACTGTCCTGCACGTCGGCGGCAAGCCCTTGAAGCTTTGTCTGTAGTAGCCGGTCTGATCGAACCACGTCAGCGAAGGCCTTGATCGACTCATGATGATCCGGTTCATCGCCGCTTTGGTATGCCAAGAGACAGGCCCGCATTCCGTGGTGGCAGGCATAGTAGGCCCTGGAGATGGCGTTGCGATAGTCGATCTCAGCGCTTGCGTTCGTGAGGCATCGCCCCGCGAACTGGCAGAACTGATGCGCTACATCCATGCGGTCGCCGATGGCCTGTCGGACAGCTTCCTCTATCTCCGGCGTGCCGCCCCAGCCTCTAGCGTACTCCCCCCGCCTCAACTGCGATGCGTAGACGAGCAACTCCCTGCTTATGCTCATGTCGCGGTTGGCTCCTATATGCACAGGGCGTCAATTTCTGCGAGAATTTGATCGTCGGTGAAGCCACGGAGGCTGATGCAGCCGGAGGGGCAGGCTGCCGTGCAGGTGCCGCAGCCCTCGCAGATGCCCTCATTGACGTTGGCGACAATGCGCTTCTCGCCGGTTTTCGGATTCTCCAGTTCCTTCGGGTCGATCGCCCCAAAGGGGCAGACGCGGACGCAGTTGAGGCAGCCTACACAGGCTTTCTCGTCGACTTCGGCGACTGTCGGCTCTGATTCGAGAGCTTCCTTGGCGAAGAGGCCGTTGACTTTGGCGGCGGCAGCGCCGCCTGAAGCAACGGAGTCCGGGATGTCGCGCGGGAAGAGACAGGCGCCCGCCAGATAGACGCCGGCGGTCAGGGTCTCGGCCGGGCGGAGCTTGGGGTGCGCCTCGGTCATGAAGCCGTGGGCGTCAGTGTTGATGTTGAGCATGCGGGCGAGGTCGCGGGCATCCTGGCGGGCGAGGATCGGGGTCGCGAGGACCACCAGATCAGCGTCGACTTCGACCTGCTTGCCAAGCAGGCTGTCCACGCCAGCAATGACGAGATGATCGTTCTCGGGGTAGATGCGCGAGACGCGGCCGCGGATGTACTCGGCCTTGAACTCCTGCTGGGCGCGCTCGATGAACTCCTCGTAGCCCTTGCCGGTGGCGCGGATGTCGATGTAGAAGA
>LSQX01211237.1_pt1 | contig 25677 bp, 20 predicted proteins | sample 654561 | NCBI WGS metagenome assembly LSQX01 (sample SAMN04489861, study PRJNA283612) | anaerobic digester metagenome | isolation source: 4 biogas reactors fed with cattle manure at either 37C or 55C with and... | place: Denmark: Kongens Lyngby | collected 2014 | reverse complement strand
TTCGCGCCACTCCCGCTCCCGCGCCCGCGCCTCTTCCCTCTCCTCCTGGGAATTACGGTTGCCCCGGGGCCGGTCGTCCCGGTCCCGGCCGCGCTGGGCCGCAGCCGGGGATCCCGTCAGGAGTACAAGGGTCAAAAGCCATAGCCACGGTCTCTGTCTCATGATGTGTCCTCCGATGTGTGGTCGCAAAAAAGGCCGACACTCCATCAGACAACCTGGACGGAGATTTGTTTCAACACAAATTCGATTTCGGCGTCACGGTTTCCCGCGACCATAGGTATGCAACGGCTGTAGGTATGGCGACGGCTATCCCGGCTCGTCGCCGATGGAGAGTTTCCGGTGCAGCAGTTCCCTGATCACCCGGGGATTGGCCCGCCCGCCCGATGCCTGCATGACCTGGCCGATCAGGAAACCGATCGCCTTCCCCTGGCCGCGGCGGATGTCCTGGACGGCCTCCGGATGCTGGGACAGGACCTGGTCGGCGAGGGCCTCCAGCTGCCCGGCGTCGGACTGCTGCGTCAACCCGCGGGCGCCGACGATCGCTTCCGGCGCCTCGTCCGAATCGAACATCTCGAGCAACACCTCGCGCGCGGCGCCCGCGTTGACCTCCTCCCGCGCCAGCATTCCGAGCAGCGCCGCCAGCCGCACGGGACCGACCGGCGAGCGGCCCGGATCGAGCTTCCGCTCCTTCAGGGCGGGCAGGAGCTGGGTGGCGATCCAGTGCATGGCCAGGCGCGGCGCAACCCCCTCCCGCGCCACCGCCTCGAAGTAGTCCGCGACCTCCACCTCGGCGCAAAGGAAGCGCGCCTCCTCGTCCGAAAGGCCGTAAGCCGCCGCCATGCGCGCGGTCCGCGCTGCGGGCATCTCCGGAAGCCGCTCCCGCATCCGCCCGATCCATTCCGGAGAGAGGTCGATGACGGGAACCGAGGGATCGGGCACGCAGGGGCCCTCGAACTTACCCCGCATCGGGAGGGTGGCCTTCCGGTCAGGGTCCCAGAGGCGCGTGTGCAGCACCACCGCCTCCCCAGCCTCCACCAGGGCGCGCTGGCGGTCGATTTCGTAGGCGATGGCGTCCCCGACGTGCCGGACGGAGTTCATGTTCTTGACCTCCACCTTGGTCCCTAACTCGCCGGACCCCCGTGGACGGATGGAGATATTGGCGTCGACACGCATGGTGCCGTTGTCCATGCTGCAGTCGGAGGCCCCGACGTAGCGTACCCGGGTGCGCAGGGCCTTCAGGAATTCCATCGCCTCGAAAGGGGAACGGAAGTCGGGCTCGGTGACGATTTCCACCAGCGGCGCCCCGGCGCGGTTGAAGTCGACAAGACTGACAGGGGTTCGCCCCTCCACTTGGTGCACCAGGCGCGCGACATCCTCTTCCATGTGGATGTGGTGAATACGCAGTGTCTTCCGCTCCCCCGCCTCGTCGGTGATCTCGATTCCGCCCCCGCGGGAGAGGGGGAGGCGCGCCTGCGACAGCTGGTACCCCTTGGGCAGGTCGGGGTAGTAGTACACCTTCTGGTCGAACGCGCTCCGCGGCTGCAGTTCACCCCCCAGCCCCAGGGAGAGAAGGGCCGCCTTCTCGAGAGGCGCGCGGCCGAGCCGCGGCGCCGCCCCCGGAAACCAGAGGCAGGTGGGGCAGGTATTCCGGTTCGGTTCGTCGCCGGGACGGTTGGGGCAGTCGCAAAACAGCTTGGTGGCGCTATTGAGCTCCACGTGAATTTCCAGGCCGATGACGGCTTCGAATTCCATCAGTCCCTCCGCAGCAGATTCATGATCCGCTCCCCCGCTTCGAGCACCCTGGCGTCCCCGCGCCGGGCACCCGCCAACTGAATCCCGCCGCCTCCCGGCGCCGCCGCCGGAAGGCAGAGGACCGGCTGGCCGGTTACGTTGGCGAACATCGCCCCGGCATACGGGGCGCAGACCTCCCGGAGCCGGCCGTCGGAGGGCTCCGAGCCCGGCGCAGGCAGGGCGAGGAGATCCACCTGCCCCAGGAGGAGGTCCATGCCGGAGATCAGGCGCGCCCGGATGCGGCAGGCGTCCTCGTACGAAGCGAAGCGCTCGAACTGGAAGAAGGCCCCCTGCAGCAGGTAGCTTTTCACCACGGTGCCGAAAGCTTCCCGGCGCGACGCGAGGTACATGTCGTTCCAGTTCCCCGCTCCCGGGGCACGGAGCCCGTAGCGCACCGAATCGTAACGGCCGGCCGAGGAGGAGGCTTCGACGGAGCCCACGATGCCGTGAACGAGCGGGAAGAGAGGAAAATCGGGGAGCGTAAGCTCCCGGAGGGAGAACCCCGCACGTTCCAGCCCCTCCAGGGCGGATTCGAACACCGTCTTCTCCGCTTCGGGCAGGGCGGCACGGGCTTCGGCGAGGACGCCGACGGTGGACGCCGGGCGGCAGGCGGCGGGAGCGAAATCAGGAGGGGGCTCCTCGGGGAGCGAGAAATCGAATTCGTCCGGACCGGCGATCGTGGCAAGCACACGGCGCACGACATCGAGGCTTTCCGACACGATCCCGCAGCATTCCATCGACGGGATCAGGCCGACGATCCCCTGCCGCGAGACCAGGCCGTAGCTGGGCTTATAGGCGCACACCCCCACCCGCAGCCCGGCCGCCCGGCATTCCCCCATCAGGTCGAGCACCAGTTCGGCGTCGGCCTCCCTGCCGGCCACGCTTTCGCCCGCGCGGCTCCCCTTGAGCCCAAACCCGAATTCGCTCATCCGGGTCGACCCGCAGAGACGGGCGCCGGCCGCGCGCAGGCGCCGGACGACGGTGGCGTCCTCCACGGCCCGGTATCGGGCCAGCGCCCGGGAACCGGCTTCGGTCGGCCACCCCACCACCGAGATGTTCGGCTGGATCGCCACCCGCAGCCCGGCCAGCGCCCCCTTCGAGGGGGGCGCGGACTCCTGGTTGCGGTGGACAAAAACGGAATCCATGACTCCCCCTCTCCTATTCCAGAATGGCGGCCACCTTGAAATACCCCTCCTTGACCTCGGGAGCGCTCTCGAGCAGCTTTCCCGTCTCGGCCAGCTCGCTCCGCCTCGCTTCGTCGCCGGGCCGCATGCGGTTGGCAACCGGGGCGACGGTATGGACCGGCTCTTCCATCCCGGCGTGCCGCGCGGACGCCGCCGCCATCTCTTCCGCCCAGGCGAGCGCCTCCTCCACGGCAGGACGTTCGTCGGCGTCGACCCCGATGCGGGCGACCCAGGAGAGGCGGTCGACCAGGTTTTCCCGCTCGCGGGTTCCGCGCATCGGCTCCGTCCCGGCCGAGGCCAGCAGGCCCAGTTCCGCAAGTTGTTCCCGTTTCACCTGGGCCGGGGCCCCGGTCATGGGACAGGCGGCGCTGCGGTTCTTGGGGAAAGCGATCACTTCGCGGATCGAGGGGGTCCCGAGGATCATCGACACCGTGCGGTCCATGCCCAGCGCCAGTCCTCCGTGCGGCGGCGCGCCGAAATCGAACGCCCGCAGGAAGAATCCGAACTTCTCCCTCGTCTCCCGGTCATCCAGGCCCAGGGCGGCGAAGATCTTCCGCTGCAGGTCGCGGTCGCTGATGCGGATGCTCCCCCCCCCCAGCTCTTCACCGTTCATGACCAGGTCATAGGCGCGGGAGCGGAGCGAGAGGAGTTCCTCGACGTTCTTCGGATCGAAATCGGTCCGGTCGGGGGCGGTGAAGGGGTGGTGGCTGGAGGTCACCCCCCCGTCCCCGGTGGCTTCGAACAGGGGAAACTCCGTAATCCAGACCGGGCTGAAGACCCCCTCGGGGATCAAACCAAGGCGCTCCGCAAGATGGAGCCGCAGCTGGCCAAGCACGGAGGTGACCGCCCTCGGGGAGGCATCGGCGATCAGGATGAGCACGTCGCCGTCGGCCACCTCGAATTTCCGGCGCAGGGCGTCAAGTTCCTCCGCTTTGAAAAACTGGACGATGTTCGAGTCCAGGCGTCCCCCTTCCGCCCTCATCCAGGTCATCCCACGCCCCCCGAACGAGGGGACCACCTCCTTGGCGTATTCATTCTGGAGCACGTTCTTGCTGAGCCGACCCGACTGTCCCCTGACGTTGATCCCCTTGATGCACCCTCCCGCATCTATGATCCGCCGGAAGATGGCATAGCCGGTCCCGGGGAAGACATCGGTCACGTCGACGAAGCGGAGGCCGAAGCGCAGGTCCGGGCGGTCGCTCCCGGTCGTCTCCATCGCCTCTTCATACGTCATCCGCGGGAAGGGGCGCGGCAACTCGATCCCCCCGACGGCGAACATCTCGACCGTGAGCTCCTCAATGAGGCCGTAGAGAAATTCCTCGTCGACAAACGACGCCTCCAGATCGAGCTGCGTGAATTCCGGCTGCCGGTTGGGGCGCAGGTCCTCGTCCCGGAAGCAGCGGGCCAGCTGGAAATAGCGCTCCATCCCGCCGATCATCAGCAGTTGCTTGAAGAGCTGCGGGGACTGGGGCAGGGCGTAGAAATTCCCCGGGTGCACCCGGCTGGGAACCAGGTAATCGCGCGCGCCCTCGGGCGTGCTCATGGTCAGGATGGGAGTCTCGATTTCGATGAAGCCCCGGGAATCGAGAAACCGCCGGACACACTGGAAGATGCGGTGCCGGGCGATGAGGTTGTCCCGCATCGGAGCACGCCGCAGGTCGAGATACCGGTATTCGAGGCGCAATTCCTCGCTCACCGCTTCGCGCCGCGCGGAGGGCGCACCGGCGGTCATGGCCTTGTCGGAAAGGACGAAGGGGAGCGTGTCCGATTCCGACAGCACGGTGAGCCCGGACGCCATCACCTCGATCTCCCCGGTTTCGATGCCGGGGTTTTCCGTCCCCTCCAGCCGCTTCCTGATCTCTCCGGTGACGGCGATACAGTACTCCGCCCGCAGTCCGGCCGCCCGGCGGCATACCCCGGCGGAGGCGATCTCGGGGCTGAAGACCACCTGGATGATGCCGCTGCGATCCCTCAGGTGGATGAAGAGCAATCCCCCGTGGTCCCGAAAGGCGTCAACCCAGCCGGCGAGTTGCACCGATCGGCCTGCATCCCCCGGGGTCAACTCCCCGCAAAAAACACGTTGCGAAAAAGGCATGCCCACAATCCTTTCCCTTGAACCTGCAATGCTACACCTCCCCGTCGGGCCCGGGGAAGCCGATCGAACCAAAGGGGGAATCTTACACTGAAAAAAGGGAGGGGACACCCCTTTTCACGAGTATCCGCCGCGGGCTGGAGTCCTTACGGGGGTTCGACCGGCAGTTCCAATGGGGGCCGGGCCGGGGAGGCGGTCCGGCGGACATCTCCTGGAGCCGCCGCTTGTTCAGGCTTTCCCCAGACCTGGATAGCGGATGAGGTGGAAGCAATCGGCGTCGCTCCACCCCAGTCCTTGGCCCGGAACCAGGGCGCAGCCGCGATCAGCGAGGAAGCGCGGGCCCCCTCCGGGACCCGTGGGCTACTCCCGGCGCCTGGAGGAAAGGCGTTTCTTCGCCGCCCCCTTCTTCCTGCCGCGGGGGCGGCGCTCATAAAAGGGCGTGTGATCCGGGTCCGTCTTTTTGGGACCTTGCCGCTCTTCGCCTCCATGCCGGCGCGGGCGCCCGGCGGCGTTGGTCGATCCGTACGGTCTCTTGCGGAACATTCGGTCCGGGGAGGCCTCCCGGCACGGGCGGTCCTGCAAGTGGCCGATCAGCAGGTCGATCTTTCGTTCCAGAAACAGCACCCGCCGCTGCAGATCCTGGAGGAGGGCAATCACCTCGCCGTCATTTCCGTTCGGATCCTGGGTTGGGTTAAAACTCGATTCATCTTTCATGCCGCCTGGTCGCCTTTCGTTGCATTCCGGGATCGGGGGAGGAAATCCGGAACATTGAGCGCGGCCCTGACCGGTGAGGATCACGACCTGACCGAATAATGATAGTACACTCTGCTCAGTTCGTCTGAATTATTGTCCCCCCGGCACGGGGGACGGTGGGAAAGGGAATCCACAAAGACTGAGGATAAACCTGTGGATATCGCCGAAAATCACAGTCTAATTGTTTCAGCCATGGAGCTTCCACCGCTTTGCACGGCGATTGTGCACTCCGGGGCGGGCTGCAATGGCCGTTCAGGATCGGGGGGAGGGCCGGCGTCCGGCCCCGCCCCCCTCTCCTGCCGATCAGCGCGACGGGGACAGGATGATGCGCGCGTCCACGGCCACGCACCCTTCCTCGAAGGGAAGGATCGGGTTAAGATCGACCTCCGCAACCTGCGGCTGCTCCTCGAGCAGGCGGCCGAGGGCCACCATGACCGAGGCAATGGAATCGAGGTTCATCGGCCCCCTGCCCCGGACCCCCTTTAGCAGGGCGGGCGGGAGCGTCTGGCGGACGAGGTCCTTGGCTTCCCCGGGCCCGATGGGGAGGAGCCGGAAGTTGACCATCTTCAATGCCTCGACATAGATCCCGCCCAGGCCGAACATCACGACGGGACCGAACAGCCGGTCCCGGATGGCCCCCATCACGAGTTCGGTGGTGGAAGGCATCATCTTCTGAATGAGCACCCTCGGCTGCGTGATGTGGGGGAACGCCGCCCGGATGTTGCCGACCAGCTTCTGGTACCCCTGCCTGAAGGTGTCCTCCGAGGTGATCCCCAGGATCACCCCGCCGACATCCGACTTGTGGATGATCTCGGAGGAGACCACTTTCAGCACGGCCGGGTAACCCACCTTGCGGACCGCCTCGATCCCCTCCTCGAGCGTATCGACCACGCTGTAGGGGGAGGTGGGGATGCCGTATTTCGCGCAGACCTCGTAAGCCTCGGGCTCGAGCAGGCCCGCCTGCCCCTTCCCTGCCGCGGCGGTGAGGATCCGGGCCGTGGCATCGACCGTTTCTCTGTCGCTGGCCTGCGGAGTCCAGGGGTTGGCCGCCGCCGCACGGCGGAAGGCGCCGTACGCCGCCATGCTTCCCGCCACCCGGGCCAGGGCATCGGGAAACTCCACCGTGGGGAGCCCCGCCCCTTCAAGCCCCTTGCGGGCCTCCAGGGCGAAACTGCCGAAGGTGACGGCGTTGAGGAACGTTTTCTTCCCGGCCTGGGAGCGGTAGGCGGCGGAGATCTCTTCCGCGAGCAGCTTCTGTTCCAGAAACGCGCTCGGCGCCAGGATCTGCAGCACCATGTCGACGTTGGGCTCGGAGAACAGGTGCCCCAGCACCTGGTTATGGAGCTTTTCGGTATGGGCGGCGGTCAGGTCGACATACCCGTCGGGATGTCCGACATTGGCCATCGGGGCGCACACGGCCCGGATGGCGTCATGGGTCTCCGGGGAGAATTTGGCCATTTCCAGCGTCGCCGTGGCCGAAATCTCGTCGATGCACAGCGTCCCCGGTCCGCCCATGTGGGTGAGCACGCACACGCGGTTCCCCTCCGGCACCGGCTGCCGCTCGAACGCCCGCATCAGGTCGTAGAACTCGGCCACGCTCCGGGCGCGCACCAGGCCCGCCTGCCGGAAGGCGCCGTCGTAAATGGCGTCGGAACCGGCGATGGCGCCGGTATGGGAAAGGGCCGCGGCCGTCCCCATTTCGCTCTTGCCCGCCTTGAGCACAACGATCGGCTTGACGGCGGCGACTGCGCGGGCGGTCCGGAAAAACTCGCGCGGCTTGGGCAACCCTTCCATGTAGATCCCGATGACCTTCGTCGAATCGTCGTCCTTCAGGTAGAGGAGCAGCTCGGCCATGTCGACGTCGGCCATGTTGCCGATCGAGGCGAATTTGCTCAACCCCACCAGATTGAGCCCCCCCGCCCAGAACAGGAACGATGTCGCCAGGGCGCCGCTCTGTGTCAGGAAGCTCAGGCCCCCCTTCGGGTAGGACGGGATGTCGAAACTGGTGTTGAACCCGCTGTAGGCGTCAATCATCCCCACGCAGTTGGGGCCGATGAGGCGGATCGAGGCGGAGCGGAGCATCCGGACAAGGTCCTGCTCGCGCTGCTTCCCTTCCGGGGTGCCGAGTTCGCCGAAACCGGCCGACATGCAAACGGCGGCGGTCACGTCGTTGAACTTCTTCTTTCTCTCCACCAGTTCGCCGGCCACCTTCATGGTGAGCTCCGCGCTCACCAGCAGGACGCACGCTTCAACCGGCTCCTCGATGTCCAGGACGCTCTTGTAGCACGGATACCCGAGAATTGATTCCTCGCGCAGGTTGATCGGGAAAATTTTCCCCTTGTAGCCCATGGATATAAGGTTCTTGAGCGCGGTAAAACCGGGCTTCTTGGGATCGGAGGATGCCCCGACAATGGCTACGCTTTTCGGTTTAAAGAATGCGTCTAATGCGGAATTTTTTTCCATAACATCTCTCCAGTTTCTTTTATTTTTCAATTATTTACAGAGCACTTGCCGATTCTTGAGCCTTTCCTCGGTGTAAAAAAACTCGGGCACGCGCTGTCGGCGAGGTTATTTTTACAGGAAGGTAAAGATTGTTCCGCGCAATGAAACCAAGTTTCACATTATCCCCCCCCATTTCCGCGCTGTCAAGCACTTTCCGCCCGGGCCTAACTCCTTGTCGGAGCCGGGAATTTGGGGCTTGACTATGGTTCTCCAACTCTCTTATTCTATTTATGAAATCGGCTTTTCGCGTGCATATCTGCTTTTACCGGCGCACGTTCGGGATTTCGGAGCAGCGAGACGATAGCGGGTATAAGGGGTGGGCCATCAAGTGGCGAATCCTTCCACGTAGCCCCTATGATGACAAATCCCCGGTTTTACCGGCGACTATTTCGGAATCGGCGGCCACAGGGCCGCCGCGAGTATGTTGAGGCTTGGAAATCGTCCATGCCGTCATGGTTCCAAGCATCGGGGGCGACAATTCAGGACATCATGCTTTTCTTGCGAAAACGCATAGCCCGCTTTAAAGCCTCGATAGAGCCTCGCATTCCTAGCTGCATTACGCTGTATTACCTGGAAGTCCTCAAGCATTAGATCTTAAATAACGTAATCGAAAGGAGCTGGAAATGTTTAAAAACGCGTATGTCCCCTACAAAGGATACTGGAGCTCCCCCTTCTGTGGCTGGCAGGGATCGTTCCAAAACCAGAACGCCGTAGACCTGGCGGCGGCCACCGCGAAAAAGTTCTTTGAACTGCGCGGGATCTCCCCCGACATCTTCGACAGCATCGTTTTCGGCGCGACCGTCCCCCAGAAGCACTGGTTCTTCGACGTCCCCAATTTCGCCACGCAGATGGGCAACCCCCACATCAGCGGCCCCCGTGTCTCCCAGGCTTGCGCCACGTCCACCGTCTCCATCAAGGTGGCGGCGGCCTTCGTCGAAGCCGGAATCAATTCCAACGTGCTGGTGGCCACCTGCGACCGCGCCTCGAACTCCCCGAACCTCCTCTGGCCGAACCCCATGGGTCTCGGCGGGAAGCCGGACTTCGAGAGCTGGATGGTGGACGGTTTCACCCTGGATCCGACGGCGGGGACGGCCCCCTCGGGCACGGCCGACAACGTCGCCAGGGAGAATGGTTTCACTCGGGAGGATTCGGACGCCCTGGTCCTCTCCCGGTACCAGAAGTACGCCGATTCACTGGCCGACGACCGCAAATTCCAGAAGGGCTACATGATCCCGGTGGAAGTGAAGATTTCGCGCAAGAAGACCGTCCTCGTGGAAGGCGACGAGGGGGTCATCGCCTCCACCCCGGAGGGGCTTGCGAAACTGCGCACGGTTTCCCCCGACTCCATCCTGACCTTCGGGGCCCAGACCCGCGCAGCCGACGGGAACGCGGGCATGATCGTCACCACCAAGGACAAGGCCGCCGAGCTCTCGGCCGACAAGGGCATCACGATCCAGATCTGTTCCTTCGGGTTCGCCCGGGTGGAGAAGGCGCACATGCCTATGGCGCCGGTGCCGGCGTCGCAGCAGGCGCTGGAGCGGGCGGGGATCAAGCTCGCCGACATCAAGGCGATCAAGACGCACAACCCCTTCTCGGTAAACGACCTCTACATGAGGAAGGCCATGGGCGTCGACGACAAGATCTTCAATAACTACGGGAGTTCCCTGATCTACGGGCATCCGCAGGGCCCGACGGTCATGCGGATCGCGATCGAACTGGTCGAAGAACTGGTGCTGAAAGGCGGCGGTTACGGACTGGTGGCCGGCTGCGCGGCGGGCGATTCCGGCGCCGCCCTGGTGTTCAAGGTGAACTAACAGTTTTTTGCAGGAGACATTCAATGACTACAAACAACAAGTTGTACCCCAGTTTCAACAACCCGTTCCTCATCCGCCCCCCGCGGCCGCTGCCCAAGGAGATGGCGGTGATCGGCGCCGGCAACATCGGGACCGACATCGCCTACTTTTTCCGGACCGCCTTCCCGCAGTCGAAACTCTACGTCGTGGACGTGGTCGAGGACGCCCTCAAGGCGGCCAAGCAGCGGTTCGAAGGCTACGCACAGAAGGGGGTTGAAAAGAAGAAGCTGAAGGCCGAACAGGTCGATGCCATCCTGGGCAACGTCGTCTACACCACCGATTACAACCAGCTCAAGAACTGCAGCCTGGTGATCGAAGCGGCGACGGAAGCGGTGGAACTGAAGAAGAAGATCTTCACCCAGCTCGAGTCGATCGTCGCCGAGGACGCCATACTGACCTCCAACACCAGCGGCATCCCGGCCGAACAGATCTTCAGCCATCTCAAGCACCCGGGACGGACCGCCATCACCCATTTCTTCGCACCCGCGTGGTACAGCCTGGGGGTAGAGGTCGTCAACTGGGACAAGGCGGAAGAGGACACCATCGACTACCTGCTCTGGTTCATGGCCACGGCCGGCAAGGCGCCGATCGCGGCGGCCAACGTCTTCTCCTTCCTCCTCAACCGGCTGTTCGAAACCTGGGCGAGCGAGGCGGCGGGGCTCCTGCACAAGGCCACCAGCAAGGAGATCGACGCGGTGAGCGAGGAGTTCCTCGGCGCCGGGCCCTTCTTCGTGACGGGCGTGGGCGGCGGCATCCCGCTGGCGCACGCGTCCATGACCCGCAGGATGGCCGAGCGGCCGGCCTACGCCCCGCCCCATCTCATGCTGTCGGTCGAAAAGTGGGCGTTCAACAGGCCCCGCACCAAGGTGGACGTGCCCCCGGAAACGGCGGATTGGATCCGGATGCGCTTCCTGGGCACCGTCTTCTCCCAGGCCTTCGAAATCGCGGACCGGAATATCGGCACGCTCACCGACCTCAACTTCGGCAGCGTGATCGCGCTCGCGTACAAGAAGGGCATCATCGACCTCATGGCCAACCTGGGCGCCGACAAGATCAAGGACATCATGAAGAGGTTCGACGCCGAGCGTCCCGGCTGGCCGAAGGCCACCAAGCCCGTCGAGCAGTACTTCGATTTCCCGCGGGACATCCTGGTCGACCGGGTGGACGGCGTGACCATTCTCACCATCCGGAGGCCGCAGGCGGCCAACGCCCTCAGTGACCACACCTGCAACGAGATCCTGACTGAGCTCAAGAAGGGCGAGGCGGATCCGTCGGTCAAGGGATTCGTGATCACCGGGTACGGCCCCAAGGCCTTCTGCGCCGGCGCGGACATCGGCGGCTTCGTCGCCACCTTCGGCGACAACGAGAAGGGACAGGCCCTGTCGCGCGGCAATTCGAAGGTCCTGGAGTTCATCGACCGGATGAACAAGCCCGTCGTCGCGGCTCTCAACGGGCTGGCCATGGGCGGCGGCTTCGAGCTGGCCTCGCGCTGCCACAGCATGGTGGCGATGGAAAAGACGTTCATGCAGCTGCCCGAAATCACGCTGGGGATGATTCCCGGCATGGGCGGCGTGGTGATCCCCTACCGCAAGTGGCCCCAGGCCGCGGCGAAGTTCCACAGCATGATCGGCAAGGCCGAAAGGCTGACGGTCCAGGAGGCCGTGGAAATCGGTATCGTGAAGAAGACGGCCAAGAGCTTCCCCGAACTGATCGACGCGGCTATCGCCGAGGTCGGCAGGCTCCAGGGGAACGTGCCCCGGATCGCCGACGGGCCGGTGTCTATTCCCGAGTTCATCGTTCCCGATGATCCCAAGGCGGGGGATCTCCCGCTCAGCAAGGAAATCCTGGGCATCATCGGCGGCGTCATCAACAAGGCCGCAGCGGCCAAGACGCTGTCCGAAGCCCTGGAAATCGCCTACCTGGGCGCGGGCGACATCTCCTGCGCCAAGGACTGCAAGGAAGGGGTTACGGCCTTCCTGCAGAAGCGAAAGCCCGAATTCGGCAAATAGCCGCCACCGCGGCTCTTAGCCTTCCGCGGGTCCCGGGATTCCCTCCCGGGGCCCGCGGCACCTCCATCCCCTATTTGGTATCGCCGCCCCCTATGAACGTACTACTCCTGCTGGTCGGTCTCTCCTCCGGTTTGGCGCACAGCGTCTACTCGGCATTCTCGAAGGCGCTCATGAACCGGATCCGGGAGCCGTTTCTCCTCTTTCTCTACGTCAGCGTCATCCAGGCCGCCATCACCCCGCTGCTGTGGGTGTTCGTCCCCGCGCGCTTCCCCTCTCCCGAAGCCTGGCCGCTGCTGCTGATCTCCGCGGCGACATGCGTCGCGGCCTACATGTTTCTTTACTCCGCCCTTCACTGCGGCGATGTCTCCAGCGTGATGCCCATCATGGGGAGCAAGGTGATCTTCGCCGGACTCCTGGCGATTCCCATGCTCGGGGAGAAACACACCTGGCAGGTGTACGTCGCGGCCCTGCTGGTGGCCGTCTCCATCGGCATGCTCAGCTACTCCCCGTCGCAGGGGAACCGCCGCCGCTTCCCCCTCAAGCCGGTGGCCCTGATGACGGGGTGCGCCGTGGTTTTCGGGTTCACCGACATCTACATCAAGCGCACCCTCGTGTACCTGGACTCCTACAATTTCATGATCTATTACAACCTCATCGTCGGCATCCTGGCGCTCGGCGTCATCCCCTATCTCCGAAAGAAGGGGATACCTCTGCGGCTCAAGGGAGCCGACCTGCGCCTCGGCCTCTTTTCCGCGGCGGCGCTGGTAACCGCGACCCTGCTCTTCACCGTCATGCTCACGATGTCCAGCGGCGTGGTCATCCCCAACATCCTGCAGGCGACCCGGGGGATCTTCATCGTCCTGATCACCGCGGCTTTGACCTACCGCGGCAGCGCCGCGCTGGAAACGCAGAGCCGGCGGGTGTACCTGTTGCGCCTGCTGGCGTCCCTGCTGATCGTCGTCTCCATCTGGATCGCACTGAGTAACTTCCCGGCGTGAGCTGATCCCGCCGGGTTGACGTCCCGGAGAAGCCGGTTAAGCTGGGCGCCGGGGAGGGAACCGCACAAGCGGCGGTGTGCCTGGCGCCCCATTTCGTCAAATGGCTGGAACACGCCACGCCGGCAGCCGGCCCGGCAAGAACCCGCTGTGCCCGCTGCGCCCCGTCACGGCGCAGCCTGAACCGCCCCCTTGAGCTTCATCACGGCGGCGGGATCATACCCGAGTTCGAGAAGGATGCGTTCGGTGTGCTCACCCACGAGCGGCGGGGGCTCCGACGCCGCGGCTTCCAGGCCATGGTAGCGGAATGCGGGACCGACGTACCGCGCCTTTCCCGCCACCGGATGTTCCACCTCCTCGGCAACGCCCAGGTGAACGACCTGCGGATCCTCCAGGACTTCCCCGATGGTGTACAGGGGGCTCGAAGGGACATCGTGCGCCTCGAGCCGCCGCAGCCATTCAGCCCTCGTCCGGGTGGAGAAAACGGCGGCGATCTCCTGCTCGAGGAGTTCGAAGTTCTTACGGCGCTGGTCCCGGGTCCGGAACCTGGGGTCCTCGGCGAGATCGGTCCGTTCGATGGCCTCCAGGAGCGCCAGCCAGAACTTTTCCGGGACCGAGCAGTGAATGGCCAGCGGCAGGTTGTCCTCGGCCACCACCGCGAACGCGTGCCCATTTCTAACCCGGTCGACCCGGTTGGGCACGGCGCCGGTCTGGTAATAGGTAGCCGCCGCCTCCCCGATGAAGGAGAGGGTCGCCTGCAACAATGACGTTTCCACCTTGCACCCCCGCCCCGACTTCTGGCGTGCCACCAGGGCGCCCAGGAGTCCGTACCCCGCCGAAAAGCCCGTGACGTAGTCGCTCAGGGCGATGCCGGGGATCTTTGGATCGAGGGGGTCGGTCAGCAGTCCCATCAGGCCGCTCATCGCCTGGCCGAGGGTGTCGAAACCGGGCTTTTTTGCATAGGGGCCCGACTGGCCGAAGGCCGATATCGAGCCGTAGACGAGGCGCGGATTCAGCGCCGAGAGCGCTTCGTATCCCAGGCCGAGGCGGTCCGCCACCCCGGGGCGGAAGTTTTCGACGAACACGTCCGCGCGGCTCGCCAGGTCGATGCACACCCTCTTCCCTTCCTCCGATTTCAGGTCCAGGGCGATGCTCTCCTTGTTCCGGTTCAGGTGCGCGAAATTGGCGCTGAAGTGCGGCCCGGGCGCAAAATGCCGGTAAGGGTCGCCTGCGGGCGGCGATTCGATCTTGATCACCCGCGCTCCCAGATCCGCCAGCAACGCCGTGGCGTACGGTCCGGTGACGTAGGTGGCGCACTCGACGACGGTGATGTCCTCCAGAACTGCAACGCGCATCCGATCCTCCCCTGGTCAGAAACTGTGTCGGTTCAGCCACCCGGGCAACGCCAAACCCCTTCGGGCAAAAGGGAAAAAAGTATATCGGATCGCGCCCCCACGCGGCAAGCGTGGAGCCAAACCGGTTGAACAAACGTTCGGGATAGGTTACAGTCCCATGGCGGGCGGTTCAGCCGTTTTGTCTCCAGGATGACAGCAACGGTTGAGCCATGCACCGCGGTCCGGCTCCCCGCTGGCACACCGGCCCCATGACCTTTTCAGTGCATCCGGACCGGCGGCTTTTCGGAAACCAAACTCACCCCGGTGAACCCTCATGAGGAGATTTCAATGCATGACGGCAACCATTCCAGCTTTCCCCAGGTAAAGTCCTTCCTCAAACACCACTACCGCCACTTCAACTCCGCTGTCCTGGTAGATGCCGCCGAGGCCTACGCGGACCATGTCCGTAGCGGAGGAAAGATGATGCTGGCGATGGCGGGCGCCATGAGCACGGCGGAACTCGGCATCAGCCTCGCCGCCATGATCCGCGGCGGCAAGGTGCACGCCGTGTCCTGCACCGGGGCCAACCTGGAGGAGGACCTTTTCAACCTGGTCGCCCATGATCAATACCGGCGGGTGCCCAATTACAGGGAGCTGAAGCCGGAGGAAGAACTGGCCCTCTTCCACGACAAGATGAGCCGGGTCACGGACACCTGCATTCCCGAAGATGCGGCCATGAAGAAGGTCGAGGGGGTGATTTTCGATTTCTGGAAAAAGGCGCAGGACGAGGGACGCCGGTGCTTTCCCGCTGAATTCATCATGGACATCATCCGGAGCCGGGCGCTCGCGCATCATTACCAGATCCAGGAAACCGATTCCTGGCTGGCGGCCGCCTGTGAAAAGGGAATTCCCATCTTCGTCCCCGGGTGGGAGGATTCCACGCTCGGCAATTTCTTCGTCTCGTGCGTCCGCAGCGGACGCCTGAAGGATTATACGATCGTGAAATCGGGACTGGAAACGATGGATGCGCTGATCGACTGGTACCTGGAGGAGTCCGCCTCCGGTGAAATGGGCTTTTTCCAGATCGGCGGCGGCATCGCCGGGGATTTTGCCATCTGCGCCGTGCCCCTGATCCGGCTGGACCTCAGGATGGAATGCCGCCTCTGGTCCTATTTCTGCCAGATTTCCGACAGCACCACCTCGTACGGCTCCTACAGCGGCGCCGTTCCCAACGAGAAGATCACCTGGGGAAAGCTGGGCCTCGATTCGCGGAGGTACATCATAGAAAGCGACGCCACGATCGTGGCCCCCCTGGTCTTCGCGTACGTTCTCGCCGACTGACTGGGCGCTGACCCGCCGGTCAGTGCCGGCGGGTCAGCCATCCCCGGCACGCGCGCACAGAATACAGGATCCGGGTCCGGTACGAAGAAGACTCCTTCATGATGAAATACGGCGAAGCCGCCCTTCTCAAAAAGACCAACCATGTCGGGGAGGCCCCATGAACCACCTGGCACTCTACAAGCGCTCTCTGGACCAGGAGCATCACCTGCTGGTGGTGCGCGGAAACGTCGCCCCCATGCTCGCCGGCATGAAGGCCTACCATGAACGCCACGGGATCGAACCGCCCCAGCCCAACCTCGGCCCCCTAACCCGGGAACTGCTTGCAGCCACCGCGCTCGGCGCCCTGTCCCTTGCCGAAAGGGAGTCCTGGGGATGGTCGCTCACCTTCGAGGGGATGGACATCGGCTTTTTCGTCGGGATCGAACCGGAGGGGATGGTGTGCGTGCGTGCACGCGCGGCCGAAACATCCAGGGCCTCCATCATGGTCCAGCGCCAGAAGGAGGGCATGCCGATGACCCAGAGCCACCTCCGCCCGCGGACCCGGAGCCCGCGCGACATGGTCGAGCAGTATTTCGCGGAAGTGGTCCAGACGAAGACCCGCCTGGAGATCACCGAAGCCGGGGAGGGCATCCTGGTGCATGCCCTCCCCGGCGGCCGGTTCGACATGGTCGAGGCGCTCGAGCCGGGGGGCGTGATCCGATATTTCGATTCCGCAGCGGCCGCCGGGCGCCTCAGGGAACTGGGCGAGGTGGTCCTTTTCTACGAGTGCCGCTGTTCGGATGAGATGGTCCTCGACATGATCCTCGGCATGCCGGAGCCTGACCTCCGGGAGCTGTTCGGCGACCTGCCGCAAATCGAGATCGAATGCCCGCGCTGCGGCCGAAGGTACTCCATGGCCAGGACCGACGTCAGCGTCCACTGAACCCCCGCGCCCCGCGGCTGTCCCCGCCTCCCGTCCCTGCCGGGCGGCGCTTCGCCGAATCCCTTTGCCTGGCTGAGCGTGAAAGCATTATATTGCAACCGCCGCCAGAAGCAGCTTAACTCCATCGCCGGCGGGAAGGCACGTCCCCGTCGCATACAGGAACCGGTCAATGAACGAAATACATTTACGCAGGGCCATCGAACTGGCTTTCGAGGGAATGCGCACGGGACAGGGGGGACCGTTCGGAGCGGTGATCGTCCGCGACGGCAAAATCATCGGCTCCGGCTGCAACCGGGTGACCTCCACCAACGACCCCACGGCCCACGCGGAGATAGTGGCCATCCGTGAGGCCTGTCAAAACGCCTCCCATTTCCACCTGCCGGGCGCCGTCCTTTATGCCAGCTGCGAGCCCTGCCCCATGTGCCTGGCCGCCATCTACTGGGCCGGCATCAAGACCGTCTATTACAGTGCGGACCGAAACGACGCCGACCGGATCGGCTTTGGCGACCGGTTCATCTACGATGAACTCGGCCTCCCTCCCGAAGCCCGAAGCGTCGCCATGCGGCGCATGGAGCTGCCCGAAGCCCGGCATCTCTTCGAAGAATGGCAGCGCGACAGCCGGAAGGTGATGTACTGACCTGCGCTTGCCCCCCGGGTTCCCGCTCTCAACGCCGGCGCGGGCTGCATCTCGTCGGCATGTATACGATCCTATCCAATTAAATCAGCCACCTGGTTCGCAATGGAACCGTTTGAGGCACGGCCTCCCTTGCACACCGCCGGAAATCCCGCGCCCCGACTTCCGGCGGCGAATATCACTATTTGGGAAATAATCCTTGCGACGGCATCGCCATAGTGCTACCTTTTTCCCATTCGTAACACTACGGGCTGTTTGTTTAAGGAGGCTTTGTATGTACCAGCGTTTATTTATGGCGCTCTTGTTCCTCTTGCTCGGGACTCTTCCGGCATCAAGCCAGCAGCAATCGGCCGGGGAAGAGATGGATGAGAAACAAAGCAGCCAGGATATTCGTACGCGTCATGATATCGTCGTTGTTACCGCGACGAAGACCGAGACCAGGATCGATGATTTACCGGTCAGCGTTCAGCTCGTTCCGGGGAATGAAATTGAAAGCAAGCAGTTCAACAACCTGAATATCGGCGAAATTGTCCGCGATGCACCCGGAGTTTCGGTAGGGCATGGGAACCGGAATATCCCGGCATGGATTCATCTGCGCGGCACCGGCTATTTTATTGGACGAACACTCTACATGGTCGATGAGATCCCGCTGGCGGAGCCGATGGTCAGCATCGCCGTCAATCCTGCCAACGTGGGATCCGCGGAAGTCCTGCTCGGCCCCTCCTCGTCGTTGTATGGAGCGAATGCCAGCGGCGGAGTCGTCAATGTCCGATCACTGAACGGCCGCGACCGTACCGGCATATCCCTGGGCATCGGCTATGGAACATTCAACACATACAGGCCCCAGTTCTCCATCGGCCAAAAAATCGGCAACTGGGATTTTTTTGGCTCCTACAATGTGGACACCTCCGACGGCTATAAAAACACCGACCTGGCTACCGGCGTCTATTTGATGAAGAACGGCTATCCCTCCTACCTCAATTCGGTGAATATCGAGGACCAGCATTACACGAACCATTACGGCTACAGCCGAATCGGGTACCGCAATCCGAACAATGGAATCGGCTTCACCATCGGCGCCCACCTATTCGGTGAAGATTTATACGGTGGGCGTTCCATGGTCTATAGTGACGGGATTCGCGTTGTTTCAACCGGCTCATTCTATGCGCCTATTCCGCGTGTGGGCACTTTCACTTTCCGATTCGGCTATCAAAGCCGGCGTTCTGATTCGGTGGGCACAAGGGGATCGGTGAAGGTGGCCAATTCCGCCATCAATGGCCGCTATGTCTTCAGCCCGATCGATGAGAACAACAGCTATGTCTATGACCCGACCATCACGCGGCGGCCTCATTCGACCTACACGAGAATCCCGCTGGATTTCCAGATGGATTTCCGTCCCTTCGCCGGCAACAGCATCACGGTCGGATTTACCGATCTGATCGATCAAAGCCGCTCCTTCACCTATAACGCCGACCGCAGCGCAACACTTGCGCATACCAAGTACGGCATTGGACAAACCGCGGTATATATACAGGACCAGATCCGCTTCCTGAACGACAAGGCCACGCTGATTGTCGGCATGCGGCACGACAGGTGGAACTACCACGATGTGTATGACAGCGGCTCCACGAACCAGACGCCGCCGGACGTGCGGAAGTCCGCGACAACCTATAGAGGCGGGTTCAAGTATCGGCTCAATGATTCCTGGGGATTTCGCACATCGGTCGGCAATGCCTTCTGGCCGGGCAATGCCACCTGGTTTTTCCAGAACCTCTCCACCGGCAACACCTGGCGCGAGGCCAATCCGCAACTAAAACCGGAAAAGACCCTGATGGTCGATTTCGGCGTCGATTATATCAGCGCGAATGGACACACCCAGGCCTCCGCGACTCCTTACTTCGGCCGTATCCGCGACGCCATGAACTACGTGTATGACCAGCATCCGACACTGCCCGGCGTCCAAGTCATCCGGACCTCCAATTCCGACGAGGTCTCCATCAAAGGCTTGGAGCTTTCCCTGCGCCAGCAAATCGTTTCCGATCTAAGCGGATACGTTCATTTCACCCTGAACCGCTCGGAAATCACCCGGTCTGCAAAAAACAAGGGGAACCAATTGCGCAATGCGCCCGATTACCATGGAGGCTTTGGAATTGAGTATGACAACCGGAGAAGAGGGTTTGGAGCCACTTTCTACAGCCGTTTCTCCGATACCCGCTATTACGATGACGATAACACCAATCTCGATTATTTTTTCATGAAGGAATACATGACCCTGGGCGCCAAGGTCCGGAAGAGTGTACGTTTGAATGACGGCAACAGCATCACCTTTTCCGTCGGCGTCGACAATCTGACGAATTCCAAGTACGACGGCGAGTTCATATATAATGCTCCGGGCCGCTTCGTGGAAATGCGCGCTACCTATAACTACCGATTCTGAGCGGCGCCCATGATATATGGCACATCGACTAATCTCATGTTTTTTGACCCTGGTCCTTGTCAGCTTTGTTTCCTTCCTTGCCGTGGATCTGGCGCCGGGCGATCCAACCCGGCTTCTTCTGGGGGGTACGGCTCAGGAAATAGCGCCTGAAGCCCTGGACAGGATCCGGAGCGCGCAGGGCCTTGATGCTCCATTTCCGGAACGTTACCTGGGGTGGTTGAAGAGTATTCTTTTCGGCGACCTGGGCGTGTCGCTGAAAACCAACCGCCCCATTCTGACCGAGTTTGCCGCGCGCCTGCCCATAACCGCCCTTATTGCGTTCGGCGCCCTTGTTCTTGCCTCCATCACCGGGTTTGTCCTGGGAGTTCCCTGTGTCTTGCATGAAGGAGGATTTGTCGATCACGCCGTACGGATCACCGCATCCCTGTTCCATTCGGTTCCCGCTTTCCTGGTCGGGCTTTTTGCTCTCTACCTGTTTTCATTCAAGCTGGAGTTGTTGCCGCTTTATGGCGTCAGTGGGGGCAGCGGGCTTATCCTTCCCGTCCTGACACTGGGCGGCATTATGGGGCTGTCGCTTGCGCGCGTCTTGAGGAATGCCTTGCTGGAGACAGTCCACGAAGAGCATTTCCTGGCGGCTCTGGGCAAAGGCCTGTCCTATCCGCAAGCCGTCCTCAGGCATGGTTTGCGCAATGTCCTATCCCTCATGGTAACGTACCTTGCGATGCGCTTTGCCGGTCTTCTGGGCGGCCTTGTGCTGATCGAAACCATGTTCTCCCTGCCCGGAATGGGAAGTTACATCCTGGAAGCGATCTCAAGCCGGGACCTGCCGGTGATCCAGGCGTACATTCTTTTTATCGGAACCGTGGTCCTGGCATGCAACCTCTCCGCCGACTTGCTGGTACGCTGGTTGGATCCCCGTGTCGCGAAAGAAAGATTAGGCTGATATGCCCCGGATTGCCTGCATCGGCGGAACCATTGTCATTCTCTTTCTCCTGTTGGGACTGACTGGAGAGGCTTTTGCCCCCTACCCCCCCGCCCTGTCCGATTACGGCAACATATTGGCTCCCCCTTCCCCCGGGCATTGGATGGGGACCGACCATCTCGGCAGGGATCTTTTCAGCCGCTTAATGGCGGGAACCCGAACAACGCTTGGCCTGGCATTGCTCGTAGCCGCCATCGACACCTTTCTGGCCCTGGTCATAGGCGCGCTCTGCGGTTATCTGGGGGGATGGCTGGACAGGGCCATGATGCGTCTCATCGATGCCTTGCTGGCCCTTCCTGGCTTTCTGCTGGCGATCTGCCTTCTCGGCATTTTCGGCGGTGGCGCGCTGCAATTGGTCTCGTTTCTTGCCTTGACCGGATGGGCGCAGTTGTCCCGCATTGTCCGCAATGAAATCTCCGCCGTAAAACATCTTGATTTTATAACCGTCAATACGGCTTTTGGGTATTCGGTTGCGCGCAATTTATTCATGCACGCGCTGCCGGCCGTCATCCCCTCGTTACTGGTCCTCATGCTGAATACGATTGTCGGCAATGTTTTTGCCATTGTGTCCTTGAGTTTCCTCGGCCTGGGGGTTTCGCCCCAGACGCCGGAATGGGGCATGGTGCTCTTCGATGCCCGAAGCTTTTTCCTGAACAGCCCGTGGCTCTTTGTCTTCCCCTGTGCCTTGATTGCCGCTTTCACTCTCGGGCTGCACCTGCTCGCGGACGGGATCCGCGAATTCCTGGACAGGAAGCGTTTTCTTTTCCCCATTGAAGAGGTCCGAATGCTGGCAAGCACTGCATCGTCTTGCGGGAGCGACACCTGATGATTTTTTTTCGTTTGGCCGTAATCCTGATAACGGCTTTGTTTGCGGCGACCGCATGTTCACCTTCACCCGCCACGTCCAACAAGCTCGTTATCGGCATAGGGTCCACTCTGAATCTCGGCAACAACAATCCTGTATTCATTCAGCGCAATGCGAATGTCTGGGAAACGCTGACCGAATTGGACGATACCCTGACGCCGAGGCCCAGCCTGGCGCAATCGTGGGAAGTTTCTTCGGACGGCAGGCAATGGACCTTCCACCTGAAAAGGGGCGTGACGTTTCACAACGGGGACCGGCTCAACAGCCGTCTTGTGACCGCCAACCTGCTCCGAATGAAAAACCATCCTGAGCTTGATTACTACAGCACTTTTTCCTCCCTCGTTTCGGCCGTGCCCAAAGATGAATGGACAATCCATCTGGAGTTTTCCAGCCCGGTGGTCGACCTCCCCAACCGGCTCGGTCACTATTTCGCGGGCGTTTTCAGCCCGCGCGCCTTTGGTCCGGATGGCAAGCTCGATCGTCCGATCGGATCCGGCCCCTACATTTATTCCCAAAGCCGCATTGGACAATACGACCGAGTCACCGCCTTTGCCCAATATCACGGAGTCAAGCCGCACTTCGGCGAAATCGAATTCAAGATCATCGGTGATCCCGCAGTCCGCATCATGTCGCTGCTTCGCGGAGATATCGACATGATTGCCCACCATGGCGGAGTTCCTCCGTCCTATTTGGACATGCTGAAGGACAGAAGGGATATCGTTGTTGCGGCACAGGACGTTGCCATCACGCACTACCTTTTGTTCAATTGCGCCCGGCATCCCTTTTCCGATCCGGCATCCCGCGATGCGTTCTCGCGCGCCCTGGATCGCCATGAATTGGCCCGGCTCATTCTCCATGGATCGGGCATTGCAGCCCGCGACTTTCTGGTTGAAACAGCCGTCCGCTGGAACAGGAATCGCTTTTCGCTGCTGCCGGAAACAGACGAGCCGGTTAAAAGGCAACTGGCCGCGCTCGGCAAGGGAAACGCGTTGACTCTCCTTTTGAGCCAGGGCGATGCTTCCTCCTGGAGTTATCGCCATACCGCCGACTATCTGTCGGATTACTTTGCCAAACTGGGCGTTTCCATCCGCATTGAGATGCTGGAAAGCGGCGCATGGCAAAAGGCCACCCAGGCCGGCGATTTCGATCTCACCCTCTATCCCCTATCGTTGCCGACCGGAATCCCGGACCTGCTGGTCAGGAGATTGGCCTATTCCAAGGGGATGCAGGTGCGAAGCATCGGCAACACCACCCATTATGCCTCCGCCCCGCTTGATGCGCTGTTTGAGAAAGCCCTCAACGCCCCCAACGTGTCGGCGCATGATCAAGCCTATCATTCCCTTCTCGACCTGCTGGCCGAAGAAAAACCTTTCGTGCCCCTATATCACGAACGCTATTACTATGCGTACCGACAAGGCCTGACAGGAATTCATATAGATCCTTTCCTCAAAATGGATTTGGGTGCGATCCGCTTCGCAGGGGAACGAGAATGAGTCTCCATGTCCGCGATCTTTCCGTGGTCTTCAAAACGCCGGAGAAAGACGTCCGCGCCGTGGACAGGCTCTCCCTAAGCATAGAAGCCGGTGAGCGCGTGGCGCTTGTCGGCGAAAGCGGATGCGGCAAGACCGTGCTGGCCTTGTCCCTTGTAGGTCTCCTCCCCAGGAACGCCCAGGTCACCGGCACGGCGACATTTGACGGCGAGGATCTGCTCCGGACGAATGCCGCAAAAAGAATTCGCGGGCAAAGAATCTCCATCTGCTGGTCCAACGCCGAGCGCTTTTTCAATCCCGTTCTGCCCATCGGAAGGCAGATTTGTGAAGCCTACCTGCAACATCATCCTTCGGAAAGCTCCCGTGCCGGGCAAAAAGCGGACGCCTTATTGAAGGAGATGGGATTTGCGGACCCGCAACTGATACGCGACTCCTATCCCTTTCAATTGAGCGGCGGCATGAATCAGCGTGCAATGCTGGCGATGAGCGCCATCAACGATCCCGAACTGCTCCTGGTGGATGAACCGACTCGGGGGCTCGATGATGCCAGCCGTGAAAGCGTTGTTCAGTGTCTCCGCCGCATCCACCACGGCTCCATGCTGATTATTACCCACGATATGAGGCTGGTCGCGGAATTGGCGCACCGCGTTTATTTCATGAAAGAGGGGATGATTTTGGCCCATGGTCCATGCCCGCAGGCTTTGAGCAATCCGGGACATCCGTATGCACAACTCATGATCCAATCGGATCTTTGTCTCTCCGCCGTTCCGGGCGAAGGAAAAGTTCATGCGCGCTCCTAGCCCCCTGATCGAAGCCCGCAATCTGAGGGTTTTCTATCGCAGCGGTTCCATTTTTTCACGACCGCGCTGGGTAGCCGGCCCCATTTCCCTTCATGTCCATAGGGGCGAGTTCGTCGGCCTCTCCGGCCCCAGCGGGTGCGGGAAAACGTCCGTTGGCAAGGCGCTGTTGAATCTGATGGGCACCTGGGAAGGTGATATCTATTGGAAGGGGCGCAATGTGCGACATGCTTCCCAAAGGGAATTGCGGCCGCGTTTCGGCTGGATTTCCCAGGAGCCGATGCTGGCTTTTAACCCGCGGCGGCGGATCATGGAGACATTGCGCGAGACCCTTTCGGTAAACCGCGTGACCGGAAACGCCCAGCATAGGGTCGCCCAATTGTGCGAGATGGTGAACCTTCAACCAGGCATGGCCATGCGCTTTCCTTTTGAGCTGAGCGCCGGGCAGATACAACGGTTTGCACTCATTCGGATATTCATGCTGGATCCGGAATTTGTACTTCTGGATGAACCCACCTCATCCCTGGATCCAATCAACCAGGCGCAGATTCTTGACCTCATCGGGGAGTGGCGCAGGCATCATGGGTTGACTGCCCTGATCATTGCGCATTCTCAACGGGTACTAAAAAAAGTGTGCGACCGCCTGCTATACTTGAGTGCGACCCCATGAATCATTCCGGAAAGCATTCGAACCCGATTATTCGCCAAAACCGCCAGGCCTATAGCCGCATCGCCGCCGAATGGCTGCGGCGCCGCGACACCGATTTTGACCACGCTTTTCACGATCGGTGCCGTGAATTGTTTTTGAAACACTTGAAAGGCCGGCGAGTACTGGATGCGGGGTGTGGCTTGGGATTCGACAGCCTGGCTTTTGCAGCGCATGGATTGGCGGTTACTGCAGCCGATATTGTTCCTGAGTTTTTTGCCGGAATTCAATCGCCGCCACATGAAATCAGCTCCGTCGCCATGGATATTTCGGCGCCATGCTTCCGGGATGGGAGTTTTGACGGAATTTATTTATTTGCGAGCTTCCTGCACATACCGCGTGATTTGAGCGGCCCGACGATTTCGGCTTTTGAGAGGCTTTTGGCGCCCGGCGGCGTCCTCTTTATTGGACATGTAAACTCCGACAAAGGGCTCACTGAATACCAAGTGGATAACCTGCTAATTGAGAACAACCCGGCTCAATGCTTTTGCCATCCGCCCCGGGAACTCGAGTCGATGCTTAATGCCGCCGGTTTTGCATTACTGGCTGTGGAGCAATATCGGCCGGCCCAATACCCTTCCCCCTGTGCAGTTCAAAACGGCCTGGCACCTTACCAGGTTGTCGCCGGCAAATAATTCACAAAATCCCATCGGAAGAGACGAGAAATATCATCCACTCGACGAAAGGATGTCTGGCACGCAAAACATGACCAGCTACAAGCCGCGCCTGGCGACAGTATGATACCCTGGCCTACGGACTCAATGGCAGGATTCAGATGGCAAAGAAAACGTCTGGCGGCTTTCGGAACCGGGAACGGTCCGTTCTGCGCTACTTTCACTGCGGGGGATTGTCTTACTCGGCTTGAACAAGGCGAGCCATGCCAGCTGCGGAATATAAGATGCTGCAGCTGCCTACGCCTCGGCCCGAAGCGCCTCGTTTTTAAGGAACTCTTCCAGTGCTTCCGGCGACAAGGGTCTTGAATAAAGGTAC
>LSQX01141864.1_pt1 | contig 25683 bp, 20 predicted proteins | sample 654561 | NCBI WGS metagenome assembly LSQX01 (sample SAMN04489861, study PRJNA283612) | anaerobic digester metagenome | isolation source: 4 biogas reactors fed with cattle manure at either 37C or 55C with and... | place: Denmark: Kongens Lyngby | collected 2014 | reverse complement strand
CATAATATTTTCCCACCAAATGATCGCCTTTTATTCCTGAACTTTCGGGTGTTTCACCGTTTCCAAATTTTTCCCAGGCAATCATGGATTTGCAGATATGAATTCCGCGGTCGTTGATAATTTGGATTTTCTGAACTTTATGTCCGGCAGCTTTGAAAATATTGGCTACCGAATAACCCAAAAGATTGTTTCGGATATGCCCCAAATGAATGGGTTTATTGGTATTGGGCGAAGAATATTCCACCATCACCGATTTCGCTTCGGGATGATTTTCTGTAAAGCCAAATTTAGCCTGAGATGCATTTTCAACCAGATTTTCCAACCAAAATTCACTTGGGAAACTTAAATTCAAAAAGCCTTTTACGACATTAAAGCCCGAAATTAGATTTTTAGACAAAAGCGCATTTCCGATTTCATTTCCCAAATCCTCAGGCTTCTTCTTCAAAGCTTTGATCAGTGGAAAAGTGACCAAAGTATATTGACCTTCAAATTCTTTACGGGTATTTTGAATCTCAAGCCGATCCGGGCTATAATCATAAAGTTCTTCTATAATTTGGGAGAGGATTTCAGTTGTTTTTTGCTTAAGATTCATTATTGAAATGTTGAATGTTATATGAATGGTTCGACAAACTCACTAAGACGATTTGTGATCACCCTGAGCCTGTCGAAGGGTAATTAATTATTTGCGATGGTTGTGAAAACGTTTTGAACGTCGTCATCTTCTTCGATTTTTTCCAGCAATTTGTCCAAATCGGCTTGTTCTTCTTCAGTTAATTCTTTGGTAACTTGTGGAATTCGGTCAAATCCACTCGAAATGATTTCAATATTATTTTCCTCGAAATATTTCTGTATCTGACCAAAACTTTCAAAAGGCGCATAAACCACGACATTTCCTTCTTCTTCAAACAATTCTTCTGCGCCGTAATCGATCAGCTCCAATTCCAATTCTTCGATGTCCAGACCTTCGCCTTTCACGGTAAAGTTACAGATATGGTCAAACATAAATTCTACAGAACCTTGCGTTCCAAGCGTCCCATTGCATTTGTTGAAATAACTACGGATGTTAGCAACGGTACGATTATTATTATCGGTCGCAGTTTCAATCAAAACGGCAATTCCGTGTGGGCCATATCCTTCAAACAAAACTTCTTTGAAATTCTCAGTGTCCTTATCGGTTGCTTTTTTGATGGCACGCTCTACGTTTTCCTTTGGCATATTGGCAGCCTTGGCATTTTGAATGACTGCTCTCAACCTGGAATTCGTTTCCGGATTGGGACCGCCTTCTTTCACCGCCATTACGATGTCTTTGCCTAGTCGAGTAAAAGTTTTGGACATCGTGGCCCAACGTTTCATTTTTCTGCCCTTTCTGAATTCAAACGCTCTTCCCATAAGTTCAATTTTTGAGTGGCAAAATTAAGGATTTTTGAATGGTTTTTGTAAACCAATCAAAAAAAACCTTCGGTTAGTTGAAATCCGAAGGTTTGATTGAAGAAGTTATTATAATTTTCAATTATTTCAAATAAGTTTCCAAAAACTGGTCTTGTTCCCAAAGCAAATGCAAAATATTCTCTTTGGCTACATATCCGTGACTTTCCTTGGGTAAGATGACCATTCGAACAGGTGCACCCAATCCTTTCAATGCCTGAAAATATCTTTCGGTTTGCAATGTGAATGTTCCCGGATTATTATCTGCCTCGCCGTGTGTCAAAAGCATTGGCGTTTTCATTTTTTCTGCATTCATAAAAGGCGACATTCGATTGTAAACTTCAGGAACTTCCCAGTAATTTCTTTGTTCTCTTTGGAAACCAAAGGGTGTCAACGTACGATTGTATGCACCACTTCTTGCAATTCCACAGGCAAATAAATCGGAGTGCGTCAAAAGATTGGCCGTCATAAAGGCTCCATACGAATGGCCACCAACACCCACTCTTTTTCGGTCGATGTAGCCCAATTTATCCACAGCATCAATCGCTGCTTCTGCATTCCAGATCAATTGCTCCACAAATGTATCATTGGGTTCGGTATCTCCTTCACCTATGATGGGAAAGGCGGCATCATCCAAAACGGCGTAGCCACGCGTTACCCAATACACGAAACTTCCATAATAAGGAAAGGTAAATTCATTCGGATTGTGACTAGATTGCCCCGCGCTGTTTTTGTCTTTGTATTCAGAAGGGTAAGCCCAGATCAACAAAGGCAGTTTTTCTTTTTTATCATATCCGGCTGGCAAATAAAGCGTTCCTGATAGTTCAACGCCATCTTTTCTTTGGTATTTAATTACTTCTTTGTGAACATCTTTGATGCTTTCAAACGGATTTTTAAAGTCCGTCAGCTGAGTGATGCTTTCTTTACGATTTAGATTTCGGAAATAATAATTCGGATAGTCCGTTGCCGACTCAATCCTGACCAGAGCAGTACCTTTTTTGAAATCCGTAATCGTGAAAATGTTTTCTATTTTGTCTTTGTAAGTGGACTGATACCAACGAGTGGTTTTTAAAGTTTTCAAATCCAATTTGTCAATGAACGGAAATTGCCCTTCGGGTGTATATCCTTCACCAATCAGATAAGTTGTAGTGCCGTCAATGGCTAGAACATAACGACCAAATTCATTTTTGCGCGTTTCGAAACTTCCAGGATCACTGTAAATATCCTGATAATTCCTATCGGAAATTAATTTGGGTTGAGAACCGGGTTGTGAAGGATTGAGCAGATAGGTTCTTCGACTTCTGGTATCGTACCATTGATCCATTAAAATTGCATAATTCTCATTTCCCCATTGAATTCCGGCAAAACGCTGTGCAGTTTTGGTAAGCAACTCAGGTGCAGAATCAAAAGGCGCTTTCCATGTATAAACCGCATCTCGGAATTCGACTTCTTTGGCTGGGTCGCCTTCGTCAAGCGCTTCTACATAAACCAAAGTTGATGGAAGGTCAGATCTCCAATACATCGATCTTTTTCCCTGACGAACGGCCATAAATCCTTTGGGCATTATTTCCGCCAAATCCAGTTGATTTACTTGTTTTACAAGATTTCCTTCCGATGTATAAACAGTTTGTTCAGAAGGAAAACGGCTCAATGGAACCAAATAAGAAAAAGGTTTTTGAATGGTCGAAATCATCACATATTTGCCGTCGGGAGAGAAACTGATGTTTCGGTACATATCCTTGTCTTTAAAAAGTTTTACTTCGCCATTTAAATTGACTTTGTAAATCTGAGTCGTTGTAATTTGTTCGAAATTATGTTCATCGGTTTTATTTTTCAATAAATCCTGATAGGTTCTGTTTTGAGAAACCGATCCGTCCGAATTTGAAACAATTGGTCCTTCGGGTAATTCTTTTTCGGGATCGATCAATTTCAAATTATCCTGAACGGTTGTAACGAGTATATTCTGATTGTCATGGAACCAAGTGATGGGATTTCCCAGGTTCGCATTCAGCGGTTGGGTGGAGATTTTCTTTGCTGTGGCTGATTTTATATCCAAAATCCAAAGCTCCAAACCATTTTTACCGGTATTTGTAAAGGCGATTTTGGACTCATCCGGCGACCAAGTCAGATAAGCAATCCTTGGATTTTCGGGAAGCCCTTTGACTTGAATTTCATTTTTATCGCTAATTTTTCGAACTTTTAAATTATTCAAATAAGTAATCGTACTCGATATATGATGATCGGGATTGATGCGAAGTCCGCCCAAACGCAATTCTTTCTGATTCAAATCATCGAGGGTTTTATAAGTGCTTCGATAAGTTAAAATTATATAATTTTTGTCGGAATCCATCAAAACACCCGGAGGCCTTTCGTATTCTACTAAATCCAAAATTTCTTTGGGTGGTTTTTGAAAACTAATGTTTTCTTGGGCAAAAAGATGGAGGCTGAATGAAAAAAGGAAAATTAAAACTAGATTACGTACTCTCATAATTGAATAAATTTTTAATCAATTCCCAAATATAATGAATGATTGCGGATTCAAAAGCCCATCGGTGATTTCTTGAAAAGATGAGTTCAATTATAAAGGGGACTTATTGTTTTTTCAACTAATCGGCAAGTCTTATCTTTGTTGCCATTAAGATTTAAAGTATGAGTGTCATTGAACATTACCAAGAGTTAATCAGTAAAGAATTAGAAAAAAATTCTTTTTTAGGCATAGAACCAAAAGGATTGTATGAACCATGTGATTATATTTTGAGCATAGGTGGAAAACGATTGAGACCCGTTATCGTGATGTTGGGATCCTATGTTTTTGACGGCAAAGTAGAAGAGGTCTTGAAACCTGCTTTGGCGATTGAATACTTTCACAATTTCTCATTGATGCATGATGATATCATGGACGAAGCACCTTTGCGAAGAGGGAAAGAAACCGTTCATTTAAAATACAATATCAATACGGGAATTCTCTCCGGTGATGCTCTTTTAATTCAGGCTTACCGAATGTTTGAAGATCTTCCGGCCGAGAAATTTAAAGCCGTAACTCAGTTGTTTTCCAAAACTGCAGTGGAACTTTGTGAAGGTCAGCAATATGATATGAATTTCGAAACGCAGAAAGAAGTTTCTTACGAAGAATACATTCAAATGATCACACTGAAAACCGGTGTGATGATGGGCGCTTCCTTGCAAATCGGAGCGATGATTGCCGATGCAAGCGAAGAAGATTGTCAGCATTTGTATGAATTCGGGAAAAACCTCGGAATTGCTTTTCAATTGAAAGATGATTATCTGGACGTCTTTGGACAACAGGATTTTGGGAAAATTCATGCAGGCGATATCATCGAAAATAAAAAGACCATTTTATATATCAAAGCACTTGAAGTTGCCGAAGAAAAAGAAGCTTCGGAGTTGAAGTTCTGGTACGGAATGAAAACCGACAACATCGACAAAGTATATGCAGTAGAAAAAATATATAGAATAGCCAAAGTTGATTTTGAAGTCATGTCGTTGATTGGAAATTACACCGAGTTGGCAATGAGTCATTTGGATAAAATTCAAGTAGCCGATGAAAAGAAACTTCAACTACGTGAATTGGCAGCTTCTCTGATTGATCGACAAGTTTAACAAAATGAAATTCAGAACCGATTTAGAAATTCAGCCTACTGAGCGAAAAATTACGCATGCACGACCCGTTTTTGGGATAGGTTCTTGTTTTGTAGAGTCGATGGGTGAAAAACTAAAAGAGTCTAAATTTCAGGTTATTACTAATCCCTTCGGAAATTTATTTCATCCTTTGGCAATCGAAAACGCATTGGCGAGAATTCTTTCCTTGACAAAATATACTCCGGATGAAATTTTTAAATTCGGTGAGGTCTTTTTCAGTTGGGATCACCATACATCCTTTAGTCAGATTTCACTCGATGCGACTTTGAATAAAATCAATTCCGAACTGGAATTGGCCAATGATTTCATTCAAAAAGCCGATGTTTTCCTTTTGACATTTGGCACTGCCTGGGTGTATCGGATCAAAGAAATGGGAATTTTTGTAGCGAATTGCCATAAAGTCCCCAATTCCAATTTCGATAAATATTTATTGGATGACAAACAAATTCAGGCTTCGCTCAAGAATTGTTTCAATTTAATTCTGGATATCAATCCCAATGCCCAAATCATCGCAACCGTCAGTCCGGTACGGCATACCAAAGATGGAATCGTGGAAAACAGTTTAAGTAAATCCAAACTGATTTCGAATTTATACGATGTCGCACAGAAATTTGAAACTGTCGAATATTTTCCGGCCTACGAACTGATGATGGACGATTTGCGAGATTATCGGTTTTACAAAAAAGATTTAGTACATCCTTCCGATATGGCGGTGGATTATATCTGGGAGAAATTCTCATCCACTTATTTCGATTCCGAAACCAATGAGAAAATCAAAATAGCAGAAAAAATCGGAAAAGCGATTGCACATCGACCGCTGAACGCATCGACGACTTCCTATAAAGAATTTTTATACAAAACCGGCAAGAAGATTGAATCGGTTGAAAGTTTATTTCCAAAAAATAGCTTTGAACCCGAAAAATCATTACTCCAAAATTTAATGAAAAATGCTGATTGATACGCACACCCATTTATATTCCGAAGAATTTGACAACGACCGAGATGAAATGATTCAACGCGCTCGCGAAGCAGGAATCCAAAAGTTTTACATTCCCGCAATTGATTCAACTTATACCGAAAGGATGCTGGATTTGGAAAAGAAATATCCAAATATGCACCTGATGATGGGGTTACATCCTACCTACGTAAAGCCTGAAACCTATGAATTTGAACTCGAAGAAGTTAAGAAATGGTTGGATCAGCGCAGTTTTTCTGCCGTCGGCGAAATCGGGATTGATTTGTATTGGGACAAAACGACTTTAAACATTCAGCAAATTGCATTCAAAAAGCAAATTCATTGGGCCAAAGAAAAAGGATTGCCGATTGTAATTCATTGCCGTGAAAGTTTTGACGAAATATTTGAAGTTTTAGAAGAAGAAAAAGACGAAAAACTTTTCGGAATTTTTCATTGTTTCACCGGAACGAAAGAACAAGCCCAGCGCGCAATTGACTTCCAAATGAAACTAGGAATAGGAGGAGTGGTGACCTTTAAAAATGGTAAAATTGATCAGTTTCTCCATGAAATTCCTTTGGAACATATCGTTTTGGAAACCGATTCGCCTTATCTCGCACCCGTTCCTCATCGAGGAAAACGAAACGAATCAGCGTTTGTTCTAAATGTGGTTAAAAAGCTTTCGGAAATTTACGGATTGAGTGAAAAAGAAATAGCTCAGACAACTACACAGAACGCTTTGTCTGTTTTCGCTGACTGAGCTGTGTTTGGATTATAAAACCTTGAATTATCTTACCAACGTAAATTTGGTATTGATTACTTCAACGCCTTCTTGGTTAGTCGCTTTCAAAACATAGATTCCGGGTTGTAATGAACCGCTAAGGTTAACTTTGTAATCTCCGATTGAATTTACAGTCAGGTTTTTAGAATAAATCTGTTTGTTATTCAGATTCCAAACTGTAACATTTAATTTTGAATTCTCAGTTGATTTTGAAACGATATTTAATTCATTGTTTTTCACGATGGTCGGATACAAGCTGTACATGGACTGGGCATTTGCAAATTCATCCAAAGTACTTTGATGTAAGAAATATGGACTCGACAAATCATAAACCGGAACTGCATAATCCGATTTATAACTAGCTTCCAATGTGTTCATATCCAGTGTGTACAAGCCATTGTGTGAAGTGGTTGCCAAAAGTACATTCCCATCTCTCATCACGGCAACACCGTTTACGGTATAGCCATCAGGCAAACCATTTATCTTTCCGATGTATTCTGCGTTTAATTTGTTCGGATTGAATTTGAAAACATGAGCCGAAGCAGAAACCACATAAAGATTTCCGAAAGCGTCCGCAATCATATCACCACCATAAACTGAAGTTTCAACGCCCGAAGCTTTAGCAAATTCAGCGATTCCGCTTACACTACCTAAATTCTGAATACTACCATTTGTTGAAATTTTCAGCAATTCAGAACCTTCATTATTTAAAGCATAAATAAATCCATCCGATCCGGTGGTCATACGCGCGTAAAAACTTCCTTGATTTCTGTTGTTGACAACACGGTTCGGAATCTCAACCAAACTTCCAGCTTTTGAAGAAGGATTTACGATGGAAACTTTATCACCATTCATGGGCATATAAAAAATAGAACCGTCCGGAGCAGTTGTCATAGCTGCAATGTATTTTCCGCAACTACAAACTTTCGTAACGTCTGCCGTTACGGTTTCAAAGTTGATTTTATCGGTTTTCGTCAATAAAATTGAGGAAGCAGTCGGACTGTTTACATCAAGAGTCCGAAAATCATTGAACTCAATTTTACCCTTGGTCAAACCAGTCGCAGCTACTATGTCCTGAGCATTTGCAACATATCCGACCATAAAAACACTACAAACTAATAAAGCTTTTTTCATATTAAATTCATTTGGAAATTATGCTACTAAAGTTAGTATTTAATTTTTAATCTTCATAAATAATTTGAAAATTTCGACAAAACCTGACGATTTGGCAGTTTAATGGCTTGTGAATCAGTTTTTTAAGTCAAAATGACGTATTTGAACCCTCGAAATTTGCTTGGAATATAAATTGACAAATTAAAGCTGTAACAAATTAATCTTTAAAATTTTAGAATATGAATTCAATCATTAGACGAAACCAGGATTTATTTGGCGGACTTATGGAAAACTTATGGAATGATTCCAATTGGTTCAAACCTGAATTGACTTCCAAATTCTCTATGCCGGCCGTTAATATTAAAAATAGCGAGAATGAATTTGAAATCGAATTGGCCGCTCCCGGCTTGAAAAAAGAAGATTTCAATATTGAAGTAGAAGAAAATGTTTTGAAATTAAGTGTAAACAAATCGGCTGAAAACTTGGAGGAAAAAGAGAATTATACCCGAAAGGAATTCAGTTATTTCAACTTCCAAAGAAGTTTTGCCTTGCCAAAAGATTTGGTGGATACCGAAAATGTGCAGGCAACTTATGCGGATGGGATTCTTAAAGTTTTACTTCCAAAACAAAAGGAATTAAAAGAATCCGTAAAGAAAATTACAGTCCAGTAAAATTCATTATCAAATATTTACGGATGGCCTGACGATTCATTTCGTCAGGCTTTTTTTATACCCAATAATTGCAAAATCAATCTCGAGTTAAATAAAATTACCGAGAAAAATACAACCGAATAAGCAATGATTTTCATCGGTTCCATTTCTTCCTTGAAATAAAATAAAGCCAATAAAAAACTGAAAACAGGATTCAGGTATATGAAAATTCCGGCCGTGGAAGAATTCAATTTATTGAGCGAAAAAACATTTAAAAACATCGGAAGTATCGTGAAAACACCCGCTATCAGAAATACAATTCCATAAAAGTAAGTTCCTTTTTCAGGCAATTCTTGTTGCTGACTAAACAGCGGCAGTAAAATAATCGTTCCGAATACAATTTGAAAAGTCAAAGTGAAAAACCGATCAAGCTGATGATTTTTCTTTTGTAGAATTAAATAAATCGCATAAGAAAGGGCAATGATAAAACTGTAAAAAACATCCATAAAATGTCCAATCGACAGCAAAACACAACTCATCAAACTCAGCGAAACAGCAATCCACTGTACAGATGAAAGTCGGTCTTTCAGGAAAATATAAGCCAAAACCGTAGTGATGATCGGGCAGAGCATATAAGCAAGCGAAGTCGCATTGACACTGATTCGGTTCATCACAAAAATGAACAAATACCAGTTAATCGCAAGCAAAATCGCACTGATGAAATTCAGTAAAATCAACCTTCGTTGATGTCTTTTGGAGAAACTTTTAAAAATTCGAATGTTTTCAAAACTCACTTTGCGACGGAAAATAAAACTAATCGCCAAAATCAAAACACTCGCCATCAAAACCCGCGACAAAAGTATATCCAACGAAGCATAATGGTCAATTGCTTTCAGCGGTAAACTGAACAATCCCCAAATGATAAAGGCAGACATAACCGCCAAATAATACTTTGTGTTCAACTTATTAAATCTTTGTGAGCTTAGTGCGAATCTTGGTGTTCTTTGTGGTGCAAAACTCTAAGTAGGAAGAATGTACTTAAATCAGTTTACCAAACAAATCAAATTCTTCCGCCGACTCGACTTCTACATGGACGAATTCTCCAATCGACAAATAAACATCTTCCGCCGGAATCAAAACCTCATTGTCCACATCGGGCGAATCAAATTCAGTTCTTCCTACGAAATAATTTCCCTCTTTGCGGTCGATCAAAACTTTGAATTGCTTCCCGATTTTCTCCTGGTTCAATTCCCATGAAATCTGCGATTGGACTTCCATGATTTCATCTACGCGACGCTGTTTCACTTCGGCCGGAACATTGTCCACCAAACCAAAAGCGTGCGTATTTTCTTCGTGCGAATACGTAAAACAACCCAAACGGTCAAAACGTTGTTGCTGAACCCATTCCTTCATTTCCAGAAATTGTTCTTCGGTCTCGCCCGGATATCCGCAAATCAAAGTCGTTCGGATCGCCATTCCCGGAACTTTTTCTCTGAATTTGTCTAGCAAAGCATTGGTTTTTTCATAAGTAGTCCCGCGACGCATCGATTTCAAAATTTCAGTCGAAATATGTTGCAAAGGAATATCGATGTAATTACAGATTTTCGGTTCTGCTTTGATTACGTCCAAAACATCTTCTGGAAATCCGCTTGGGAAAGCATAATGCAGACGAATCCACTGAATTCCTTCCACTTTTACCAATTCTTTCAGCAAATCGGCCAAAGCTCTTTTTTTGTATATGTCCAATCCATAATACGTCAAATCCTGTGCGATCAAAATCAATTCTTTGGTTCCTTTTTTGGCCAGATTTTGCGCTTCTTTCACCAAGTTTTCAATTGGCGTGGATTTATGTCCACCACGCATCAAAGGAATCGCACAAAAGGAACAAGGCCGATCACAGCCTTCCGAAATTTTCAAATAAGCATAATGACGAGGCGTTGTGGTCAATCGCTCGCCCACCAATTCATGTTTGTAATCTGCCCCCAAAGCTTTCAATAATAAAGGTAAATCACGTGTCCCGAAATATTGATCCACATCGGGAATTTCCTTTTCCAAATCGGGTTTGTATCGCTCCGAAAGACATCCGGTTACGAAAACTTTTTCCACCAATCCGTCTTCTTTTCGCTGAACGAAATCCAGAATTGTGTTCACGCTTTCTTCCTTGGCATTGTCGATAAATCCGCAGGTATTGATCACCACAATTTCGCCTTGTTTTTCATGAACGACCTCTTTGCCATTGGCTTTGAGTTGCCCCATCAAAACTTCCGAATCGTAAACATTTTTGGAACAGCCAAGCGTTACAATATTGATTTTCTTCTTTCCCGTGGATTTTGTGCGCATGATTTATTTGAAATTGAGGGTGCAAATTTACATCAAATAATCGGTCATACAGATAACTCTTTAGATTCAGAATTACAGATATTCCCAAAAATTATCTTTATTGATAATTATTTGCTTTGTCGGATGATATTTTTCGGTAAAGGATTTGGTGAAAATCACTTTCTTTTTCGGACTGTATTTTATTTCATAAACCGAAATTTCATTTTCGATGATTTCCAAAAAGTCTATTTCCGCTTTTTGCGTATTCCGCCAAAAATGAATTTTCCCGTAAAATCCATCGTAAGAAAGTCGTTTTACTTTTTCGCTGATGATAAAGTTTTCAAACAAAGCACCTGTATCCAGTCTGCTTTTCAACGGATTAAATTGCCCTATAATCGCATTTCGGATTCCGTTGTCATAAAAATAGACCTTTGGTTTAGAGGTGATTTCATTCCGCTGATTGGTCGAAAACGGATACAGACGAAAGATTACAAACGCTTTTTCTAGTAAATCAATATAATTGATAACCGTCATTCTATCTACTGCAAGAATTTTGGATAGCTCATTATACGAAACTTCGCTTCCTACTTGTAAAGCTAACGCATTGAGTAATTTAAGTAGCAAATCGGGCTTTTTGATATTGACCAATTCCAAAACGTCCTTATAAAGATAACTTCCCGAAAGCTGTAACAGAATTTTCTGCTTTCGGTTTTCCGTAACCACTTCGGGATACATTCCGTAAATTAGAAATTCTTCCAGACGATTGGTTGCTTCCACAAAACCGTAATGTTCTCTGATTTCTTTCCAACTCAAAGGAAACATTAAATGCTCCCATTTTCTGCCTGTAAGCGGTTCGTTTAGACTGTCGCCCAATTCTAGTGAGCTCGAACCTGTAAGGATAAATTGTTTATCCAGTTTGGCATCAATAAGCATTTTTACGGCGATACCGGTGTTCTCAATGCGTTGAGCTTCATCGATGACGATGACATCATAATTGTCGGTCGAATTTTTAAGATAATTAAAATCGGCATTGGAAAAATTTAAACGAGTTTGCGGATTATCGCCGTTTAGCACCAATACATTTTTGTTTTCCACAAGATGAGTAACCAAAGTAGTTTTGCCTACCTGTCTTGCTCCCGTAAGAACAATGGCTTTTTTATTGTCCCAAACTTCTTTGATATGGGTGTATAACTCTCGCTTTATCATAATACAAATATAATAAATTAGGATTGCAACCCCAAAATACCATAATATTTTAAGGTTAAAACCCTAAAATATCATATTTTCTTATATGAAACTAAGGAACAATTTTTTTTTCTCGAATTAGCTTCGCCCTTATGTTTCCAGTTAAAATAATTTCACTGTTCAAAATATCTGAGATTTTATGTTTTTTTTCAGTACTTATAATTTATAGAATCTCTTCAAATGATATCTTGATTGATGTAGACATTTCCGAAATTTTATTTGAATGAAAGTTAATCACTTGAATTTAAATTTAAAAATACACACCCTAAAAAACCAATTTTTCACTGCAATTACAGAAAACCTCAAAAAAAATTCTATTTTTGAGCTAAGCAAAAGCCTTAAACACATTAAACACACTTGATGACAGACATTTTAAATTCCATAAACGGCATTATTTGGAGTAATGCCATGATCCTTCTTTGTATTGGCGCAGGAATCTATTTTTCCATCGCAACCAAATTTCTCCAAATCACCAATTTCCGGGACATGCTCAAGTTGTTATTTGTCAAAGCAAGTGACGACTCAGGCGTTTCTTCCTTTCAGGCTTTTGCCATTGCGCTTTGTGGCCGAATTGGAACCGGAAATATCATCGGTGTGGCAACTGCCATCGCCATGGGTGGTCCCGGAGCGGTTTTCTGGATGTGGATGATTGCGATTTTAGGATCCGCAACGGCTTATATCGAAGCTACACTCGGACAGATTTACAAAGAGAAAAAAGACGGCGAATACCGCGGTGGCCCGGCTTATTACATCGAAAAGGGAATAGGAGTGAAGTGGTACGCCATGCTTTTTGCGCTGGTGACCATCATTTCCACCGGACTTCTTTTGCCCAGTGTTCAGAGCAATAGTATTTCCAATAGCGTTCAAACAGCTTTCAGTATTCCCACGCATTATACCGGGATTGTATTGGTCATTTTGGTTATTTTGATTATTTCCGGAGGAATCAAACGAATTTCCAAATTCTCAGAAATCATCGTTCCACTGATGGGTGGCGGATATATTTTATTGGCTTTGATTATCATCGGACTCAACATCGGACAAATTCCTGCGATGTTCCAACTCATTTTCAAATCGGCATTCGGATTTGAATCGGCTTTTGCCGGAGTCATCGGAGCAGCTATTTCTTGGGGTGTAAAACGCGGAATTTATTCCAACGAAGCAGGGCAGGGAACAGCTCCCCACGCAGCGGCAGCGGCTGCCGTTACGCATCCGGCCAAACAAGGATTGGTGCAGGCCTTTTCTGTTTATGTCGATACTTTATTGGTTTGTACCGCGACGGCTTTTATGATTTTGATTACAGGTCAATACAACGTCACGCCGGCCGATGCCGAAACGATTGTGGAAAATATTCCGGGCGTTGATTATACCGCGTTTACCCAATATGCCATCGCTTCTGTATTTCCCGCATTAGGTAAGGCATTCGTGGCGATTGCCTTGTTCTGTTTTGCCTTTACCACCATCATTGCCTATTATTATATGGCCGAAACCAATTTCGCTTACCTCGACAAAAAGAACCGCTATTTCAAATACGGAAAATGGGTGATAGCCTTCATGGTTCTCTTTTCCACTTATTATGGCGCAGTCAAAACAGCCGATGCTGCCTGGACTTTGGGAGATATCGGAGTAGGAAGTATGGCATGGCTCAACTTAATCGCGATTCTGATTCTTCGAAAACCCGCCCTAAAAGCACTCAAAGATTATCGGGCACAAAAGAAACAAGGAAAAGACCCACAATTCAACCCCAAAGAATTGGGAATTAAAAATGCGGAGTATTGGGAGAGTCCGACCAAAGATGACTAATTAGAAAAGGATTTGAATACTTAAAATAAATTTTCTGACTTTCTGATTTTGCTTCGAATTAATATAATTTAACTTTTGAATTAAATCAGTTTAGAAGCGAACTTCTAAAATCTACTTTCAAATTTCAGACTTCTGAATATTATCGTATTTTTGAAACCTCTTTGCGTTTTACCCAAACGCATTCACAAAAACACAATAAAATGTCAGAAACAATAGATAAAAAAGAATTCGATATCCGTAAAGACGTTTACAAACCCAAAAATCCCATTCGGGTCGTTACGGCCGCTTCCCTTTTTGACGGTCACGATGCCGCTATCAATATCATGCGACGAATGATCCAGCGAACAGGAGTGGAGGTCATTCATCTTGGGCATGATCGAAGCGTAGAAGAAGTCGTAGATACCGCCATTCAGGAAGATGCGCAAGCGATTGCCATGACTTCTTATCAAGGCGGACACAACGAATATTTTAAATATATGTATGATTTGCTTCAGGAAAAAGGAGCCGGTCATATCAAGATTTTTGGTGGCGGTGGAGGTGTAATCCTTCCTTCCGAAATCAAAGATTTAATGGAGTATGGAATTTGCCGCATTTATTCCCCCGACGACGGACGTGATTTGGGTTTGCAAGGGATGATCAATGATTTGGTGATGAAATCGGATTTCCCGACAGGTGATAAAATGACCGAAGAAATGATTAATTCACTTGAGAAAAAAGACAACCACCATTTGGCGCAAACCATTTCTGCATTTGAAAATAATTTTGAAGTATACGAATCATTCTTTAATGAAGTAAAAAAGAAAGCCGACCAGAAAAACCCACCGATTTTGGGAATGACGGGAACCGGAGGAGCCGGAAAATCTTCGTTGGTAGATGAATTGGTGCGCAGATATCTTTTGGATTTCCCCGATAAAACCATTGGAATTATTTCGGTGGATCCCACCAAACGCAAAACAGGTGGCGCACTTTTGGGCGATAGAATCCGAATGAATTCCATCAATAACCCCCGTGTTTATATGCGCTCCATGGCGACGCGTCAGGAAAATTCCTCGATCTCCAAACACATTGCACCGGCATTGGAAGTTTTGAAAGCCGCCGGATTTGATTTGATCATCTTGGAAACTTCAGGAATCGGACAGTCCGGAGCGGAAGTGATGGAATACGCCGACGTTCCTATGTACGTGATGACGCCCGAATACGGAGCAGCAACTCAATTGGAAAAGATTGATATGCTGGATTTTGCGGACATCGTAGCCATCAATAAATTTGACAAAAAAGGAGCAGAAGATGCATTGCGTGACGTCAAAAAAACCTATCAGCGCAACCACGAACGATTCAACGAATCACCTGAAAATATGCCGGTTTATCCGACACGTGCTTCTCAGTTCAACGATGCCGGAACCAATCAACTTTACAAAGCTTTGATGGCCAAATTGAACGAATTCTCTAAAGGGAATTTTGAATCCAATCTTGGGTTTGACAAAGTAGCCAAAGAGCAGGTCACAGCCGTTATACCTCCCAAACGAATTCGATATCTTTCTGAAATTGTGGAAAACAATCAAGATTATGATAAATGGGCCGAAGAGCAAAGTAAATTGGCGCAAGAAGTGTATGCATTAGATATTTCAACTAAAATTTTAAGCGAAGAGGGGAAGTCTTCAGATTTAGAAGAAATTAAAAATAAAAAATTAGAAAGAATTACGCCGGAAAATAAAGCACTCATTGAGAATTGGGAAGAAAAGAAAAAGAAATATTCCGACGAGATTTATTCGTTCAAAGTTCGTGATAAAGAAATAAAAATCGAAACGCACACCGAATCACTTTCACATCTTCAAATTCCAAAAGTTTCCTTACCAAGATACGAAGCTTGGGGCGATATTCTGAAATGGAGTTTGCAGGAAAATGTGCCGGGCGAATTCCCTTACACCGCTGGAATTTATCCATTCAAACGAACCGGAGAAGATCCTACGCGAATGTTTGCAGGAGAAGGCGGACCGGAAAGAACCAACCGACGTTTTCATTATGTAAGTTTGGGAATGCCGGCTGCGCGTTTGTCAACGGCTTTTGACAGCGTGACTTTGTACGGTCAGGATCCCGCGACCCGTCCCGATATTTACGGGAAAATCGGAAATGCCGGAGTTTCCATTGCAACTTTGGACGATGCCAAAAAATTATATTCAGGATTTGACCTTTGCGCACCTACCACTTCGGTTTCCATGACCATCAACGGACCTGCTCCGATGTTGTTAGGATTTTTTATGAACGCCGCGATTGATCAGCAATGCGAGCGATACATCAAAGAAAACGGACTCGAAGCCAAAGTGGAAGCCCGATTGAAAGAAAAATTTGACGACAAAGGTTTAAAACGACCTGAATACAATGGTCCTTTGCCGGAAGGAAATGATGGTTTGGGATTGATGCTTTTGGGATTAACGGGCGATGAAGTTTTACCTTCCGATATTTACAATGATATCAAAGCACGAACACTGGCTACCGTTCGTGGAACGGTTCAGGCCGACATTCTGAAAGAAGATCAAGCACAAAACACCTGTATTTTCTCAACTGAATTTGCTCTTCGACTGATGGGCGACGTTCAGCAATATTTCATCGAACAAAAAGTCCGAAATTTTTATTCGGTTTCAATTTCCGGATACCACATAGCAGAAGCCGGCGCCAATCCGATTTCGCAGTTGGCGTTTACTTTGGCAAACGGATTTACATATGTGGAATATTATCTGTCAAGAGGAATGCACATCGATGATTTCGCACCGAATTTATCTTTCTTCTTCTCCAATGGAATCGACCCGGAATATGCGGTAATCGGTCGAGTGGCAAGAAGAATTTGGGCGAAAGCCATGAAGCACAAATACGGCGGAAACGAACGTTCACAAATGTTGAAATACCACATTCAAACATCAGGTCGTTCGCTTCATGCACAAGAAATTGCGTTCAACGACATTCGAACGACTTTACAAGCACTTTATGCGATTTATGATAATTGTAATTCGCTGCATACCAATGCCTATGACGAGGCAATTACAACACCGACCGAAGAATCGGTTCGTCGAGCCATGGCGATTCAGTTGATTATCAATAAAGAATTAGGTCTGGCTAAAAATGAAAATCCAATCCAAGGCTCATTTATCATTGAAGAATTAACCGATTTGGTGGAAGAAGCCGTTTATGCGGAATTCGATCGATTGACCGATAGAGGAGGAGTCTTAGGAGCGATGGAAACTATGTACCAGCGTGGGAAAATTCAAGATGAATCAATGTACTATGAACATCTAAAACATACAGGAGAGTTCCCGATCATCGGCGTAAATACTTTCTTGGGTTCAGACGGTTCACCGACGATGTTGCCCAACGAAGTCATCCGTTCGACCGAAGAGGAAAAGAAATACCAAATCGAAGCCGTTCAGAATTATCAAAATGCCAATGCAGAGCATTCAGAAAAATGCCTGAAAAGACTTAATGAAGTGGCGCTGAACAATGGAAACCTCTTTGAAGAAATTATGGAAGCAGTGAAATTTAATTCACTGGGAGAAATTACCAATTCACTTTTCAATGTAGGGGGAAAGTACAGAAGAAATATGTAAGCCTACCCAGTCTCCCAAAGGGAGGGCGTTTTCTAAATTCAAAGAGTCATAAATTCTTGATGCGTGTAAAAAAAAACTCCGAAATTTTAAAGTTTCGGAGTTTTTTTATGTTTTAAAATACCTTAAATCCTCTGTGATTTCTTTATCGATTTTAACTAAAAATTAAATTTCCTTTCTCAACCTCGCCACCGGAATGTTCAATTGTTCGCGGTATTTGGCGATAGTTCGTCTTGCTATCGGATAACCTTTTTCTTTGAGGATTTCCGTAAGCTTCTCGTCAGTGAGCGGTTTTTTCTTGTCTTCTTCCGCAATTACATCTTGCAAAATTCGCTTGATTTCACGCGTCGAAACTTCTTCACCGTCTTCATTGGTCAGACTTTCAGAAAACAAATCTTTAATCAGGAAAGTACCATAAGGCGTATTGACATATTTACTGTTGGCTACTCGGGAAACCGTCGAAATATCCATTCCGATTCGGTCGGCAATATCTTTCAAAATCATCGGTTTGATTTTGGTTTCATCGCCCGTTAGAAAATATTCTTCCTGAAATTCCATGATGGATTGCATGGTGTACATCAAAGTATTTCGGCGCTGGGTAACCGCTTCAATGAACCATTTCGCCGCATCCAATTTCTGTTTCACAAACAAAACCGCTTCTTTTTGTTCGGTCGATTTTTTCTCGGTATGTTTATAGGTGTCGAGCATTTCCGCATAAGCATTTGAAACCCTCAATTCAGGAACATTTCTTCCGTTTAAAGTCAATTCGAGTTCACCTTCCACAATCCGAATGGTAAAATCTGGGGTGATGTGTTCTATTTCTTTGGTATTTCCGGCAAAGGATTTTCCGGGTTTTGGATTTAATTTTTCGATTTCCGTAATCGCGTCCCTCAGCTGTTCTTCCGTAACGTCATGCTTTAGCATCAAACGTTTGTAATGCTTCTTTGTGAAGGACTCAAAAGACTTCGTGATGAGATCCAATGCCAATTCAGTTGTTTCGGTTTGAGGCGATTTATTTTCCAATTGAACCTTTAAACATTCTTGTAAATCACGAGCACCAACTCCCACCGGATCAAGTTTTTGAATGTAATTCACCAAAAGATTTTCCACTTCATTTTTATCAGTGTAAATATTCTGAGTAAACGCCAAATCATCTACGATTGCCTGCAAATCCCGGCGAATGTATCCATCGTCATCCATGTTTCCGATGATGAAACTTGCAATCTGAAATTCCTCTTCGTCGAGTCGGTACATGGAAAGCTGATTTTCCAAATAATCCAGAAAACTGATTCCCTGTGCATAGGGAATCGCTCGCTCTTCATCGTCGTCGCTGTAATTATTGGTATAAGTTTTATAATTGGGAATTTCATCGTCACTCAGGTATTCATCAATATTGATGTCACTCGTGTCGATGGTATTTTCTTCATTATATTCATCATTTTCCCAGTCTTCATTTTCGGAGAATTCATCATTCAATTCATTTCCTTCTTCCAGCGCCGGATTTTCTTCCATTTCCTGCTTGATCCTTTGTTCAAATGCGATGGTAGGCAACTGAACCAATTTCATCAACTGAATTTGCTGAGGAGAAAGTTTCTGTTGTAATTTTAAACTGAGTTCCTGTTTTAACATAGCTTAAATTTAATTAAAATTCTGCACTTTTGGGCGTGCGGGGGAAAGGTATCACATCGCGGATATTTCCCATTCCCGTTACAAATAATACCAATCTTTCCAATCCCAAACCAAATCCGCTGTGCGGAACAGTTCCAAATCTTCGCGTATCGCGGTACCACCAAAGTTCTTCTTTGTCGATGCCGAATTGCTCAATTTTCTGATCCAAAACATCCAGTCTTTCTTCACGTTGTGAGCCACCGACAATCTCGCCGATACCCGGGAAAAGAATGTCCATCGCACGAACGGTTTCGCCGTCTTCGTTTAAACGCATATAGAAAGCTTTGATTTTGGCTGGATAATCAAACAAAATCACCGGAGTTTTGAAATGTTTTTCAACCAAATATCTTTCGTGTTCCGACTGCAAATCGGTTCCCCAACCTTCAATCGGATATTTAAATTTCCCTTTTTGATTGTGTTTGGATTTCTGAAGAATTTCAATGGCTTCGGTATAAGACAAACGAATGAATTTATTTTCCAAAACATAGTTCAAACGCTCCATTAAACTCAAATCCGAACGTTCATTCTGTGGTTTCTGAGTTTGTTCTTTGTCAAAACGTTCCGCCAGAAATTTCATATCATCGGCGCAATTGTCCAAAGCATATTGAATGACATATTTCAACATATCTTCGGCCAAATCCATATTCATATCCAGATTATAAAAAGCCATTTCGGGCTCGATCATCCAGAATTCAGCAAGGTGACGGGTGGTATTGGAATTTTCCGCACGAAAAGTTGGTCCAAAGGTGTAAATTTTCCCCAATCCCATTGCTGCCACTTCTCCTTCCAACTGCCCGGAAACCGTCAGATTGGTATGTTTCCCAAAGAAATCCTGAGTGAAATCTACTTTTCCTTCTTCATTTCTCGGTAATTCTTTTTCCAAATCAAAATTGGTCACGCTGAACATTTCGCCCGCTCCTTCGGCATCTGATCCGGTAATAATCGGCGTATTGACATACACAAACCCATTTTCATTAAAATATTTATGAATGCCAAACATCAGACTGTTTCGAACACGCATAATGGCCGAAAAAGTATTGGTTCGAAAACGCAAATGCGCCTGTTCGCGCAGCTTTTCCAGACTGTGTTGTTTGGGTTGCAGAATGGTGGACTGAAGTTCGTCGGGATTGGCTTCACCCAAAACTTCAATGGTTTTGGCAATGATTTCAATTTCCTGTCCGGCTCCCTGGCTTTCCACCACTTCGCCCGACACTTTCAGAGAGGCTGCCGTGGAAATTTTCTTCAGAATATCCTCATTGAACTTCTCGAAATCAACTACAATCTGAATGTTTTTGATTGTTGAACCATCATTCAGCGCAATGAAACGATTGCTTCGGAAGGAACGAACCCAACCTTGAATGGTTATATCTTGTAAAATTGCCTGTTTGCCTTTCTCGAGTAATTCTTTGACTGTATAATTTTTCATTTTATCAATTCTAGTTTTACAAAAATAGTCATATTTAACAAAGAGTAAATTATATAGGTATAATTTTTGATAGAATTTTTCGACATTTATTTTGGAGGATTTAACTTTCTGAAATTCAGCTACAGACAAATTCAATTTAATTAAAAAATGAGACTTATCTTTATCTTCGTTCTAAGCTCGGTGCTTTTTTCCTGCAAGGGACAAACCGATAAGTCAAAAAAATCAAATCATACAGAAATGAGTTCAAACGGGAATTTAGAGAAAATCACCTTTGGGGGTGGTTGTTTTTGGTGTGTGGAAGCGGTTTTTGACCAGCTTTTGGGTGTGGAAACGGTAACTTCTGGTTATGCCGGCGGACATACGGAAAATCCGACGTACAAGGAAGTTTGTTCGGGAACGACTGGTCACGCCGAAGTCATTCAGGTGGCATTTGATCCGGAAATCATTTCGCTTGATGAAATTTTTGATGTGTTCTGGACGGTTCACGATCCGACGCAGCTAAATCGTCAGGGAAATGATGTCGGGACGCAATATCGTTCCATTATTTTATACGAAAATGAAGAACAAAAACTAAAAGCAGAACGTTCCATTAAAGAATATGAAGCTTCGGAAATCTATGACGGAAGTTTTACCACCCAAGTTGTTCCGCTGGAGAAATTTTATACAGCTGAAGATTATCACCAAAATTATTATGAAAACGACGGCGGACAAAACCCGTATTGTACAGTCGTTGTAAAGCCGAAAATCGATAAGTTTTACAATAAATTCTACGACAAATTAAAGCCTGAATATAAATAGTCGGATTAGCAATCCTTCCTTTTTCTCCGGCATAATTACTTTGCTATTATAACAATGTTCCAAGGATAAATTTAAGAAGATTTTTTATGCCACAGGTTACGCTGAGGCTCCCGAAAAGTCCCAAAAGCTATCGAGATCGAGATCGGGAGTGGGGCAGTGGGGGTAACATTAGGTTCAATAAAAACAATTTTAAGGCTTTTTAAGTAATTATAAATCACAAAACCAACCTGGAGGTTGATTTTGAATGTATAAAACATTTTCTGAAATCTATTGAAAGTGAAATTCTTATATTTTGGATTTCAGGAAATGTCCCTCTCTGAAACATCACCGAAACAGAATACACACTATGCTTCAACCCAAAGGGACGAGTGAGACTTTGGAAATTGAGAATTTTCAAGTCGAAACTTGCCAGCGTAGCTGTGTGGTTTTGCTCATTGTTGCTTAGTTGTGTCGCTAAAGCTCCAACGGGCATTCGCGAACCTCGTTCCTCGGTTTGAAATCCATCTAAGTAATCCAATATTTTGATGCTGTCACTGTACACCACCGTTTTCTTTAGTTTTTGTCCTGCTGCATTGTAAAGATATGTGATTTTATTGGTTGTTCCTTCAAATTCTATCTGGGTAGGCAAGTTCAGGTGGTTGTAAGTGATACTGGAGATTCCTTTGTTTCTATCCTTTATCATATTTCCATTGGCATCGTATTCATAATCATCCAGTAAAGGGTCGGTATTACCGGGCTGAGACTACTTAACAATTATTGGGTCGTTTGCTTTTCTTAAACAAGGATATTTTATTGGATCTATCTTTTCTGCTCTTAATCCTTTGTATAAACAAGAGAAATCTAATGTTTCTACGTGATATCTTTTCAAAAATACTCTTGTTGACAATTTTTCTCCTATCTGGCCCTTATAAAGCGATTTAAAATCTGACAAGAATGATAAAAAATCGTTTCCAGAAAAACCATACATGCGATAACTTAACCCTGATTTTTTGTGAACTCCTATTACATATCTGGTTGTATGTCCCGTAAATATGCCATAAAGCTGATCCTCTTTATTTTTTAGCAATCTTTTATAACGTACATTATCTTTCGCATTTAGTTGATAAAAAACATATTCTGGTAACAATACTTTACTCCATCCTTTTAGATGTATTTGTAGAGTATCAATTTTTAGCTCAATCAAATCACTGTAAATGCTATATAGTGAATCATTTTTGATAATCTTAGAGTCCATTCCTCTATATTTTGCTAATGGCTTATCAAGAAAAAGATGCATTTTAAATATAGACTCAGCATCAAAAGTTGTTTGCGCAAATGTTTGTGTTTGGCATACAGTTATTATTAAGATTATAATTACTTTTTTCATTTATTTTCCTTTTTATATTGCTTATACAGACTGTTGTACCTATCTTGCCAATCCATAGCGTCTACCGTAATATGGTGATTTCTATATTTAGGGTCTTGGCAACTATGACTTGCGTTTTTTGAAGCTTCCTTGTAAGTTATCGGATCCCGAGCAATAGCAAAACCATGACCAAATTCATGAGCAAGTTTATCTGAACCCATAGAATACCCTCTACTAATAGTCACGTTTATCTCATTGTTTCTTATATTTCCAGTCGTACTAATAACTGCAAAACTATTCATAGCACCTCCATAATTACTAGCATCCCCTGTTGTTACAATTATATCCAATGTGTTCTCTTCACCTGCTTTGTTTTTATAAGTCAGATTATCCATTTGCTCGAAGCCTTTAGGATCTACTGCTTTGAAATAATTTATTGCATTTTCTGTGTTTTGAAAATTTGACTCTGCCCTTTTTAAACTCTTTTCAGCTTGTTTTAATTCACTTCGATCACTTTTATACTGTTTAAACTCATCTTTATTTGAAAAATCCTTATTTTTTAAATTTGTGCTGGCATATTTCCCACTGAAGTCTTCACTTATTTGATCAAATTCAGCCTGAGCTTCTTCCATTTTTACTTGATCTCCATTAATTACTTCCATTCCATCTGGATCTACATAAATAATAGGGTTGTTAAAACCATACGTATAGGCAGACCATCTCCTTGAAACTTCCGCTAACGGATCCACATTCATCCATCTACCAAGTGCCGGATCATAATTTCTCGCCATATAATCATACCAGTTCAGTCCTAATTCATCTTGATATTCGAAGCTGTTGTACTTATACTGATACTCCGTTTTGGTAACAGGAGTAAGGAAAACATGCTCACCTTCCGGATTTGAGGAATCTACCTCAAAATCTTTCAATCTACCCGCAGCATAAACACTGTGCTTTAATCCAAATGGATAATAATGATTCTCCTCTAATATTTTCAGTTGATTAGTTCTTGGGTCTTTGGAATAAGAAACCCTTACAGAGCTTCGCTCGCAAACTTCAATCAAAGCAATGCTTTGATTTCGTTCGTCCAAATGGTCTGTATAATTAAAGACATAATTGAATACATAGCCTTGGCTACCGTCGGGAGCCGTTCTTCCTCCTCTCTTTACACTTACATAACCTTCAGGATGAGGGAAAAAGTTCAGCTCTCCACCAGCATACTGGAAACCATCTAAGTAATCCACTATCTTGATACTATCACTGTACACCACTGTTTTCTTGAGTTTTTGGCCTGCTGCATTTTCGTCTTTTATCACCAACACATCTGGAACACTACCGCCATATTACCAAATAATTACCCAATATATGATATGGTTAGCTTTATAATCAACGATTGCCCCATTTGAATAACCATTTACATTGTTAATCAATAATTTATGGTCATTAATAAAAATACCGTTCTTTGTGCTAAAATTTAAAAAAGTCCCTTTCTCCTCAGTTAATTCATCTAAATCATTAAACTTATCATTTATATTTGGTACTGGGAAAGAATAATTATAACAATCTACAGATTTAGAGTTATTTAAAAGGGGAATATTCAGATTACACGAGTCATATATTTGAGAAGTGAATACACTTCTCTCTTTTAGGTTCTGATAAATCTTTTTATATTCCTTTTCCTTATATTCATATTCTATGAATAACCCACAATATCCACTTGCGTACATTGCTTCGGGGTAAATTATTTTTTGACTAATACTTAAATCTACTAGACTATCAGTTATTGGGAATTTTGTAAAGACTTCCTTAGAAACTACATTTTTAAAATCAAGAAAGGATTGTTTTTTATGAGAAATTTTTCCATTTGAGCAGGTCGTTATAAAAAATGAAATAAAGATGATAATTACTATTTTTTTCATTGAGAAATATTATTTTATTTAAATTTCAAAAGAGACCCATCAGATGGATAATTATTCCAGCCAACATATGATTGATAAGAACTTCCGCCACTATTTGTAGATCCTATTCCATTCACGTCCCTCATTCCAACTAGAATTTTATTAATGAATGAGTTGGAATATTTGGTTTGAACTCTTTGTATAGAATTATAACCATTCAGTCTATCTTTTGTTTCTAACACTTGAATAGTTTCACTTACTCTTACAGATGACGTTTTTACATATGTTAATCTTAGCCAAACTTCTACAATATTTTCTTGGGTAACATTTATACTCATACCATTAGCATTGTTATTCATTAAATTTCTAAAAGTATAATCTCTTAATATTTCTGTGGGTGCTAATTTTAAATTATTTAGCTCTAAGAAATCTCTTAGTCCAGTTTCTGTGTATGATACTTCTTGCCCATCTTCTGATGGCAATGGTTTTAATTCATTCTCTTCTGCTAGATGCTCCCAATCTTTCCCAAGTTTCTTCTCATATCCTTTTGTTTCATTCGGGGCATGTATAATATCTCCAGTGGTTGAATTTAGAAACCAATCATCCCCTCCCTCATTCTCAATTTCCTGAAATCCGCCTGACCAGTGTACGCTACCCATAAGGTCTTGTGAATCTACTATTCTATCATAACCAATATCTACAGCATCAGCCCCGCTCGGATCTGCCCAAAAAACAGGGTTATTGTCAAAAGCACTATAAGGCGAGTAGTCAAAATGGGTGACAGGGTCTTGCGCTACCCATCTACCAATGGCAGGGTCGTATTGGCGCATATCCATAGCATACATATTCAAACCAAGCTCATCTTGCCACTCCTGACCGTTATATTTGTAGTGGTACTCCGTTTTGGTAACGTTGTTAAGGAAAACATGCTCACCTTCTGGATTTGAGGAATCTACCTCAAAATCTCTCAATCTACCCGCAGAATACACACTATGCTTTAATCCAAA
>LSQX01322487.1_pt2 | contig 25686 bp, 21 predicted proteins | sample 654561 | NCBI WGS metagenome assembly LSQX01 (sample SAMN04489861, study PRJNA283612) | anaerobic digester metagenome | isolation source: 4 biogas reactors fed with cattle manure at either 37C or 55C with and... | place: Denmark: Kongens Lyngby | collected 2014 | reverse complement strand
AGCTGGTTTCAACCGCTGTCAGCGCAGCTTCTACTGAGTCATAAAGGCTCAGGTTGATATCCGGAAAGGACAACAGGTAACTGTGATACGAGCTGTTTCTCTGGACAGCCACCGTCATTCCGTTTAGATCTTCAATACCGGATATGCTGGTCTCAGTGTCTTGCGTCACGATGACACGCTTGAAATAATAGTAGGGCTGGGAGAACAAGAAATGCCTTGCCCGTTCATCTGTGATGCCGATCATGGGGAGGGCGTCGATATCGCCTTTCATCGCCAGGTCATAAGCTTCCGGCCAGGTCAGACCTTCTGTAACATCAAAGGTTATGCCGGTTTTTTGGCTGACCAGCTCAAGGTAATCAGCCGCGATGCCTTTATAAACGCCGTCTTCATCAATAAATTCGAAAGGTACAAAATCGGGATCGACACCCAGGCTGACTACGGGATTACTGTTAAGGTATGCCCATTCATCTTCTGTCCAGTCGATATCGCTATCGATCGCAAAGCAGGGAACAGAAAAAAGCAAGACCAGGACGAAACAGATCAGCAGCACAGCTTTCAATTTGTTCATATAAGGATCCTCTTTCCTGTCAGCCGACTCAATAACAGGGCTTCCTCATCTGTCCGGTTTGCCTTATTGATTCTGTCTTGCGCAGGGTTGGACCGTTGTGCTTTTGATTATAACAGGCTGGCAAAAAAAAACACCAGTTATGTCAAGTCATGACAGCAGGTAAAGCATATTGTCCGAAGGGATCGCCTTGCCTGGCAAAAAGCGTGATAAACGTGGCCCGTAGAACAAATCACTGCTATGATTAGATGGAATCATGCTTGGGTGCAGGTCTCCTGTCGACAGGCTGCATGCGTTTCCCTCAAGAAACAAGGAGGTGCGACACTTGGCAAAGATTGGATTCAGTCTATCCGTGGACTTCCTGCTGGGAGAACCGGCAGATGACGCCGAGCAGTTATTAAGCTGCCAGTACGGCGGAGCGGACCGGTGTTTGGCTGGCCTCCGGGCAAAAGGTGTCAACTGGGTTGAGCTGCGTACGGTTGCCTGCCAGGACAATGCGGACCGGGTCTTGGCTGCAGCAAAGCATGTCTGGGCGAACGGTCTGTCTTTGTCTGTTCACGGAAGGCTGCAGCCATTTCCTGCTCATAAAGGCTTTCAAAAAGGTTATGGATCCTTAGCAAAAATATGGACGCATCTGCCGAGGGAACAAGACCTGCCCGTTATTTTGACAATTCATGCTTATGCCGGCAAAGAAGGGTACGCCGGGAATTATGCCCGGCAGACGGTTGACGCTTTGCGCGACTGGCAGTTGTTGATCGGACAGGAGGTATTGCCTGTGCGTCTGGCTCTTGAGCTGAACCGGCGCAAAGGTACCATTGATCCTTCTACCGATTACGCAGGCGTGCTGGCTATGGCTGAAGCAGCAGGCCCTTCTGTTGGTCTCTGCTGGGATATGGGCCATGACGCGGCCAATCGAAAGCTGCCGGAGGCTGACCATCCTATGAAACCACCCGCTGCTTTTCTCAGCCGTGTGATTCACACGCACATCCATGGCCTGAGCTCGAAGGGCACACATCACCCGCTTCAGGCTGGTGATGAGCCAGTTGTGGGCCCGTTCCTGGCTGCGTTGCGCTTGGCCTCCTACACGGGCATCTACAATATTGAATTATCTTTTAACCGGTTTGCTGAAACCATATCCCCCAGAGATGGACTTGAACAGTCCATCGAGCAACTGAAGCATATGCTCAGTTCTGCTGAACGGTTGGGAGAAGTGACAAGGAGCTGATCTGATCGTGTTGACTGAAGCAGGAAGAAAAGCCTTACACGCTTATAAGGTTGAGCATTATCCCGGCTTGTGGCGCATGATGGTGGATCAGATGATGGGGCCCGGACCGGATTGCTGCTGGTTGCAGGGACCGGCAAATTACCTGATGCGAACGGGTTCAGTCTGCTGGGCTGTCGACCTGATGTTCCGGGAACACGAAATATTCACAAAGCTCCAACAGATACTGCCGGCCGATCTGGACTTGTTGCGTTTTGTCCTGATCACGCACGGCCATACGGATCATTTCAGCAAAGAACAGCTGGCGGTACTCTGCAAGACCGGTCCCCGCTGGATTGTTCCTGACTTCCTCTGGCCGCAGCTGGTCGGTCTGCCGCAGGAACGCTTTCTGCGCATCAGTGCCGGACAAACAATGCTAATCGACGGGGTGGCGGTCACCGCATTTAATGGACTGCACTGGGATGATGGCGGCCGTACAGGCGTTCCTTCCCTGGGTTATCTGGTGGAAGCAGCAGGCCGCCGGTATCTGTTTTGCGGCGATGTGCGTGAATACGCCAGGGAGAAGCTGCCTGACTTCCCCCGGATTGACTGTTCATTTGCCCATGTCTGGCTGGGCCGCGGTCAGGCTCTTCAGCCGCCATGGTCCCCTTATCTGTCCCGCTTTTGTGATTTTCACGCGTCAATAGGTGCCTCAAAACTGCTGCTGACCCACCTCTTTGATCTGGCGCGGCCTTTAACCGACTTGTGGACCTATGAGCATTGCGGACCCATTCTGGACGCATTGCTGCTGGCCTGTCCTAGCATGGCTGTCGCCATACCCCGTATCGGATATCCACACTTTTTTGACAGGCCAGGCAGCGGAATGCAAGCGCGTGTTTAGCTTGTTTTGTTCGGCACCAGCATGCTCTTGATGTTCTTGCCGGCTTTTGCGTCCTCAATCGCTTCATTGATCTGCTCAACGGTATACGTACGGGCGAGTGACTCAATGCATTCGTGCAGCTGAGGGATCGTTTGCAGAAAGCCGAGGTAATTCTTTACATCCGACACGCTGTATTGTGACGATCCAATGATATGCAGTGCTTTGAATGTGATCAGCTGCGGGGCGATGGGCACATCGCCGCTGTTGGAATACTGCCCGGGAACAAGATAGACGCCTCTGTTGCGCAAAAAGGCCAATCCCTGGGGGAACGCCTGCGGATGTCCCGACGCTTCATAGACCAGATCCGCGCCTAATCCGTCACTGACTGCCTGAATGGCACTGATGATCTGATCCGGACCTGTTTGTTCCAGGCTGAAAACTTTGGTCGCACCCAGCTTCAGGGCCAGTTGCTCCCGTGCATCGTTTCTGCGGGCTGTGATGACCATGATGTTCTCAATACCTAATGAAGCCAGATAGATCAGGGCAAACATACCAACTGGACCTAATCCCTGTACAACAGCGACTTTTGCTTGCTTGACCGGACAGTTGGCCTGTTCCGCCAAATGGAAGGCATGCAGGGCTGTCGGGCCGGCACAAGCGAAAACACAAGTCATCCTGGCCTTGAGATTTTCCGGTATTTTTATAAGATTTGCTACAGGCGAATAATTGTACTCCGCGTATCCTCCGTACAGGTGGGGCGCTACCTCAGGATCACCTCCGTTTGTGACGCCCATGTTGACACAGTTGGCGTCATCTCCTGTGCGGCACAAAAGGCAGGTGCCGCAGGGGCAGGCGATATCGACAATCACGTGGTCGCCTGCGGCGATCGCGTATTGCCGGCTGTCTTCCGGTGCGATGTCCATGACCTGGCCCACCAGCTCATGCCCAATGATGGTTGGTGTGCGCACAGGGATCTTTCCCCTGTGGATATGAATATCCGTACCACAGATCCCACTGGCTGTCATTTTGATTTTCGCCATGCCTTTGGCTGGCGGTGTCAGAGGGTATGACCTGACATCAAAGGGTTCATTAACGCCTGTCATTACAGCGGCTTTTACTTTTTCCATGCTTGTTTTCCTCCGTTTTGCTTCAGATGATCAGATCAATCATTGTTGCCTTGGCCGCATCCGCGTAAATGCGGTGCCCCAGCTCATTGACATGCCAGTTATCATGAAACAGGTGGCGGCGGGCTTGTTCTTCGCTCATGCCGGCGATTTGCCGGCACATAAGGGCATTGGCATCACAAAGTGGAACAGAGCAGATCCGGGCGGCCTTCCTGCTTTCTTCCACATAAGCGTCATAGGATATTTTATTGAAAGGCATAGCCTGTGGTCCGGCAATCGGCGCCACTGTAAGCAGGATAACAGCGCAGGACATGGCTTGCAGCCGTTCGATCATCTCAATGAGATGTGCACGATAGACTTGGGGCGGATCACCTGTCAGCCAGTCATTGATGGTATGTGGCTCCATGATGACCAGAGATGGCTGAAGACGTGCAACATAATCCTCCCAATATTCTTCAAGAAAACGGCCTGTCGGACAACTGCCGATGCCGCAGTTCAGCAGTGCTGCTACGCCGGTATACGTTTCAAGCCTGTAGAGGGCTATGGTTCCCATGGTGGCCTGGATAGTCAGGCGGTGTTGTCCATCTGCCGTGCAGAAAAATGATTCTGTCTGATAAGGATGCGTAAGTTTTGCAGGACGCAGCCTGATGGTCTTCAACAGCTTTCCGTCAACATAGACGGCTGCTTCAGATGGTGTTTCCGCAACGTGAAACTGGATTCTGAACAGCGCTGCCTTGATGTCGATGTGCAAAGGATCTTGATCGAGCAGTACACTGCCCGACCAGCACTGCGTACCGCTTAACCGCTGCAAGTCGGCTGCTGCGTATTCAACGGCATCCGAAGCGGTCCTGCTGTTGATTTCCCCACGCAGCAGGTTTACATAACCGTTGTACTGAAAAGAAACCAGACGCAAGTCCCCAGGCTGGACAGGCGGATTAAAGGTATCTTCCAAGCCGGCGATACCCTGCCCCCAGGTGTGGGAATCTCCAGTACACAGGATGGTTTTCATGGATGCCTCTTTCTCTTTATCCGATGGCAGCGTCTCTTTCTTTGCGCAGGGCGGCTTTGTATGACCGCTCAGGTCTACCACTCGATTTTTGCATCGAATTCCGGTGTAAAAAGCTGCAACAGCTCAAACATCTTTTCCCTGTCCGGCGGTACCGAGTCCCGGTATTTATAGCTGCTTCCTGTGGCGACATATTTGCTGCTGCCAAGACGGTGGAACGGCAGCAGATGAACAGAACGAACGCCGGCTTCTCGCAGCAAGGGACGGAAATTCCGGCAACTGGCCGTATTATCGTTGTGGCCTGGTATGATGGGGATACGGACGGTTACGCGGGCACCGTCCTTAATCAGGCGGGCCAGGTTGCCGGCGATCAGCAGCAGATCGCCGCCCGTTTTATCCCGGTATGCCGCCTGGTTGTCCGCCTTCAGGTCAAAGTAGAAATGGTCTGTAAAAGGCAGGACTTTTGTGAAGGCTGAATAAGCGACTTGCCCGGCTGTGTCAATGATGACCGATACGGATTTTTCCTGGCACCGCCTGGCAATATAGGCACAAAAATCAGCCTGCAGCAGCGGCTCACCACCGGACAGCGTGACACCACCACCGGAGGCCTGGTAAAAAACCAGGTCTTCAAAAATGAAATCCAGAACGTCCTGAGCTGTTTTTCTGATGCCGCTCAAGTTCAGGGCGTCGGCAGGGCAGACCTGTACGCAATCACCACAGCTTCTGCACTGATCCCTCAAGAAGACATGTTTGCCATCGCGCAGGCTATGCGCGCCGAAGGGACAGGCCTTGACACACTGTCCGCAACTGGTGCAGCGTTGTTGATAAAAAAGGAGTATGGGCTGTTGCGGGATGGTCTCCGGATTATGGCACCAGTCACAATGCAGGCTGCAACCCTGGAAAAAAATTGTAGAGCGGATCCCCGGCCCGTCACCGGTTGAGAAATGCTGCATGTTGCTGATCAAGGCTGTCGGCTCAAACGGTTTATCCATGCTCTGTCCGCTCCAGGATGTCCTCCTGGACATGCTTGTCCAGACAGGTGAAGTAAGCGCTGAAACCGGATACACGCACCACCAGGTTGCGGTGGTTTTCCGGCTGGGCCATCGCGTCAGCCAGAACCGCGCGTGAAACAGAGTTGATCTGAATTTCCTGACCGCCTTGATTGAAGTAGACTTTAATCAATGCAAGCAGTCTGGCTCTTTTCTCCGGATCCCTGAACATGGACGGGCTGTATTTCTGGTTCAGGACGGTTCCGCAGGAAACTTTGGTGTAATCGGGTTTGGCCATCGACTGGATCACTGCGGTCGGCCCTTTTTTATCCATGCCGTGTGCCGGAGAAGCCGCGTCACTGATGGGCTGGCCGCTGAGCCGGCCGTCCGGGGTGGCGGCGATTTCCCTGCCTGCCGGTATGTTGCTGACATTGGAGGCGATGGCGGTATAAATGGCACCACCGTCACGTGTGCGGTAGCGTGAGAAGATCTCATCTTGCACATCCACAAACCAGATCGCGTACTTGTCAGCCAGATCAAGGTTATTGCCGTATTTGGGGGCGTGCAGCAGTTTGGCATGCAGTGCCTCATATCCTGCGAAATTCGCTGCCAGCGCGTCACGGAGGGTGGTCAGAGATACGGCTTTCTCATGGAAAACAACCGTCTCAATAGCCGCCAGCGAGTCGGCGACCGTCGCGATGCCCATGCAGCCGGCGCCGTGTACCGATGGATAAAGCGACCCGCCGTCATTGATGTCCAGCCCCCGCTCGATGCAGCTCTGGCAGAAACAGGACAAAAAAGGCTGTGTGTAGTTGACTTTGTTGTAGCGGTCATTTTCGTTGCGAAAGCGTGCCATGTATTCGGCAGCGCCAAAATCCATCTGCTGCCGGAGCTTTTCCATGAACGATTCCATCGAGCTGATATCGGCCGCTTCGCCGGTCTCTGGACCCATTTGCACGTTTGTAAGCATGCAACGGCCGTTGTTTAAAGCAAGTTCTATGAATTTTGGTGTGTTATAGCGGCCGTCAGACCAGGGAGGCTGTTTGCCCGGGATAAAATTTTCAATGCAGCCAACCATGCAGTAATCGCGACAGTCTTCCAGGGCATAGCCGTGGCGGTGCAGCGCCGGGATGTTGATTTCATCATTCATCAGGGCAGGATAGCCCAGACCGGTGCCGATGACCTGCAGGCAGGCATCGAGAAATTTGTCAGGGATATCTTCATAGATGCGGGCTGAGAGGTTGGGTCCCGGGATATTGCAGCGTCCCACCGCCTCGAGAATAATATAGGATAAGTCGTTGAGGCCGCCTGAACCATCCGGCTTCCTGCCGGCAATGGCGATGTTCACCACATCGTCACCGCCGAAATATCGCTGTTCGCCGATTTTGCACAAGGTGCAGGCGATCAGCTCAACCGCTTCTTCACGGGTCAGGCTGCCTGCAGCCATGTCTTTTGCGTAAAAAGGATACAGGTACTGGTCGAGCCGGCCGAGGGCCATGGCATAGCGCCCTTCATAAAGAAAAGCTGTATGAACCAGCCAAACCAGCTGAACCGCTTCATAGAAGCTGTCCGGCCGGTCAGTGGCCAGTTTTTTGCAGGCAGTTGCCATTCTGCGCAAGTTTTTTTGCTGTTCGCCATCTGTTGTCCGGGCGACCAGGGCTTCGGCTGCTTCGCCATATTGCCGGATCATGGTGCCGAAGGCGCGCATGGAGATCCCGGCAGCCTTGAGGAAAGTCAGTTTTTTCGCAGCGTCAAGGTCCTTTTGGTGCTGCTGAACCGATTGACTTATCCTGTCCAGCGTGCCCCCGACCCCGTCTGCAAGGAAGGTCGCGTAATCAGGTGCGTAATGGTCGGCGTTGGTTATGAAGCGGTTTGCACCATAACTTTGCAGGATGCTGTTAGCCCGGTCCAGCATGGCATCGCTGACAGGGTGGTCTGTCAACAGGCGGCCGCGCACAGATCCGGCGATGAGATCGCTGGGGTAGATATGTTTTATGTGGCCGGTTAAAAGCGCTTCAATGGCATAAGCACGGGCGATCGGAACCGGATCATCAAAATGGGCTGCGAAACCCTGATACATCAGATAAGGTGTAATCAGTCTGGTGTTCTCCGGGGTAACCGATACATCCGCCTGCAATGTTTTCAGTTTATCCATATCAAAAGCCCCCTGTGCTTTGTCACCAATCATGAGATGCTGGCACCATTATAGCTCAATTCAGCATCCTTGCCCATTTCTATGTACAAAAAACGCTGTCGGTAAGTGGACAGACCGATGGGCGAGAAGCGGCAGACACACCGGGGGCATCTGCCAACAGGCGCTAACCCTTTGAGGCGTTAAGCGTTATACTGTAAACAATGAGCCAGAACCTGCAATGGTTCTGGATAAGAAAAACGCAGGAGGAGACCCTATGGACTTTCAAAGAAACGGTGGCGCAGCCATACAGAAAATGATCAGCGAAGCGATAAAGAATAATAAGCGGCAAATTACCGTGACGGGTGACTGGGAAATTGAGCAAACCATCCTGCTGCCTTCATATTTTACCCTTATTCTGGAAAACTGCCATCTTGTCATGGCAGACAACACTTTCTGCAACATGTTTACCAATGAATATTGCCGCACCCTGGAAAGCCGCACAGCGGCCGACGCGGACCACGACATCCACATTGAAGGCAGAGGCAGGGTTATTCTCGACGGCGGACCCTATAATGGGCTCAGTGAACGCAACCACAGCAAAGAGGGCAGGCCGCATATATCGGTGAACAACATCCTGCTTTTTGTCAATGTGGCCGGGTTTTCTGTCAGTGGCATTCATGTACGCAACCAGCGCTGGTGGGCGCTTAATTTCATTTACTGCCGTTACGGACAAGTGCGGAACATCGATTTTTTATCTGATTATACTTACGTACAGCCTGACGGGACACGTGTACAGGGTCTTACCCGCCATGAGTATGCTGCTGTTTATATTAAAAACTCTGATGGAATTGATCTGCGGACCGGCTGCCACGATATCATCATCGAGAACATAACAGGGTTTATTGAAGATGATTCTGTCGCCCTGACCGGGCTAAACGGCCAGCTGGAACAGATGTTCAATGTGACCGACCTGCCTTCTGACATCCATAATGTTATTGTTCGCAACATCAACACAGCTTCTTACTGCAGCAACGTCCGTCTGCTGAACCAGGGCGGCGTCAAACTCTACAACATTTTGATTGATGGTGTGATGGATGCCTCCCGCAACAGCCCGTACATGGATCGGGGCGGCTGCGGTGTGCGTGTTGGAGACAACCATCTGTATGGCGAACGCCACTCCCTGCCGGAAGAGACAGCACAGATCACGATCCGTAATGTCTATTCGCGGGCAACACGCGCTGTCAGTCTCGCCGGTTCAATCACAGGCCTTGTCCTGGACAATATCCAGAGCTTCGACGGTTGTGACGTCAAAATTGACAACCAGGCATCGCTTTTCTAAACAATGGCTTGTCTGTTGCCGGTTGGTCAACCTGGCCGGCAACAGACAGGACACTGGAAATCTTAATCTTTGCGGCTGTCTGCGTTTTTCTCTGCCATGCACTTAACACGATCATAAGGCGGGCCGATCGGCCGAAAGGTGCCTTGCAGATAACTTGCCCAGGCGTGTGGGGCAATGTGGTTGCGATAGAGCGGATACTGGTCAAAAACATCTCCTTTGCCCAGGTAACGGGGATCCTCTGTTTGAGCCAGTTTACGGTCAAGATCCTGACTCAGCTGATCCTTGACTGAAAGATACTTCGGATCATCCGCCAGGTTGTTGCGGCATTCTTCGTCAGACTGAACGGCATAGAGCTCTTCTGCCGGCCGCTTGCCAAAACAGGCCTCCAGATAGTCTGGTTGCCCTTCTGCCGCAAGCTGCATAATCCGCTCTTTGGTTGGCGAAAAGTCGCAGTTGGTGTATTGCGTTTCAGGATTGCCGGACGGCCAGCGATCCGGCCGGGCATTGCGGATATACAGCCAGTTCTGGCTGCGGATGCAGCGAACAGGGTAGCCGAGGTCGTTTTCACGGCCCACATCATGCTTTTCCCGTCCAAAATATACATATTGGCGGTCTGCCGTTTCCCGGCCGCCCGTCAGTAAAGGCAGAAAGCTCTGACCGGTCATGTCACCAGATGCAATGCCGGCTGCTTCCAGAAAGGTGGGAGCAAGGTCGACGAAGCTGATCAGGTCTTGCAGACATGTTCCCGGGGCTATTTTGTTTTTCCAGAAGGCCACCATGGGAAGGTGAAAATCCTGTTCGTACATTTGCCCCTTGACACGGGGAAAGGGCATCCCATTGTCTGAAGTCACCAGGATCAATGTGTCGTCGAGCTGTCCGCTTGCCTCCAGCATGGCAACCATTTTCCCGATGTGCCGGTCAAACCAGTTGATTTCAAAGGCGTAGTCAAGAATGTCGCGGCGGATCAGGGGTTCATCCGGCCAGTAGGATGGAACATACTGGACATCATCAACCCCGACAGATTCGTCGCAGCTTTCACCCAGGTTATAGGGGCGATGTGGTTCTCTGCAGCCATACCAGAAACAGAAAGGCGTCTGGTCCTGTTTTGCTGTCAGGAACTGCGCGAAGTTGGCAGCATAGTCACAGTCTGAAATCCGGCTGTCCTGCGGTGGCATGAGAACCTGTTCGTTGAATTCCGGTCCGGCTGGATTGCGTGTTCGGCCGCTGCGGATATAATCACCAGGCGCCCAGCCTTTTCCTGTATAGCCGACAGCATAGCCTGCAGCTTCCAGAATATCTGGATAAACAGAAAAATTGTCCGGAAAAAATGAAACGTGATTACAGCCTTCACGCAGCTGCCAGGGAAACATGCCGGTGAGGATGCACGCTCTGGATGGGGCGCATTTGGGATTCGTTGTAAAGGCATTAGCCAGGATAGCGCCATGCTCAGCCAACCGGTCGATGTGTGGTGTCCTGATGGCACCATGGCCATTGTAGCCAAAATGCGAAGCATCGTCTGCGATGCAGAACAGGATATTCGGTCGTTTTCTCATCCTTGTTTCCTTTCTATGGCGGGCTGTTCCGCTTAATCGGTTTCGTGATAGCCGGGCAGGTGCTGAGGCGCCCAGGGTGTATAGTGGTCTTGAATGAGATGGCCGGCATCAGGATTGCGTTTCAGGGGCGGTACGTTAAAGGGGATAAAAGCCCCGTCTTGTATACCACCGGTTTCACCGCAAGCGGCCAGGTGATCGAGCAGAGCCGTACGGAGCTTCTTGAGCGGCTCGGCAGCAAACGGGCTATCTGCCACATTCCGTGTTTCCTGATTGTCCGTGCGTTTGTCAAAAAGAAACGCTTGGTTGTCGGGGGCACTGTAAAAAAACTTCCAGTCCCTGCTGACGGCCATGTAGCTGCTGAAAACCGCCCTGCAGACTACAGGGTCGGCAATCTGTTTGTTAAACGCGGCATCCGCTTCCAGATACCTGGACATATTCAGCGACAATTGTCCGAAGACATACGGGCGATTAATTTTTCCTGACGCGATCAGGTGCAGGTCCACGCCATCCAGTTTATGTGACTCAATACCGGTTGAGGCTGCTGCCAGAAGCGTTGGCGCGATATCGACGAGGCTGGCAGGCTCGTCACAGATTCCGCCTGGCGCAAAACGTTCAGGCCAGGCGATGATCATGGGGATCCTTGCGCAGGAATCATGCATGGAGCGTTTACCGAAACACTGGTAGTCACCCAGGTGTTCACCGTGGTCAGCGGTGAAAATGATCATCGTTTGTTCCAGCTGCCCTGAAGCCTCCAGGGCGTCAAGCAGACGGCCAATCTGGTAATCAACAAAAGAGATGCAGGCATAGTAGTAGGCTTTGATCGTCCGGACCAGGTTGAGGTCGAAACCATGATCCCGGTATTTGTAACGGTTCTGGCAGCGGTTGACCAGTGTTTGCAGTACTGCAAAATCATCAGGACGGTTAGGCAGGCGCATCTGATCAGAACGATAGAGTTTATGCCAGGGGTTGGGGGGCGCGAAAGGCGGATGGGGGTGTATGAAACTGGCAAACAGATACCAAGGGGCGTCCTGGCCGGCCTGGTCTTTGATAAAACGGACGCTGCGGTCACCAATCCACTGGGTCGGGTGATCCTCAGGAGGCAGCTGTGAAGGCTGGGGGACATAATACATCTCGCCCCTGACGCCGTTCGGTTCCAGCAAATGCCGGTAGCCTTTGTCTTTCAGGTATTCCAGATAAGGCAGCTTGTCCAGCGGCTGGCTTAAGCCTTCCTCCTGGATTTCCCGGGACTGGAAACCACGCAGGGCGAAAGGGTCGGGACTGAAATGACATTTACCGATACCATGTGTGCGATAGCCGCCTGTGCTTAAGGCCGACATGAAAGACTGGCGGTTGTCCCGGGGCATGGCGGTGTTCTCATAGCAGCCGGTGTTGGCCGGATATTGGCCGTAAATCATTGAACAGCGGGCAGCGATGCACACCGGAGCAGGGGTATAGGCCTGTGTAAACGCGGTACCGAGTCGAAGCAGCCGATCCAGATGAGGCGTGCGTATCATGGGATTGTTCAGTGCTCCAAGGGTGTCAAAACGCTGCTGATCCACAAAAACATGAAGGATGTTAGGCTTTCTGTTCATGGTTGTTTCCCCCTTGTTCTGATTGTATCATAACGCCTGGTCATGAAAATCAAGCCTGAGCAGGATTGTGGGCTAAAAACGAAGCCTATTTTAAAAAAATGGTCTTGCGATTCGCGCTTTTCCTGTACAATGGGGGCAGGAAGAAGGTGCGGGCCAGGTTCTCTTGAAAACCTGGTGCATATAGGAGGAATTGTTATGAAATTGGGTCTTTTCACTTTGCCTGCGGAGCTGGCAACCTATCGGGAAGCAGTCGACTTTGCCAAATCCAGTGGCATTGCCGCGATTGAACCATACTGCGATCGTGATTTCCATGAGCCTGATGTTGAAGCGGCAAAGCGCCTGGCTGATTATGCTGGAGAAAAGGGTGTCGACATCTGCTGCTTTTCCATGATGGCTAATGTGGCTGCTGAGGACAACACGGCTGAGATCGAGTGGCTGAAAAAGTACGCTGATGTGGCCGCAGCCATGGGATCGCCTTATCTGCATCACACCTTGCTGCCTGGCTTAAAGCATAATTTCCCCCGTTTGCCGTTTTCAGCGCTCTTGGAGCGGGCTGTCCGGTCCATCCGGGAAGTGAGTGACTACGCGGAACAGGTTGGGGTCAAGTGTGTCTATGAGGACCAGGGTTTTGTTTTCAATGGCTGCGATCGTTTTGAACGCCTGCTGGAGGCTGTCGACCGGGACATCGGTGTGGTCGCTGATCTGGGTAACATTCTGTTTGTCGGGGAAAAACCCGAAATGTTTGTCGGACGATTCGCGCCGTTTATCGACCATGTGCACATCAAAGATTATCTGTTCAAGTCCGGACTGAATGAGAAGCCGGATGACTATTGGCTGGAAACCCGCGACGGGGATTATCTGCGTGATACCATCATGGGGCATGGCAGTATTAATTTCGAACAGGTTTTCCGTATCCTGCGGCAGGCTGGTTATCAAGGGTATTATTCACTGGAGTACTGCGGCCCGGAGGCCGCCAGCAACGCGGTCAAAGTGAGTGCTGAAAATCTGCGGCGCTTGTATGGCCGGGCAGGTGAACCAAAAAGGTAAGCCTGGCCTGACCGGAATCAGGAGGCATGTATGATTTGGGCGAATTTGCGCGAAGAGGAATTTGCAGAGGCCATTGCACAGTCAAAAGGGGTTTGTGTTTTTCCCATGGGCTGTTTCGAGATGCATGGACAGCACTTGCCGGTGGGCACAGATATCCTGCATTCGTCATTTGTCCTGAAGAAAGCTGCTGAAATAGAGCCGGTCTGTATTTTTCCTGATTTTTGTTTTGGCGATGTACAGGGCCATACCCTGCACCGTGGCGGCATCGTGCTTACGGTTGAGCTGATCCAGAGGCTGCTGACAGAACTTTGCCGTGAGATTGCCCGCAATGGTTTCAAGAAAATCCTGATTTATAATGGCCATGGCGGGAACACCTTCATTATCTCCAATTTTATCCGCAGCACCATGCACGACAAGAAAGACTATGTCGTTCTTTCGAAAAACCTGGAATTGATAACACCTGCTTATTTTATTGAAAAAATTGACGATGGGCAGAGGGACAGCTTTCCTGAATTGAATGATTCGGATATCGCAGCTCTGCGTGACTATGTCTCCCGGCCGCAGGAGAATGGTCATGGCTGTTTCAGTGAAACTGCTCTGATGCTTGGCTCTTATCCCGAAACCGTCCGCATGGACAGGCGCGATGCGGTTGACGGCCGGTCGACCCACAGGGCTGATTACCTGGATAAGGCCGGTCTGACGAGATCAACCCGCTTCTGGAGCATCCAGTACCCGAATGCCCTGTCCGCGACACCTTATACCGGTCTCAGTGAACGTATCGGACAGGCTTGTGTGCGTGTCGCCGCTGAACAGCTGGCTGACGCGATTAAAGTCCTGAAAGAAGAAGATCAGATTCTTCGCTGGAACGAAGCGTGGAACAACGCCTGGTAAACGAATGGAAACACATGTAATGGAGGACTGGATCATGCTGCAATGTGGTCTGTACGAGCTGGACATCACACCGCCGCTCGGGTCTGAAATGCCCGGTTATTTCAACACAAGGCTGGCTGACGGCATCAAAGAGAAGCTTTTTACGCAGGCTGCCTACTTTGAAGACGGGCAGAACCGCCGGATTGTCATCATATCCGCTGACGGTGCCCAGATTCCCGACGAAGTCAATGAACGCGTCCGTCCGGCTGTGGCGAAAGCACTTGAGATGGATCTTGCCGGTGTTCTGACCTGTGCCACACACATTCATACCGGCGGTCCTTTATTCACCTGGGCTGATTTTTGCCATACCGACACGGTTTACATGGATTTTCTGGCACAGCGCATGATTGACGCGGCCGTGCTGGCGCAGAAAGAAAAACGAGCTGTGAAGATCGGTTTTTCCCGGGGGTACGATGACCGGCTGGCCCACTACCGCGACTTTGTCATGGCAGACGGTACCTATCGGACGAACCCTCCGATCGACGCAGAGAAACACCCTTTTGGAGCGATCGATCCTGAGGTGGGCGTACTGAGAATCGACACGGAAACAGGCGAGCCCTACGGCGTGATTGTCAACTACGCTTGCCATACAGACTGTGTCGGCGGTACAGAATTTTCCAGTGATTTCCCCGGTGCCATGCGCGACACACTGCGCAAGCTTTACGGCGCTGCCTTCATGCCGGTTTTTGTCAACGGCTTTTTCGGCAACCTCAACCATGTTGATTTTGAACAGGGCACGCATCGGGTGGAAGGCTACTACCGTTCGATGGGCCGCCGGCTGGCCGCTGAGGCGTCACGCGCGATGGAAACGGCGTTACTGTCAGCGGATATCGACATCGGCATGGCCTGTGAAACAATCACCCTGCCGACCCGGGAGCCCGACGACGCTTTGCTGGCCTGGGCGGATAAAATAGAGCAGGACGCGGCAAACCAGTCTGTCGTGGAACGCCATTACGCTTCTGAAGCGAAACGGATTAAGGCTCTGGGGGTGCGTAAGATCCCGCTGGTCATGCAGGTTCTGAAACTGGGTGACTTGTTGGTTTTTGCGTCACCAAAAGAAATGTATGTGGAATTCCAGCTGATGTTGAAAGAAAAGTCGCCCGCCAGCCGGAATTTTTGTATTGCTCTGGCGAATGGCCCGTGCGGCTATGTACCGATCAGGGAGCTTTTCCAGCCTGGTATCTATGAAGCGCGGCTGAATGGCAGCCAGCTGTTTGAAGATGCCGGCTACATCATGGTTGATAAGCTGCTGGAGCTGGCCGGGCGGCTTTGAGCAGCCGGCACAGATAAACCAAATAGGAACATGACCCGACAGCCCGCAAAAGACCCTCTCTTGCGGGCAATCAAAATGACGTGAGGTGATTTGCATGTCAGTGAAGATTGTTATTATTGGAGCCGGCTCAGGTTTTGGCGGACGCTTGAGCCTTGATATCCTGTCACGGGAAAACCTCCAGGATGTGACCATTGCCCTTTGTGATCTGCATGAAGGACGGCTGTCACGTGTTTTGTCCTATGTCCAGCAGACCATCGACCATTATCAGCTGCCTGCCAAGGTCATCGCGGATACGGACCGGACCAGACTATTACCGGGCGCTGATTTTGTCATCACATCGATCGCGACGGGGGGCGGTGCCTATTATGGCCATCCCTATAATGATGAGATCGAAATACCCCGCGCATTCGGGATCGACCAAAGTGTTGGCGATACCACCAGTATCGGCGCGATTTTCCGGTTTTTGCGGACCGGTCCTGTTCAGCTGCAGATTCTCCGGGACATGGAAAAGTATTGCCCGGATGCCCTGCTTCTGAACCACACAAACCCCATGGCCATGCTGTGCTGGCTGCACGGGCATATGACCTCGATTAAATCAGTCGGTTTATGCCATGGCATTATCGGTACCAACCATATTGTCTGTGATTATCTGGGCCTAGATCCGGACCTGGCGCGTTATAAAGTCGCGGGCATCAACCATCTTGCCTGGTTTTTGGAATGGCGGCACGGTGATCAGGATGTCTATAAACTGCTGCGAGACAAGCTCGCTGATGGCGATCATGAGAAAACAAAGCAGTTTTTGATCGATGAATCTGTCAGGGTCGAGATATTTCAAAAATTCGGTTACTTTCCGACAGAGTCGAACCGGCATGATTCCGAATATCTGCCTTACTGGCGGAAAAACAGAATGACACGGGAACAATACCATCTGACTGAAAGGGTCCTGACAGAAGCATTCAGCGGCAAACGCGACTGGATGCCAGATGGTGAAGGCCATGTCACCTACGGTGAGATTGTCCGTTCGCATGAGTATACAAGCGGGATCATTGAGGGGGTTCTGACCGATGTGCCTTATCGCTTCAACGGCAATGTGCTCAATACAGGGCTGATCTCAAACCTGCCGGACGGTTGCTGTGTCGAGGTTCCTTGTTTCGCGGATTCTCATGGGATCAATCCCACCTCTGTAGGCGCGCTGCCTTCTGTGCTGGCTCACCTGGACCACAGCAATATCGTTGTTCAGGAGCAGGCGGTGGCCGCGGTGATGCATCGCGATAAAGAAATGGCGTTTCATGCCTGTGCGCTTGATCCTAATGCGGCGGCCTTGCTTACTTTGCCGCAGATACGGACTTTGTTTGAGAAAATGTGGCAGGCAGAAGAAAAACATCTGAAATGGTTTGACCCGAAACACAGTGGCCCGGTACCAGAGTACTTTGCCCCTTGACAGAACACGTTCAGCCCGGATTTGCCGGCAAGGAGTACCCAATGACTGATCATGCTGCAGAGTAAAACGATGCGTTTCTCGCGCGACACTGGCAAGTTCATCAGCCTGAGCGCCGCAACGATGCGCGCCAGGCCGCACCGGGCGAGGTCATGCTGGAGAACAGCTGGCTGCTGGGAGCCGAGTATGGAATATGTCTGTGACCGCTGGCATTTGAACTGGAAACAGCGTCAGTTGGATGGTGCGCTGCGGGAGATTGAAGCGTACCGGCAGATTGTATCCCGTGCGTATGCTGAAGCGCCGTAATCCAGATCATGCCTTGAACAGTCCGGGCAGACGCGGGGCATCGGGCGGCAGGAAAAATCAATTCCTGTCGCTTTATGTTCCTGTCTTCATAGAGCAGGTGTTGGCAACACTGACCACCATGCTTGGCACGGTCCTGGTCAGCGGTGTTGGCGACTATGCTGTTTCTGGTGTAGGCCTGGTGGATTCGATCAATCTGTTTGTGGTTTATACTTTCAATGCAATCGCGACCGCTGTGACTGTCGCTGTATCTCACCAGATCGGGGCGCGCAATGAACCTCAAGCCGGGCGTATAGCCGGGCAGTCCCTGGTGGTCATGGCAGAACTGTCGGTCATATTGAGTCTGGCGCTGGTTTTTTCGGGCCAGTTTCTGCTTCAGATCTTATTCCGGGGCGCAGAACCACGGGTGATGGCTGCAGCCAGGCCCTACATGCTGATGTCGGCGCTTACGTTGCCGCTTCAGGTGCTCTACGCGACTTCAGCCGGCATCATGCGTGCTTCCGGTAATGCCCGTACACCCATGCTGGCCACCATGCTGGCCAATGTCGTTTATGTCAGCACCTCGTATTTTTCAATAACCTTTTTGAACCTGGGGGTCATCGGCGCCGGAATCGGACTTACAGCATCACGGCTTGTTTCCTCCGGCCTCGTCATGCTGATTCTGTTTCAGGGCCGGGGCGGTGTATTTTTGCCGAAGATGACCCTCCGCCCCGATTTCAAGGTTCTCGCCCCGATGTTTCGCATCGCGGTGCCTGTTGGCCAGGACGCTGTGCTTTTTAACGGCGGCAAGCTTGTTTTGCAGGTCTTCATTTCTGCCATGGGGACAGCTGCTATGGCGGCCAATGCCATTGCCAACTCTCTTTTTGGCATCCTTGAGCTGCCAGGCATGAGCATGACGGTCGTGTGCATGACCATGGTGGGGCAGTCCTACGGATCGGGAGATATCGCCGGTACTAGACGCCAGATGCTTCGTTTCATTGGTCATACCAGTAGACAAGCAAGCATCATCATGCTATGCTGAACAGGAAATGAGATACGGGGTGCATCATGCTCGAACCGATCAAAAAATCACGTCTTTACGAAAAAGTCATCAGCCAGATCCTCAATATGGTGAAAAACGGCGAACTCAAGGCCGGTGACCGCCTGCCGACAGAGCGGGACCTGGCCATTCAACTGCATGTCAGCCGCACAGCTATTCGCGAAGCTTTGCGCTCTATGGAATTTATGGGCCTGATTGAATCCAAGGTCGGCGGCGGTACCTACATCAGGGAAATGACCATGGAGGATCTCATGGATCCGTTTGCCGCTGTACTGGCTAACAATGAACGCCTGATCATCGAACTGATCGAAGTCCGGCTGCTGCTGGAAGTGGAGATTGCCAAGACAGCAGCCCGGCGGCTTACGCCGCAGAAAGCCCGGCTGATCGAGAAAAGCCTGGAGCTGATGAAAGAAGAACTGGCAGCCGGTAAGCTGGGACTGGCAGGCGATAATGCTTTTCACCAGGCGCTGGCTGATGCCGCTGACAATCTGGCTATGATGAATATTACACGCCTCTGCAGCGATCTGCTCAGCCAGACGCGCGAAGCGGCACTGTCGATTATGGAGGACCGGCTGTTGGCAATACAGCATCATCAAGCCATCTATGAAGCAGTCAAAAACCATGACGATGCAGCGGCAGGCAGATTGATGCGGCAACATCTGGAAATCGCGTTTCACAATTTGCTGGAACAGCATAAAAAAAAATAATTCAGACGAACGTGTTATCAAGCTAAAGGAGGCACATCATGGAAGAATCAGTTGCGTTGTTACTGGAAAGGTCACGCAAAGCACAGGAGATCTTTGCCACGTTCTCGCAGGAACAGGTTGACGCCGTCGTCCGCTCACTGGCCAAGGTGGTTTATGACCGTGCTGAGGAACTGGCCCGTATGGCCCATGAAGAAACCCGTATGGGTGTATATGCTGACAAAGTCAAGAAAAACCAGGGAAAAGCGAAGATTATCTGGCAAAGCCTCAAAGGGAAAAAATCAATCGGGGTTATCGCCGATGATCCGCTTACGGGTGTTACCCAGATCGCGAAACCAATGGGCGTTATCGGGGCAGTCACACCCTGCACCAATCCGATTGTCACCCCCATGTGCAATGCCATGTTCGCGCTTAAATGCTGCAACGCGATGATCATCGCGCCGCATCCGCGGGCCAAGAAGTGCGCGGCTTATCTGACAGGTCTTTTTCAGGCGGAACTGAAAGCACTGGGGGCTCCGGAGGACCTGATCTTGTGTATTGAGGAACCAACCCTGGAAAAAACCAATGAGCTGATGCGATCTGCCGATGTTGTGGTGGCCACGGGCGGTATGAATATGGTCAAGGCCGCCTACAGCAGCGGTAAACCAGCCTTTGGCGTTGGTGCCGGCAATGTCCAGTGTATTGTCGATCGTCAGTCCGGGCTTGAAGAAGCCATTCCCAAGATTCTGGCCGGCCGGCTTTTCGACAACGGCATCATCTGTTCAGGGGAACAGACCGTCATGATCCACGAAGATGAATATGACCAGGCCATTGCCCTGATGTCCCGGCATGGCGCCCATGTTATCCGGGACGCCGGACAGGTGGAAAAGATCCGTAGCGTCCTGTTTCCCGACGGGGTCATGAACAAGCATCTGGTCGGACAGCCGGCCGGGCGTGTCGCAGAAATGGCCGGCCTTTCCATACCTGCGGAGACAACGGTCATTGTTGTTGAAGGTTCGGGCAGTGGTCAGGCCGATATTCTCTGCCGCGAGAAAATGTGCCCCGTCTTGACGTTGTTCCCCTACAAAACTTTCGCAGAGGCGGTCGATATCGCCATGGCCAATCTGGCTGTTGAAGGTCGCGGGCACTCAATTTCGATTCACAGCCGTGATCCTGAGAACATAGCCTACGCAGCCCAATGTGTGCCGGTGTGCCGAGTTCTGGTCAACCAGATCTGCTCAACCATGAATGGCGGCAGTTTTAACAACGGGTTCACCGCAACAACCACCCTGGGCTGCGGCTCTTGGGGCAACAACAGTATATCGGAAAACCTGGATTACAAGCATCTGATGAACATCACGCGTATTGGCCGCTACCTGGAGCAGGCCGTTGTCCCGAGCGATGAGGAAATCTGGGGGTAAACACGATGGATCTGATGGAATATAAAGTCAGGGAATTGTATCAGCAGGCCGGTATTCCGGCCAACCGCGGTGTCTTGGTGGAAGATCTTGATGCGTTGGAAACTGCGGTTGAAGCGCTTAGCTTCCCGCTGGTCATTAAAGCCCAGGTGCAGACCGGAGGCCGCGGCAAAGCCGGCGGCATACGCTTTGCTGAAGACCGTGAAGAACTGCGTGAAGTGGCTGAAGCGATCATGGGGATGGACATCCGTGGTCACCGGGTTGACCGGTTGTTTATCGCGGAGAAAGCAGAAATCATTGATGAATGTTACCTCAGTCTGGTCCTGGACCGGCTAAGCAAACAACCGATGTTTTTGTTCAGCCGGGCTGGTGGTGTTGACATTGAGCAAACGGCACGCGAGCATCCTGAACAAGTGATTCGCCTGCCTTTTGATCCACTGCTTGGCTTTCAGGACTATCTGCCGCGTTACCTGGCTAGCAAAAGCGGTCTGGACGCGTCTTACATTCCGGCCTTTTCAGACCTGCTGCAAAAAATGACCGCACTTTTTTTCGACCGCAATTGCCTGTTACTGGAAATCAATCCGCTAGGTCTGCAGGCTGGCGGTGCCCTCCTGGCTATTGATGGAAAGGCGACAGTCGATGACAGTGCGCTCTTCCGCCATTCAGACCTGGTCGCTTATCGCGACAGCCTGCCTGAGAATCCGTTCGTACTGGAAGCCAGGAAATTTAATTTTCTCTACATACCCTGTGAGCAGGAAGGTAACATCGCAGTCATGAGCAACGGTTCCGGCATGATCATGTCCTGCATCGACCTGATCAGCCAGGCTGGTTTTTCAGTTGTCTCAGCGCTTGACCTGGGCGGTGGCGCGACCAGCAGCCGCATTGTCGAAGCGATCCGCCTGGTGCTGGGCAATCCGCAGGTGACAACCTTGTTTATCAACATATTCGGAGGCATCACCCGCTGCGATGAAGTCGCAGGCGGCATCAGCCAGGCGATGGCAGAACAGGGCGATGCCCAGCAGGTTATTGTCCGTCTTGAAGGAACCAACAAAGAACAGGGCCTGCAGATCCTTGCAGCCAGCCACGGTGATGTTCAGGTTGTGGACAGCCTTATTGAGGGTGTCCGCATGTTGACAGCAAGGAGGTCGATGTCATGAGCGTCCTGGTTGACCAGAATACCCGCCTGATTGTCCAGGGGATAACAGGACGGGAGGGAACCTTTCATACCGGACAGATGCTGGAATACAAAACCTGTGTGGTTGCTGGCGTGACCCCCGGCAAAGGCGGCCAGACGGTCGCTGGTGTTCCGGTCTTCAACACGGTGCGCGAAGCCGTTGAAGCGACCGGCGCCAATGCCAGCGTTGTTTTTGTACCAGCCAGGTTTACTGCTGCCAGCGCCTACGAGGCCATGGAAGCAGGCCTTCGCCTGATCATCACAGTGGCAGAACATGTGCCAGTCCATGACATGCTCGGTGTCTATCATATGGCGCGCAAGCTGGACTGCTGTGTTATCGGACCGAATTCATTTGGTGTTATCTCCCCAGGCAAAGGCAAAGCCGGCTTTATGGCTCACCGCATTTTCAGTCAGGGCCCTGTCAGCATCCTGTCCCGCAGTGCGACAAACTGCTATGAAACGGTTTTCATGATGACCCGGCGGGGCATCGGCCAGGCGACTTGTGTGGGCGTCGGCGGTGACATGATCCCGGGATCAACGTTTGTCGATCTGCTGCCTTTACTGCAGCATGATCCAGAAACAAAAGCGATTGTGTTGATCGGCGAAATAGGCGGCCATGAAGAGGAATTGGCTGCCGCCTATATACGCCAGGCTGTCAACAAGCCGGTTATCGCCATGATCGCCGGAAAAAACGCGCCACGCGGCCGCAGTATGGGTCATGCCGGAGCGATCATCTCCGCCGATGGCAGCGGTGGTGCCGAAAGCAAAGAAAAGAGCCTGAAAGATGCCGGTGTCCTGATCGCGGACAGCACGGCTCAGATCGTCGATCTGCTGGAACAGGCCGGTTTCGGAAAGAAAGGGTTATGATGATGGAACAAGAACGGGCAATCAGGATCTACACCACCATGATGAGGATCCGGTCATTTGAGGAAAAAGCGCTCAAGCTATTTGAAAGCAACCGCCTGCGGGGTTCGGTGCATCTTTATATTGGCCAGGAAGCCGTAGCGGCGACTGTCTGCTCGCAACTGCGTGATATTGATTACATCACCAGCAGCCATCGCGGCCACGGCCACAGTATCGCTAAAGGCGCGGAACTGGGCAAGGCAATGGCTGAACTGATGGGCAAGGCCACCGGCTACTGCAAAGGGCGCGGCGGCTCCATGCATATCGCTGACTTTACCAAAGGCAATCTAGGCGCCAACGCGATCGTCGGCGGCGGCATGCCGATTGCCACGGGTGCTGCCTTATCGGCAAGACTGCGTAAAACAGACCAGGTGGCTGTCTCCTTTTTTGGTGATGGCGCTTCCAATCAGGGGATTTTCCATGAATCTCTGAATCTGGCTTCAGTCTGGAAGCTGCCGGTTATCTTTATTTGTGAAAACAACGCTTTTGGCATCTCCGTACCGGTCAAGCAAAGTACGTCAGTCGATGATATCAGTAAGCGTGCAGCCGGTTATGCCATTCCGGGACACACCGTTGATGGTAACGATGTTCTGGCTATCGATGCAGCGTTCAGTCAGGCCCTGGAAAGGGCCAGGGCAGGAGAAGGGCCTTCACTGATTGAATGTAAAACCTATCGCTGGTTCGGCCACTGGATCGGTGACCCGCAAGTCTACCGGACACAGGAGGAAGTTGACGCCTGGAAAGCCAAATGTCCGATCAAACGCTTTCATGAATGGCTTGTCATGCATGAAATGGCCACTCCTGAGCAACTGGCGGAGATCAGTGAAAAAGCCCGTGAAGCTGTTGAAGAAGCCGCGCGCTTTGCCATGGAAAGCCCGGAACCTGATCCGGCTTATGTGCTGGATGATGTTTTCTTTGAGCAGAACGCCTGACCGGCCTTGAAGCGGCATATGATGCAGAAAGGAACAAATCAATGAGTATCAAGACATACGCCCAGGCGATCCGTGATGTACTGGCAGAAGAAATGAGGCGCGATGAAGCCGTCTTTGTCATGGGTGAAGACGTCGCCGAGCAAGGTGGCATTTTTGGCTGCACGCGGGGTCTGCTTGATGAATTCGGTGCAGAACGCGTCCGCAACACGCCCATATCTGAAGCGGGCTTCATCGGCGCCGGAATAGGTGCCGCCTGCACGGGCATGCGCCCTGTTGTTGAACTGATGTACATGGACTTTACCTATGTCGCTGCTGATCAGATCCTCAACCAGGCAGCCAAAATCCGCTATATGTTTGGCGGTAAAGCCAAGGTGCCGCTGGTTATTCGCGGCCAGCAGGGTATCGGCCGCGGCAATGCCGGGCAGCACTCACAGAGCGTCGAGGTTTTCTTCATGCATATTCCCGGCTTGAAAGTGGCCATGCCGTCAACACCGGCTGACGCTGCCGGCCTGCTGCGCACCGCGATCCGCGATGACAACCCGGTGATGTTTGTCGAGCATAAGGCACTTTACGCCACAAAAGGCGAGGTGCCGGATGACCCTGAATTTGCCCTGCCTTTTGGCAAGGCCGAAATTATACGTCCAGGCAAGGATGTCACCTTGATCGGTACGCATCTATATGTTGGCAAGGCACTGGCCATCGCGGAACAGCTGGCTCGTGAAGGTATTGACGTCGAAGTGATCAATCCCCGCACCATCATGCCGCTCGACGAAGAGACTCTGGTGGAATCCGTCAGAAAAACCGGCCGGGCAGTCATTGTACATGAAGCGCATAAAACAGGCGGTGTCGGTGCAGAGATCGCTTCTGTAATTTCTGAGAAAGCCTTCCGCTATCTTGATGCGCCGGTTTTGCGGCTGGGCGCAAAGCATTGCACGCTCCCGTTTAACCTGGGCCTGGAAAACGCGGTTGTTCCCCAGGAAGATGAGATTGTCAGCGCCGTCAGGGCAGTTTGCTACCGATAGGAGGGAATTTCATGGCAACCCAGGTCATCATGCCAAAACAAGGCCTGCAAATGACAGAAGGTCTGATCACCCGCTGGCTGGCTCAGGAAAATGAGCCGGTTCATGAAGGTTCACCTCTTTTTGAGATGGAAACAGACAAACTGACGATTGAAATCAACGCGCCGGCCAGCGGTACATTGCTGAAAATTCTGAAACAGGAAGGCGAAACGGTTCCGGTGGCTGAAGTAATCGCCTGGATCGGGCAGCCGGACGAAGCAATCGAAACAGCTGAATTAGCCGGCGTGACGCCGACTGAGGAAGATTCCGGCCAGCAGTCACAAGTTGTAGATATGCCGGTTGCCGCGACAGAACATGCACAACCGCCCATGCCACAGGGAGAGCGTGTTTTCGCGTCGCCGCGGGCTCGAACCAGGGCTGGCGAAAAAGGCATCGATCTGCGTGCCCTGCAGGGCAGCGGGCCTGATGGCCTGATTATCGAGCGTGATGTTACGCAATTTTCTACGGTAAAAGCAACACCTCTGGCAGCTAAAATTGCTGAACAGGCGGGCATCCCGATCCGGTCTATTTGCGGGACAGGGCCACGCGGCAAGATCATGCGTTCTGATGTTGAGGCCGCTGTATCTCAGGCCGGTACACCACCAGCGGCGCGACAGCCGGCAGCGGGCAGGCTGCTGCCTTTCTCCGGTGTGCGCAAAACCATTGCCACCAGAATGTTGCACAGTACACAGGAGATGGCTCAGGCCAACCACCGCATGAAAGTGGACATGACCGAAATCATCCGGATGAGGGAAAAACTCAAACAGGATGACCGGCCGGTATCTTATACAGACCTGTTGGTTAAGGCGGTTGCTGTCGCACTTAAGGATTTCCCCATATTGAACGCGACCCTCACGCCGGAGGGTATTCTGCTGCTGGATGCTGTGCATGTCGGTATCGCTGTCTCAATTGGCAACGGGCTGGTTGTTCCGGTGATCCGTGATGCTGATTGTTTGTCTATCAGGGAAATCTCTGCCTGCTCAGCCGATTTGATTGACAAAGCACGCAACAACAGGCTCATACCGGAAGACTACAGCGGCGGCACCTTTACGGTCACCAACCTGGGCATGTTTGATGTCGACGAGTTTACAGCGATCATCAACCC